>Ga0207113_1035_pt1 | contig 49877 bp, 44 predicted proteins | sample Alteio_BWMinHeat_69_FD_153559 | JGI IMG/M metagenome (GOLD analysis project Ga0207113, IMG submission 153559) | Enriched cells from forest soil in Barre Woods Harvard Forest LTER site, Petersham, Massachusetts, United States -... | ecosystem: Environmental > Terrestrial > Soil > Temperate forest >... | reverse complement strand
TGTTTTATGTTTGTAAGAACCGTTTTTCATAGTAACTATGAATCGATCATTGAACAAATAAGATTATTCGATAGAACTTGTTTTGTGCAGGTTGTAGAAAATGAGCAGCGGTCAGTCAAATTAGAAGAATGCTCTGTATGGAATTTCCTGACTAACATCTTTTGGGAGGCAGTTAGCTATCTTTCTGGTGGACAAGTAGCAGCGCCAATTTCAACAAAAAAATTTATAAAAGAAGTAATTAAACTTTACAAAAACGAAATTGAATCAAAGGACCTTCCTTTGATTCGGAAAGCCTTAAAGAAATGCGAATCAAAGTCTTGCAATGAAGAAATATCAAAATTGCTTGAAGAAATAAATGCCAGCATTAAGGCAAAAGAACAAAACATCTCATCATTAAAACCACAAGAAGGTGAAGCCCCTCGAGTTATCGCTGTGGTCTCAGAAACACTTGACCAGCTAGTAGCAGAACAGGAACCTCCACAACCACCTTCCTCAACTGAACTTGTTCCCCCACATCTAGAACTCATCCAGGAGCCTACAGAAACAAATATAGATAGGCCAGAATTACATGTGTCACTCCCCCCTTCTCCTGTTGGTAGTTCAGAGCTTTTACCATCATCTTCCTTAACCGAACCTGTTCCCCCACCTCTAGAATTCATCCAGGAGCCTACAGATATAGATAGACCAGAGTCAGATGAGTCACTCCCCCCATCCCCTACTGCCGTTTTTGAATTCCCGTTGGTAGAACCAGAGCCTCTAGTAGAACCACAAATATCATCACCCGCCTTACCAAGCCAAACGGTACCAAATAAATCTTCTTGGAAAAAAACTCTTGTCGTAGTTGGGGCTCTTGGTTTAGGTGCTTTGGCTCTTTATTACACACTACAAAGCTCTTCATCGCTGCACGAGCTCTCCACTTATTACAATAACCTACCCTCGAGTAGCCAGCTCATCACAACATACAACAATCGAGCAGAGGACTTCGCTAACACAGTAGGTACAACAGCAGCTGGGATTTTCGCTCTTTCAAAAAGTTTTCTATCCTCACTTAATTCGTTAATGACCTCTCCCTCCCCAGAAGAGATATGGGTCTCACAGCAACTTCCTAACATTAATTCAGAATTAGCAACGGAATGGAAAAGTCTGCATACGACAAGAGACGAACTCGACAATCAAATAAAATCGATGAATATTCCGATATCAAACCCCTGTGAAACAACAACAGAAACAGATTTAAAAGGAAATCTATTCTCTGATTATCTTAAATGGTTCAGTCGACATTCTTGGCTAAAAAGATCGGGATACAATGGAGCGGAAGGTCACAATCTAAACGTGGAAGCCTATGCAACGACTGAAAAATGTCAAATACTGTTACCACAACGTAATCTCTTTAGTCATCCCTTTGATTATCCTCAATGTTCCGTAGAATTGGCCGTACAAGCCCTAGAAGATCGGATAAAATCGCTTCAAGCAACACAAAAAGAGCTAAAAGAAGAAAGAAGTTCAGTTCAATCTCAGATAAAAAGTTTTTCAGAAACCATGTGGGATAAGCTACGGAATAGGCTAACAAAGCATCTCCCTCACGTAGGAGAATGGAAAGTCTCTAGGTATGTGGGGTGGGGAGGGCATCGACAAATTAATGTAAATGAAAACGAAATCTGTATTATTGGAAAAGATCCACATAGAATTGCCAATGGAGATTCCTTTGAGGATATTTTACCCACATTCTCTAAGGAACCAAACGAAAAATGCGTGCCCTAACAAACCCGAGTGCAATGATACCGTAGGCGGAAGTACGAACCATTTTCAACATTTTTCCGTTGCTACGCGAAGCGTTTGGAGTGCGAAAGCCCTCTTTCGCTTTGCCTTAAATGACAAAGCGAAAGGGGACTTTCGCACTCCAAACGCTTCGCGTAGTATTGAGACAATAGTCATTTAGGGTGCAGCAATCGAACTCATGTGTAGTAAATTAAATTCTCTTTGTAAAAAATAGCTATACAAAGCTATGATTTAGATGAAAGCCCCCAGATTTTAAAAGGTTAATATTGTATGCACGAGTCTATTTTTTCATCAGCGATCCGTTCATTTTTCATTGCAATCTTCACCATTTTAGGGCTATTGGTAGGAGGAGTCGTCGTCGTCATTGCCGTTGCTTCGATGTCAACAACAGCGGAAAGCGGCCCGCAGATCTACTACAATTACAGTCCATCGATATTGCCAAACGCCTCCGGAATCAGAAAAGAACTCCCTTCCACAACTCCCGTCATTCTCCAAGTCAATATCAATGGCCTCATCGGAGCGAACAATTTAACGCAAAAAAAAGTGGAATCACTATTGATCGAATCTAGGGAGCGTTCCCTAAAAAACAATCGCGTCAAAGCAGTCCTCCTGCACATCAACTCTCCTGGTGGAACTGTTACCGATGCCGATGGGATCTACCGTGCTATTGAAGCTTATAAACATCAATACCAGGTTCCTGTCTATGCCTTTACCGATGGCATCTGCGCTTCGGGAGGCCTTTACATTGCGGCAGCAGCAGATAAGATTTATGCCAGCGACATCACTTTAGTTGGTAGCATTGGTGTTCTTCTACCCACATTGCTCAATTTCTCTAAAGTAATGGAAACGATAGGGATACAGTCACTTACCCTCTACGATGGCAAGGGAAAAGACGACTTAAATCCTCTGCGCCCATGGGTTAAGGGGGAAGAGGATAATACTAAAGCAGCAATAGAGTACTATTACGGGATGTTCGTCGATATCGTCACTCATCGTCGCCCTGAACTCGACAAAGAAAAATTGATTAATGTTTATGGAGCCAGCGTCTACCCTGCAAAAATCGCCAAAGAATATGGCTACATCGATGAACATGGCTACTCATTGAGCGATACGATTAAACTTCTTGCAGAAAAAATTGGCATCCATGATGATAACTATCAATTAGTCGAGCTGACAAGCAATAGCTGGGTTTCAGAGTTGTTTGATAGCCGATCTACGTTGTTTAGCGGAAATATCACCCATCAGATCGAATTAAAGGGTGAATTGCCCTCCGAACTCCAAAACAAATTCCTGTATCTATACCGTCAATAAATTCTTCACAATGAAAAAAATATTCATCATCGATGCTTCCGGATACCTCTATAGCTCCTATTTTGCCATAAGAAATATGACGAATAGCCAAGGAGAATCGACGAATGCACTCTACGGATTTATCCGAGGAGTGCTTAAGCTGATCAAAGATTTTGAGGTCACCGATCTCGTCGCTGTTTTTGACGGTCCGCAAAACGCAAAGAAAAGGGAAGAGATCTACCCTGAATACAAGGCACACCGTTCGGAGACTCCCAAAGACCTTCCCTATCAAATTGACTGGGCACGCGACTTCTGCGCGCTCATGGGGATCCCTTCGTTAAACCTTCCCGAAGTCGAAGCCGACGATACAATGGGAACCGTCGCTTCATGGGCAGCTAAAGAGGGTGCCACAGCCTATATCTGCACCACAGATAAAGACATGTGTCAGATCGTCAACGATCATATTTTCCTTCTGAACACGCGCAAAGAAAATCTCATTATCGATGCAGCACAAGTAGAAGAAATCCATGGGGTCCCCCCGTCTCAGATCATCGACCTTTTAGCTATGACTGGAGATGCCTCTGATAACATCCCAGGACTCCCAGGTATTGGTCCCAAGACGGCCGTGGCTTTCCTAAAACAATTCGGCTCCCTCGATAATCTTTTGCTTCATACCGATCAAGTTGCAGGGGAGAAAAAGCAAGCTGCCGTGAGGGACAATGCCGATAAAGCCTTACTTAGCCGTCGTCTTGTCACCCTAGACCTCGCCGTCCCCATTCCAACAACGACCGATTTCTACCAGTTGCAAAAACCCAATCTCAACGAGCTTAGAAGTTTCTACACCAAGATGAATTTCAATTCATTGATCAAAGAACTCGAGAGCCACTTACCCTCCTCTCCTACTGCCCCCCAACAGGAAGAGCAATATGTACTCGTCGATGATGAACAAAGCCTCGATGCACTAGTCACCCGTTTAAGGGGCAGCAGAGAGATCTGTTTTAGAACGACCACAGCGGAGGAGAGGCAACTTGTGGGCCTTTGCTTTGCCATTGAACCACAAACGGCATGGTATATCCCTACCAATGGACAATTGGGCCTAGATTATGTAGTCAGCACCCTAAAACCACTTTTCGAAGATCCACAGCTAAGCTTCTATGGATATGACACTAAAGAGGACTTCCATGCCATAGATCAGTATGGGATCTCTCTAGCGACAATTTCTTTCGATGTCCTCCTCGCATCCTACCTATTGAATTCTCATCATCGTCAACACTCTTTAGAGTCGCTTCTGCTCCAATATTTCAGCAAAACGAAAAAATCGATCGAGGAGATTTGCGGCAAAGGAAAGAATCTCACTTCACTTTCTTACATCCCCCCAGAAAACCTCTGCCACTACTGCTGTGAGGAAGTCGATTTCATCTGTCAGCTTAAAACGATCCTCAATGCAGAGATAGAACAGAGAAAATTATCCGACCTTTTACACACCATCGAGATTCCCCTCATCAAAGTTCTTGCAGAAATGGAGCGACATGGAATTTTCGTCGATATCCCCACTCTCGATCGCCTATCCATCTATCTACGCGCGCAATTAGAACGGCTGCAACAGGAGATCTACGGATTGGCTGGAGAAGAATTCAACGTCAATTCCCCAAAACAACTGAGTCATATTCTCCAAGACAAACTACATATTCCACTCCCCAAAAAAACGGCAACAGGATTTTCTACTAACGCCGATATTCTTGAGGACCTCAAAGAACAATATCCCATCGCTCATCTGCTCCTCGAGTACCGATCGTTAGAGAAACTGCGCTCCACCTACGTAGATAGCCTTCCCAATGATATCAACCCGACCACACACCGCATTCACTGCACATTCAACCAATCTGTAGCAGCCACGGGAAGATTATCATGTCAACATCCCAACCTTCAAAATATCCCTGTGAGGACAGAAGAGGGGAAAAAAATACGAGAGGCATTTCGTCCCGAAAAGGAAAATTGGTCCTACCTATCTGCCGACTACTCACAAATAGAACTGCGCCTGCTCGCCCACTTTAGCGACGATCCCAACCTCATTGCCGCATTTAAGAAAAACGAGGACATCCACAGCCATACCGCTTCGACAATTTTTGGAGTTTCCATCGATAACGTCACCAAAGAGATGCGCCACCAAGCAAAAGCGGTTAATTTTGGCATTATCTACGGACAACAAGCTTTTGGATTAGCTAAGGAACTTCATATCGATGTGAAAGAGGCGGCAAAGTTCATTGAAATGTATTTTGAACGTTACCCTAGCATCAAGGGGTTTATCGAAACGCGCAAAGAAATGGCGAGAACGACGGGTAAGGCAGTCACACTGACGGGACGGGAGCGGCTGATTCCGGAGATCAACAGCAAAAATGTGCAGCTGCGCAACCTAGCAGAACGTTTAGCCGTCAACAGCCCACTGCAGGGGACAGCAGCCGATATCATCAAGCTTGCGATGTTAAAAATCGATGAGCTCATTAGAAATGTTTCCCAGGGATATATGATTTTGCAAATCCACGACGAACTAATTTTTGAACTCCCAGACAATGAAATAGAATTCTTCAAACCCCTAGTCAAAAAAGCAATGGAGGGAGTCGTTGAATTAAAAGTTCCTTTAATTGTAGATATTAATCTTGGCAAAAATTGGAAAGAATGCTAATGTTAAAGAAAATAGCCGTCACTGGTGGCTTAGCATGTGGGAAATCCTCGGTTTGTCGTTTCTTTCAAGACCTAGGTGCCTATGTCGTCAGTGCCGATGATATCGTTCATCAACTATTGTCTAAACAGACGCTTGTTGGTCGACAAGTCATCGAATTGCTAGGAGATGACATCATTGTCAACGGCCAGATAGACCGAGCCATTATCGCCAAAAAAGTATTTAGTAACCCCCTGTTGCTTAGATCGCTAGAAAAAATCGTTCATCCTTCTGTGTTAGATGAGATAGAAAAAAGCTATCAACAGGTAAAAATTCAAGGTAAAACCCAACTGTTCATCGCTGAAATCCCCCTATTATTTGAAATTGGCGCCGAATCTTTTTTTGATGCTGTCATTACCGTCGCAGCCGATTTGCAAAGTTGCATCAAGCGATTTACAGCCGTAACGGGTCTCAGTGCAATAGAATACAATGAACGGATGGCACTTCAGTTGCCTACAGAAGAAAAAGCTAGGAAAGCCGATTATATCATTGAAAATATAGGCTCAATAAAAGACATGCAAAATGAAGTAACTAAACTTTATCATAAACTAACGAGGTAGTTGCATACATGAATTCAGATCACCCTTCTTCAAATCCATCCCATTACAACAATAATGAGGAGACTCCTGCACCAACAGAGCGGGAAGCTGCCGAAAACGGACAAGAGGGATCTTACGAGATCACTAAAATCGCAGAAATCCAACGGATGAATATCGACCAACTCAACCAATTCGGAAGAAAGATCGGTTTGAAACATCTCGGGTCATTAACAAAATCACAGATGGTCTTTGAGATCGTACGGGCGATCGCAGAAAAACCAAACGAGATGCTATATGGAGAGGGAGTCCTTGAAATTTTACCTGATGGATTCGGCTTCTTGCGCTCTCCAAACTACAACTACCTTCCCTCTGCGGAAGACATCTACGTCTCCCCTGCTCAGATCCGTCGTTTCGATTTGAAAAAAGGAGATACCCTCTGCGGTTCTATACGCTCTCCAAAAGAAAAGGAAAAATACTTTGCCCTCCTCAAAGTCGACACAATCAACGGCTGCCCTCCAGAAAGAGCTCGGGAGCGCATTTTATTTGAAAACCTCACTCCACTCTACCCTAGTGAACGCCTGGTGATGGAAACATCAAAAGAGAATCTTTCGACCCGCGTTCTCGATCTGACAGCTCCAATTGGTAAAGGACAACGAGCATTAATCGTCGCTCCTCCAAGGACTGGTAAAACGATTATTCTACAAAATATTGCGAATTCAATCGCAACTAACAACCCGGAAGTCGTTCTCATCGTCCTACTCATAGACGAACGCCCAGAAGAGGTTACCGACATGCAAAGAGTGGTCATCGGAGAAGTCGTCGCTTCGACTTTCGATGAACCACCAGAAAGACACGTCCAGGTCGCGGAGATGGCGATCGAGAAAGCCCGCAGACTTGTCGAACATGGGCATGATGTCGTCATCCTTCTCGACTCGCTCACTCGCCTTGCACGCGCCTATAACACCATCCAACCTCATTCTGGAAAAATCCTTACAGGTGGTATCGACGCCAACGCGCTCCACAAACCAAAACGCTTCTTTGGAGCTGCTAGAAATATCGAGCAGGGTGGTTCGTTAACGATCATCGCGACAGCGTTGATCGATACGGGTTCCCGCATGGATGAAGTGATCTTTGAAGAATTCAAAGGGACTGGTAACATGGAACTCGTCCTCGATCGCCGTTTGGCCGATAGACGCGTCTACCCAGCAATCGATTTAATCAAGAGTGGAACACGTAAGGAAGAACTCCTGTATCATCCAAGCGAACTTGAAAAAATTTACATTCTCCGCCAAGCTGTTGCCGATTTAGCACCGGTGGATGCGATGAATCTCCTATTAGGACGACTGAAAAAAACCAGCAGCAACGCTGAATTCTTACTCTCCATGAAGGAATAATTAGCCAAGGGAAATGACCTATGCGCAAAATTGTCGTTTTATCTTCAATAGCTGTTATTCTCGCCGGAGCATGGTGGTTTAACGGTCCTCATGGATTTTCTAACATGCTGCAACAGTATGTAGAGAACAAAGAGTTCATGACTCTTAAGGCGCGCTATACCCCTGAACAAATCATGGATACTCATCGGAAAGAACTGCTGATCGACAGTCAGCATTCGTTTCAGGAGCCAGAGTTAAAATTTCATCCCTACCTGCTCCTAGAGGTGAAATATTTCTCGCCAGATAAAAAATCGCACGAAGGAATAATCTTATGGAGCCTCGTCGATGGGGAGATGGTCATCAATACAGAGACATGGGAGAAAACCCATGGTTTCGAAGATGCCATCAATGCCGGCGCCACGCGTGGCGACTTTAAGCTAATGCAAGCCATTGCAAAACAAAAGACAGCTGCAACACTAGACCAACTGCAAAAAGAACTGCATGTTGAAAAAGAGATCCTCGCTCAGTCGATTGATAGCGCCCTTTCAAAACAGCTGATCGTACAAAAAGGCAACTCTATTCAACTGCACTTCCAAGACCCTAAAATCCTGGTCGTTCCAGAAACCAAAATGACCGATTGGCTCGTCAAAAAGCCATATAACTATTCACAACTTATCTCGGGAAAATACTCCTCAGGCCAGATCACCAAAGCCGCTAAAGCTGCCTTCGGTGAAGACTTCAGCATCCGCAGCACGTCAGAAGTTTTTGTGCCGGTCTATAGCATTCATGTCAACACACCCGATGGCTCTACATTTACGAGCTATTGGAACGCTATCAACGGAAAAAAAGAAAAGAAATAATCCCAAAAATCGGCCTGGTTCAAATGAGGGTTACACTTTTCCTCCGTCCCTCCTCTGTGTTCCTCTGTTCCTCTGTGTTTCACCTTTTTTTGAAACACAGGCACAGAGGAACATAGAGGAGGGACGAAGGAAACTGTTACCTGTTTTGGATTGTTTTTGAACCATAATAATGAAAACGCTATGCCCCAGTGTATAACAACCAGAATTAAAAATCAAGATAACACTTTAGATAATACTTTAGATTGAGCCGGAATTAGAAGTTAGACATTTCAAACTTGGCTCTTTACCACGAAGTGGTTAAATATAGATAGCCTGGGGTCGCTACCACGAAGTGGTCGCTACCCCAGGAAAACACAAAATATAGATGTACCCCGAAGGGGGTACTACAATAATGTGTTTGTAGTACCCCTTCGGGGTACATTTTTTATTCTATATGTCCAGGGGTAGCGACCACTTCGTGGTAGCGACCCCTGGCTAACTTTATTTAACCACTTCGTGGTAAAGAGCCAAACTTAAACGTGAATAGCATTATACAATTTGCAAATTTTTCTCAAACTCTCATACCCTCTCAGTGATCTCAGTGCCATAGACTCCCCTCTTTGGAGAGGGGTTAATCGCTTAGGTAAATTGCGTGACTGACCGACCAGCTAAGCTTTGAATGCCGCCAATAACAATTCCCAGACCAACAGTACCAGTGATAAAACCAAAAAACGGGTAGAGCCCAGGATCTCGAACAAAACGAGATGCAGCTGATGCAAGCAACACAACCGATACACCGCATAGAGCTAATCCAATCGCAAGCCCAGCGCAGTCCTTGATCAGCATTTCAGGACATCCTGGTTTCGCCTGACACCCAGCCAATAAATTTGTAACAGATTCTAAAGAACTGACCATTCCCTGAAGGCCATAAATAGTTGCCGCCACACTTTTTTCCGCGACATAATGAAACATAGCATTTCCTAACGATGTACTATTGCTTACTGGTCCTGACATAATAAAACTCCTTTTAATTTAAATAATTTAAAACACATAATTCATTAATAATGAAAACGCTATATCCTGTTATATAATAACCAGAATTAAAAAGCAAGATAATACTTTAGATAATACTTTAGATTGGGCCGGAATTAAAAGCTGTATAAAAGTTGTACACTGACGATTTTTCCTGCGCCCGCTACCAGGGCGCTTTTATTTATCATATTTTCCCCGCTTTCCGCTCGCTGCGCTCGCTTCAAACGGGGCTAATCACATTCCTCCCTACCGGGAGGGGGATAAAAACACGGATCTTTACCCCCCTCCCGGTAGGGAGGAATGTGATTAGCCCCGTTTGAAGCGAGCGCAGCGAGCGGAAAGCGGGGAAATGACAACGTGATAAATGCGCGCCCCGGTAGCGGGCGCAGGAAAAATCATCAGCGACAGCCTTTAATCAGAATATCAAGCCTAACCCCCAACGCCGGTCCCTACGAAATTGCATTGGTGCGCCAGAAATCGACGACATTGAGAAAATCTTCGATGATGATTCTAAACTCCTTATAGTCGAAAGGAGCTTGGATGACCCTACTTAAGGTCACGGATTTCTCATCAGGGGTCAAACCCAATACGCCCCCCAATGTAGCCTGACCAAAGAGATTGCCCATCATGACCTGAATGGTAAAGGCCTCTTGCTTTGCCCCTACTGGATATGGAGCTACCACACATTTCAAAAGACATCCATTAGAGATAGTAGAGAAGGTGATCGTCACCTCCTCTTCTAAAGGAAGGGTATAGAAGCCCGGTTTCTCCGTCGCTAATACCCCTTCACTCAATCCCAATTCTTTGGCTAAAGCCGAAAGCAATGTTTCAAGAGAGCTCTTATTCATTTTTGTTTAACCCCTTGAAGCTGCCTGGTGAGCCTGACTTTGTCCACTATGGAATTCTTGCAGTTTTCTTTGAAGCTCTGTCAATTCAGAGATGGCGTCACTAAGCTGACGCGCCACTTGGCCTGTCCATGCGTTAACGATCTGAGCTTCAGCCTCCAAACCCGCAAGTTCCCCCTCTGACTTACCAATTTTCTGTCCTTCTTCAGCACCAATTTTTCCCTTGTGTATCTCACCAGCAGTATTGATTATGCCTCCAATAGCCTGAGTCACACTTGTGGTATTGCTTTGAACACTCTGAGCTGACTGCTCATTGGCGATAAGCTGATCGATTTTCTTATTACGCATCTCTTGCTCTGCTCTCATTCTTGGATTTTCTGAATCCGGTAGTTTATGAGGAGTGTCCTTTGTGAGGTGCTCTGGTGGCATCTGAGACGCTTTCGCTATTTCTTTGACTCTAGGAACGCCCGCATCTTGAGCAATCCTTCCACCTTCCATAATAGGTGCGCCTTGCGTCTTAGATGCATTGTATGGAGTAGGGACTTCCATACCAGCTCGTTCAGCTGGTGAAAGACCAGCATATCTTACTGCATATTCAGCATTAGTTTCTAGGCGAGCATGGGGATTAACTACTACCCTATTCTTTATGTCTTCTACTTGTTGATCCGTCAGAATCGTCGGACGACCGTTTACTAGTACTGATTCATCTACCATCTTAGCACTTGGATGAGGTCCGTTGTAATCTTTATTGATAGCAGGCGCGTTATTAAATTCTTGCTCTGTCTGCGCAAAATACCGAGGGATAGGGTTACCTGCTGCATCTTTTTGATTTGTTATCCCATCTGCCTCTTTCATAAAAGACGGAGTGAGAGGCTTACCATTTGGATCTGCTTCTCTGACATACTCTAAAGTTGGCGTGTGAGTTGCAGGACCATCCGGTCTCTCTATGTTCTTTCTAATGTTATCTGCCCGACGTGCACCTACCCCAGAACCTACAAGCTGTACAGTAGATGCACCTATACTGAAACCAGAAGAGACTACCCCTGCCCATTGCGTATTAGCTTGGAACTCGGCCTTCTTTTCTTTTTCTTTGGCTGTTGCTTTGGCTGTTTCAAAAGCCCTCTCCGTCCCTTTTATGGATGCCTCTTTGGTATACATTATAATTTCTGCGATGAGTTTCCTTATATCAGCCGTGATCATGTTTATTGCCAGTGCGGCTTCATTGCGAAACCAACCATTTGACTGAGGGGGATTAACGACGTTAGGATCTGGAAGCTCCGGTCTCGATGGGTCACCATAAGTAGCAGCAACCATCGCAGTACGTTCGCGAATCTTAAGAATCTCTTGAGCGGTCATATTGGCAAAATCAGGAGGAAGTATCTCATCCAACGATCCTTCAATAAGAATGCGTCCTCCGGTACCAGGCTCTACAGGAATCCCTACCTCGTTATTATCATCATCTAAATTAATATCTTTTCCAGGATAAGAACTCTCCGGACCAACACTTGGGTTATTTTTTACTTCGTTCATAAAGACCTCCGATTATCGTAACCATTCGGTGCTATAGCTTACGCTTTTAGTTTGGGTTATAGCACATAAACAATTAAATTTATTTTTACTTATTATATATACATTCTAATAACAAAACAGCTTGTTTCTTAAGTTTTTCATATTCAGGTCGATTGGCAGCGCGAGAGATCAGATCCCTGAGGATATGTGCTGCAAAGGGCAGGTCGCCTAACTTAAAGAGGCAATCATATCCATAAAATAATGGCATTAAATCGCTTTCATCGAGACAAAAGGCTATGATATAGTTAGCGAACGCCTCTTGGTAATATTCTAGGCGGTGTTGGCAAACTGCAAACGATTTTAAAAAGAGGATATTTGCAGGCTCTAGGTTGACTAATAAATTGAAGACCTTGCATGCATCTAGATATTTCCCAGCTCCAAACAATGTTCGACCATACATATACAAGCGATTAGAATCTTCGTCTGAGACTTTTAATGCCTCTTTCGGGGATTTCCCCTCTTCAAAAACTGCCTCAAGAGCGCCTTTTAAACGTTCTTTATTCTTTTTAGAAAAGGAAGCCCCCTGGTCTTGCACTGTTTTTTCAATAATTTGTCGGACAGCGTCTTTGCCGATGATAAAACCTTTTAATACATTTTCACTCATTGCCATTCTCCTTTTTATAATTTTAAGAAGCCACCACAGCAGCCCCTTAAATTTTTATCCTCGTTCAGATAACAGTCTGCTATTCTTCATTGCTGTATTTGAAAAATCTTTCGCCACATCTGCCATCATCTCGTCATTAACTTTCATCGTTTGTATTAAGCTCGATTTAACGTTAGAAAGAAGATCCAAGTACACCGTATTAAGGAGCACAAAATTCTCGACAGCTACAGTAACCTTTAAGTTCAACATTTCAATCACTGTCGTATTAATGTCAGCTCCAGATTTACCGATAGACCCAAGCGATTGAATGACCGATCCAGCCAATTTTAATTTATTCTGGAGTGCCGTTAATTTTGCGATGTTCTCCTTAGCAGCGGCTATCCCTTCTTTTATTCCATGAGCGAGTTGTGCAGCCGTCCCCACCGCCATGTTTGTCGTCTGCGCAATAAATTTTGCTTTGTCGGGATCCATGCCGTCTGCAACCATAGAGGCTTCCAAAAAGTTGGTAAATGCACCTGACTCAAAGAAAAGACTAAGTGCGCCTGAAGGACTGGCGGAAGCGATCATACCACAGACAACCCACACAATCACCAGAGCGAACGTTTCCGCATAGGGGGAAGGGATCGCTGATTTGAGCACTTCGGTAAATTTCGTTACCCCCTCAGAGATAAAGTTTCTTGGTGGGTCCATATATTCACCCACAGTAGAGACCACCGCCATTGCCAACGCAAAAATTCCTGCCCCAGGCCCCAACACAGCAAATGCAACGACGACAGCGACGACTTTAAGGATAGTCCCCATAATTTTACTAAACAAACTCGACGCACTTTTTGATGATTCTCTTGATCGAACTTCATCAGCAGCACGTTTTTGCTCTGCAACATTAGAAGCAATGGTAGCCATTGCTACTTCCGTAAATTTCTTAGACATTTTTGTCTGCATAACTTGGTTAGCAGCAAAGCAATCTAAAGTCGCAATGGTCATCTCAGCAAGTAAGTCGAACATAGAGAGCGCTCGTCTTCCTTCTGGAGTGGGGGGGGTATTTCTAATTGCCGATTGAATCATCTCGTTAGCAACTTCCAAGGCTTGTCGGGCCATGAGCGCTCCTACTGGATCGGTACCTAAAGGGGCCACCGGATTCAGTTCAGGCTTCCAGCTTCCGTCAAGACCGTGAAGCTCAACAGTAGCTGCCTTAGCGATCTCATGACATTTTTGCAATTTTTCTTTCGCTTGTGGATGAATAGAAGTATCATTGGGATTGATTAAAAACTTTGCCGCCTCTGCAAAAATCCTATTTTTTTCAACTAGGTCGACTGCATCAAAAGAAAACTTATCCGCTACCTCGGCTCTAAATTTATCTAAAAAGTTCCCATTGATGACAAGTTTATGGAATTCAGGGTCTAATGTCCGATCCCACACTCCAGTGTCCTTATAATTTGCGAGGACTTTTTTCAATCCATCAGATAATCCTGAAGTTGGATCGGTGCGATCGCGGCTAGGATCGACCTGCTGAGCCACTGTCTTTTCAATTTCTGATATCTGTGCGTTTATAAAAGCGTCAAAACGCTTGGGATCCACTTTTTCTTTTGCTGCCAATTTGGTCACGTCGATCTCTCTATCTGAAGAGGCTCCCACTTTCGGTCTTTCCAAGACAGGAGCTCCCATCATGAATCCAGCAGCGCCGGTACGCCCCCCATCTTTTTCAGCTTCATCGAGCACATCATGAGCTTGCCCCTCTCTGCCAAGCTCGACCATTTCTATTTCTTCTGCATGAACGCCAGATACATGTTCGCTTTCTGGAATTTTACCCGGTGTATTTTTGATTTCGCTAGTCATATAAACATCTCCCTACAACAAGAATTAAAAAATCATTATTTAACTACTATTCGGTCACTAATTCTTCTTTTATTTTTTCAATCGCAAGCAATGCCTGCTCTTTCATCGCCTCATATTCCTTTTTACCTCCACAACGACCTAAAGCGATCTCAAGATAGGCTAATGCGCTCATAGGGTCCTCGGCTTGGATTAAACAATCAGCAGCATGAAAAAAAGGAATTGGATTATGATGATCGATAATGCCAACCATCTGATAGACATCAGCAGCGTTTTGATAACTTTTCAACTGATGGTAACTGGCTGCTATTCCCATTCCATATTTTGGATTGATAGGATCAGATTCAAGCAATATGCGAAATACACAACTCGCTTCGAGAAACTTACCCGATTTGTACAAATGATAGGCATGGCTATAAAGCTCCTCTGCGGATTCTTTGTCGAGTTTCGATAACAAATCCGCTGCACTGGTATTTTGTCTATCTTTTTTTGCGCTTGTCATAACACACCTATAGTTAAGCTTTCGTAAACGATCTTCTTTACTGTCTAAAAATCCCTCTAGCAACGTCCCTACCTGTATTAATAGCTTCTTGCAAATCTTTAATCAAAGAAAGAAATGAGCTATGTAGGGCGTTATTTGAAGTCGATGACCCTCTCACCACGTCGTTTGCCAACTGCTTAGATGCCTCCATCTCACTAATTCTGTTTTGGAGCATGACTCTTCTGGCATTATCTTCCGGACGTGTATCAGTTGGACGTGGAAACTGACCCATGATCATTTTCTGTATGTCGTTAAATGCTGTCACCATTCCGATTTCAAGTTTACTTTTAGCTTGATTAGCTTCGAACAACTCACCCATAGACTCCGACATTTTCATCGCTGCTTCCATAAAACGATCAAGCCCTGTTTTTTTTCTTGGTATGCCGATCTCATCCTTCACCTTCACTGGAGCTTCAACGGGCTGGAGCGGCTTTGTTAAATCTATTCCTCTTACAACGTCTGCCATAAAACACCTCATTTTCTGTAATTTACTACTATCTATTAACTGTTTTAACTATTTGTTTGCTCATATTATCCAAAATCTTCGTTAACATATCATTGAACTGAGTCCACTTACTTACCGTGGCCTGCATCTTAGTATTTTCCTGAGCATTCACCGTGGATGTCAGGCTGACGGCACCATCAACCAATGTCTGAATTTCAGGAGGCGCCAAAAACTCCGCTAGGCGAGACTTGATACCAGAAGGTAGATCTGACAAATCTATGTTATCAACAGACTTCAATTTTTCAAGGAGACCTTCCATCCCTTTCTTTAAAGTCGAACCATCTGGCAAATCAGCAGCCAATGCCCTAAGAGCACTAGATGCCTCTTTCAATTCTCTAACTATTTTTACAATGTCCGCATCGGGAATTCCAGGTCTTAATCCATAGGACGGAGGTGTGGCTGGAGAATTACCGCTTCCTGGACTTCCTGGTGTCACTTCTACATGAATGGAACGCAAGGAGGTAATTTTTGATAAACGAGAAGAAATCGCCTCATATTTCTCCACAGCTTCACTGTGATTGTCCATATTCCGATTGTAGATGCCGAACATCTGCATCCAAAGCTGAACAGAAATAGGAGTAATTCCTTGAGGCGGTGGCGGCCCCCCTGCTCCAGAAACTCCTGGTCTTGTAATTGGTAATCCCATAAAAACCCCCTTAAAATTCTAAATACTTATAATACTTATAATGCAGACGGAACTCCCCCGACCCCCATATATATAATTGTAAACTTGATAAAATTAATATGCAATATTTTATTAATATATTTTTTCAATCTCCCCGAGCCAAGGACAAAATGAAAAAAGATTTGTAGAGTAGGTGATTATCGGCTATAATCCGGAAGAGAACAAATACGGTGGTGAAAACATGGCGGGTAGATTCGTAGCAGAAGATGGGGCGCTGAAGGGTCTTATTCTTCCTTTAGATGATGGAAATGAATGGGTGATTGGACGCGATCCTGATTCCTGTCAACTTCTAGTAGAAGATATCTCGACATCTCGTAAACACCTTCTCTGCCGAGCTACTCCTGAGGGAATCGTCGCCGAAAACCTCAGCCACACAAACCCCACACAGGTAAACAATAAAGAGCTCAAAGAGCCCTGTCTGCTTAAAAACAACGACACCGTGCAAATTGGGGACATCCTTTTCCATTTCTACACCCAAGACAACTCCTCCTCCGAGGATAAAAAACTGGATGAAACAGATAATAGTGAACCAATCAACCACGAAGAGAAAGAAGAGCAAGATTTCTCCCGTTTTGAACCAAAACCTGAACAAGAAGAGGAATTGCCAGAAGAACTATTTAACCTCGAATCAAAGACGACACCCTCCTCCGCAGATAACGAGAGTTTGGCAGAAAAAAATGATGATACAATTTTTGAAGAAGAACCTGAAAATAGCCGTGACTTTGCTGAAATCAATTTTGGATTCCTCGACAGCGGCCGTTGGCTCTTAAAGGTTGTCGGCGGACCAAATAACGGTGCTGAATTCCCTATGCAACCGGGCTCTAGCTACCTCATCGGCACTGATCCAAATGTGTGTGACATCGTCTTCCAAGATGCGAGCATTTCGCGTCAACATGCACGAATCACCGTCACAGCCGACGACACCCTAACTCTTGAGGACCTCAACAGCCGCAATGGAACAACGATTGATGGGGTGATCACTAAAGGCAAACAAGCCCTCTCACCCAACGCCCTTGTCGTTACTGGTCATACCTCATTCACCGTTTTTGACCGCGAAGGGGTCATGCACACAATTGTCTCTCCCCTCATGCCAAAAATTGTAAAATCTCTCGTTGACGAAGATAAAAAGCCAGAAGAAGAGGCCCAGACAGCAGAGTCAACACCTCCCGAACAACCACCGGCGAATCAGAGCCACACCTTAGGGGCCTTTATCCTTATAGCTATCTTGACAGGGATTTTTATCATCGTAGGGATTAGCACTTCGACTCTTTTCAGAACAGAAACAGTTCCTGTCACTGTCGTTGCAGATACGGATAAAATACTCGATGCTGCTTTAGCTCCATTTAAAGGCGTTAAATATACTTTCAATAAAAACAACGGGCAGCTATTGCTCGTTGGACACGTCCTCTCCGCTTTTGAACGCAATCAACTCCTCTCTGCACTCCAAGGACTCTACTTCATCAAGAGTATTGACGACACAGGAATTGTCATTGATGAATATGTCTGGAAAGAAATTAACCAAGTCATCGAGCAAAATCCTCAATGGAAAGGGATTTCCATCACGGCCCCCTCTGCCGGACATTTTGTCGTGACTGGTTATTTAAGAAAACGAGATCAAGCCTATGATCTCAACGACTATTTAGGAGCCAATTTCCCCTATCCAAACTTACTTGAAAATCAAGTCATCGTCGAAGATGATGTGATCAACTCCGTAGAAAACCTTATCTATAGCAAAGGATTTAAAAACGTCTCAGTGATACTCACCAATGGAGACGTCATCATTTCTGGAAGTGTCCCCATTGGCGATACTGAACGTATCGACGCGTTGATTCCTTCGCTCATGGAAATCAGAGGCGTCCATAGCGTCCACAACATGACCGTCGAACAAGCTCCTAAAGAAAACTTTGTAGATGTCTCCAGCAAATACCGCGTTTCTGGGACATCAACTCATAATAAGAATCTCAGTGCCGTCATTAATGGTCGAATTCTAATGGCTGGAGATCAGCTAGATGGAATGACGATTAAGGAAATAACGACGAGTTCCATTCTTCTAGAGAAAGATGGAACGCATTATAGAATCAACTTCGGAAAGTAACACAAAACGGGATTAAAGGCACCACTGGGTAGTCTTTGCCTCGATGCTACGCGAAGCGTTTGGAGTGCGAAAGCCCCCTTTCGCTTTATTGTTGAACGGGATTAAAGGCACCATCTGGGTAGTTTTTGTCTCGATGCTACGCGAAGCGTTTGGAGTGCGAAAGCCCCCTTTCGCTTTGCCTTAAACAACAAAGCGAAAGAGGGCTTTCGCATTCCAAACGCTTCGCGTGCTAAAAAAGCTCTTGGTATAGGTGAGAACTTACGGTCAATATATCCTTTACTACGCAGAGCATTCTCCAAACGCTTCGCGTAGTAATACAATTAATGACAGTGGCCATGCCCTGATGTGTTTTGGACAGCAACTGCAACGATAGCTACAACCGCAATAGCACCAAGCGCAATCGCTGGGGCTAGCGAGCTTGCTCTGCAGCATTCTTCATAGCCACAACCGCCTGTGTCGGTGTAACATTCTTCAGCAGCCAACTGATTAACAGAGCCGCCAACAACAGCTAAAATGGCTAAAAAGCCGATGATTTTTTTTCTCAATCCCATTTGATATACCTCTCGAAAAATTAGATCCACTGCCCCTTGTATCGCACATCTGGATTTTTCCCGCAATCTAAATTCTTCTTTCGCTTGCAATTTCGAAACTGTCATGATACAATCTGGAAACAACTAAACCGTTACAAAACGGAGGAGTATCATGCAAAAAATTAACACCTTACACTTTAAATGCATCTGCTGTGAGACTCCGGTTTATTTTTCTATTTTTGATCTCAACCACCAGGCTCCGATCTGCTGCGAGAACTGCCAGAAACAATACCTCTTAACCGATCCAACTTTAGTGCGACAGCTCACAAAATTCGAAGCTCTATGCCGCCAAATCCACGATTCAGAAGAGATCCTGGGAAATGCATCTGTTGGAGTCGATGTGGGTACTCACCATGTCAAGGTCCCTTACAAACTCCTGCTTACGAGGTTGAATTCAAGTTTACAGTTAAATATGGATGGACATCCAGTTTCAATTAATTTTCGGATAGAACCGATTAAGGACTCCTCTGTTCTCGCAAAAACAGCAAAAAAATAGGCGGACAACATTTTATGAACCAACACAAATCCCAGTTAGAACAGATCCGTGCAATGACGACGATCGTTATCGACACAGGAGATATCGATGCGATCAAGACGTACTCCCCGACGGATGCGACAACAAATCCCTCTCTCATCCTAGCAGCTGCAAAAAAGCCGCAGTATCGACATCTTATCGATGAGGCAATCAGCTATAGCAAACAATTTGCTAAATCAAAAAAGGAAGGGTCTGCTCTGCTTATGGATAAGTTATTCGTTAACTTTGGCGTTGAGATCTTAAAATTCATTCCCGGAAGAATCTCAACAGAAGTCGATGCACGTCTCTCTTTCGATACCGAAGGAAGCATAAAAAAAGCGCACGCTCTTGTTGCCTTGTACAAGGCTGCAGGGGTGCCGAGAGAGCGAATTTTGATCAAGTTAGCTTCGACATGGGAAGGGATTCAAGCGGCCGTCCAACTCGAAAAAGAGGGGATCCATTGCAACATGACACTTCTCTTTAGCCTAGCGCAAGCAATTGCCTGCGCTGAAGCTAAAGCGACACTTATCTCCCCTTTTGTCGGCCGAATTCTCGATTGGTACAAAAAGCATGAAGGAGTGAGCGCTTATGCCCCTGATAAAGATCCAGGTGTTATCTCCGTCACGACGATCTTCAACTACCTGAAAAAATTCGACTACAAAACGCAAGTCATGGGTGCAAGCTTTCGCAATGCAGAGGAAATTGTAGAACTCGCTGGCTGCGACCTCCTTACGATTGCCCCTTCTCTTCTCGAACAACTTGATCAAAAGAAGGAACCTATCATTCGTAAGTTAGACCCAACAGAAGCAAAATCCCTTCCTATAGAGAAAAAAATCCTCACCGAAAAAGACTTCCGTTTCATGCTAAATGAGGATGCTATGGCAACAGAAAAACTAGCCGAAGGGATCCGCAAGTTCGCCGCAGATGGAATTGAACTCATCACCCAACTCCATTAATGTTCCTTAATTTTTTTTTCCTGATTTTGATTCTGCTACTGATTGGAAGTGCACCTACCATCGATGAACAGTCGCTGTTTCCTCTCTCCATTGAGATGACGATGATCGCTTCAGCTGTAATCTACACCACAACAATAACACTTATCTATTTACAAAGCCGTTTTTGGCGACGTCCTTTTGGCTTTCAAAAAGATCGACTAACGACCCTGATCAATATCGAGTTGATCATCATGCTCATCGTTCTCTACTTCGGTGTGGGGATGCAACGCCTATTCTTCATTCCCCTATTTTTCCCATTTTCATTGACAGCTTTAACGATAACCTCCTTAAGCCTTTACTCTCTAGGAATAGCTGTAGGGCACTATTCCTACCAACGCCATTGGAACCCCTTTCATCCCGTCCGTCCCTCCGTTATTTTTTTAATTCCATTTACTATTCCTTTTCTCATTTTTGTCTTCATCAATGATGCTAGCGAGGCGGTTTCATTTGCTCCTCTTCTAAACTTTTTGGGTGTTAGCGAAAATGAAACGGCACAAATAGCACTGGCTGCTTTAGGCGGCCTAGCCTGCATCTGCCTCATCATTATCCTCCTTCCTCCTCTAATCATCAAGCTATGGAGTTGCCAACCATTAAAAGATCCTGCTTTAGTGGCTAGGCTAGAATCCCTTTGTCAGCGAGCTCATTTTACCCATGCGGGCTTTAAGGTATGGTCAATCATGGATGGAGTACTCACGGCTGCTATTCTCGGTGTTTTGGGGCCGTTGCGTTACGTCATATTCACCTCTGACCTGTTACAAAGACTCTCTCCTGAAGCTATCGAAGCGATCCTCGCGCACGAGATCGGGCACAGCCGCCATAAGCATTTGCTCATTTATCCGTTTATTCTTGCCGGAGTGGGGATCACATGGACACTATTCCTCCTTTTATCTGGAGAGGTCTTGATAAAGCTGCCCGAATTTGCCATTCTCATTCTTTTTGCCATCAATGCGTGGCTCTATTTCCGTTTTGTTTTTGGGTATTTTTCTCGGTTGTTTGAACGGCAAGCAGACCTAATGGTTTTTGAATTAGGTCTCCCGTCAGAAAATCTCATAGAAGCTTTCAGCTCATTGGGTGGTTCCTCTGAAAGTTCCCGCAGAGCTCCCAACTGGCACCATTTCAGCATCCAAGAGAGGATAGACTTTCTTCAAAGTGCACAAAACGATCCGAAGAAAATCCTACTCCATCAACGTAAAGTGTGCTACAGTCTTATTTTTTATTTCGTCATATCAATGGTAGCTCTTTTTGTCATCAAAGGATTCATATGAAAACATCACCTGAAATCGATCAGCTTAAATTGCTCTTCAACCAATATAAAGAAGAGGCTCTCAAAGATTATTACACATTTCTAAAGTTCCAAAGCATCAGTTCCGAACCGGCCTATACCGATCAAGTCATCGCATGCGCCGATTGGGTATCGGCCTATCTTGAGAAAGCTGGATTCACAGTTGAGAGATGGCCCACATCGGGACATCCGACCCTCTTTGCCCATTACGATAAAGCAGGACCTGACCAGCCGACACTCTTAATTTATAATCATTACGACGTGCAGCCTATCGATCCACTCGACCTGTGGGAATCTCCCCCTTTTGAACCGACGGTCCGCAATGGGGAAGTTTATGCTCGTGGAGCGCAAGATAACAAAGGGCAGTGTTTCTATGTCCTACTGGCTCTTAAAGCCCTAATGGAGCAGACGGGACGCCTTCCAATCAATATAAAACTATGCATCGAGGGGGAAGAGGAATGTGGAAGTACTGGACTCGCTGGCATCCTCGAAGATAAAAGAGGAAAGCTCCAAGCTGACTACCTTGCTGTTGTCGATATGGGAATGAAAAATGCGACGACACCAGCAGTGACACTGGGGGTGCGCGGCATGGTGACGATGGATGTGACGGTGAGTGGCAGTCACACCGACTTGCATTCTGGTTCCCATGGAGGAATGGCTTACAACCCCATCCACGCCCTCGTCGGCCTGCTAGCTAACGTACGAGATGCGTCGGGTAAAATCACAATACCAGGTTTCTATGACGATGTTAAGGCTATTTCAGCAGAAGAAAAAAAGCTTCTCTCCTTAGACTTCGACGTCAAGGAATATGAAAAAACATTCGGAATAAAGCCAACAGGAGGAGAAACTTCCTTTCCACCACAAGAACGGGGTTGGTTACGTCCTACTTTCGAAGTCAACGGAATCACTGGAGGCTACTCAGGAGATGGCTTTAAAACCGTTATTCCAGCAAAAGCCTCTGCTAAAGTCTCCTGCCGTCTCGTCCCAAATCAAGACCCTGATAAAATCGCACTTCTCGTCTCCAATTTTCTAAAGAAAAATGCCCCTGAAGGGACGCATGTGACAGTCAAAGTACGCAGTGGAGATGGAAAAGCTCTGAGAGCAAGGGCGGACTCCCCTGTTGCCACTGCTTTTGTTATGGCTTACGAGGAGATATTCAATAAAAAATGCGACAGAGATTACAGCGGCGGCTCCATTCCCGTTATCAGCGCTTTAGCTGCCGTGTGTGGCGCCGAAGTTGTTTTAGTCGGGCTAGGACTCCCCGATGACTGCATCCATGCCCCCAACGAACATTTTGGTCTCAACCGAATAGAAAACGGCTTTTTAAGCATCGCACGAGCCCTTCAACACATCAGCTCTTAGAGGTTTGTTATGTTTATCTCACGCAATCAAGTCCGCATGCATGATAGTGACATGGCGGGTATTCTTTATTTCCCAAGGCAATTTCGTTTTGCCCATGATGCTTTGGAGGATTTTGTTGAAAGCTTCGGATATACTTTCGACCAGATTTTTCGAGAAGAAAATTTTGTTTTCGTTATCGTTCATGCCGAAGCAGATTATCTTTCTACATTGCGTGTGGGAGATAAGTTAGAAGTCCACCTTACCATTAGTACGATTGGCAATAGCTCTTTCACTGTCTTTTATCAAATTTACAACAAAGAAAAAAAACTCGTAGGAATCGTCAAAACGGTTCATGTGACGTTAGATTCGGCGACGCGCACAAAAATCCCCATTCCCAAACAATTTAAAGATTTTTTGGAACAACACTTTCAACCAGAAACGGTATAATTAATATTGCGTAAAATATTACGCACTAGCTAAAATTACTCATCGAAAACAATGGCCTAAAGACTGAAACGATTTTTTTTATGTATACAAATTCAAGATTAAATTCGACACCGAACCCAAAAACTAGCACTCCGGGAAGAGAGTCCCACCTTACGCCGTCAAATGAACGCCCACACCCACAACAAATTCTGACTAGAAATCGATCATTAAAAGCACAAAGAACATTATTTGAGGAAGCTCCAGCACCACTTCCTCCTGAATCCTGTTGCAAAAAGTGTTGGAATGGAAGGGTGGTAAAAGTACTCACACAATGCTGTGTTGCAATGCTCGTTGGAGCCTTCGCTTATTCATTATATGCATATTACCAACATCCATCCAATTTCGATTACTATACAAATGGAACTAACGGTCTTGTTTATACCCTCAATAATGGAATGAAGGAATTAAGATTACCACTACCTAGCGATCCCCACATTCGTTATGTCACGGGTGTATTGATTACCGGTGCTGTTGGAGGACTAGTCGCTAAGATTGTACGTTGGATGCCCACAATATGCATGTGGGCCTGCTGCAAGTAGAAACTAAGGAGCAACGCTATCCGGCAAAGGACGTTGTTGTTCATAGTAAGAAGGCCCTGGCTGTTCGATGACTGCCCCTCCTAAACAGACATCTCCTTTATAAAAAACAATCGACTGTCTCGGAGTCACTGCGCGCTGCGGAATAGCAAAGCGGACATGTGGCCGATCCCCCTCAATCCGAGTGATGACACATTCCTGATCGGGTTGTCGATAACGCACTTTAGATGTGCATGAAAAAGGCAATGTTTCATTAAACTGCCCATCGACCCAACTAATTTCAGTAGCGGTGAGCTCGTCACAATAGAGGGCAGGATGACGGGTCCCTTGACCTACGTAGACAACATTCCTACCGATGTCTTTGCCAAGCACGAACCAAGCATCCCCAGCTCCTCCGATCCCCATCCCCTTGCGCTGTCCAATGGTATAATAAGAAATTCCGTCATGACGTCCAACAACTTTTCCTTCAAGGGTTTCAAAATTTCCCTGCTGTCCACTAATATAACCGCTTAAGAACCCTTTAAAATCCCTTTCTCCAATGAAGCAGATTCCCGTACTATCCTTCTTGGCCGATGTCGCTAGACCGTGAGCATGGGCAATAGCCCTTAAATCCGATTTAAGCATGCCTCCAATGGGAAAAAGAACCTTGCTTAATGCCCATTGACCGATGGTGTATAGAAAGTAGCTTTGATCCTTACCGGGATCAACACCTTTCAATAGCTGCCAATGATTATCGACGAGTCGATTGCGACAGTAATGTCCCGTGGCCAAGAAATCCCCGCCGATCTCTAGAGCTTTTTCTAAGAGAACTTTAAATTTAATTTCACGATTACACAAGATATCGGGATTAGGGGTGTAGCCCTGCTCAAATTCCCTAAGAAAATGAGAAAACACATTTTCTCTGTATTCATTGACAAAATTAACCGAATAATAAGGAATTTCCAATTGATCGCACACACGGACGACATCGGCAAATTCTAACGAAGATTGGCAGACGCCACTTTCATCTTTCTCTTCCCAATTTTTCATAAACATGCCAATAACGCGATACCCTTGTTGCTTTAGTAATAGCGCAGTCACGGAGGAATCAACGCCTCCAGACATGCCCACAACGACAGTCTTCATATTCATTTAATCTCCACATGCCCATCTGAATGTCCAATGACAACTCTTCCTGCCATTTCAAAGAAAAATCCTGTTTCCAAAACACCAGGAATAGATTGAAGTTTAAGATTTTCCTGTTCAGGATTCACGCAAGGGTAATTTAAAGAAATATCAACGATATAGTTGCCATTATCGGTGACATAGGGGATCCCACTGGAATTTTTCCTTAATGTTCCATTAAATCCGAGCGATTGCAATTGATGAAGGGTTGCTTTATAAGCAAAGGGGAGGATTTCGATGGAAAGGGGAAAGGCTCCCAGTTGTTCAACATATTTACTAGAGTCGACGATAACGACCATTTCATGACTCATATTGGCGACAATTTTTTCTCTTAAGAGAGCTCCTCCTCCTCCCTTGATCATTCTTTTGCGATGGTCAATTTCATCGGCTCCATCAACGGTGATGTCTAAAGTGTTCATTTGGTTCACATCATAAAGACAAATACCACCCGCCTTTGCCTGAGCGTAGGAACGTTCTGAAGTTGCCAGAGCAACGACCTTTAATTTTTCCTCCCGGCATCTTTCAATGAGCCGTTCAATAAAATACGCAGCTGTAGAACCGGTCCCTAAACCAACGGTCATCCCGTCTTCAATGAAAGCTGCCGCTGCCCTTCCCGCGGCTCTTTTCCCTTTTTCTTTATCATTCATTATTATGTCCATTAGTGATAGAGACATTCCAACAAAGCTGCTGCTGCGATGATCCGCAATGTCTGGTGCGGTTCTTGAAGCCTTTCGGTTAAAAATGAAAGGGAGACCTGAGATCCCACCCTACCAATCCCTTCAAGAATCTGTCCTTTAAGATCCCTATCGGCAGTGGGGTAAGCCTCTTGCAATACACAAATCACATCTTCCCCTTTACCCCATAAAGCAAGAATCAGCGCTGCTTGGATTTTCACCTTTTGATCATTTTCTTTCAATAGCGCTTTAACTAAATCGATGGCACTTTCATCTCCCTCTGTCAATAGCAGGGCCGATGCTAGTCCACTGATTCCCCAGTTGCTCTCCTTTAAAAATCTCCTAATAGCTTCCTGCGCATGAGAATAGTGTAGGATAGAGAGTATCTCTAAAATCTCTAATCGAGTCAATTGATTAACGGCTTCCGGATAATTTGGAATGGCGTCATCGTGCTTCACTTTACTCGGAGCTAAAATGCGAAACTGCCCCTCATTTCTCCATGCCCACTTTTTTTTCTCTTGGGACAGTCCAGTAAACAGACAGTCACAAGCAGCAGCGACGGAGACGCGCTGTCCGATTAATCCCATTGCAAGATTCATTTTAATATAAGAATCTGTTGTAGCTGCAAAAATCTCCTTAGAAAGAGGCAGCCCATACTTCCCTGTTCCCGCTAGAGCTGCGGCTGCAAGGTAACGATTCTCAACTGTCTTATTTTCTAAAAGAGATCTAAAAACTGAACATCCCCGTTCCGGATCTGCGAGGGTAAGGACCCAAGCGGCAGAGACCTGAACCAAGGGATCGGGATCTGTAACGCCTTTGCCTGCCACGTCGACAACGCTATGCCCTGCGATTGTCTTGACACCAAGGCAACCAAGAGTTTGAAATACTTTCGCACGGACAGCGGCATGATAATCTTGAACCAAAGGAAAAAGAAGATCAATATCTTGAGTCTGATCAAAATGAATGACAAATTCACATGCCAATAAACGCAGTCCCACCCGATTACTTTGAACTAACTCGTTGATCCGCTCGCGACTAATTCCATCTGCCATAAGAACCAATGCTTGAATCGCTGCAGTTTTTTCCTCTATATGTGAATTATCTTGCCCAATCAATGCCTCTAAAGCGTTTTTAGCATCGACAAGCTGCAAATGCCCAACGGCCTTAATGGCCTGAAGACGCACATCCCATACGGGATCTGATTTCATTAAACGAAGCAGTTCCTCTTGAAGAGAGATGTCGTGAAGATTCGATGATAGTTTAATAGCGGCGCTGCGAAGAAAAGAATTTTCATCGCGGAGTCCCGATTGTAAAATGACGACTCCTTTAGCATCCTGACTAAAAAAAGCTCCTAACATCGCGATGACGCGGATTAATGGAGAGGGCGATGTGGCGCCTTTATCAATAACGGCCCAGGCAAGACGCTCTAAAATTTCTCGATTACCACACTCATCGGGAAAGTCTTTAATATATAAATGCCATTGAACCATCATCTCTTTTTCATCGCCGGCTTTAGCCAAAGCCCTAATATAAGACTCTCGAAGGATTTTCGATGAAGGAAATAGCTCGAGTCCTTTTTGTGCCTCGCTGGACGCCGAAGGATAGTCGCCAATGACCATGTGAGCATGAACGCGTTTGTCTATTTGCTCTTCAGTAGCGGCCGCCACCTGGCCAACGCTAAGTATGAGCACGGAAAGACAAAGACGCAAAGTGACGCTAGGCATGAGCACAGCAACACAAAGACGCATAATGACGCTAGGCATGAGCACGGAAACGCAAAGACGCAAAGTGACGCTAGGCATGAGCACGGAAACGCAAAGACGCAAAGACGCAAAGGCGCAAAGGGGGGATTTTTTTTTATAATCCATTGACAACTCGGCAGACACCATCTTTTATGATTCCCTGACCAAAGTTAATGATAAGACCCAATTTCATACCGGTTAAACGTAAATATGTTAATAATTGTTTTTGATGAATTGGATTCTCTTTTTCCGTGGCCTTAACCTCTATAACAACTTTATCTTCAACCAAAATATCAAGACATAACGGATCCTTAATTGCAGCGCCTTTATATATTACAGGAACAATGAGTTGTCGCTTGAACTTCAATCCTCTTAATGTTAATTCATGACACAAAGCTGCTTCGTAAACACTTTCCAATAAGCCTGGTCCACCCAATATCCGATGAACCTCTATGGCTGCTCCAATAATTTTATTCGAAATATCATTCTCCACCCTTACCCCCCCCTTTGCGCCTTTGCGCCTTGGCGTCTTTGCGTTTCCGTGCTCATGCCTAGCGTCACTATGCGTCTTTGCGTTTCCGTGCTCATGCCTAGCGTCACTATGCGTCTTTGCGTTTCCGTGCTCATGCCTAGCGTCACTATGCGTCTTTGCATTTCCGTGCTCATGCCTAGCGTCATTCATTATTTGATGAGTTGGCTGATCTCCTTGAATTCTGCGGCTTTGGAGTCGCGCAGCAGCTCAAAGAGAATGGTTTCCGTACTGCTAATGCGAGCACCGAAGTCTCGCAATTCCGCAATCGCTGTGGAGAAATCATAGACTGAACGGGATCCGATGGCGTCATTTAAAACAACGACCTGCTTTCCTACTTGCAAAAGGTCCCTAACTGTTTGTAATACACAGACGTGAGCTTCAATACCAATGACGACCCACTGAGTGACGGGTAAATCGAGAATTTCTTTTTTCATAGCCTGATCATCAAGGCAAGAAAAAGCTGTTTTGACCATATAGCGTTGATCTTCGCCCAATATTCCCTTTAAGGAGGCGACGGTTTCCCCTAATCCTTGAGGGTATTGCTCACTGACAAAAATTGGCATCTTCAATGTCTGAAAACCACGGACAATTTTTTGTATTCCCTGCATCACGTGACACGAATTTTCTACGTAGGGGAATAATTTCTCTTGAGTGTCAATCAATAATAAGGCGGCATGATTTCTGTCTAATCTATCCTTCATTGCCTAAGCCATTCGACCGAGCGGTCGTCCACCGATTAAATGAAAATGCAAATGAAAGATCGTTTGTCCCGCTGGGGTGCCGTTATTTGTTAAAAGGCGATACCCATCAGAAATTCCAAATTGCTTTGCCAGCTGTTGCGCGACAGAAACGATTTCTGCCACGATGTGAAGGTCTTCTTTTTCCAAAGATTGAAGATCTTTGATCTTCTTCTTCGGAATGATCAAAAAATGAATGGGAGCAATGGGGTGCAAATCTTTAATAACGAGGATGTGTTCATTTTCATAAACCTTATCCGCTGGGAGCTCCCCATCAATAATTTGACCAAATACCGTTTTCATTGCTTAGATCGCGCCCCCAACGTATATTCCAATGCTTTAATTGCATCTTCAAGCGTCTCCCAAACAGATATAAATCGTCCTTTATGACAAAAGACAGCTCCCTTAATGCCGGATGCTTTTGATAAATCCTCAGCCAATAAACCGGCCCACTCTTGAGGCAATGGAAAGCGAACCTTCATTTTTTCTTCAAAAGTAGGAGGGATTCCACGCAGCTTCCAATGAGATCCCGAAGGCATAATCAAAAATTGAGCTGGATGGTTAGCTCCGTTTAACTCAAAAAAGATCTCGAGCCATGGGATGTTAGTATTTAAAATAAGAAATTCATTGTGACTAGCCATCGCATTTTCCATGATCTCACGACAAGACTGAATGTACTGATAACGGTTCCACAAACGCTCCAAATATTGTTTTGCAAATGCCAGTGCTTCAAAAAAAGCTGCGTCCTGAACAGCTGGATCAACATCATAATGAATGGGAGTAAAATTCGAAATCACATGGGAATAAGTGGCAACTCCCGTAGAATGAAGCTCCTTACCGTTATCATGAGCATCTACACCAATCACTAAAGAAAGATCAAAAAAACGGCGTTCCTTTGCGGTTAAAATTCCTACTTCCTCTAGATAAAGCAAAATCATTCCCGCACTGCTTAGCGGTCCCTGATACCCCGCTTGATGATGATCAAAAAGTTTGCGGCTAGGGTCATAAATGCCCCCAACATCGCACACGTATTCACAGCGACTAAGTGTTTCCAAATCGCGCGTACGAACGATTTTATCCAAATCAATTAAATTAAAAAGAAGAAGAAATGCACAAGCGGTCACTTCGTCGGCATGAAAAGTCCCGTCATGAGTTCCAAAACTTCGTGGTATTTTGACTGTGGCCATCTCGGCGCGCCTCACCATTTTTTTACCAAAAAGGCAAGTATGGCAGAAAAAAATATTAAATAAAAGGACTATCGAATTTCCCATCTCTGTCGTTAGTTATAAACAATATGTAAATGAAAGACTTCCGATCCATTTCCTCGAGATCGAAAAAACAGACTTTCTTTGGAAAAAACATATAACGCTTTAACATTCAATTACATATATTTTTTTCCACAATCTAAATTTTCAGTTTTTCCTCTGTATAAATGAAATTTATGAATTTCAATGAAACATTATTGGTTTGCTTATCGACATTTTTTCCACAGTGCTACTGTAATCCCGTGCTTCTGCCCGTGCCCTTGTCTTATTACCCATAAGTCTTTAGATTGGGCGTACATCTATTTTTCAGCTATGCTAAGTATAAAAAAACTATACTGCTAAGCATAAGCACGGAAACGCAAAGACGCAAAGACGCAAAGACCCAAAGGCGCAAAGCCTTCGGCTCCCTCAGAACAAAGGAGAAGAGTAAATGGAGTTGTTAAGTGATTGCTTCAGAAGCTCAGCGATCAATTTACCTTCTAAATGAGGCCACTGGAGCCCCATTTAGAATGATTTCTTTTTAAGATCCGAGCTTGCGAGGAACTTAAAAGGTTTAACCTGAAATAATGCTCCTTTGTTCTGAGGGAGCCGAAGGCTTTGCGCCTTTGGGTCTTTGCGTCTTTGCGTTTCCGTGCTTATGCTTAGCAGTATAGTTTTTTTATACTTAGCATAACTGAAAAATAGATGTGCGCCCAATCTAAAGGCTTATGGGTAATAGGATGGGGGGCACGGGCAGAGGCACGGAAGTACAGTTTCAAAAGAGGTTTATTATAAAAACTTGCTTGCCAAAAGTTATCAAAAATTGCATGATCAAAGCCAACCACCGAGATATGAATAACACAATGGAAAACCATTTAAATATTGCCCCTCACGACCTCGTCAGTCCTGATGGTGCCATTATCAACCTCCTTCGAATCGACAAAGTAACGGCTGAAGCGACGGTTTTCATTCAAAATATCTCTCCGACATTTATGGGATTCTCCATCCCTAAAGAACGGGTATTTTTTAATATCAAAAGTACTGTCGCCCAATTGGGATTAGACGGAATCGGAATCGAATATCAACTCGACAAAAAAAATGGATGTGCTGAAATTAAAGTCCTCATAAAAGCTATTGGCAATATCGCAACAGAATTGCTTCAACATTTAAACGTTGGGGCTTATATAGGAAAACTTTTTGCTGCAGACGACCGACGACGCGTGCGCAATCCCGAATATTTATCCCGGATGTTTGGACGTTCAGATCGATGGGGAAGTCCCCTTCTCTCTCTAGGAGGACTGCAAGGAAGTGACAATTTGATCTTAGATAAAATCGATGGACGGACAGTCGCCTATCTGACACTTCAAAATGGACGTGTTGCCTACCAACCAGATATCTATAAATTCCTACCAACAATCGCCAAATTATTATCCATGAACATATCGATAAGAGACCTTATTAGCATCTACCAAGAGTGGAAGGCTTTCCTACCGAAAAACATTGAACACGATGATGATCTCTTGTTAGTGCGTACCCTCCCTTTACACATTAGAACAGTATTTGCACGCGTTGTCCCCGAACTCCTTTCCCAAGGCTATACCCACACTTCAGCCTCGATTCTGCAGCCGGATACATCAGCTTCAGGAGATATCTATGAGCTCTATGGAAAAAGCAAAAGAGAACTGACAGATATACCATTAGAATTTTACACGTTAGAACCATACCGTGAATATGTATTTTTTTCTGATAGAGACCAATTACAAGAATGTTTAGAAGACAGTAAAACTCTCTTCAAAGCCTTTTCTACCGCCCCGCTCCCAAAGGAAGACGGAGCAGCTGTCTACGTGGTAAAAGAAAGTCAAATATTTGACTTGCAACCAAGTGATTGGATTTGTCGCGATATCAGGCAACATGATTTTCCTGGAGTCGCTCACAGCACCAGACAGGCTCTTTTAGTCGAAAGGTATATCGAACAACAACCCTCTTACCCCTTTCTCAAAAGTATCGACAGTGGTTGGATCACGAGTCAAGGAATCTTGTTAAGCCGTTATTTTCCCTCACCACTAATGAAACGGATGCTTCTTAGCGATCAGGTTCAACGATGCCTTAAGGGCATTTATTTCCAAATTCCATCGCAGTCATCGGGAGACTTTTTTTCTGAAGAGGATCATGCCTTACTTCATGATTTAGAGAAATTTGGTATTCCCGTCTTTTGGGTCGATCAGGAAGGTACAGGGAAAATTTTACAATTCACTCAGAAGCCAGGATGGGATTCTGGCATGTTTATTCCCATAGATAAAGTTCAATATTTTCTAAATTCAACACTTTTTGGCATTTATGGATCTAATTTAATGGAAGGGCAATTCGACAAGGAGCTGCGTGAACTATTCGAAGGAATTTTAAAAATGCGCGATGAAACCGAACACCCGTTGTTAAATAAGAAAACACCTATCACTCTAATCACAGGAGGTGGACCGGGATCGATGGCAACAGGAAACAGGGTGGCGCAAGAGCTCGGCATTCTGTCGTGTGCAAACATCGTCGATTTTCGGCAACAAGGCAATTCTGTAGTTAATGAGCAAAAACAGAACCCTTATATCGAGGGTAAGATGACCTACCGGCTAGAGAAGGTTGTGGAGCGACAAGCGGAATTCAATCTCGATTTCCCAATATTCCTTCCCGGCGGCATTGGAACTGACTTTGAATTTAGCTTGGAAGAGGTACGGCGCAAAGTAGGGGCGGTCCCAGCACACCCCATCCTCCTCTTTGGAGAGCCAAACTACTGGAAAAGCAAGATCACATCCCGCTTTCAATGCAATTTAACAACAGGAACGATTAAAGGATCCGAATGGATCAGCAATTGCTTCTACTGCGTGACGACAAGCGCTCAGGGACTCAAGGTTTACCACGATTACTTTAACAATAAACTCCCAATAGGCAAAGATGCTCCCACACAACCCGAGGGTTTTACTGTGGTATAGATAGCTGCAACTTGAGAATCCATCCCTCACGTTCTGGGGATTGGTTAATTAGATTAGGAGATTCCACGAGGCGTTCGTTAACGGCTGTAATAAGACCATCGGCAGGAGAATAGACGTCGGCTGCGGCTTTGGTTGATTCTAAAACGGCAACTTCCTCCCCTTTTTTTACCCGTTTACCCACCTTGGGAAGTTCAACATAAACAATATCACCAAGTTCTTTCTGCGCAAAATCAGTCACGCCGACAACGGCATGCCCATCTTGAATCTCGATCCATTCATGTGTTTCCGTAATTTCTTTCATGTTAATTCTAAGCTGCTCCAAAGTGAGGGTTGCTGGTCAATATGATAATCATTTGTCACGACGGAAAAATGTTGAGGCATCCCTCCTAAGCGATTAATGCGGTAAGAAAATCCCAATCGAGTGAACTGTTCCGGATCATATCCATGAAGAACTTCTCGAGGGATAAACACATTGAGATCATAGCTTGTTTTATGGTTCGATGTCTTAACCTTCAAATCGACGGGATCACAAAGAGGATGAGCATCCTCAGTCCGAAAATGGGTGATCTCCCCGGCAAAAACCCCCTCCACGCCCTCGGCAAAAAAGAAAAAATGGTGACAAAACTTCGTATTAAACCCAGATGTCTTCACATCTCGAGTATCAATGAATATCTCGACACTATCCCCACGGTCGACTTGCGGATAGACACTCTTGACAAAGGGGGAATCGACGCGAATGTACACTTCTATTCCATCCCGATTCCAGCCTAACGCAACCTCAGCAAAAGACTCTTCTCCACATAACTCCGACGTGTTAGGAAGAAGATACTTGAGATAGTTTTTCTTATTTAGATACGGAAATCCCCCTTTTTCAGGTAAAGAGGGACTACCTATGCTCAATTGAAAAAAATTGACAGGGGTTAACGGAATAAATTCTTCGGAAAACATCATCCTAAATTCCTAGTGCATGGCCTCTAAAGAGCGATTTTCACCGTTTTTCTTCAGATAATCAAGCGAAATCGCATTTTTAGCTTCGATCATTTTTAATAACTGAGCCATCAACTGCTGCTGAGCGTCATTAGAAAGTAAGGCCTTCGCCCGACTCACGCTATTCATCGTGACTTCTGAGTTGATCTCATTTTTCTTATGACTCAAATGGAAGAAGTTAATATTTCCACTTCCAGGAGTATTAACTTTCGTCCAAGCTCCTTCCTGAAGGGCAAATAAATCTTTTTTATCTAACGCCTGATCTGCATTAGAACGGCTGGTCTGATAAGCAACCTTCTCCAATTTCCACTGATCATTTAACTTTGGCTGAGCACTTATAACACTAGCCTCATTATTATCAGACTTGCCCCCTTCTTTAATCCAAGCCGATGGGTCTGCTGGCGATTTCTCAAGGGCTGCCTTTGCATCCTGCATATATGGAAGAAAACGCAATGTCGCTGCATAATCGCCAATCATCTCCTTAGGGGCTTCACCAGGACCTACTAAAGTTGCGTAGTTAGCACGAATTCCATTGAGAACCTTTTCAAAATAACGATCGGCAACAGCATCCTGTACATCGCCTAAAGGCTTCCAGCTTTTATCCTCACGTTGAAATTCCTTAGGATTGGTCCCTCGTATCTTAACATAATGAGCCTCTAAATTCCGATCGAGCTCTCTATCGAGAACGCCCTGACGGTCAGCTTCTACAAAAGAAAGAACCTCTGGCTCTATCGCGCGATCGACAACGACAATGCGATAATATGTGGCATTATCGGCAGTGAAGCTTTTTAATTTATTTCCCGCTTCTTTAGCAGCCGGTGTCATCTCTGCTTCAGAATGCAATGATAAAGGGGCTACATCGAGAAGATCCATCAACACCTTCCCATTTTTCAATCCCACAAATGAAGCATTAGCTCCATTTTCACGCAATCCAACAAGATGACGGACTGTTTTAGCCTCACTAAGAGCTTTTTCCAGCCACTCAGGATGCGCGTCGACGATTGACTTTCGGGCAAAAGCATCGATGCGAGAACGGGTTTTGTCATCAACAGAATCAAGTGCCGCATACCGCTCTTCCACATTGTTCGACAACTTCAAAGCAAGCTCAGGGAATTCATGCTTAAGAAGATCCCAATGAGCATCCTCCACTTCCCACTCCCAAGACTGCTTCAAGCTGACGTTACCTTCCAACATTTTTTTGTCAACATGAGCGATCTCCAACAAATAACGTTTTTGTATAAACTCCGGTGTTTTCTTAGCTATCTCAGCAACGGGCAAGAAAGTTGAGGGCAGCTTAAGCTTTGCTTTTTCATCTTCAGAGCGTTTACTAACAGCATCGAGATATGTCTCAAATTTTTGTAAAGAACGGTAATTGTTGAAACGCAACTCTTTTGGCAATTGATACAACTCCCCTTCAACAGCCTCAGATGCGTAAGCATCATATTTACCAAAGGTAAATGGATCGACAAAAACGGCACTTCCAAGATCTTGGAATAGACGACGAAAAAGAAGCACCTTCTGCCACAAACTCACGGCCATATTGCGATCCATCCCTAGGCGACGCAATTGCTCGTCAAAATACTCAGTTGTCGTCGCAACTCCACGGTGTGGACTAGCAGCATTTTGCTGAAAACTTATGTCCGCATTGCGCACTAAATCAGCCATCGCATCTGCCTTGGAAACATAATACCCCCTCTGCTCTGCAATGATCGCTGCATTAATGATAAATTCCGAAACTAAACGGGAAAAATGGGGACCAAACCAATCATCAACTGTATGATAACCAAAAAGGGATAAATCGATATGATCGAGATTAGGATCTGGCTTTAACCAATTATACTGTTTCTCTTGGTAACGAAGAACTTGACGTAACAAAGGGGGTGGCAGCTGTCTTTCCATCAGAAATAGAGATGCTCTGGCTTTCAACGAATCAAGACTAGCTGGATCCTGAATGCTACGCAAAGCATTAAATTGAGTCTGCATCGCAGGAGCAAAATAATTCCAAGCTGTCTGAGCACCAATAAAATGCGCTTGAGGATGTACATAAGGGACATAACGACGCTCTTTATCCGCACGCATGACCAAATCTTGTTTGACTTCTTCAGGGTAAGCTTCTATCAACATCAACCCAAGCCCTGTCTCTAGAAAATTCTTTTTGATCACCCCATCGTTAAGAAAATTCGGTCCCCAAACGCCCCCAAAAATGCGCTTATCATCGGCATCAGTCCCTAAAAACAGCACCATCTCATCGAGCTCATGACGGGTCACAACAGTACCATCAACGGCTTTAAATGCTATCTGCTCCCGAAATGAACCGTCAGAAATTGCGCCGAAAGTGCCGAAAAAAGAGAACGAAATCACAATTACTACCGTGATCACAAGGAAAAAAGAACGTTGGTGTTTACGAAAAAAATCAAACATAGCTGTCAAAATTCTCCTAAAATAAAGTTGAATAACAATAACTCTTCAAGTCTAGAAAAGAGACTAACAAAAAGGTTCCTTTCACACAAACTTTTATTCGCAAACTTTTCTTCCAAAAAAAAATCATTCTGTGGTAGAATTAAGGTGTAGCAATACGGGGGTGTCACGGTTTCGACTGGGAAACAAAGTATTGACTGCATGCGGAGGACGTTGGCTGGCCTCCTAAAAAGCCGACAAAACAACAAATGCAAACGACAAAATCGTATGCGGTGATTTCTCTTTCGCTTGCGAAAGAGATCTTGCTCTAACTGGCTAAACCTAATAGTTTAAACAGTTCGATAGCTCAAAAGTGGACCAAGGCTCTTGAAATCTATCGTTAATGACTTGGTATGAGTCTCCTCTCCGACGCTTCCAGGGGATCGGCCTCGAGATCAAACGAAGCAGCTAAGCTCTAATGTCGTTTCCTGCATAGGAACTTAGCCAAAACTCAGGATACTAAGCATGTAGATGTCTCTATAGAGTTTGCTCAGGACGAGAGTTCAATTCTCTCCACCTCCATTTAGGGGGCTTCGCCCCCTAAAAACCCCCACCAAAGGGACACAGTCCCTCTGGACTCCCAATGCCCAAGCTCCGCCCTAACCAAAGATATTCTAAAAAATAACATTCCTTATGAGAAAAACATTAACAATTTACCTATTCTGTATTTATACTATGCTTACAGCGGCCCCCCAGGCAATCGTTTTTGATTTTGGGGATGTGCTCACCACAAAACCAAATACTGAAGAAATTCGTCAATTTTTACGTTCAAGCTTTCATTTAAATAAAGAAGAATTTAAAGGAAGGGAGGAAGGAGGAAGGGGTCAGACCTGCAAGGAAGGGGTCAGACCTGCAAGTCTGCAAGATTGGACAGGGGGAAACATGGTCAACTTGCAGACTTGCAGGTCTGACCCCTTCCTTTTCTCCTTATATCCATGCATATGATGGTGGACATGGTGGAGACGGTGGCTATACTATTTTTGGTCCTGGATCGAATGGTGGTCACGGTGGAAATAGCAATTCTGGAAAGGGAGGCAATGGTGGACGCGGCGGCAATAGTTTGTTTGGGAGTGGAGGCAATGGAGGTAACGGCGGAAATGGAGTACATGGCGGCGGAAAAGGCGGAGAAGGAGGAAAAGGGCCTTTTGGAAATGGTAGTAAAGGAAAAGACGGCAATAAAAAATAAGAAGGATAAAAAAATGAATAGTAAATTAATAGCATGTTTTATATTTGGAATGACATGTCTCCTATGTTCCACATCGTTAGTTTCTGAGCAAAACGAAACTTCTCAAACCACTACCAAACGAGCGGGTGATGGTGCAAATGGCACTAATGCATATTTTGGAGGAAGCGCACAACCAGGAGAGGATGGTCAAAAAGGAACAAAAGGATTAGATGGAGGAAATGGCGGCCACGGAGGCAATAGCATTTGGGGGCGTGGAGGTGACGGTGGTAACGGTGGTGATGTTGATTGAGCGAGCACCCCTGTTTGACATAAATAACAACTGACAACATTAAGGACAGGCGCAAAGCTCTTTTTGAATCCCTAGGGGTACTGGCTCCTCTATGATCATTCGAAAATTTTTCCCAAACGACTTAGAAGCTGTAATTACGCTTTTTTGTGACTCTGTACACACAATTGCAAATAAATAGGAAGGGGAGGAAGGGGTCAGACCTGCAAGTCTGCAAGTAGGAAGGGGTCAGACCTGCAAGTCTGCAAGTTGACCATGTTTCCCCCTGTCCAATCTTGCAGACTTGCAGGTCTGACCCCTATCTCTGTCCAATCTTGCAGACTTGCAGGTCTGACCCCTATCTCTGACCCCTATCTACTTGCAGGTCTGACCCCTATCTAAAGCTACAACAATAGGAACCTCAAATTCTTTCGCATTAGCGACCGCTTATTCACAAGAGAGTTTTATGAATCAAGAACCAGTGATCGATAGTGATAATGAAACGCCCAGTTACATCCCGGAAGAGGAACCAATTCCTAGAATTTACAGCAAGGATCATTGATCATCTTACATCTACCTAAACTTACACACATGAAGCAGATTGCAAATACCTAAAAGACGACTTTCTCACGAACGATCCCCAATCAAAAGTTCTGAATGCGTCTCTCCACCTCCATTTAGGGGGCTTTGCCCCCTATCACCCATAAATCTTTAAATTAAGCGTACAGTTACTTTGCAGCTGAAATTAAGGGTTCGTCTGAAAGACGACTTTTGACAAATATTTCCCAAGATTTAAAAAGAGAAGATTTGTTAAAATCAGCTTCTTGAAAAACTTAAGAAGCATTATGACTCAAAGAAAAATATTCATTTTTTTGCTTATTTCGATATTCGCCAATATCAACGCTCAAAATTGCAATTTCGATAAAATTCCACCAAATGAAATTGAGGCTTTTGAACAAATTCTCGAAGAATTTTCTTCCTTAAACAATGCAGAAGCCTACACCCATATATTCTCAAAAAGAATTCTAGAGCCTATTCTCGATAGACCAAATGAATTTTTTGGCACAGATCAACGCATCACCATCATTCCTTTATTAAATGATCTCGTCGGAAAATTACCTCCAAATGCTCAAGTTTTTGATGTCGGCGCTGGAGCTGGTGAAGTTGTTGATTTTGCCTTGAAAAACGCTCCAAAAGGCACCATCGTCAACATCGAAGAACCCAACCCTTTTCTTATAAAATTATATCTGGAACGATTGGCTAAACAAGATCATCTAATCCCCGGCATATCATATGAGGGTTATCTGCAAGATTATTATCGACAAGAGAATAAAGAAATTTTTCCAAAAGACCCCCTAGACCTCATTATAGCAATACATATGATCTATCACCTTACGGATTTTACTGCCAATTTTATTGCCCCTGAACAAGACATCCTCGAAGCTTTTTCTTTTCTCTACGAGCATTTGTCTCCTGGAGGCAGCATATTCATTGTCTATGCTGATCTATACCCCTATCAGACCCATGGAGCTATAGCAAGCCTCGCAACAAAATACTTCCAATTTACTCACGATCAACATTATACGGAAAACTTGCTTTCAATTTATGCTGCTAGAAATAAACTTCTTGGTCCCAATGGCACAATTGGAGAAGAATTAGCCAAAAGATTCCCTAGAACAAAACCACAAGTCGAATCAATGTATTGTAATACACATTTCTTTGGTCGCTCCATAGCCGACCTCAGCGCCTCGGCTCTTGCAGGAGAACTCTGCACAGCAAATAACGATCCTTTTAAAACAGAAAAGTTGGAATTTTGTATGAATCATCTTCTGCAAAATCCCGACTATTTCGGTTTGCAAAAAGAAGAGGAAAATGTACCGCAAAAAGGATTTTGGAAGGCTAGCGAACCTCAAGTGATTACGATTATTTCTAAAGAATCATAATAAAGTATCTATTTTTTCTTCTCGAAGTGCTTTCGCATTTCTATGAGCTGTTATATTTTTGATATCGGAAGCTTTTGTTTTTGTCTTTTTTTCACCAAATGAACATAAACTGACCCCTAGTAGTCTAATGGGGGTATGATTAACTAATACCCGAGTCAATAAGAATAAAAGAACCTCCTGAACAGTCTCTTCGGAATTTGTCGGTTTTTCAAGAGAATAGCTACGCGTAATCGTTTTGAAATCTGCATAACGTAACTTTAGTTGAACTGTTCTTCCATAAAGATTTTTGGACTCCATTTCCGCACACACGATTTTAGCGATCTTTAATATTTCTGTTTTGATTGTTTCTTCTCCTTGCAAATCACACTGGAAAGTAAACTCTCTACCAATAGATTTTCGTTCTCGTAATGGGTTAACAATGCGATCGTCATTGCAAAATGAAAGATTGTAAAAAAAATTTCCCATTTTATTGCCAAAATGAGCAACAAGATGATCGACTCCAAAATCTTGTAAATCTTTACCATTACGTATTCCTAACCTTAACATCTTATTTTCGGTGGCTTTACCGACGCCATAAAATTGCCCAATCGGGAGATTATCCACAAACTGTTGAGCTTGTTCAGGAGCAATCGTGGTGATTCCATTTGGTTTTTGCCAGCCCGAGGCTAATTTTGCCAAAAACTTATTGAAGGAAATTCCCGCACTTGCCGTTAAGTGGGTTTCAGAGTGAATTTGCACTAAAATTTCTTTTGCTAGGTAAGTGGCAGATTTTTCTTCTTTTTTGTTGATCGTCACATCTAAATAAGCTTCATCAAGAGCCAGGGGCTCAATAATATCAGTGTATTGCTGAAAAATGTGGTGCAATTGAATTGAAACGCTCTTATAGGCATCAAAGCGAGGTGGCATAAAAATAGCATGGGGGCACAAACGATAAGCTGTTGCAGAAGGCATTGCAGATCTTATACCATATTTCCGCGCTTCATATGATGCCGTAGCCACAACGCCACGGGACGTAGGAGATCCTCCGACGACAACAGGCTTTCCTCGCAATTCTGGAAAATCTCGTTGTTCAATAGCCGCATAAAATGCATCCATGTCAATATGAATAATTTTACGTGTCATATTCCTCAGGATTCGTCATGTTTTAAAACAGGAAATACTCCAAATGTTAAGAACTTTCTGGAGGTCCAAATTTTCTGGATTTTCTTCGATTTTATCAGCTAATGTACAAAGAATGGTAATAAATTGTTGTTGTGCTTGAAAAAGCGAATCGGAGCCTTCATCATGTGCGCTGCTAACTGCTTTTAGGGAAAGTAATCAACAGTTTTGTCTCTAGCTTTTCGTTGTCACTTGAATCCTTCATGATGTTTAAGCTCCTCTCTTAAAAAAAGAAGATTCTAGCACAAATTTCCTTTCTTTAACACCGTTGAAGTGTTACCATAGTGTTTATACCAAACATACGAGTCAGCTATGCTTGAGAAAAAATCATTCTATTTTGTTCGTCACGGAGAATCAGAACACAATCAAAAAAAGCTCGTCGCTGGCGGTAAAACCGATAGTCCATTAACAGAAAAAGGAATAGCACAAGCTTTTAGCTTGAAAGACAAAATACTGGCTGCTGGAATCAAACATGTCATTTCTAGTCCCATGATCCGAGCTCTAAAGACAGCTGAAATCGCATGGTCTGGGATTCCAGACATCGATGAAAACTTAAGAGAATTTGAGCTTGGTATTTTTGAGGGCAAAGAAGATAAGGGTGTGACAGAATATGTCGTTGACCTCCCCTACGATGTTCCAGTGCCCGATGGCGAATCAAAAAAAGAATTCGTTCAAAGAATTATCAGTTCTCTCAATAAGTGGCTCAAAACATATGAAAACCCCTTGCTTGTTGTCGCTCACGGCTTTATTTGGGGTGCTTTGCTATATGTCATGGAATTGCCAATCTACAAACCTGATGGAACCCTCGTCGCAGACTTAGAAAACTGCACTCTTGCCCATTTCTTCTATAACGGCCTTAACTGGGAAGTCAAATACCTTTAACGACTTATTCTGCTTAAGGATTGGGGGTCAGGCCTGCAAGTCTGCAAGTTGAGATTGGGGGTCAGGATTGGGGGTCAGGCCTGCAAGTCTGCAAGTTGATGCGCTTTCTCTCTCAACTTTTTAACTTGTTGTTGTAAAACATCACAATGGCTGTACTTGGCAAGAAATCGTCTCTTTAAACTACTTATTGTACTACCATCTCTTGCCAAAACTTTGGCGATTTCTTCAAGAGAAATTCCACTTTCCTGTGCGTGTAAAACGATCGCACCTCTCGCCACAGAAAGTCTTCTCTCTTGGCTATTAGAAAAAATCATCGTCTTATCTACTCCGAATACTTCACATGCAGCATTTATCATAACTAATAAGAGGGATGCTATTTACCTGCACTAAAAGATGAATATGATTGCTCATCAAACAGAAAGCATGGATACGATATCCATATCTTTCTACTCCTTGCTGAATTAACAAACACATGCGGCATCGATCGCCATCATTAAAAAAGATCTTTTGTCCGTCATTACCTCTTAACATCACATGATAGAAAGCTCCGGACAGGTGATATCTTAATTTTCTTGCCATGTTTCACCTCTTCTAAAATTCAATAAAGTCTTTCTATCAAAAAGTCGATATTACGTCAAATACATCTTGCAGACTTCCAGGCCTGACCCCTACCCCTTCCAGGCCTGACCCCTACCCCCTATTTTTGATCATGTTCGGTAGAACTAAAAAAAATGTTGTTTAAATTAATTCAGTCGTATATAAAAAGTTTTTAACCCTTTAACAAGGATGGTTTATGAATAACACTATGCTAAAGTTCTCATTATCAGTGATCCTGTTCACTTTGATTTCATTTTTCAAAGTAAACATCGCTATGGCAGATACGCCACCCTCACCCGATGTTCTAATTAATGTGATGAATGCTTTGACCAATCATTTAACCGGTGTTGCCCCATTGACGGAGCAGCAAATTGATCAACAAAGTGTGCTTTTTCAAAATAATGCATTAGCACTGAATACAAGTTCAAGCCTCATAACAAGTGCGTTTGAATTAGTTGATCAATATGACACGCTTAAAGGACCTATTTTCTTAAGTACTAACACCAAAAAGGGGTTTCCTCGAACACCGACCACTCCCGATGGCTTAGCTATAACGCGTGCCATTTTTACCGTTCAACAAGGTATGTTTGATGCTATTTATACTCCTGCATCAATTGATGCTTATGATGATTTGCTACAGGGTAAAGCGTTTAAGACTTCCGCCTATTTTCCAGGACCTACCACTCCTCCGGCAGACCCAACTATCGCTTATACAGTACTAATTAATGCCACATTGACCACGCCATGGGGAAAGCCTTTTTCTCATTCCACCGATCCGGTGCGCAGACCAACAGGACTTTACTTAGCCCCTGGAAGTATCGCTGATGTCATGGTACCTGAAAGTATGGTAAATGCTGGATTTTCTATCTTAGTAGGTGCACATACATGGGATAAATCAGTCAAATCCCTCGTTAATCGGTTTGACCGAGTTACCAATTTATTTCCTATTACAGCAACCACGACGCGCGTTGCCAATCCTTTCGGAGGTGGTATTTATATTATTGTTCCAACTCTTGCCAATTTAGGGGTAGTAGAAGTTACAATAGATAACGTCATTAAAGCTCCTTATTTTTCAAGAACGTCTACTTATTCCATGACTAACGATGATTGGAAAGCCGTAAGAACCAATCCCGCACCGTGGGCAGATTTTGAAACTGACAAATTCATGATGAATGTTCCTCGTAGTTATGTTTACGCTTACGACGATGCAGAGGGATTAATGATCAATTGGGATAAGGGAATGGATGGTGAATCAGCATTTTATGGCTATCCAAGCGATCGAGGTCGTACTGTATTGTTTATGGGTGTGGATGTATCCATCGCCCATTCTGAATATGGTATTGGATACCCCGCAGTGAATCATATTTATGATCCGAATAAAATCTACCATGAAACTAAGATAGGTCCAATGATGGTTGGTCCTTTAGCGTGGCCCATCGATTTTCATGAGCTATCTCACGCTCAACTGGGCAGTCAATACCCTGGTGAAACAGAGGCCATTGTGAACTTTCCATCTGTATTCACCGGTGCTACGCAATTTGGAATGGATGCTGAGAGCATATTTGCTTCCTTTGGTTATGAACCCAATATGACAAAAGACCAAGCAGCACAAACATGGATGGTAACTTTGAATTTTAGAAATAACAATAATATGGACACATCGAATAGCACAAAAAATGAGATGCGCTATCAGGCTCGTGGTTATGCTAAATATTTAGATATTTCAGAGCTTTACGGTTGGGATGCGTTACCGAAATTTTATGCTCAAGAGCAAGCGGATTATGTTGCAAAAACACCGACAGATGGACTAGCACCAGCAGATAGCCGTACGTTTAGATTATCGAAAATTTGTGGCGAAGACATTACACCTCTCATCCATTTTTGGGGGATTCACCCAATTGATCCTGTCGCGTTAAAGACTGCGATTGCAAACGCTGGATTACCTGAATCGACCAAAATTTATAATTTGATTCAGCATTATGGTAGTATTGCTCCTCGAAATAATGCTGATTTTAGAGCATTACATTTAGCATTATATCCGCAATTACCAACAGGCGGTAACCCAGATTACGGTTATGGCTGGTTTAATGTTTGGGACCCGCTTTTTGATGATGCAGCTGGTGCTGCTATTCAAAATGAAATTCAAAATATCCTATCCATCTATTACAAATAGGATATTTTGTCACGTTCGATATAATCGCTTGAAGCGGCTATATCGAACGCAATTCAAGCAATCGGGGAATCGGGGTCAGACCTGCAAGTCTGCAAGGTGTATTTGACGTAATATCGACTTTTCGCTTTATCTTAAACGACAAAGCGAAAGAGGACTTTCGCACTCCAAACGCTTCGCGTAGCAAAATAACGTGGACAAACCATTATCACACAAAAAATTCTATAATCTTAAGATTTTCCTTCTAGCAACCTCACCAAAGCATCCGGATAAGTTAACATAGGGAAATGCCCTGTATCAATTTCATAAATGGGAATTTGCATATCTTTTGCTCGGGTAGCCATAGAGGTTAAAGCGGAATCCTGCAAACACCTAACATAAACTTTATTCATCTCCCTAAAAGAAGACGTTTTAAAAAATAGCTTCTGCTGAAAGCTTTTTAACGGGTGAGGAGTAGACATACTATTGAACCATTTTACCTCCTCAGGAATATCGATTCCATAGCTTTGAGGCGTCCCTGGAGGCACCAGCCATTTGTTATATTCTTGTGCGCTATTAAAAAGAGCGGAAGAAATTTCAGGACCAACAGCATCAAACATGCTCTCTCCATTCATCGGCAGGACAGCTGCAACGTACACGAGTTTTTTTATTTTCTCTGGAATTTTATCTGCCACCCCTGTAATAACCATTCCCCCGTAACTATGTCCCACGAGAATGATGTCATCCAATTCTTCATAAAAAATTGTATTTAACACATCTTCAACATGCGTTTTTAAATCTACACTCGGATGAGCTAGATGTTTTCTTTCCCCTATCCCCGTAAGAGTTGGTGCTGACACTGTATGTTGTTTTTCCTTCAAAGAGTTGCTGACTTTTTTCCAACAATTTCCTCCTATCATCCCTCCATGAACAAGCACAAAATTAGACATTTCTTTCTCCATTAAAAATCAAAAACATATACCGAAACACACTCGTTATTTCTTGACACTTTTTCTCTCTTTGTTGAAAAATAAACCGCGTATTACCAGCAAAAATAGAGAAAATAATGATCTATAAAACACTGTTCCAGCTTTATTGTATAGCCTTTTTTTGCTGCTCATCAATTTTCGGCGACACGCTCCCAAATTTAATTATTTCTGAAGAAAGAAATCCCCATGGACAAGAATTGACCACCGAGGATGTTGGAGCCTTCTTCGATGGGTTAGTCCCTCTGCAAATTAGACAAGCAGATATCGCAGGCGCGGTCGTTGCAATTGTAAAAGACGGCACCCTAATTTTCGCTAAGGGTTATGGATATGCCGACACGGAAAAAAAAATTCCTATCTCCCCTGAAACAACCCTTTTTCGTCCCGGATCAATTTCAAAATTATTCACTTGGACTGCAGTCATGCAACAAGTGGAACAGGGTAAATTAGACTTAGATCGAGATGTGAATGATTACCTTGATTTCAAAATTCCCAACACTTTTGACAAACCGATTACTTTACGCGACATCATGACCCACAGGACGGGTTTTGAAGAGTCTATAAAAGATTTGTGTGTTGGTTGTGCAGATGATTTGCAACCTATTTCTCAATACTTACAAACACACATGCCTTCCAGAATCTTCCCACCAGGAGAGACTCCAGCCTATTCTAATTATGCAACCACAATGGCGGCATACCTCGTAGAACGCGTTTCTGGTCAGAATTTTAACGACTATGTCGAAGAACACATTTTTACCCCTCTTAATATGAGCCATTCCACATTCCAGCAACCACTACCAGAATCCCTTCAAGCATCGATGTCCAATGGATATATCCTTGGATCTTTAAATCCAAAGCCTTTTGAGTTAATCCAAACTGCTCCTGGTGGTTCACTTTCAGCATCGGCAATAGACATCACGCGCTTCATGATCATGCACCTGCAAAATGGACATTATGGAAACGTAGAAATTCTAAAGCCAGAAACGGCAAAGCAAATGCACGCAAGGCAGGAAGGATGGCCCAAAGAGATGCATGCCATGTGCCTTGGTTTTTACGAACAATCAGAAAATGGTCATCGCGTCATTGGACACGGAGGAGATACAGTCCTATTTCATAGCAACTTACACTTGATTTTGGATGCCAATGTTGGACTTTTTATCTCCTATAACAGCGCTGGACAATCTACAATAGACCTAAGAGGAATTTTATTTAATCAATTCATGGACAGATACTTTCCCGAACGTTCATCGACAGAATATGAAAAGCCGTCAACAGTCCAAGACCTCCAAAGCGTTATCGGAAATTATGAACCCAGCCGTCGCTCCGAAACAACTTTTTTAGCAATATCGACATTGTTCCAACAAAAAAACGTAACCGTTAATTTACAGGACAATACTATTTCAATGGCAGGTTTTAACGGATTGAACCAACAACCACTTCGCTTTCAAGAAATTGCGCCGATGGTGTTTCGCGAAGTCGGAGGAAAGACCAAAATAGCGTTTGTCAACGATGTCAGCGGACGCCGTGTTGCCTATATCGATTATCCATTTATCGTCTACCAAGAAGTGAATAAGATACTCAACAAACAAGACATCAACTATCTCATCCTCAAACTCAGCTTATTCATTATCCTGTCTACACTACTATCCTGGCCAATTGCTGCAATGATTCGCAAACACTACGACAAGCCGCTCATGCTCAACCTCCATGACAAATGCCTACGGATATTCGTACATCTAGTTTGTGTTAGCATAGTGATTTACATTGTGGGGTTATTGATTCTAGCAAGTGCGCTCAACGATTTTTCACTGCTATCACAACGAACCGATTTCTGGCTGCGCACATTGCAAGGAATCGGTTTAGTAATAGGATTGGGCTCTCTATTAGCCATTTATAACAGCATTAGATGTTGGGCTAATAAACAACGATGGTTGTGGAGCAAAATCTGGAATACGTTACTAGCGCTTTCCTGTATGAGCTTTTTCTGGTTTATCTACCATTGGAACCTAATGAATTTCGATTTAAATTATTAACCCTATTGCCAGTAACGAGGCATGGTTAAAATCCCTTCACAACCACCATTTGTTAGAAAATATGATACACTGTCGATTCCACAATGATCCATAACAGAATAAAGAAGAACAAGCGCCACAACAGCCCTCCCTGGCTCTGGAAAAGAGCAAGGGCACTCATCTCCACTGTCACACAAGCTCAAAATCCCTTCCCACACTTGATTTTTTGTATAGGTGGTTTGACCAGCAACGACCGAAGCAAGAAAAAAAATGCTTGTGTTTTCCCCGATAGCAATCATTTTTTTATGACTATCAGTGATCCAATTAGGAGCTAATGGCAGTCTTTTAGATGTCATTTCAGCAAGCTTAGTGGCTTCTTCAATGGTCAAAAAGTTCGGTGAAAGGTTCTGAGAAAATAATTGCTCACGAAGAGAAAAAAGAGCTTCTAAAGTAGAATCGTAGGCGAATTCAGCTCCAAACATCTCTATATGCCCTTCAGTTAATGTGGAAATTTGAAAACTGGCAGAACCAGAATCCCACGCATTAACATCTTCAGCATTCATTTTACTTGCAGCTACGGCAGTAAAAAAACCGATCTCCCCTTCTTCTATCTGGGGCACCAAAAGAATCGTCAGATCTAATTCCTTCTGTATACGACCGAGCAAATCTAGCCCATTCTTTGCTTTACGAAAAACAGAAGTCCCAATTCCAAACCATTGTTTAGAAGCAAACTCAGCGGTGTCGGTTTTCATTACACTTAATGTATCAATCAGCTTTTTTTGAATCTCTTGAGAAAGATAACCATCAGAGCTAGCGGTCAAATCTTTACCTAATTTAACGCTTCGGACTGTTTGATATAACGTGTTGACGATTTGATTAGTCTCCGTATCGACATCAGCAATCGTCAATTTAGTTACCGCCGATCCTACATCTAAAGCAGCTCGTCTTACAATCTCAGCGTTCAGACAAGAGGTGAAAAAAAATAAAAAATAAACCTTTAAGAGGTATCTTAAATACTAAAGTAATGCTAAATTTTCTATAAATATATTTCATTAAATTTTAGACATTACCATATTTTATAAATTTTTATACATAATGAAAAATTTTTCATAATTTTCATAAAATTATCATAATTTTTTTGTGATAAATTATATTTTTTTTAAATTACAACGCCTTTAACACAAGATAATTATGTTAAAAAAATATTTTTTTTGCCACAAATAAAAAAAATAATGATTGCTTTAATAAACACAAAGAAATACGTTGAAGCAGGCCCAAAATAAAAATAAAAACAAAGGAAAAAAAATGAATATTAAATCAAAAATATTACTCGGATTATTTACCGTTTGTTGCGGTATGTCACAATTAAGTGCTGAATGCTGCCCTCAATCACCTCAAGGTGCAATGGGACCACAAGGTCCTGCGGGTGTACCCGGAACTAATGGTTTTAATGGAACTAACGGTCTAGATGGACTTGACGGTTCTCAAGGATCTCAAGGGCCTATAGGTTCTCAAGGCGTTCAAGGTATTCAAGGAGTTCAAGGTATCCAAGGCAGTCAAGGGCCATGCTGTCCGGGAACTTATTCCTATCTCAATGTTTATACAAATTTAAATCAATTCGTAGATATTTTAGGCAATCCAAATAACAATGTCCTATTTGAAGGAGTAAATGCGATCACTTCTGATTTTGACATTACCTTAACACCGACAGCGGGGACGATTCTCTGTTTAAGAACAGGTATTTATCAGATTGATTATACCGTCCAAGGTTTGTTAGCAACTCTCATATTCCCTACCCCACCATTCTTTTTTGGTCTATTTCAAAATGGTGTCGTTGTTCCTGGTAGCGTAATTGCTGCAGCTTCACTTTCTGTTGATGAAATCCTTAACCATACTAATGGTTCCGTTATCATTCAAATAAATGCGGGTGATTTATTGAGTTTGCAAAACGTATCGACAACTCCCTTTAATCTTATTTCAATACCAAATGGAGCTGGGACCATCTATCCATCTGCAGGAGCCTCTATAAATATTACTTTACAGGAAGCGCTCTAAACTGCCTGTCACAGGATAAAAGGAACTGTCTAATTCATTTTATACAGTTCCTAATTAAGAGTAAGTGCTGTAGTCACTTGATGGTGACTACAGCACGTGACTTTCTTAGTACTACCCTGTTGGGTCCAGACCGA
>Ga0207113_1034_pt1 | contig 50192 bp, 44 predicted proteins | sample Alteio_BWMinHeat_69_FD_153559 | JGI IMG/M metagenome (GOLD analysis project Ga0207113, IMG submission 153559) | Enriched cells from forest soil in Barre Woods Harvard Forest LTER site, Petersham, Massachusetts, United States -... | ecosystem: Environmental > Terrestrial > Soil > Temperate forest >... | reverse complement strand
CGGGCCGCCTTTATCATAGTTTCCCAATGGCAACACATTCCCGTAATAGGCTTTACCATTTTTCCAACCTCCATTATTTACCCAGGTATTTGTATATACTTCTTTTGAAATGGGATGTGAGTGGGAAGAAGCAGCAATGATATAAGTAATCAATGCTTCGTCATAACCGAAAACAGGGAAATTCATATCAAAGCCATTGTTGGGGCTCCAATGCCAGTATAATTTATTATCACTTCTGACATGCGCGTTCCAGTTGGCTGCCTGCCACATTTGGTTTACCCTTTTTTGAAAATACTTTTCAGGCAATGAGTTTCCATTGAAATATTCTTTCGCTACGAGCATGCCCATCATCAGGTAAGATGTTTCAACGATGTCGGCTCCATCATCTGTTCTGTCGAAAGGAATTGCTTTACCGGTTGTTCCATTTATAAAATGCGGATAGATACCGTGGTAGCAATTTGCTTTAATTAAAAAATCTGCAATCTTGATAAGGCGGTTCAAAGCAGTATCCCTGCCAATCCATCCGCGGTTTACTGCTACAATAGTTGCCATGATTCCGAAGCCTGTTCCTCCCATCGCACATGCTTCAGGTCCGAATGTTCCTTTACTCAGGTTGGGTTCATCATCCGCTTCATTGATATAATCCCAATAGTATTCTGCTTTAACCGTATTATCTCTTTCCCTTGCCATACCGCTTACCGGATGTGCGAATTGCCAGAAAAACCGGAATGTCTGACGCTGTACAATATCCAGTAATACTGAATCTGAAATATTTTTAATGATACCGACAGGGATAATAGAATCTTTATTTGGTAGCGAAACCTGCGGATTTTTTTTTTGAGGAAACGCAGTTATGATTGAGAAAAGAAATAAAGCAGTTTGTAGCAGTTTTATTTTCACGTCCTCTATTTTTTCAGCCATTGACTTTCATACCCTAATTTAACCAATCCACTTTGTATTTCTGGTGAACTCATGAAGAGTTTCCACAACAGGCCCGAGCGGTAGTTTTCAATCATCACAACGATAGGACCTTCGTCAATGGCCAGGTAACTTTCTGCATACCAGTTTTTGCTTTCATTGAAGGCATCAACGAAACCATAGTTTCCCCATATCTTATCTCCCAGGTCGTAATAAAAATGTTTCAGCGCCTTCATAGAATATTCGGGAGTATAGGGGAAGGAAGAAAGAGCAGCAGACGGAGTGATGGTACCGAAATCGTTGGTGGGTGACTGTGCATTGTAGCCGTCGTAGGTATCGCTGGCCGTGAGACCCCAGCAGTTTTCTCCATATCCCTTAAAATGATTGGGATTAATAACGCAGTGTTTGTAATTGATCAGGGTATGATTATAATTCTGCTCCCAGTAATCGGCATATCTATCTTTTAGTCCGTGCGGATCCAGTCCCATGAAACTATAATGTGCAAAGAAAAGGGGACCACCATAATCAAATCCGAGGGGAAGTTTAATTCCATAATAAGTTCTTCCATTGATAAAATGATTACTTACGGCCCAGCATTTATGATATACATTTTCTGTAATCGGATAGGTTGGGGAAGAAGCGCCAAGTACATATGTAATAAGACATTCATTCCAGCCACGGATTTCGAAATTCATAGCCCAACCATTATTGGGACTCCAGTGCCAGTATAAGGAATTTCCCTGGTCACGCTGGTGCCAGTTCCATTCTGCTCCGGTCCAAAGCCATTTAATTTTATTCCTCAATTGATTTTCCAGTGGGTTCTGCTGATTGAAATACTGCCGGGCACAAAGAAGGCCTTCAAATAGATAGGAAGTCTCGACGATGTCAGCGCCATCATCCTTCCTTGAGAAAGGAATCGTAATGCCTGTCGCCCCGTTGAGCCAGTGTGGGAAAATACCGTGATAGCTGTTGGCCTTCAATAAAAAATTTACTTCTTTCAGGAGATGCTTCACGGCAGTATCACGTGTGATCCAGTGACGATCTGTAGCTACTATTATAGCCATGATTCCGAATCCGCTGCCGCCGATAGTGACGACTTCATTTCCATATGCCGGTGTGTCATTGGATCGTTCCCGTGCAAGGCCGCTGACAGGATGGGAGAAGTCCCAGAAATATTTGAATGTTTGTTTTTGAACGAGATCAAGGAGTGCACTGTCGGAAATCGGTTGACGGTTGGCGGTTGACAGTTGACTGTGTACCGATGAAATGTTAGACTTGTTTTTTTCAACGGGTGTCGCAACCTGCGCAATTGAAAATATAGAAAGCGAAAGTAGAAGCCAGCTAAAAATTCCTTTTTTAAACAAAGAATTAGACATAACCTTTTAATTCAGATTCGGGCTCTGAAATCCAAGCGACTTCATCCCCGTTTTTACTTCAGGGCAACTCATGAAGAGGTTCCATAAAAGACCCGACCGATAATTTTCGATCATGATAATTTCAGGACCCTGATCTATTGCAAGGTAAGAATTTGCAAACCATACATTTGTAAGATTGAATGCATCTACAAATCCGTATTGCCCCCATATTTTGTCTCCCAGTTTGTAGTAAAAAAAGTGAAGGGCATTGAGTGATTGTGTTGGCGCATATGGAAGAGAAGAGATGGCTGCCGTGGGAGAGATGACTCCATCGTCATTTGTTGGTGAGTGTGCCGAATATCCGCCCTGCTCATCGCTTGCGGTGAGTCCCCAGCAATTGCTGCTATAGCCGTTATAGTTATGAGGATTTACTACACAGAAATTGTAGTTAATGAGTGAATGATTCTGATCCTGCTCCCAGTAATCTGCATAAGCGTCACTCAGATTATTCGGATTGATTCCAAGGAAAGAATAGTGGGCAAAAAACAGCGGTCCTCCAAAATCAGGTCCCAATGGAAGTGTAAGGCCGTAATACGATTTACCATTTTTTATAGCACCATTCAATGCCCAGCCATTGTCATATACAATTTTAGGAATCCGGTTGGAATCCACAGTAGATGACGCAGCCAATGCATAAACAATCATGGCTTCATCCCAACCACTGATCTGTTGATTTGTTGAGAAATTATAATTGGGACTCCAGTGCCAGTACAATACATTTTGTCCGTTTTGACGGAACCAGTTCCATTCAACGGCGTTCCATAAATTATTTATATTGTTACGAAGTGTTACTTCGGTGGGGTCATTGGTATTAAAAAACTGTCGTGCAGTAAGAAGGCCCTGCATCATATAAGAAGTTTCCACGAGGTCGGCGCCATCATCCTGCTGACTAAAGGGAATAGTGGCACCTGTTGTTCCATTCATCCAGTGCGGAAATGCGCCGTGATATCTTTGTGCCTTATTGGTTAAGAAATTGACGATAGTATCTACTCTGGCAAGACCTTGTGCCCTCGTAATAAAATTTCTTTGGATGCCAACCAGGAGCGCCATTACGCCAAATCCGCTGCCACCGGTGGTTACGGTTGTAGCATCTGAATTACGTTCGCGGGCCATTCCGGAAACCGGATGACCAAAGTCATAAAAATATTTAAAGGTTTGCTTTTCAACAAGGTCCAGCAATGCACTGTCGGTGATTTGAGGAAACTTGTCGGTAGAATCGATGGTAGTATAAAGGTTGATAGCTACAGGATTCTGCAATGCAGTATTTTGTTGTGACTTAAATGCAGTAGATATTTCAAAACGATAGCCGGTAAGTGGTGTCAGGTTTCCATTTGGAACTACATTCAGGGTGCTGTCATTATCGTATGAATAATTCAGTGGAACACTCAGGCCACCAAACGTTTTTAGTGAAACGCTTGCATTTACCGAATTTTTATCAATAGTACCTCCTGTAAATATAAATCTGAGATTGATATTTTTCAAGTTAGTATATATGTTTCCTTGATAGTCTCCATTAACCATGAAAGACTTGACATTAAACGGAGTGGTATTTAGAGGCGGGCCACTCGATTTAGTGCAGGATAAATAGAGAAAGGCAATTCCTGCAATAAAGATCTTTTTCAAATGGAATCATTAAACGACTTCAAAAAAATAGGGAACAAACGTTATTAATAATAACGTTTGTTCCCCAATATATACTTATCTACCTGCTAATTCAAGTTGATACAAAGAACCGATTTCAAGATCGGTTAATGCTGCATTATAAACACGGATTTCATCAATAGATCCTACATACAAACCCTGCCAGGACTGAACCGCTGAATTTGTATAACCTGTTGTAGCGTTTGGCCAACCACCTATTACTACCTGAGTTGGAACAGGGCTTATAATCAGACCAAGGCCTACCGCAGGTGTACCAGTTGATCTGAAACGGAAATTGTTATTTGAAACACGAACACCATCTGCATAGATATCAATAAATGAACCGACTCCATCATATCTCATTACATAATGAACCCATTTTTTTGTACCGTGAACAGTTTGGAAATCTGTACCACGTACTCCATAATCATTGATATTATCTCCACCTTCGCGTACTCCTCCCGGATAAGTTGCAAAAGCGGAATGCAAAACAAGGGTATCATCATAAGTCAAATGATTTTTACCTGTTTCCAGATAGACGTTTAAAGGGCCGTCGTTCCAGTCTGTTTGTGCAGTTAAGGTTTTTGTGAGACAAAATACACTACTGGCAAGTGAGTCGCGGTTATCAGTATTTACCCAGCAGCTTACAGTGACACTCCCAATGGCATTAGCTGAGCTTAATGCAGCAATTGTAGGAAATACAAGGTAACCATTGTTAAGAGACAATGCCTGTCCCTTTACGCCTGCTGTAAACGATGCCCCGGTAGTCACAGTAGGTGCGGTACTTGATATAGTTTCATTATTGGTACCGTCAAAAGTCCAGTGCGCCAGCAGATTTGTTTTGGCAACATCGTTCGACGTATTATATCCGTTAATGGGAGGCAATGGAGGCGTGCTGCTTTTTGAGCATGCATTAAAAATAATAATTCCGATTAGAGCGGTAACAGTAAGAATTACCAGCTTGCTTTTTGAACGTTTCATAATTCTAGAATTTGATTTTTGTGAAAATTTTAATGATTCTTGTTTGTGCATATTGTGTAATTGAGATGAGAGTTTATATCTGGTAATTAATAACCGTTATTTTGGGTAAGTTTATTTCCACTTAGTTGAATTTGAGAGCTGGGAATGGGCAGTAATTCATTTTTACCAGCTACAAAATTGGATTTACCTACTGCATGCATAATCTGTGCCGCTCTTCCCTGTCTGACGATATCCCAAAACCTGTCGTGTTCCATAGCCAGTTCAACATGGCGCTCCTGCCATACGTCAGCTATAGTTACGCTTCCTTTTGGAGGGAGTTGTGCACGCTGACGTATTGGTGCAATATCTGCCACTGCTACTCCAGGTTGATTTACTTCGGGTTGTAAAGCTGCTTCCGCATTCATTAACAGAACATCTGCATAGCGGAGAATTCTAATATTTTTTGGCTTGTCTTTGTCTATCGGATCTGCATAGGTTTCTTTTGTTGAACTGGTATATGCTTTATAATTATAATATAAATTCTGAACGGAATCCGAACTTGGAATACGGAAACCATCCCATAAAATCGTCCCTGTATGTGTACCAGAATTATCGATAAATATTATTGTTGCATTTTTTCTAACATCCCCTGGTTCATAAGAATTGATTAATGATAAGCTGGGATCATCAAACCCCCATCCAAGATCATTCCACCCTCCTGCGCCTCCTACACGGGGACCCTGACAAACGGTATAATTAGCAACTTGAAGATTAGCATTATTAAAAGCGCCTGTTTCAATTTCAAAAAGAGATTCAGAACTGTTTTCTGAAGCCTGACGCCATATAAGAGAATAATCGCTTAATAACTGATATTGACCGGAAGCAATGATGTCATTTGTAAGAGCAAAACATTTCTGCCATTGTTTTTGATACATGTATACCTTAGCAAGAATGCCTTCAGCCGATCCTTTTGTTGCATGTCCAACGCCAGCTGCAGCTCTTAATGGTAAATGATCAACCGCATATTGCAAATCAGTAATTATGGTATTGTATACAGCAGTATCTGTTGCACGCGTTTGAAAAACAGGATCCGTATTTGCATCATTGGCATCTTTGGGAACACGTAGAATTAATGGAACGCCTCCAAACATTCTAACGAGATTGAAATATAGATAACCACGGATAAAACGCACTTCTGCCGTAAGTTCAATTTTCGAATTACTGTCTATTGCCGCAGTTGCCAATGCCTTCAATGCCTGGTTAGCTGCACCGATACTATTATAATGACCGCTCCAAAGCGTTAGGGCAAATTCGTTGGTTGACGTAAGTGTGAAGTCATCTAATGGCGTCACTACTGACTGCTGATCTCCGGCATAACTTCCTTTATCTGCATCATCCGACATGATATTAGTGACAGAAAGAAATGCAAATCCATGCACGTCGCCATTTCCCCATGAGTCTCCCTGCATCAGACTGTTATAAACTCCTGTTACTAATTTTTGGGCAAGAGCAGGATCTGCTGAAGTTGTTTCGCCCCCCTGTACAGGGACATTGAGAAAGTTTTTGCTGCATGATAAAAAGGGGGCGCCAAAAAAAATAAGGTTAATATATATGATTAGCTTTTTCATATTTTAATTTTAAAAACCTAAATAAATTCCTCCGGTAATGGTTCTGGTTGTTGGATAAGCGTTCAATTCAATGCCCGAATCAGTTGGAGTTCCCGGCAATTCTGAAGTAAAACCGCTATATTTTTTCCAGGTGTACAAATTCTGGCCCGTTGCAAATACGCGAAGGCTTACAATTTTCAGTTTTTCCAATGAAGGCGATGAAAAAGTATATCCAATAGTCAGATTATTTATCCTTATAAAAGAGCCTGATTCAACAAAATAAGTAGATGCTAACTGATTTCCACTGTTAGCTGAAGGTTGGGTTTGCGAAGGGTTTATGGATGACCATCGGTTGTAAACTAATGCAGACTCAATATTATCAGTTCCGGCTACTCGGATGGCTCTTTTACCGTTATACACCTGGTTACCGAGGTTTCCATAAATATCAAAAGTAAAATCCCAGTTTTTATAATTCAATCCGGCATTTAAACCGAAATATACTTTTGGCTGATAAGCCCCTGCGAAAACACGGTCATTATCATCTATTTGCCCATCTCCATTTGTATCCTGATATTTAATATCACCTGCATGGGCATTGGGTTGAATCACTTTGCCGCTTTTATTTACATAATTCGCAACTTCTGCGTCAGACTGAAATATACCGATCATCTTGAGTACATAAAAACTACCAACCGGATGTCCGTTATCCGTACGTGTAATAAATCCCTGCTGAGCCCCGATACCAGCATCCAGTAAAGGCTGACCTCCATTCAGACCCAATACAGTATTTGTATTAAAAGTTGCATTGGCTCCAATATGATAGGATAAATTTTTATTTATTTTATCCTTCCAATTCAATTGAACTTCCCATCCCATATTTTGAATAGTTGCGGCATTCGTTAATACCTTTGCATCTATATCTCCCACTGTAGAAGGAATATTTACAAAGATCAATGCATTTTTTACTTTCTTATTATAATAATCCACTTCACCTGATAAACGGGAATCTAATGTGGCAAATTCGATTGCCCCGTCATATTCCTGTGTAACTTCCCAGGTGATATTTGGGTCTTTAATCTGATTAATCTGGGCTCCATTTGTAGCCGCCTGACTACTTCCACCAAAGGCATACGGTAAATTTAGGGCTACGGTTGTCGTGAAAGCATCTGTTGGAATCTGATCATTCCCCACTTCTCCCCAGCTGCCTCGTAATTTCAAATAATTGAAGATTTTCTGATTATCCATAAAACTTTCCTTATTAATTACCCAGCCTACTCCAACTGAAGGGAAATTTCCCCATCTGTTTTGTACAGGGAAACGGGAGCTGCCATCTCTACGGATAGTACCGGTTAATAAATATTTATCTTCAAAAGAGTAGTTCAGCCTGGCCAGGTAGGAATTTCTTGCCCACTCATCTCCGCCTCCGTTGTTTTGAGAAGTACTGGCATCTCCAACACCGATATACCATAAGTTTGGATCAGCAGGAACATCTTTTCGAAAGGCCGATAAATAACTTGATTTTAATTTTTCAGCCGTCGTACCAACCATCAGGCTGACATAATGATCACCATATGTTTTAGAGAACGTTAAAATATTATCCCAGACCCATTTGAAGTTCTGAGAATTTTGTGATTGCAAACTGCTATGAGTATTGTATTGATTTCCGCCTTCGACCAGAAAAGTTGTACTGTCTGCATTAAATTGATAATTGTAAGCTCTTGCTGGTGAATTATCGTAATCTCCCCCGATGCTTGATCTGAATGTAAGCCAGCTTACTGGTCTGACATTGAGATAAGCTGAACCCTGTAAACGGTTATCGGTAACTAGTACATTATTATCACTTAAATCGAGCAGAGGATTGCCTACATTCTGATAAGTGGATGTATTCCCATATTTCCCGTTTACAATGCTGGGAATAATTGGTGCAGCGCGGTAAGCATCATTAAAAGCGGAGCCTATATTTCCGTTGGGATCTATATTAATATTATTAAATCCATTTTGATTGTTGCTGGTTGAAAAGGAAGCCTGAACGCCAAATTGTACTTCTTTGCTGATTTTGAATTCATCATTTGATCGAACTGTAAATCTTTTATAATCATTATTTACAACTATTCCTTGATCCGTATAATAACTGGCGCTGAAAAAGTAAAGGACCTTTTCACTTCCACCTGATATGGAAATATTATGATTTTGTTCGAATGCGTTTCTTAAAATAGTATTGTACCAATCAGTTGATGATGTAGAGGGGGGAGGGATCTGTCCCGTTGATGCCTGGTAATAATTATCATATTCTGCTGCATTAGCCATTTTTACCAGGTTTGCAGCTGTACGTACACCGAAATTCCCGTTATAATTTATTTTCATTTGTCCAACGACACCTTTCTTGGTAGTAATGATCATTACTCCATTTGCTCCTCTTGAACCATAAATTGCAGCGGCAGAAGCGTCTTTTAGTATACTCATATCAACGATGTCGCCGGTATTTATATTGCTTATATCATCTGTGAGAACACCATCTACTACATAAAGTACAGCCGTGCCTCCCAAAGCGGTACTAGTTCCTCTGATCCTAACCTGTGGTGAACTTCCTGGAGCACCACTACTGATAATCTGTACACCAGCAACCTTTCCCTGAATTGCCTGTGTTGCTGTGAGAACCGGCTGCTTAACCATTTCAGGGCCACCAACTGTTGCAACTGAACCTGTTATATCTTTTTTACGTTGGGATCCATAACCAACAACTACAACCTGATCCATTACTTTGGAGGATGGTACCATTTTAATGTTCATTTCACCTGTTGCTGGAAATTCCTGTGTTGTATAACCTACATATGAAATGATCAAAGATGCATTATCAGGTACAGAAAGGGTGAAACTTCCATTGGCATCTGTAGTGGTCCCTGTCGTTCTTCCTTTTATTATTATCGAGACACCGGAAAGAGGTTCGTTATTTTCATTCGTTACTTTACCGGTAATGATTTTATCCTGATCCGCTTCGGTCGAACTTATTACAATCAGTTTATTGTCCAGCATTTTGTACTGAAGATTGGTTCCGGTGAAAATGCTTTTCAGCACCTCACTGATGTCTGCGTTGTCTGCATCAACATCAACTATTTTATGTATCCCTACAAGGCGGCTGTTGAATAAAAAATGATAACCGCTTTCTTTTTCAAGTGTAGAAAAAACCTGGCTGATCTCTGCATTTTTCATGTGTATAGAAACGAGAGGCTGTCCGGACGCCTTTGCAGTAAACCGAAGCAGTGCAATAAAGACCAGCAGGAAACTACATTTCATAAATGATGAGATTTTCATTTTGGCTGAATTGATTGAACACCTTTAATACTATTATAAATAAAGACCTGGTTGCCTTTGATTTCATAAATAAAATCTGCGATCGACTTTTCCGCTGTTAAACGCAGTGCATCCAGGGCTTGCGTTACTGTTTCATCCTTAAAACTTCCGGTAAAATGAATCGTATCCAGGGAGCTGTCTGCCACATGAAAGGAAACTCCGTACTTTCTTTCCATATTCTTCAGCAGTTCCTCGAATGACATATCATTAAAATATAATCTGTTTTGCATCCAGCCAGTTTCTTCAATGGCACTGTCGGATCCGTATCTGATAAGATGTTGTATACTGATGAATGGTATTTGTGCGGTGGCGACTTTATTGATACTGACGTTTGAAATCGTTTCTGTTTTATCTATAATAAGTTTCTGGTTGGGTTTGAGAATAATTTTTTTTGCAGACAGTGAAGGGAAAGTTACTTCAATACTTCCCCTGATGAGACTGGCCTCAATCGTTTTTTCTCCCGGATACGATTTTATATTAAAAACTGTTCCCAGTACTTTGATATTTATTTTGCCAGTATGAATAATGAAAGGTTTGTTCGGGTTCTTCACTACATCAAAATACGCTTCACCGCTCAGCGTTACTTCTCTCAATTTGTTTCCGTATAATGAATCGTAGGTAAGACTGCTGCCGGCATTTAGCCAGACGGTGGTTCCATCCGGAAGCAGGAGATTTGTTTTGGATCCGTTACGTGTTACAACTTCCCAGACCGGTTTTTGAAAAACAACAGACGGATTATGGTAACTGTAAAAATAATATCCAAGCGTGATCAGGAAAAATCCTGCAATGGTAAATGCAAGTGTTTTCCAGTTCATGAAACGATGTGGAGTTTCAGGAAATTCATCGATGGATAAACTATTTTCCATTGAACCCATGTCGATCCCTTTGGAATACATTCGATCCATATGCTTTTGAAAAGCTATTTCCGACTGTTCAGGTTTTTGTTCAGATTTCTTTTTCCACATATCGTGCAATGCTTCCAGGGAATAATGCAGGTCGGGATCTCTGCGCAGGATTGTTTCCAATTCCTTCAATTCACCTGAAGAGGCTTCGCCAGCCAGCTTTTTAGCGATTAGATTCCATATGTGATCGTTATCCATGCAGGAAGGTAGATGGAGATAGGACAGGTAAATTCGCGTTTACCCCCAAAGCAAAGGGAAGAAAGTATGGGAGTATGGGAGTATGGGAGTGTGGGAGTACTTTGCCCGCCGTAGCAAGCGAAGGCGGGGGGAATGCCCACTAAACTGCGTTTAATGAACCACGTGAAAATAAATCTTTAATGATAACCCGCAATGACCGGAATGCTGCGGCCGATATCGAAATGGATTGAGTTACTTATTTTTTTAAGCGCAATAGCCAGTTGATTCTCGATGGTTTTTTCAGAAACCTGAAGTATTTCTGCTGCTTCCCTGTATTTGAAACCATATTCCTTTACAAGCTTGAAAGAAAGTTTGCAGCGCGGGGGTAATTCTTCTACAACATTATGAATGCGGCGCATCATTTCAGCGCTGATCATACATTCCTCAGGGTCCGGAGCCGGATGAATGAGTTTGGTTTTATAATCTTCAATATCTGCATGATGCTGCCTTTTCTGTTTTTCAAGCTGATTGATACTCAGGTGACGTGCAGATACAAAGCAATACACGCGGAGATTTTGAATCTCTTCCAGCGTTTCCCTTTTCTCCCAGATCTTCATAAACAAATCGGAAACGATTTCTTCGGCTGATTGTCGTGATTTAATAATTCCTGTTACAAACTGGATCAGGGAAGAATAAAAACCGGTAAATAATTCCTTATAAGCAAGTTGATCGTTAAACCGGCTGATCCTGGTTTGCAGATATTTTATTCGTGAGGCTGCAATCGATGGCATTTAAAACAGTTTTGGCAGGGAGGAGACAAGTTACCGAATTAACTGAATATATTGATTGACCATGTTATGTAATTATTTGCTGCATTTAAATGATCAGGATACAGAATATTTTAATCGTGACACCGAAAGCTATATTTTTGCAGCTGCCTGAAAAGGCGGGACCCTTAGCTCAGTTGGTTAGAGCATCTGACTCATAATCAGAGGGTCGCTGGTTCAAGCCCAGCAGGGTCCACAAACGTTCATTATTTAAAACACATTGTATTTCAAAGGCTCACGGCCATGGCTAGGAGCCTTTTTTATTGATTGCTTTAACCTTTTATTAACCTCAAGGCAAATACATTTGTCACACAATTGAAATTATGAAGAAGTTCGTTAGCATGGCATTGCTGATATTTTTGTGTCATGCTGTTTTTGCACAAGCCGACACTACGAAAGACGGGAAGAAAAAAGTTACTTATGCATCGCTTAACCTTGCGAACCGGGCAAACGATCATTTTATGATTGAATTCAGTTATGACAACTGGATAGGTAAAACCGATACGATGAATACTTCCGGCTTTTCCCGGGGTTTCGCCTTTTATTTCATGTATGACTTTCCATTTAAAGGCGACCCGCATTTCAGCGTAGGCGCTGGAATCGGAGTTGACGCCAGCAATATCTTCTTCGCTCAGACCGAAGTGCTGGTAGCAGCACAAGGAAATCAGACACTGGCTTTTCCAAATACTTCAACTACAGACCATTTCAAGAAGTATAAACTGGTTCTCACGAACCTGGAACTGCCCCTGGAACTACGGTATGCATTTCATCCCGAGAATACCAATAAAAGCTGGAAGGTTGCCCTTGGATTTAAAGCGGGCGTACTGCTCAGTGCATATACCAAGGGGAAGGATCTTTTAAACGCAGCAGGCCAGCTGCAAAACTCTTTCATAGAAAAACAAAGCTCCAAAAGATACTTTAACGGCGGCCGCATCGTCGGCACTGCCCGTGTTAATTATGGCTGGATCGGGGTCTTTGCACAATTGCAGTTGACTCCTTTGATCATCAATGGGGCCGGACCAACCGTCAATCCTTTTTCCATCGGCCTTGTTTTAAGCGGACTTTAGGAGGCCCAACGCTTAACGCTTAACGCGTAACGAGCCATTTGATCGACCGCCAACCGCCAACCGCTAACGGCCCAATCATATCATTCTTATCTTTAAACAAATTACACCGAATTGGCCTTAGAACGACATATCATGCAGCCGGAGGAAAAGGCTGTTTTAGTGGCTGTGATGCAACAGGATCAGACCGAGCAACAGGTAAATGAATACCTGGATGAACTTGCCTTTCTGGCTGAGACCGCCGGGGCTAAAACCGTCCGTAAATTCGTTCAGAAACTGGCGCACCCCGACAGTAAAACCTTTATCGGCAAGGGTAAACTGGAAGAGATCAAGTCTTATGTTCAGGGAAAAGACATCCGTGTTGTGATTTTTGATGATGAACTATCCGGTTCACAGATCACCAATATTGAAAAAATTCTCGACACGAAAACCATCGACAGGTCGGATCTCATCCTGGACATTTTTGCAAGAAGAGCCAAAACAGCACAGGCGAGGCTGCAGGTTGAACTGGCTCAATACCAATATTTACTGCCCAGGCTGAGAGGGATGTGGAAGCATTTGGAAAGATTGGGAGGCGGTATTGGTACAAGAGGTCCCGGGGAAACGGAAATTGAAACTGACCGTCGTATAGTTCGCGATAAAATTACCCTCCTGAGAAAAAAACTCAGGGAAATTGATAAACAGGCTCAGACCCAACGTAAGGAAAGGGGTGAACTTGTAAGGGTAGCCCTCGTGGGATATACTAATGTGGGCAAATCGACCCTGATGAATTTATTAAGCAAGAGTGATGTATTTGCAGAGAATAAACTATTCGCAACCCTCGATACGACAACAAGAAAGTTGGTGTATGAGAATATGCCTTTTCTGATGAGCGATACGGTAGGATTTATCAGAAAACTGCCGCATCACCTTGTCGAGAGCTTCAAAAGCAAATTGGACGAAGTCAGGGAGTCGGATCTTTTATTACATGTGGTAGATATATCCCATCCAAGATATGAAGAACAGTTAGGTGTTGTGAACAAAACACTTCAGGAAATCAATGCCTTTGATAAACCAGTGATTTATGTTTTCAATAAGATGGACAGGTATGAAGAATTAAACTTTGATGCCTGGCTGGAAGAAAGTACGAAGGAAGAATTATTGAAGGAACTCAAAGAAAGATGGGAGGGTGAAACCCAGTCTGTCTGTGTGTTTATGTCGGCCACCGAGCGTTCGAATGTGGATGGGTTAAGGAATGCTTTGCTCAGTCGCGTTAAAGAATTATATAAGGAGAGATTTCCCTACAGAACAGAATTCCAGTATTAGATCTACTTTGGAGAAATACCAAAAGGCTGATTGATTCTTACCATCTCCATACGAAGTCCATCATTTAATGGACTTCGTATGGAGATGGTAGCCTGGAGGTAGGGTTCGGATAGTATTCTGAAAGCCTTTTAACTGTCTTCCAAAAACGCTAGGGCAATTAAAAACTACATTTTGGTCAGTTCAGGGCAACAGTTGTTCCACATTCCAATCACATTCGTTCGACAATTCTTCGTGAATACGCGAAGAATCTTCGTGGTTCTTCGCGGTTTCTTCGCAGATTCACGAAGAAACCATGAAGCACGGCTTATAGGCACGAAGAAACGCGAGTAATATGGGTAGTAACGTAGAAGGAATGTGACAGGAGAGTCAAAAAGAAGAGTTGAAATTCTGTTCTTTTTTTAGTTCAATTCTGATTTTGCCGGACACTAAAAAAGCGTATTTTTGCAGCCCTTTCCAGAAAAACTGGTCAGGAGATTCCCCTTTAGCTCAGCTGGTTAGAGCATCTGACTGTTAATCAGAGGGTCGTTGGTTCAAGTCCAACAGGGGGAGCACAAAATCAAGCACTTACAAAGGAAACTGCGTAGGTGTTTTTTTATTTCCAAGCGTATTTTGATAACGAATTTTGATGAATGAGAGTGCTTGCCTTAATGTAGAAATCCGTTAATGGTGGCTTGGTTTTTTTTAGCGTTAGTGCAAGGATTAACACTATGAAGATTCTAACAACGTGAAACGGGTGCATTCCACTACTGGCCTATTCACTCCCAAATCGTTTTCCAGCCAAACATCCCGAACACGATTACATTTTTCCTTCAGAAATATACTCGTTTAAACAAGCGCCAACAAACGGAATCTACCATTAGTAAGATGAATGACATTTCCAAGACCATCATAAAGATTACAACCAAACTCAGCAGTAATTATTGCATAATTGGAAAATCCTTGAACTGCATAGGATGTTGAATCCGGGTCAGTCTTGACAATCTTAAAGTAACTGTTACTTTGATCGCCTGATCCCAAATAAGTTTTCCAGGCTTTGCCGGTTGAGTCATACCAAGTTAGCTGAATGCCTGGCGTAAGGATCTTGCCTGAAACAGGATTGACAAATGCAGTGAGCGTATCGCCATTGCTGTCATATACGACCGTATAGCTGGTATCTTTTGATAATTGAGAGAAGGGATAATTTTCCACCTGAAAAAAAGAATCCAGTGCCTTGGTATTCATAAGGTAATACGTATGGGGATATCCGTAGGTGAGGTAATTGATATTTCCCTTACTGAATCCCAAACCAGGATAGGTGTTTGCGGTCGAATCGAATACTCCTCCAATCCTGTTCAATCTATAGATAACCACTGTCGTATCGGGAGGGAAATCACCTGAAAACCACGCCATGCCCCAGGAACTGTCCACGCGCGCAATTTTAAATACCCGGGTTCCATTGAGTGTTACGTCAATATAAATGCTGGAATCAGTGAGCGTGGTGTCTCTGGTTGGAGTCTGAGGAAAAATATACTGAGGGGGGATTGTATTTTTATAGCAGGAACTCAAAGAAGCAACCATCAAAAGGAAAACCGGAGCTAAAGTTTTTCGAAGATCACTGTAATCAACCCATTTTTTCATTGCCCTGATATTTGATGACATCAATGAATATTTTAACTATCGGTAGGAGTTGCATGATAAATTAGGCGTATAAATTTAAAACAATTGCAAATAAATTTGCGCAACTCAAAAGTTGCATATATATTTGCAACCGGATGGTTGCGTAATTAAATATTGAAAAATGAAACAAGACATATTCCATGCCATAGCGGACCCCACACGCAGGGCTATTTTAACTTTAATTGCTGTTCATGCGTTAACGCCAAATGCAATGGCGGAAAAATTTGATATGAGCCGACAAGCAGTATCAAAACATATTAAAGTATTACAGGAATGCGAATTGATTAAACCTGAGCCGTCCGGTAGAGAAATTTATTATCACTTTAATCCAAAAAAAATGCAGGAAATAGACAATTGGTTAGCCCAATTCAGAAAAATCTGGGAGACCCAATTCAAACAATTGGACAAAGTATTATCAACAATTAAAAAACAGAAAAAATGAAAAATGTTTTGCTATTTGACTTTACCGTTGACAAAACAACAAAAACGGTATTCATAACCAGGGAGTTTGATGCCGGCCTTTCGCTTGTATGGGATGCTTTTACCAAACCGGAAATTCTTGACCAATGGGTGGCACCTAAACCCTGGGTATCAAAAACAAAATTTATGGATTTTAAAGTTGGCGGACGAAGATTTTATGCTATGGTAAGCCCTGAAGGACAAGAGCGTTGGGCAATTCAGAAATATACTTCCATTAGTCCAAAAACCAATTTCAAATATCTCAATGCCTTTGCAGACAAAGATGAAAACCCTGAATTGCCAGGTTCTGATTGGGATTTGAATTTCAGTGAACAAAACGGAACAACAACAGTTCGTATTACTATTTACAATGAATCCCTTGCCCGTTTAGAGAAGATGATTGAAATGGGCTTCAGGGAAGGATATGCTTTGTCAATGAAAAATTTGGAAGAATTATTGACAACTTTATCGAAAAAATGATTTTCGTTTTCAATACGGCAGTCAAAACAATTAATAAAGTAACGAATTTAAGAACCTAAAAAATAAAAATTATGCCACTTATCAATCCTCACATTAACTTCAACGGAAATGCCGAAGAAGCATTTACCTTTTACAAATCAGTATTTGGCGGAGAGTTTGCAAAGATTATTCGTTTCAAAGACCTTGCAAGTCCTGAATTCAGGGTTGCAGAAAAAGAAGAAAATAAAATTATGCATATTGCTTTACCTATCGGTAAAAGTAATATGTTGATGGCAAATGATGTTCCGGAAATTCTGGGAAAAACAAACGAAAATGAGAACAGAAGTAAAATTGTAATAAGTGCAGAAAGTAAAGAAGAAGCAGACAAATTATTTAATGGGCTTTCAGTGGGAGGACAAATAGAAGGGCCTATTGGTGATAGTCCCTGGGGTTCATATTTTGGTTGTTTCAGGGACAAATACGGTATTGAATGGATTGTGGACTTTGACGCAAAAAATAACGGTCAAAAGTAACAGAGAAACAACGAACGCCTAACATAAGGTTTGGTGGGCCTTCGGCACCTGTTAAAAAATGAACTTAGCTTAAGTAGCGGAACAATTAAAAAATCCGTATTTCAGATTGACCTTTTTTATCAATTTTGAAACTTATAGTTCCTGTTAACTTAAAGTTCAGGGACTATGAATAGTTTTTTCATTCATTGTTCAGCTTTCGTGACTGTTTTATTTGTCCGTCAGTTTTGCATTGAAAGAGAAACTATGTTTTTTGATTTTGCTTCAGAAACAGTAATTGGTTTACCGAGCGCACCAAGTTCATGCAGGTCGCCAAATACTTCAAGCCGGATAGATTGATCGATACCGCCAACACGAAGAGGTGTGAAGCCACTTTCTTGAATAAGTTGTTCGATATCAGCATCGATGCTTGTGTCATCTGTAGCATAGAATAAAACTTTAGCAGGTTCCAGGAATGCTGCACTGGCAAGTGAACCTCCGGAAAGAGTTCCTAATGCTTTTGCCAGTTTGGCATTTTTGGGAAGAAGTGAGGAAAGGATTTCTCCTGCAGATTGATTTTCTCCTATAATCTTTTTAAAACCTCCTTTCTCGTCCGGGGCAATCGGATTGGAGGGATCAACAATAATTTTCCCCTCCAGCTCTATTGCATATGTATCAATCAATTCTTTAATCGCGTTAAACCATACAGCAAGAACAAGAATATCTGCCTGTTTAAAAGCTTCAGGTATTTCCGCTGGCTGGGCCAGGTTTCCCAGTTGTTGGGCAAGTTTTTTTGCCTTTTCCAATTTCCGGTCTGCAATAATAACAGAACGATTACCCTTTACCAGGTTAGAAGCTACGATTGTTCCGAGAGTTCCGAGACCGATAACGGCTACATTTGATTTCTGTTTCATAAACTATTTTTTTGAGTTGTATATGCAAATTTCTGACCTGGAATAAGGTTGTTCCAATGACCTTGTTTAAGAAATAGTCTTGATCCAGTTTAAGATTTTGCTGTCTTAGGAGATTTGGAAATCCGTTTCCGCAAACGGCTCAGAAACTCCGGTGTAATACCTAAATATGATGCTATCTGTACTTGTGAAAGACGATTAATCAGATGCGGGTAGATTTCCAGAAAGGATTGATAGCGGTCCTCAGCAGTGGAGCTAATGTTTTGCAAAAGCCGCTCCTGCAAACGTATAAAACTATTTTCTAAAAGTACACGAAAGATGCGGTCAAACTTGGGCGCCCGAGTATAAAGAGTTTTCAGGTCATCCCTGCTAATCTGTAGCACAACTGTATCTTCCAAAGCATCCATATTTAATGCAGTTGGTTTTACTCCGTGGAAACTTCCAAGGTCATTGATCCAATAGTTTTCTGACGCAAATTGAAGTATATGCGCATTACCTTTCTCATCAATTTTATATAAACGGAGACATCCACGAACAACAAAATAGAATTGTGTGCTTACATCTCCTTCCTGTAATACATATTGTCGTTTTCGAAAAAGGCGGGGATGAAATATTTTACTGACCAGTTCCTTTTCCTCTTTGTTTAAAGGGATAAGGCGATCGAAAAAAGAAATTAATGGCTCGATTGAAGCGTCTGCCTTGTCGGGTTTCATTCTAAATAATCAGACTGCAAAAATCAGTAAAATATTGCTTGTCAAAATTCTTGAAGTAAGAATTATTTAATAGAATAAGGTGATCTAAATTTTGTGCAATACTCCATGTATCGGGATTGGGTTTCCTGGCCGACTGCCGGTTGCCAGGGTCAACTGTGCAACCTTATGTTTCATCATCCTGTCAATGTGACAAACAGCGATTTGAAAAAGCTAATTTTCTATGCGCTTTTGTTTTCCTTCACAACCGGCTTCGGGCAAGTCAAACTGGAGGCGTTAGTGGGCTATAACGATGTAAACCTGTCGAATATAGGAATGCTGCCTTTCAAAAATTATGATTACGAATATTCTTCTTCAATTTATTCTTCAATAAATTCTTTTCTGGTTGGCGCAGGAGCAGAAATCCCTTTGGGTAGAAAATGGTTCTTTGAACCAGCTTTGTTGTACTTCGGGAACGGGACCCATATTTCAGAGAAAGCCTCTAATCCAGGTATAGAATTTAATATGGAGGTGAACATACACTTATATTATTTACATATTCCCGTGAGCATTCTCTACAAGACTGATCTTGTAAAGTCGGTCAAAGTTTTTGGCGGAGTCGGATTGTATTTTGCAAGAGGGCTCTGGGGTACAGAAAAAGGGCAATTTGTTACGGAGGGTGGAGGTATATTAATTCAGGCTGTAGACACTAGTATCAAATTTCGAACAGGAACTTCCTCCACTTCGATATATCCAACATTCAATCCATATGATCTGGGATATACAATTCTTGCTGGTATTGAATGGAAACAATTCAAATTGACAACCAGCATTTGCAATGGATTGATCAAAGCATATACGGCATACAATTACAAACTGTGGAACAGCACTTTTTCTGTCTACCTTACTTATAAATTTGCTTCAATTCCTAAGGGTAAAAAATAGCTCTGGCCCTGGCTGATTCTTTCGGCGGCCTTGCGGGGAAAGTAAATAAATATCTATCCAGGCAACGTTTTAACTGCCTTTCATATCTTAGGTCTGTTGGTTCCATTAAAATCAGGGGGTTGAACGAAACAGAACTTATCCGGGCTTGCGTAAGAAATGATACAAATGCCCACCATACGCTATTCGAAAAGTATGCAGGCATATTGATGACTATTTGCCGTCGGTATGCGGGGGATCAGCATGAAGCGGAGGATATGTTGCAGGAAGCATTTATCAGCATTTTCAGTCATATAAACCAATTCAAATACGCCGGTTCATTTGAAGGATGGCTGAAGCGTATTACTGTAAATACTGCCATTAAGATTCTACAAAAAAGGAAAGTCAGGGTAATCAGTATTTCCAATGTGGAATTTGAAATGATATCGCCGGATTTTAATATCCTTTCAGATTTAAATACCGAGGACCTCTTAAAACTCATAAGCCAATTGCCTGATGGATATCGGATGATTTTCAACTTATATGTTATTGAAGGCTATTCACATGATGAAATAGCTTCCATGTTGAAAATTAAAACTGCTACGAGCCGGAGTCAGTTGTCCAAAGCCAGGGCTATACTTAAAGACAAGATTAATTTATTACAAAAAATCCCAGGTTAATGATTTCAGATAATCAAATGGATGAATTCTTCAATGGCCGGTTCAGGGACTATCCTTCAGCTGTACCTAAAGGCATGTGGGACCGTATCGTTGAAAAAAAGAAAAGAGACAGGATGATATGGTTGTTTTTTCTCAGGCTCTTTGCGATTATTATTTTGTCCTTAGCACTGGCTGGTGGATACTTTACTTTTAATCAAAAGAAATCATCTTCGGCCATCGGAATGGACAGCACGAAAATTAATCATGCGCCATTTATTACCGATACCAGTAAAGCTATTGTTTCAAATTTGCCTGCTGGACAAGATCAAATGCGGCTTCCACAAATAAAAGAGAGTAATAAAAAAACGAATAAAAAGGAGAAAACCCAAATCAATTATCTGAACAAATTAGACCATGCGAAAAGGAATACTCAGAATGGTGAGGCTTCGTCCAAATTTAATAATATATCGAAGGCCCAATCTGGTCAAACAGACCTGGCTACTCCAACAGATTCCTATGGTGTAAAAGAAAATAACACAGAAGATAAAAAGGATAGTGCAGGTAAAAGGCCTTTAGTAAAAGCAGTCGCTCCTGATATAAAGGCGTCTTCCCCAAACTCCATTCAAAATAAAGATTCAAAGAAATCAAAAATAAAAAACAATTCGAACAATCGGAAATGGTTTCTGGATCTATTTGTTTCTCCTGACTATCCATTTGTTTCCCCACATGAAAGGGAGCAATCAAAACTTTCTTACTCAATAGGAATAAAACTGAACCGGTCATTAGGAGAGCGTTTCTCTATCAAAACTGGAATTCAATATTCTCAGGTAAATGTAGTTGGTAACGATTCTCTGTTCGGGGGAACGACAATGCACCTGATGCGTTTGGATCTCCCTATTTTAGTCGGCTATTCGGTGGGGAATGAAAAACTAAAAACCACGTTTAATGGAGGCGCGATTCTGAATCTATATTCCTGGCTTCCGGGAAACAACCCATCAGACTTTTTTAAAACCAATACAGGGCTGAGTTTATATCTGGGTGTAAATTTTGAAACAAAAATCAATGAAAAATTCTCATTATTTGGAGAACCATACTATCGGTACCAGATTACATCTATGACAGTCAGTTCGGTCGCTATTATGAAATTCATCGACATCGTGGGAATCAATATAGGAGCCAGGTATTATTTTGGGAATAAACATTCAGGACGATGAGGCTAAAAATGTTTATTTTTTATGTGCTGATCCTTGCTGGTTTCTCTTGCAGGAAATCGAATTACATTCCTCCTGTTTATCCCCTGCCACCAGATTCATTAATGAGCTGGAATGTTATAAGTACTTTGTCCGGTAAAGATCTGTCAGATATTTGGTTCACTTCTGCTTCCAGAGGATTTACTTTGGGGGACAAAATATATCAGACAATGGATGGTGGTTTAACCTGGAATGCAATTCCAAATACTCCGACGATGAGCAATTTTATAAATTTATTTTTTGTGAATTCGCAAACAGGATTTGCGCAAGGATTTTCTCAACTGGCTGCTACAGTCGATGGTGGGAATACATGGGCGGTTAAAACACTTCCCACCGACAGTGCGTTCACTATCTTTTTTATAAATCCGTTGGAAGGGGTTTATGGTGATGAGGGAAGAAATGGTGGATTAAGAAAAACCACGGACGGTGGCAACAGTTGGGCGACGACTTTCAGTGATCCGGACACATCTACTGGTTTTTATCCCTTCTTTTTAACTTCAGACACAGGTTTTGTGGCCACTGGTTCGGGAAATTTTGCATCTACATCAGATGGTGGTCAAACCTGGCAAAGCAGGACAGGAATTCTACCTGTAAGTCAATATTACCAATCCTATAATCAGTTGTATTTTCAGGATGAGAAGCATGGATTTTATGCCTGTCAGTCGGGGATTATGAAAACTATCGATGGAGGACAATCCTGGCAAAATGTACTGATGGATTCAGTGGACGGGATCTATAGCAATGTTATCAATGTTGTCAAGTTTGTAGATGTCAATACCGGATATTATAAAGGGGAGACAGCCATTTATAAAACTTCAGACGGAGGGCAAACCTGGAGTTTAAATTGCAAAGTAGGTTCAGATGACCTTATCGGTATGTATTTTTTCGATATCCACAACGGCTGGGCCTGTACGAGCAAGGGTCGGATATTGAGAATACAGCAGTAGGCCAGCGTTTATTCAAACCGAAATGTAATTGCCGCCTGAATTATACAACTCAAATAAACCAGGATTTCAGCGAAATTGCCGAAACCCTTGTTTTTTTAATTCCGGTTTGGTCGCGTTGTATTCAGTTCTTGTCGCATTTCTTGTCAAAGACAACAACGGCAATTTATTTTCACAATCCATTCGCTTTTTATTTTTCCTACCTTAATAAACGCATTATATAATAATCATGTAAAGGCAGCAATATGAAAAAAAGTAAAAAGAATATATGGTTAGTTAGTATTGTTTTAATGAGCAGTACCTGGATAATGCTGACCAGCAGCAAGCCTGACAATTTAAATTACTTATCCGGACAACAAGATCCTGAATTTATTCTTGTGAAAAATCCACATGGCCCTGCATTAGGATATTCCGGCCAGTCAGGCGTTAAAATACTCACCATAGATGGGCTCTCCTTTAAAGACCTGAATAAAAACGGCAAACTCGATAAATACGAAGACTGGCGTTTGCCGGTTGATGAAAGAGCAAAAGACCTTGCTTCGAAAATGTCTATTGAGCAGATAGCAGGTCTGATGCTCTATAGTGCTCACCAGGCAATACCTGCAATGGCGATGGGACCCGGAGGCGCTTCAACATATAATGGGCAGAAATTTAATCCCGACAGTGCAAAAGCGTCCGATCTCACCGACCAGCAAAAATCATTTTTATTAAAAGACAATCTGCGTCATATATTAATCACCTCGGTTCAATCGCCCGAAGTCGCTGTACAATGGAATAATAACGTTCAGGCATTGGTAGAAGGTAGCGGACTTGGCATACCTGCAAACAACAGCTCGGATCCCCGGCATGGAACAAACTCAGGAGTAGAATATACAGCGGGTGCCGGAGGGAAAATTTCACAATGGCCAGGAGAGATTGGCCTTGCCGCGACTTTTGATCCCGCCTTGGTGCAGCAATTTGGATCAATTGCCGCAAAAGAATACCGCGCGCTGGGTATTACTACCAGTTTATCTCCACAGATTGACCTGGGATCAGAACCCCGGTGGGTGCGTATAAATGGAACTTTCGGGGAAGATCCGCAACTGGATGCCGATATGGCGAGAGCCTATGTGGACGGATTCCAAACTTCAACCGGAACCAGTGAAATTTCCGAAGGCTGGGGATATAACAGTGTAAACGCCATGATAAAACATTGGCCAGGTGGAGGCCCGGAAGAGGGAGGGCGCGATGCTCATTATGCTTACGGGAAATTTGCCGTGTATCCGGGTAATAACTTTGATGAACACCTGATTGCTTTTGTTGATGGTGGACTCAAATTGTCTGGCAAAACAAAACAGGCTTCCGCGGTGATGCCTTACTATACAATTTCCTATAACCGGGATAAAAATGGGGAGAACGGAGGCAACAGTTACAGTAAATACCTGATCACTGATCTCTTAAGAAAAAAATATGGTTTTGACGGAGTGATTTGTACTGACTGGGGTGTGACGGCTAATGAAGGAAAAACGCCCGACATATTTGGGGGTAAGTCATGGGGCATGGAAACAAAAACCATTGCAGAGAGACATTATAAGATCCTGATGGCCGGCGTTGACCAGTTTGGTGGTAACAACGCAGCTGGCCCGGTGATTGAAGCCTATCAAATGGGTGTTGCTGAACATGGCGAAGCTTTTATGCGTGCGCGGTTTGAAGAATCAGCAGTAAGGCTGCTTAAAAATATTTTCAGAGTCGGACTTTTTGAAAATCCCTATTTGAATGTGGAAACCTCTAAGGAGATTGTTGGTAATGCTGAATTTATGAAGGCAGGTTATGAGGCACAAGTGAAATCCATCATCATGCTCAAAAATCAAAATAACGTTTTGCCACTGCAAAAAGGTAAAACCATTTACCTGCCAAAGAAATATTTTCCTTCTACTCAGGGTTTCTTCGGGCCTCCTACAAAAGAAAGATATGAAGATGCGGTAAAGGAGGATTTAATTAAAAAGTATTTTAAGGTAACGGATGATCCTTCCAATGCAGACTACGCCATTGTTTTTATCAGCAGCCCATCCGGTGGTCCGGGTTATTCTGCTGACGATGTTAAAAAAGGTGGCAGCGGTTATATTCCGATCTCGTTGCAATACGGGCCATACACGGCTGATGACGCCAGGGAACATAGTATCGCGGCAGGCGACCCGTCAGAGCCAAATGTAAAAGACAGAACTTATAAGGGGAAAAGCAATACTGCTGGCAATCTTCAGGATCTGAAAACGATCCAGGACACTAAAGCTGCGATGAAGGGTAAACCAGTAATTGTGGTTGTGAATTTGTCAAATCCAATGGTATTTTCTGAATTTGAAAAAGAAGTTAATGCCATTGTAGCAAATTTTGGTGTTCAGAACCAGGCCATCCTTGATATTTTAACCGGTGTGGCAGAACCCTCAGGTCTTCTGCCCTATCAAATGCCTGCAGATATGAAAACAGTGGAAGAGCAAAATGAAGATATACCACACGATATGGTTTGTTATACAGATGTCGCCGGGAATGTATATGACTTTGGTTTTGGTTTGAATTGGAAAGGTGTAATCAAAGATGCCAGGACTAAAAAGTATATGAAGATTCCAAAGCCGGTTATTACCATCAAGGGCAACACTGTTTCTTTGACAAATCCTCTGCAGGGAGTTAATATTTATTATACAGTTGATGGTTCCACCCCTGCATTTGTTGAAAACCAGTTGTACACCAAACCTTTTTCTATTAAAAAGGGTGATGTTGTAAAAGCAATTGCTAAAAAATCCGATGTTGATAATAGCAGTATGTCAACAAGCCGGACAGTCGCTATTCAAAATTAATTCTGAATTCAGTTACACCCGGAACAATCGTCTTAAGAGAAAAATCAAATCCATGGTTGAACAATATTTCTCTAATTACGGTTAAACCTACACCCTGTCCGTCTTTTTTAGTGCTATAGAAGGGAGAAAACAGATGTTCTTCAAACCCTGGTGAAATCCCTTTGCCGTTGTCGCGTATGATTAAACGTTTTGGATTAGCGTGGGTAAGGATAGTGATCGTTCCCTTCTCATCAATGGCTTCCACAGCATTTTTGATAATATTAATTAATGCCTGCTCCATTTGCTGAATGTCTGCATTGATAACAAATGCTACATTTTGATTTTCGTATTGAAAATTTATTTCCTTTTCTCCGGCCTTCAATTGCATCAGGTCGGTCACATTTTGCAATAAGGGGATGATATGAACCGGTCTTTTAACAGGGATGGGTATGCGCACCAGGTCAGCAAAATTTCGCATAAAAGAATTCAGGTTGTTGTTGCGCTCTATGGCAACTTGAATTGCATTCTTCAGTTCATCACTGTGTTGCCGCGTCTGTAAAGTAAATTGTAATATAGAATTAACAGGGCCGATCGTATTATTCACTTCATGTGCCATCATACGGATCACTTTCCCGTAAGATTTTTTTTCTGCTTCAAGTATTTCTGCGGTCAGTTCTTCAATCATTACAAAATGACGCGGGAAACCGCGGTCAATAAAATGCGATTTCTGTAACTTATACGAAACAGCGCCATTCATCGTGAACATTTTTGAATGGCCCGATTGCAATTGTTTTACCTGTTGCATGATGGGATGAGACAATTCGTGCACAGACTTTTTAAGCACATCTTTTTCTTCAACACCCAATAATTGTAATGCCCTGGGATTAACCTGATGAATATTTTCATTGAAGTCCAAAATTAAAATACCGGTCGGCGATGTATAAATCAGCTTTTCCAGAAACAGATGCTGCTCCTCCTGTTTTGTCCTTTCCTTTCTTAACTCGTCCATCATTTGATTATATACCTGAATCAATTCATCCATTTCATATTTCCCCGTCGATAAGAATTTCACATTGAAATCCCTGTCCTTAATGGCATCAGCTCCCTGAACTAATAAATCTATAGGATGAATCAGTTCATTGTATAGTTGCCACGAAATGATTAATGATATAATGATGAATACTTCAGAAAAAATGAAGAAGATCTTGTTTTTATCGAAAATAAAATAGGATAATAACAATGCAACGATATGCAAAATGGCAACAAACAAAATATATTTAGTCCGAAGCTTCATCATAGGGAATATTATATTTCTCCAAACGCCGGTATAATGCACTACGTGTAATACCTAAGGATTTGGCCACCTTGGTGATCCGGTTTTTATGGAAATCCATTGCCTTATGAATCATCTGGATTTCCATTTCTTCAAGTGTAAGGTTACCAACTTCCGGCAATTGCAAATGCCCTTTCTTCTTAACTGTCGTTTCTAACTGAGATTGAAAATCATTTTCATCCAGAGAATCCTTCTTAGTAATTAGTATCGTTCGTTCAACGAGGTTTTTTAACTGACGGATATTGCCAGGCAATGGCAATCGCTGCAACCATTTCATAGCATTCTGTGAAATGGATAAATTGGGGCGATTGTATATTTCACGGAGATTGTCAACAAAGAAATTTACAAGAAGGGGAATATCACTCGACCGTTCCCTAAGTGCGGGCAACTTAATTGTAATGAGGTTAATCCTATATAGCAGATCTTCACGAAAAGCGCCTTCAGCAACTGTTTCAGTGAGATTTTTGTTGGTCGCGCATATTATTCTCACATCCACCGTTTTTTCCCTGCTGCTCCCCAGCACTTCGTAAGTTCTATCCTGCAGAACCCGTAACAATTTTACCTGATTGCTATGATCAAGGTCGCCAATTTCATCCAAAAAAATACTTCCCTTATTAGCCATTTCAAAACGCCCGATGCGGTCTGTTTTTGCATCCGTATATGCGCCCCGTACATGTCCAAACATTTCGCTTTCAAATAAAGAGGTGGAAATGCCACCCAGATTGACTTTTACAAAAGGCTTATTATTACGCAAACTATTTTGATGAATAGCCTCAGCAACCAGTTCTTTACCAGTGCCGCTTTCTCCCATGATAAGTACAGATGCATCTGTTGATGCAATACGGCCGATTGTTTCTAAAATTTCAAGCATATCCGGATGTTCACCGATAATATGCTGCAGCTGATACCGGTCATCCAATTTTTTCCGGCTTAGTTTTTCTGTCTTTTTTTCCTGGAGATTCAACAATGTATTTATGGATTGTAATAAATAGTCATTGTTCCAGGGTTTATTAATGAAATCATTGGCGCCTGCTTTCATTCCTCTTACGGCAAGTTCAATAGTTGCCCATCCAGTAATGAGAATAACAGGTGCTAAGGGATGGATTTTCCGGATTTGTTTCAATAATTTAATACCCTCGTCGCCGGATGTTTCAATAGAAAAATTCAGGTCCAGAATAATAAGCGAAGGCGTATTATGATTGAGCCATGCAATAGCTTCGTTTGGTGAAGAAATATCTTTTGTATCATAACCCTCCTGCTGCAGTAATAAAAGCAGCGAAGTTCTTACAGCATGGTCGTCATCAATAATCAGTATCATATATTGCAGCAGGCAATTTAGTGCATTTTGAAGTCCCCCTATTCCTCGTGTAAGGCAACCGCCGGGTATATAGAGGCAGCCTGCTTACCGGGATATAGCGAGCAGATGAATACTAATAAGTAAATGAATATTACAGATAAAACGATGGCTGTTATATAAACTCCGGCGGGCAGATCAAACACATTGAGCAACGGAAATTGCACTGCGAAAAACGATCCTATGATGAGTGACAAGGTCGCAAGTATCATCGATTCACTGACCAATTGTACTGAAACGGATTTCCCTGAGGCACCAATCGCCCTTCGCAAACCGATCTCCCCTCTTCGTTTGTTAATGTTGTACCACAACACGCCAAATAAACCAAACGCAACGTTTACAACCAGAAATCCCGCTACAATCGAAAGCACTATCATCGGCACGAGGCTGAAATAATTAATATCTTTTCTTTTATTTACTAAATGCTCAATTTCAATATTTGAATTTTTCATATAATTAGATATGGTTTTATATAAGTGTCCTTCAAAGGATGCATCTGCATCTGGCGAAATTCTAATCAAAATATTACCCAGCTGATGAAATGAACCTGTATCAAGTCTCACAAAAGAACCCGGATCTACTTTGACATAATCCCCCTTTACCTTAGCATCTTCTACTACACCAATGACTTTTACTTTTGTTTTTTCGTCATAATCAAACCTAACCAATTTACCAACTGGATTCTCATTGCCAAATAATTTTTTCTTCAACGTTTCATTTATAATAACAGGTCTTTCTTTTGCAACGGCATCCTGGCTAGCGAACCAACGACCGTCAAGGACCTTAATCTTTAAAACATCTTTATAACTATCCTCGACGTTAAATACGTCAACCTGTTCACGTGACTTATTGTAAACTAATCCATCACCATCAGTTGACATGGAAAAAGGAAAATTTTCACTGCTAAAACTTATTTCTTCTACTTGCGGCAAGGATTTTACGGTTTGCCGAAGCGTTTCGTAAAACTGTGCAAGCGAATCAGTATTTTCCGTTTTATATGAATTAGTGTAGTTAACAACCCATACATTTTCATAATCAATTCCCATGGGTGTCCTATAATTCTGATAATAATATACGAGTAATGTAAACACGGCAAAAATGACAAGAAATGACACGAACATTTCTGATATCAATAAAAAGTTCTGCTTCTTTTTATTCCAGATCAACTTAAATAAATGCCTGAACATAATTTTTGATTAAAAAGTTATTGAATATTATTGCATTTTCAAGGCGTTTACCACATTCAATTTTGACATGCGCCATGCGGGATAAACTCCCGAAAACAGGCCAAACACCAGACAGATTAATAAACCAATAAATAACACTGTAAAGTTCAGTGACAATTCAAGATTGGCGATGAGATTTGCACTATTGATGATCTGAAGTATGACACTTGATAATACAACCCCGATTAATCCTCCTAAAAAAGTGAGGATGAGATTCTCGACAATAAATTGGTAAATCAGAGTTTTGGAAGATGCCCCAAATGCCTTGCGCACACCGATTTCGGATGAGCGTTCCATAATACGCGTAACATTTATATTGACGAGATTCAAAGTGGGAAGCAACATCACCAATAAAGCAAAGATGCCAATCGCCGTAATCGCATATGCAACACCTGACTTTTCTTCATCCCCTGTACTTACATAATTTTTGATAAATGTTTCTGCATGGCTGAATATTTTATCAAAATCCTTACTCTCCATTGGCAGTCTGCTTACCATCTGTTCATATTCCTGATGGATTTTTGAAATGTCTGCTTTTGAACCAGCCAGCAGTATACCAGTATAATTGCCGCGATATCCACTGTTGTTATAATCTGTTTTTGAAACGGTGTAAGGCAAATAAATATCGCTGTAAATCATATACAAGGTTATCGGAACATTTTTTACAACTCCACTCACTCTATATTGCACATTATCAGCTTCAATATATTTTCCAACTACTGATGCCTCGTCTCCAAAATATTCTTTTTTGATTTCCGCGGAAATTACGGCAACGCGTTCCCCGTTATCTATTTGTTGTTTGGTAAATGATTTACCTTCCAAAAAATCAAAATCAAGCACATCCCAAAAGTCAGCATTGGTATATTTATAATTGATTACTATTTTTTTATTATTAACATATGTGTTGGTGCTGTTAAAATTTGAAGAGATAGCCAATTTCGCAGGCGTTTTTAAACTACCCGCATAGTGGTTTAGAAAATAAAATGACATACCTCCTGAACTCGAATTTATGCCTCCGCTTCTTGTTCCGATTTCCTGCAATCTGTTAACATATAATGACCTGTCGCGTTTCCTGTCGGGATAATTATCGCCCACGACTTTATCAATAAATGCTGTTAGCACTATCAGTATTGTCAAAGTGAAGCTGATGCCAAACAAGCTGATAAAGGTGAAAAATTTCCTGCGTCTTAAAACGACTATAGCGATTTTGAGATAATTTTTAAGCATAAACTATATTTGTTCCTGACAATAAAATAAAAAAGTATATCTGTCTATTGAACCTGCGATCCATCAAACAATCTCATCAAACGATGTGTCTTTTTCGCCATATGCTCATCGTGTGTAACCATCACGATGGTTGTGCCTTCTGATTTATTCAGGTGTAATAAAATATCCATTACCTCATTTCCCATGGCGCTATCCAGATTTCCCGTTGGCTCATCTGCCAGGATTATTTCGGGTTTGCCGACGATAGCGCGTGCTATGGCAACACGTTGTTTTTGTCCGCCGGAAAGCTGTGTGGGGAAGTGTTTTACGCGATTGCTTAATCCGACCTTCCCCAACGCCTCTGATGCAGATTGTTTTCTTTCTTTTTCTGAACTGTTCCTGTAAAGCAATGGTAGCATCACATTATCCAGGACTTTCAGGTCATTAATGAGATGATAACTTTGGAAAATAAAGCCTAGTTTTTTATTCCTGAATTGCGCCAGTTGTTTATCAGAAAGATTATTCAGTTTCTGGTCATCAATATTGATATCCCCTTTAGAAGGTGCATCCAGCAATCCCATGATATTAAGCAAAGTACTTTTGCCACAACCCGAAGGGCCCATGACAGAAAGAAATTCTCCTTTCTTAATGTTCAGGTTGATGCTGTTGAGCGCAAGTGTTTCAATCGTACTTGTCCGGTAAACTTTCTGAATGTTTTGTAAACTTATCATGGATTTAATTTTTTAGGTGTAAAGAATGGCGATTTACTTGTATGTAATTTTTTCATTTTTTTCAAAATCATATAATGACAAATAACGGAGTTGATAATAAGCTCCCCAAAAATCGCGGAGCGCAGATATGTAATCTCTTTTTCCCTGATCTTTCTCCTGGAAAGCAATACTCAGATCTGTAATGCTTAAGTTGCCGAGAATATATCTGTCTCTTGCAATCTGGTATTTCTCACTGGCTATGCTGTCGGCTTCCGCAGTAAGCACTAACTGATTTTTCATCATTTCAAATAAAGTAACCTGGGTTACAATTTGCTGGACAAATATTTGCTTATTCTGTTCAATAGTATATTCAGTAAGCTGCTGATTTGCCTGGGCTGTTCTTATTCTTGCCTTTGCCCTGCCCCAGTCAAGTATTGGGATATTAAAACTCATTTGCAGCAATTGCTGATTCTCGGGGTTCTGATAAACATATTCGATGGAAGGGGCGCTTTTGGAATACCCGAGATTTGCAGTTAAAGTTGCGTTCAGTCCATTATCTCCCCTGGCTTTTGCCACATCTCTTTTGGCTTCTGCGGCAAGTCGAACAAAGGCGATAGCATCAGACCGGTTTGCATAAGCTTCAGATAATACCTTATCTGTTTCAACATTCATGTTGATCGTGGCAGCAGGCAATTCGAGCGAAATTTTATCTAAACTTGACAACCCGGTATATGAGCGCAGGTTCAATGTTGCAATTTCCATATCACGTTTTGCCATACCTGCCGCTTTTCTCGCCTTCAGTTGTTCAAGTTGCAATTGCAGGATTTCGTTTTTCGATATTTTGCCGAGCTCTAATTTTTCATTCGCAATACGTTGAATATTTAAAGTATTGGTCAGGTTGGTCTCTGCTATCTGAAGATTGACCTGTGCGATCAATAAATCAAAGAAATACCCCGTAGCATTTATCGAAACCTGTTCCATAGATTCGATATAAGCCTGCTTGCTTTCATTGAATTTTAATGGTTCAATTTTATTATCCCATTTCAAAGAATTGTATTGCCACAGCGGTTGTGTATATCCTATACCATAGGGTAAAGCATTATACAATGTATTTTTCTGGTCAAAATCCGTATAGCGTTGCAGCTGGGTAGTGCCGTAAATAGTTCCTCCTGTTGCAGCAATGCTTTGACTAAAAGAAAGGTTAAGCGCTGAATTGTCGAAATGGACAGGTTGAAAAAGGATGGTACCATTGGGTTGCACCACCTGGTTAAAAGTTTTTGTATAAGCCGGTAAATTACCATTTAAGGAAAGCTGGGGTTGATAGTTGGAACGATATGTTCTCCATAGCCAGTATTTTGTTTCCTTGGTTGTGATGGCCTGTTTTGAGGCTATTGATTTTTCTTTAGCCATCAGAACAACCTCCTGAAGGGTTAACAAAATCGTATCGTTATTTTGTGCTGATATTTTGCAGCTCAATAAAAGAATAATAAAAGTGAATAATGGTTTCATTGCAACGCTGATTTCAAAATGCTAATTCGTTATAGTAATTTCCTTTGCGTTTTTAAATTCGCTCATGTCTGATGTAATAATCACGTCTCCCGGATTCAAATTGTCTTTTATCTCCACAAAATCGAAATTGGACATACCGATGTGAACGGTTCTTCGCTCTGCTTTTCCGCTATGAAGAACAAAAATATCCTGCATGGAAGAACCTTTGAAAGCGGCGCCGTTAGAAACACGCAATACATTATTATGTGTTGAGGTAACAAGAAATACATCCACTTTCATATTCGGGCGAAACAATTTGTTATTCAGTTCATCCAATGATATTTCGAATGATACAATCCCATTTTGCACAGAAGGATAAATATTCGCGACCTTCCCCCGCATTTTCGTTTCATTAATTCGAATGATAGCCGTCATTCCATTATACAGCTGGTCAATATAATTGTCGGACAGACTTCCTTTTACTTTAAAACTTCCTAAGTCTGCAATGCGCACAAGAGATTCACCTTCCCTTATTGTGGAGCCAATATTTTTATTAACCCAGGTTACTACTCCGGAACGGCCGGCAACAATATTTGCCAGTTGTAGTTTACGTTCCAGCTCTCTCTGGTCATTTTCCTGAATGTCTGCGGCAATTTCAGCTTCCTTCATTTCCACTTCCATGGTTTGCTGCTTACTTTTTATTTCATTTTCTAATTGCTGCTTTTCTAATTTTGCGACTTTTAAGTTTAATTCTGCCTGATCAACACTTTCTCTCGTTCCACCTCCGGCATTTAAAAGTCGTTTTGCATTTTCAACATCAGCGGTGAGACTGTTTATTTTCAGTTGCTTGATGTCGTCGTTTGATTTGATATCATAAAAACTTTTATCCAGTTGCAGTTTCAATTTTTTGATGTCATTGCGTTTTGATTCTAATTGAAAATTCAATTTTTTATATTCTGTTTGAGAAGATGTTTTATCAAGGGTAAGAATGGATTCGCCGGCTTCCACTTTACTGCCTGCATCTTTAATCACTTTTTGAATAGATGCGGTAATTGGGCTGGTAATTGTTTCTTCAAATTCCGGCAACACCTCTCCGGAAGCATTGATGGTATTTTCAATATTTCCCTTCTCCACAACTGCAGTCGTGATAGCTGATTTATTTATTGTGGATTTGAAAGAGAAACGTACCAGCCAGATAGCTGTTAATAAAACAAGTATCGTTGTAAGAATCGATATATAAATTTTTCGTTTCCTTCTTGCAATTACATGTTCTGACAGAACCGTATCCATATTTCTCGGTTTGCACAATAGGTTTCAAGCCGGGTGCCAAACGTAAACTGAACCAGTTCAAATGATTAGCGAGATTTTAAATGAGAATTTTGTTCAAAATCGAACGTTTTGGTCGCTTCAGTATATTATCTAAGAATACGGAGAGTAAACCAATTCCAAGGAAGGATCATTAACTACTGTTTAATTGGAGTTGATTGAACTGCGCTTTATCTCCCTGTTTTAAGCGTATTAGAAGAATATTTCAAGAGATTCAGGAGTGGTGGGTAGGTCAGATGCTTTATTTCGAATAACAATTGATTATCAATTTTTTACCTCATATTTAGAATATTCAGTTTTTGTTCAAATAATGAAAAAAGCCGCCAGTTACAAAGTTTTATTTGTAAGGGTTTTTATTTAGACTATATTTTCAGAAGACTTGGAGCCCGCCAGTGGAAAATGCAAGAGAAAAACCAGGTCTTTATTCCCGTCCCCGAATTAATAAGTACTACTTTTTTAACCCTTAATATATGCAACCTAACAATTTAAAACGTGCAGGCTTATTTGCTTTATTCATCTCATTCCTGACAATTCTTTGCTGGGAGATTCATCTGAGAAAGCTGGGGAATAAAGTTTCATTTGACGACAATGAGGCATTATGGGCCGATAAAAGAGCCAGGGTTTACCAGGCAAGTGATAAAGCCACCATTTTCGCGGGTTCTTCCAGAATCAAATATGATGTAGATATTTCAACCTGGGAAGCCCTTACCGGAGAAAATGCCATTCAACTCGCCAATGTGGGAAGTAATCCCAGACTAGTTTTGACAGATCTTGCCAATGATGAAAATTTCAAAGGCAAACTTATTGTGGATGTTACGGAAGGGGTGTTTTTTTCTGAAGAGTCGTTCTATGACTGGAGAACGAGAAAGAAGATCGCTTATTTTAAGGACAGAACGCCTACCCAGCGTTTCAGCTTTCAGGTAGACCATGTCCTGGAATCAAAATTAGTTTTTCTGGATCAGGACAACTTTTCAATAAATGCGATGCTGGATAATTTGCATATACCTTCCAGGCCAGATATATTTCCAGGTCTTTATTTCCCTATGGGGTTTACACTTGTAAATTTTGAAAGACAATCATATATGACACCTGATTTCATTGCAGATACAAGCCAGCAAAACGTGGTGAAAGGGATATGGTCCTATGGCCTGCAACGAAGATTGGCACCTCATCTTTCCCGCGGAAAATTGGATAGCATATTTTATTCTGTAAAAGTTGATATTGATAAAATAAGGGCCAGGGGGGGCAAGGTATTATTTGTTCGTCCACCTTCCAGTGGACCCTTTAAGGAAGCTGAATTGAAAGGGTTTCCAAGAGAAGTTTATTGGGATCGACTGTTAACTTTTACAGGTTGTAAAGGTGTCCATTATGCAGATTATCCGGCAACTGCGAATATGATCTGCCCTGAATGGTCCCATTTGACTCCCGCCGATGCGGTGATATATACAAAGAGTGTCGTCAAAGCACTTAAAGAAGAAAAAGGATGGTTCTGATTTTAAATTTTTTTAACCTGATCATCAAGATCACGAATAATATAAAACCTGAAATATGAAAACAGGCAATATTATACGGGCCGGCTTGCTGGCAATTATTTTATCACTTGTGGCTATGGCATCCTGGGAATTTCATTTACGCCATCAGGGTAATAAAATCTATTATGACGACAATGAAGCCATGTGGGCGCATTACCGGGGAATGGTTTATGAACCTTCTGACCAATCAACGGTATTTCTCGGTTCATCCAGAATAAAATTTGATCTGGATATTCCTACCTGGCAAAGCATTACCGGGAATCACGTCATTCAACTCGCAAATGTGGGAAGTGACCCAGTTCCTTACCTGATAGACCTCGCGGATGATAAAAAATTTAAAGGAACCCTGGTAGTGGACGTTACTGAAGAGTTGTTTTTTTCTGATTTCTCGCCGGCAGATGTTGCTACAGATAAAAAAATAAATTATTTTAAAAAGATTACTCCGACTCAGCGGTTTAGTTTCCAGGTGAATCATGTTCTCGAATCACAATTCGTTTTCCTGGATCAGGAAAGGTATTCGATAAATTCAATGCTGGATAAATTGCCTTTAGTTCACCGGCCCGGTATCTATCCTGAGCCTGATTTTCCGGATGATTTTGGCGTAGTTGATTTTAACCGGCAGTCCTATATGACACCCAGGTTTGTTGCTGATACCAGCCTGCAGAATAGGGTGAAGGCAATCTGGGTTTGTTTGGGCAGAATGATGGCTGGACCCCCACCGTCTACCGGTAAGCTGGATTCCTTTTTTCATGTGATCAAAGTGGCGACTGACAAAATTAAGAGCAGGGGCGGTCAGGTATTATTTCTCCGCACTCCTTCCAGTGGCCCCATGTTGGAAGGTGAGAAGAAAGGTTTTGCGAAGTCTCAATACTGGGACAAGTTATTAGCGGTAACCGGTTGTCCGGGTATTTTTTACTCTGATTATCCTTCCCTTTCAAATTTTGTTTGTCCTGAGTGGTCACATCTTAAACCGGAAGACGCAAAAATTTATACTAAAGAATTAATTAAGATTCTTCAAAAAGATAAAGGATGGACTTTCAATAAAAAATCAAATTCTATATAATTATTCATAACCCCCTAACAACTTAACAATGCTTTTCAACTCATATACATTTATTGTATTTTTTATCATCGTTCTGATCTTACATAATCTTCCATTTTCGTGGAAGACAAAAAAGATCAATCTCCTGTTAGCCAGCTATGTTTTTTATGCTGCCTGGAATCCGCCATTTATACTTCTTTTGTGGCTTTCCACTGTTGTAGATTTTTTTGTAGGGAGGGCCCTGTATACTCAGGAAAATAAACATAAGAAAAAGTTATTGCTGGTGGTCAGTTTAATCGGGAACCTTGGAATGCTTTGTTTTTTTAAATATGGTGGTTTCCTCCTGGAGAATTTTACTTTTCTTGTCAATGCAATTGGCTTTAATTTTCATCCGGCAAAACCGAATATTATACTGCCGGCGGGAATTTCATTTTATACGTTCACCACATTGTGTTATACAATTGACATGTATAAAAAGAAGAGCAAGCCTGTAGAATCGATGCTGGATTTTTCATTATTCGTTACTTTCTTCCCACACCTTGTTGCAGGACCGATCGTAAGGCCACCCCAGCTTGTTCCTCAATTTCAATCACCCCGGAAAGCAAATTCCCAGCAATTATTTCAGGGTCTATTTTTGCTGACACTCGGACTATTTATGAAAGTATTTCTGGCCGACGGGATGCTTTCAGGGCCTGCAAACAATTCTTTTGGTGCAACGACTGCTTTGCAATCGATAGATGCATGGATGGGAGTGCTTGCTTTTTCAGGACAGATCTTTTTTGATTTTGCGGGTTATTCTTTATGTGCAATCGGGGCAGCGCTATGTCTGGGTTTTGTATTGCCGAATAATTTTTTATATCCCTATGCGGCAGTGGGATTTACAGATTTTTGGCGGAGATGGCATATTACACTTTCTTCCTGGCTCAGGGATTATCTGTATATCCCACTGGGAGGTAACAGGGCAGGGAAATACAGGACATACTTTAATTTGATGATCACCATGCTGCTCGGAGGACTTTGGCATGGGGCAAAATGGACTTTCGTAGCCTGGGGTGCACTGCACGGAATATATTTATGTGTTGAAAAACTTTTCCGCGATGTTCGAAAGTCTTCTGCTCAGAAAACTTCAATTGCTGTTCATGAAGCGAATGTTGTCAGGGCGTCTTTTGTTCCGGAAATAAATCATCCCAAAAATCTCAAAAATTTTATTCTTGCCCTTGGCACTTTTTTCCTTGTAAACGTTACCTGGGTATTTTTCAGATCAACTGATTTTACTTCAGCATGGCGAATGCTTCATTCCATGTTTATAAATAATCCTAAAAACACTGCTGTATTGTCGACCTTGGAAATATATAAAGTCGGCATCATCATACCAATATTACTGATCACTCATTGGATGATGAGAAATACCCAGGCTTTAACCGTTGCAGGTAAAATGCCCTGGTGGCTTTTGGGAATTGTATGGTCGGCGATGATCGTTTTAATCATGTTAAGCCAGAATGCCAGCAGCGCATTTATTTATTTTCAATTCTAAGAAAAGAGACCGGCTTAATAAATATTTTATATCTCGTATGCAGTAACATGCCAGGTATTGATTTATGCATTTTTACTTTGGGTTCCATTCCCACAGAACGATGTTCCAGTCAATACCTCCATAATGAAGGGTATCCACAATCCGGAATCCTGTTTTGAGATGTGACTTTAATGATCTTGGATTATTTTCTGCAATATCGGTTAAACAATAATCAAATTTCACTGATAAACTTGTTTTGAATTGCTGATACATTTGCTGAACCAGGCCCCGGCCGCGGTAATCTTTTGCAACACATAATTGTCCGACAACAACATAATTGGAATTTTTCAGTAATTGCCCTTTGTATTTAATTTTATCAATGCTGTCGAACAGATCTGATAAGAGATCATGCTGATCCCTGATTGATTTTAAAGCAACCAACGCATACCCTACAACTTTGATCTCGTCTAATGCGATGACAGACGGGCTTTGCTCATGAAGGGTCTGTAAAAAACCGAGGGAGTATTCAGCTGTAACAAAACCCTGGACTTCTGCTTCCTCCTCCGATAAGTTCCTTTTCAAATTTTCCTCCTGCAGGTTTTTTATTCCTTCCAGTTCTGAAAGCTCAGAAACCAATTTGATCCTTATCATATTACAAAAAGTACTCGGCTCAATTCAGTCAATTTGTGCAGGTCTATTTTATTATTTCCCAAATTTCCATCCCGCATATATTTGAAAAAGATTGGATTTTACATTTACAGTCGGGACAAAGCTGGGTGGCTCTGAAGGAGAATTCGAGCTGGGAACACTGTATAGATTAGTCAGACTGAAATTGATTCTGGCACCCACGAGTAATCCCATAATAGGGTGTACTTCTACCCCGCCACCGAGCGCGAATTGAAAGCGGTTATAATAATTCAGGATCTGATTATATTGTCCTGACATTCCCGGCATCGAGGAATTGCTGCTGTCGGCTGTTGCATTGATAAGATATGCCATTTCTTCTCCAACATAAATTTGAAAAAACTTAGTTATATTAATACAAAAAAATGAGGGTAACATAATATACTGGAGATTAACTTTCCCTGTTACGCTGCCTGTAGAATAATCATATCCCTGTTTAGAATAAACGAGTTCTGTTTTGTTGCCAATAATCTTATTATATGGAGTTGTAAAAAAAGCACCAACGTTAAAACCCGAACTGGCCTGACTGTTTATAGAAGAAACACTTGTAACGTTTGTATAATTCCAGCCTGCTTTAAGTCCAATCTGTGCAATGACAAGGCATGGACTTGCTATTAGCAAGAAGAGTAGTAGCTTTTTCATTTTGTTAGGTTTAAGGTTTAAGATTGTTTTGTTTAAAAGTTACAATTTCCTTTTCATTTTTTGCTCTTTACGGGTAAATTTTGAAAAAAAACTTTCGTTAGAGGATAAATAAAAAAATAGGAATTAAAGGGTTAAAATACTGTGTGAAATAATTTGGATTGCTAATAAACTTAGTATACATTTGACAATAACTGTCAAGTCAATAAATGTAAAATGTCGAACCAGTTCGGGGATAGAATTAAACTTCTGAGAGAAGAAAGTCAATTGCTGCAACGTCAGGTAGCCAGTCAATTGGATATGGATACTTCCATGCTTAGTAAAATAGAAAGTGGAGACAGGAAAGCAAAAAAGAATCAGATAACTCAATTTGCAAAGGTTTTGAAAGTAAATGCAGACGAACTTCTTACTCTATGGTTAGCTGACCAGCTCATTGAAGTTGTGGAGGGTGAGTATCTGGCATTAAAGGCGATACTGGTTGCCGAAGAAGAGGTTAAATACAACGCAAAGAAAAAGAAATAAGATAATTCATTCAATAGGTCCAAACTCCTAAATCCTGTACTATGAATAAAATATTCCCGGAAAATAGTAATCCTGTATTATCCCATGGTATAAATAAAATCGTTTCTATCATTTCGACGGAAAGAATTTATTTATTGTCTGTCATTCATCAAAAAAAAGAATTACAGAGCATTTTTGTTGAGGATATACCGGAGGAGCGCCTTATCGAGGCGTTAAATATACTTGTCCTTACCACTGAATTAGAAAAAAGGACGATTGATGAATTACAGGATATAATTGAGAACCGGTTGGAAATTATAATATAATCCGGATTTTTCGATTAAATATGAAATGGTATCGATATTATTTGAAAGGGTTAACAAACTATTGATTTTATGTCAGAGCATAATTCGAACAAGATTAATCACTGTCTGAACAGGCTGATATTGACAGAAATGAAAGATCCGGATAAATTAGATCCTTATATTATCCTGAAGGAAATCTGTGATTTTGAAGATTTGCAGGAAATGAAAAAGTTATTTCGGAAATGTTGCCAGGTTTCATTATCCGAAAAATATATATGGGATGAAGGAATTCCGGGCAACCTGCTTTACATCTATGAGCAATTGGAAAAATTAATAGAATCCTGCTATCTGATTCATAAAAAAAAGGGGTTTAAAAAGAAGCTTACAAAAAAAACCAAGCAGAAGGATTTTGAAAAAGGTAAGAATCATCCTGAATTGCCAGCTTCATTAAGTCAGGCTGAATTTGTGAACCCAAGGATCGTAATAAATGATTTTTTTGAAACTTATAGTTTATTGGAATGGAAGCAATGCCTACACTCCTGGATGGAAGCCGGTCTTTCTAATTTCAGTGTTTTGGAAAATATTAAAACAAAGGATCTCTTACCATACGTTTATGGCATGGAAAAATTGCTGGAAGCTTCTTATCGGATTGTTGATATATCAATTAAGAAAATTTAGTTCTGTTTCGTTACAGCCAACATCGGATGAATCTCATAACTGCAAAGTCCGTTAGCCGGATCATTTGCTACAAGCCTTTCCAGAACTGAATTTTCATTTACCCCGACAACTGCGATACCATATCCGCCTTTAGGGTCCAAAACCGGTCCCAAAACAATGACTGTTCCATCATTAACATAGGGTTTCCAATAAACAACGTGTTGTTGCATGACCTGACGCTCTTCTGCCGTCATATCAAGAGTGAATGAAAGCCGGGGTGGCACTAATTTGAGAAAGAAATGTTTTATATCGGGCATAAGATTATTTTTTCAATAACACAATCTTTGATTAAAAATAGCGGATTTTTATTTCAGGCTGCCTATTTGCAAGTAATTCATAACTTTCCTTCTAAATAAAAGCAATTAATGAAACTTACGACGGTTTATGTTTTAATACTCATCGCCTTCATTTCTTGTGAAACAAGAAAAAATTCTCAAACTCCGGCAGCACCGGTAAATCCAATGATTGGGACCTGGCAATTGATTTCGGGGACAACCATTCAGGGTAAGGATACGACCATTACGGACTACACGAAGAATAAGAAATTTCTAAAGATTATTAATGGCTCCCATTTTTCCTTCGTAGGCCATGACTTAACAAAGGGGAAGGATTCCCTGGCTTTCTATTCATCAGGAGCGGGAACCTATACATTAACGGATAGTCTTTATACTGAGCACCTGCAGTTCTGCAGCGACAGAGCCTGGGAAGGGAATGATTTTTCTTTTACCATTTTGATTCAAAACGACACGCTTACTCAGACAGGTGTTGAAAAAGTAGATAAAATAGGTGTGAACAGATTAAATATTGAAAGGTATGCGAGGGTGGAATAGACATATTCATTTGGCTAATAATCCTATTTTGGATTAGAAATATTTTTCAAACGATAAATTTTGCCATCCGGTTTCGTGAAAATATACATTTCACCTTTTTCATCTTTACCGAATCGCAGATCCACACGGTTTTGTCCGCAGAGTTCCAGGAGTGTTGTACGTTTACTATTCAATGAGACGAACCATTCTTTAACTTTGGCAAGTTTACCTGATTTCAATTCGGATAAATTTATATAGAACAATCTGCCTGATGGAATATCACCGAATAAATATTTGCCTCTGAGTTCAGGTATGGAATTGCCTGTATATTCAAATCCTCCTTCAATGGCATTGCCTTCATCATGATCGAAAGCAGCAACCGGATAAGTGTAATGAAAAACACTGTCATTCGCTGGCAAAGGATATATTTTATTAATATCCCTGTCAGCATGCATGGAAAATCTTCCTTCACGTAGCGGCCACCCATAATCATGGCCTTTTAATATGATATCTATGGCTTCGATATTGGCTTGTCCGATATTGGTAGCCAGCATCAACCCATCGTGTGTCCATGTGATCCGATTGGGATTTCGGAATCCATCTGCATAGATTTCACGGACGGTATTAGAATCGGAATTTTTTGTGAAGGGATTTTGTTTAGGAATACCGTATTGGCCATTGTTACTATTCCTTCCCATAGGATTGATTCTTAAAATGCTTCCCCATATTTTATCCGGATGATGTGTGAGAAATGAGAACCCATTTTCTGCACTTCCGCCATCACCCACTCCGATATAAAGATTTCCGTAATCCTCCTGTCCCGGTTTTGCCATCGGATTAAAAATTATTTCCTGAACACCATGAATTCCGGAAACCATATCGATCCGCATCAATTCCCTGCATGTTCCTTTAAAAAGAGGAGCCATAGGATCTGAAATTTTCCACTCACAGAGCACCCATTGAAGTGTTTGTTTAATGGAATCATCTATTGCGAAGTCTGCTTTTTTTGAATGAGCCGCTTCACTGTGAGTTGTATAAAAAATTCCATTATGTATATAATCGGGATGAAAAGCAAATGATCCGAAACCTGTGGCTAATCCGGGTTGATTGATAAAATCCGGTTTCCATTTCGAAATATCAAGCCATGTTACCTGATTTTGATTTATCAGCTTATACAACTTACCCCGCTGGTCCAGGATGAACCATGTTTTCAACGAACTAACCCAATCCATTTTGCTAATACGGGTCAGGGGTTGTTTATCGCTGCTCGGAGGTAATTGATTGAATTGCTCCAGATCTACCTGAATATTTGAGGCTTCAATTTTTTCAGGAATCGGGTCTTTTATGGAGAAGGGATCATCCTTTTCTTTTTTGGTTCCCCTTCTGGTTTGTAAAAATGAAATCAGCTGGTCGATTTGATTATCTGTGATAGCAGTAAATGAAGGCATCATAGAATGATAATCGGCATATATTTTTTTTGCGTGTTCATCACCCGATTCAATCATTTTTTTGGGTTCACGGATAAAACGCCTGAGCCATTCTGCAGAGTCTGTTTCTGTGATACCAGATAAATTGGGACCAATTCCATTTTGATGAAAGCCATGGCAGCCGCTGCAGTTTTGGTTAAACAGAATCTGCCCCTGCGCGATCGACAGTGAATCGGTTGAGACTAATTTCGTAGTATTTCCCACGCCACAAGAAGAGGTAATTAAAACGAACGTTCCAGGAATGATTAAGGAAAAAATAAGTTTTTTCATCTTACATTAATCGGCAGCCTAAGATACTGAAACAGAACTTAAGTTAAATTGAGCTGTCAGCCGACCTGATTCGCCATATCAATTAACAAAATTTTCAACCCTAAGCGTTTACATTTTGGATCTTTTAGCGTCTCATATATAGAACCTAAACCCACTTATATGGAACCGAATTCTACTCAACAGGAAGTATTGCTCAGTACAAATACACAATTCGCTCACAGACAATGGTCCGATAGTGATGACGAAGGAGCATCTAATCTGAATGCAAAAGAACAGCTGGAGAAAGCCTGCTGGGATGGATTGGTTAAGGAAATGATTCCGGAGTTGAATATAGCGCTGGATTCAAGCAGGAAGCTCTGGTTGTGGCGAATACATGAAACCCGTTCCTTTCTGGCTTTGGATTTTTATGAATTTCCTGGTCCAAAAGAAACAGAAGCTTCCATTGATCCTTATCTTTTTATGTGTGAACTTAGAAATAATTAGCCTGCAATCATCTTAACTAAAGAGAATACGAATGCCTACCATGCCAAGACATACGGCCAATACCTTGATAATCGTATTACTATGCAATTTATGAGAAAGCCAGGCACCGACCTGCGCACCCGGGACTACGCCTAATATCAATCCGATTACCATGTGCAGGATTTTCGGATCATTATAACTTCCTTTTATAGCATGAACAGCTACGCTAACGGTAGCCATTATTGCCAGGATAAAATGAGAGGTTGCCGTAGCTACAAATACAGGAAATTGAAGCCATTGTACCAGAGCTGGTACATGAATTATACCACCCCCGATTCCCAGCAGGGGGGATAAATATCCAACAACGATGCTGATCAGAATACCTCTGGTCTGATTATAAGTATAGTTAAATGTGTTCCCAGAATTGTCTACGAGAGAATGTTGTTTCCAGCGTTTTTTATTTATATCAGCAATTACAGGAGGACTGATCTTATTATGTCTTAATAAGAGATAGGTTGAAAGAGCTACTAATAATATTCCAAAGAGAATATTAAAAATATTCCGTGGAATAAATTGTGTAGTCAGAACGCCGAGGATAGAACCCGGAATAGTGAACATGGCGAATAACAATCCGGCTTTATAATCGATACGCCCCGATCGTCCATATGCGATAGATCCGGATATTGCGTTTGCTGCAACGATTACGATAGAGATTGCCGTTATAGTCTCGGGACTAAGGTCAGGATAGGAAAGGATCAGGATAGGAACAAGAATAAAACCACCTCCGGCGCCTATCAGCGTTCCGAACATTCCAATGAGAAATCCGATAATTATGAGTAAGAGTAAATTGAGCATAATCAAATTCCGGCCCCAAGTTGCATTTTATTCTTTGTTTGAATAAAAAAAATTGTAATATACTTATCGAATTGCCGTTTTTTCCTAAGCAACCTCAAACCCAGCGCCATCATGAAATTCATTCAATGTTTCATTATTTTCATTTTAATCCATTTTACTTTAATCGCCCAGCGGAGCTTTGAACCCGGATATATTGTAAAACAAAATCAGGATACTGTAAGGGGTTTTGTAGAAGTAGCAATAAACAGGGATCTAACCCATTCAGTTAAATTTAAAAAAGAGGAATCTGCAGAATTAAAAGAATACAACCCTGCCGATCTCCTTGCATTCGCAATTGGGAATGATTTATACCTGAGCAAGCATTTTTTGAATACTGCTCAAGATTCCATAATGGAAACCGCATTTGTAAAACAGCTGGTAAAAGGGGAGTATAGTCTGTATTCTTATTCGAAAGACGAGCTGGTTTATTATCTTCTGCAAAAAGACACAACGGTCTATTTCCTCTTTGACAGAGTTACAGATAATTTAGGTGAAATTAAGCAGGAAGGGAATTATTTGAATTATCTGAACCTGATTAGTATCAACTGCGAAAAGCTTAATAAAAATTATGCAGGGATGGGCTATAATGATAAAAACCTTGCGGATTTTGTTCTGAAAGCAGATAATTGTTCTTCCGATGAAAAAGCAGTCAGTTATTATCAGAAACCAAAATCAGTTATGCAGTATTTTGGTTTTGTTGGAGGATTCCCTCCCAGCCTCACTCAGTTTTCGGCGAATTTTACCCTTCAGTTTTCATTACCCAGGGTATATAAGAATATTTTTTTTAATGTAGGACTTAGTTATTCTTATACTACTAAAAAATCGTCAGCCCTCGGTGGAGCAAATGAAACAATAAATTACACTAACAATTACAATATCGTAAGTATTCCTTTTGCTATTCAGTGGAATTTTACAACCTCCAGACTTCAGCCATATTTTTATGCAGGTCTTTCAGCCAGCATTTACAATGTGACCTCCAGTTATGGCGATTTTGGGAAACCTTACACCCCTCAGCCTTTTGTCGTTGCGATGATTACAGGACTTGGTATACAAATGAAAATCGGATCACGTTTTTATATCAGAGCGGAGGAAGTTTGTAATATCAATGGTCAGTATGAAATGGAATTTCAAAATCCTGCAATCGGGATTGCTTACAGGTTCTGATATTGATTTGCAGATTATACCCCAGCTTCTGGAAAGGCCAGCGGAACGTCTCCTTTATCATACCAGATCATAGCGTTTAATAAAATATGATTAGCATATTCTTTACCCGATATCAGGTCATCATTGAATTCTTTGATGTCCATAACCTGTAATTGCAAATTTCTTCGATCCTTCGAAAGACAATTGAGTAAAATCTTATGTTTTGACAGGATTTTTTTTTCTTTATCATTGGAAAGGATCAGCAGATTATATTGGTTGCCCCTTAATTCCTGCACCGAATTCTTCATGTAAATATTTTCTGTAATCAGGTAATCATATGTAGCAGATAATAACAGGATTTTCTCCGGGTCTGAAATAAGAACAATTTCACGGATTATTGACCTAAGCTCCCCACTTTGTATAAACCCAGGCTGAAATGATTTTGTTTTCATGGCAGTTATATTAATACAGGCCCAAAGCAGACTTGCTAAAAAAATAATAAAATATCAATTTATTAGCAGAAAATCTTACATTTAAGATATTTCATCAATAAATTTAGCAATTAAATTGATGTACAACAAATAAATTGATAAATTTAATCACCCTTATCAATGAGTTTATTTTCTAAAAATCTGCGTTTTTTACGAAGAAGGGGGAGTTATAATCAGGACGAAATTTCCATACTTTTCAATAAAAAGGCAAATACCATTGGAAACTGGGAAAATCAGAAAAGTGAACCAAGCCTGGCAGAACTTATGAAACTGGGAGATTATTTTAAAGTTAGTGTTCAGGAACTACTTTATTCTGATTTAGAGGCGCAATCCTTTCAGCAAAATACTGAAGCCAAAACTTCCGACAGTTTCGTACAAATTCCCAAATCCTATTCGTTGCAGGAACCAGTCAATAGCATGGCAAGTGAAGGCAGCGAAGATGCGTTCTGGGTAATTTTAAAGGAATTAAGATCTATGAATGAAAAGCTGGATTTATTGGCTTCCAGGTTGGATTTATCAAGCCTTAAAATGAACTCTGATAAGAGTTCCCACTAACCCAGTTCTCAATCTTGGAAAAATTTTCCAAACGACGGAATATTCGGACCTGCCATGCCAGAAAAAGAACCCTTGAACAGGAATATAATTTCCTTTCTAAATCATTCATTATCAGATAGCTGCATCCCTACTTTTGATTACTCAACACTTGATTTTATTTATTGGTACCACCCTTGTATTTATGTATTCAGTTCTTTACCATACAGAAGCAATTAAGTGTATTTCGTTTGTCGAAAAAGTTATGATCAGCGTATTGGAATTGCAATATTTGTTACGATATCGTATAGTTTCTTCAAACGGAAAAAATACAATATCAAACAAGTGCTGTCGTTTATACTGCTAAGAGTTAACCCCTAGGATTGATTAATCGCTACTTGTACTGTAATGACGAAAACTAGCTGGTGAATAACCAGATGATCCGAACACGAACCTTTTGAAAATTAACTAAATCCTGCGTCATGAAAACGTTGTCTAAACTTGTATCAACCAGTAGTGTGTCATTGTTGGTTATTACTTCACCAGTACTGATTTCAAACAATCACAAAAAGATTGAAGTTTCTACGAGTACGGCTGTTATTGCAGCGACCTACCATATACCTGTCTTAACCAATAATAACTTTAAAAATTTTAAATACAGTAGCCCGGAGCTGAATGCTTCCGTCACTGAAAAGGTGACTGCTGAAGATAAAGCCCCGGATTTTAATGCGAGCGCTGCTGTTAAAAAAGCTTTTGAAGTGAAAATGGTAATTAAACAGGCGCTTACTCTCTACGATTCAATGAAACTCGATCAGTCGGGTCTGAATCAAAAAGCTTTTGAATATGCCTGGAGAGGATATCATAATTTATTGAAACAGGGTAAACTGAAAAAATCTTATGTACTGACAGTTTGCGATTTTACACAGTCTTCCAGCAGCAAAAGGTTATATGTGATTGATGTGGCCCATAAAAAATTATTGTTCAACACCTATGTATCTCATGGTATGAATTCAGGTGTTGAATATGCCACTTCATTTTCAAACAGAGCAAATTCATTTAAGAGCAGCCTTGGATTTTTTATTACATCGAAAACTTATTTTGGAAGAAATGGTCTCTCTTTAAAGGTAAAGGGTCTTGAAAAAGGTTATAATGACCTGGCTGCAAAAAGACATATTGTATTACACGGTTCTGATTATATCACACCGGAATACTTAAAAGATAATGGAGAAATGGGAAGAAGTCTTGGTTGTGCTGCAATGCCAAATGTAATGAGCCCAAAGATTATCAAGACGATTAAGAACGGAAGCTGTTTATTTATATATCATCCGACTGTTAATTATCTGACGCATAGTAATGTCATCAATGGTTAGTATAAATCAATTGAATTAAATATTAAACGGGGGCCAGTTAGACTGCCCCCTTTTATAGTTAGATACTGTTTTTTGTCAAGTAGTTAGAATCCAAACCCTTCGAATATGTACCGACTAATCCTACTCCTTTGTGCCACAGGCTTGCTCATGTGCAACCTATCCGCCCAATCAATCGATTCCTCTCTCAGCATATATAACAGCAAATACCCTCAGGAAAAAATTCATATCCATTTTGATAAGGACACTTACCTGCCTGGTGAAACAATTTGGATGAAAGCATATCTCCTGAGTGATCGACGTCCTTCTGCCATAAGCAAAAATCTCTATTTTGACTGGACAGATGCCGATGGCAGACTATTTCTGCATAGCGTTTCTCCCATCTCAGAGGGGGGAGCCAGTAGTTTTTTTAAGTTGCCATCCTGGGTAAAAAACGGCGTTATGCATGTAAAAGTTTATACCGAGTGGATGCTGAATTTTGACAACGCATACTTATTCAATAAAGATATCCCTGTTTTAATGCCAGAAGAAGGCACTATTCAGGTGCCGGAGAAATTACAAACTACCATCAGCTTCTTTCCGGAAGGAGGTGATCTTGTTGATGGAGTTACTTCTCTTCTTGCTTTTGAAGCATTGAACCAGCATAATAAACCATCCGTTGTAAGTGGAGTTATTAAATCTGCAAAAAATAATATTATTGATTCTTTTCATACCATATATAATGGAATGGGAACCGTACGGTTTAAGCCGGTAGCAGGTGAGCGTTATATTGCTTACTGGAACGATGAGAGCGGTGAGCTTCATACTACGCCTTTACCGGATGCAAAAGCAAACGGACTGGTTCTTCAGGTTGATCCATTTAATAACGATCAGCTTCATTACAGACTGGAAAAATCTGCAGATGCAAGCAAACTCACTAAAATAATTGTTATCGGAACTATCGATCAGAAAGTAGTTTATCGCAATAGCCTCATCCTTGTAAACAATACGGCAGAAGCAAATATGAACGCAACTGGTTTTCCCTGTGGTGTTCTGCAGCTTACCGCATTTGATGCGGATATGTTACCACTGGCTGAAAGAGTAGCATTTATCAATAACCAGAAAGCTTATGTGAAAGTTCAGATGAAAAAAGAATCTGTCAGCCTGAATAAAAGGTCACGCAATGAGATCTCCTTAGAAATACCGGACAGCTTGGTAACCAATCTTTCCGTTTCAGTTACAGATGCCGGGCTGGGTTACGATAGCAGCAATAATATTTATTCTGACCTTTTGATAGCCGGAGATTTAAAAGGGGTCATCACGGATGCTGCATCCTTTCTTGTGAATCCTGCAAATGCCAATGAGCATCTCAATCTTTTACTCCTTACGCATGGATGGAGAAAATTTAACTGGGAGACGGTTGTTTCGGGAGAATTTCCAGAATTAAAATATCCAAGGGATGCAGAATTTCTTTCTATAAAAGGTGAAATTAAAAATGGAACGAACCTGGATAACCAGGATTCCATGGCGCTCCTGCTGGTTTCTCGCGACCGGAAGAAAAGCTTACTGAAATTACCGGTGAATTCAGAAGGAAAGTTTGGACAAAATGGTTTGTTTTTTTATGACTCCGTTCAGGTTGTTTACAAATTCAATCATGTTGCCAAGCTGAATAATAATACACAAATAAGTTTGTATTCTGACCTCCTGCCGGCGTTGACACCTGCAAAAGCGGATCAGCCCTCGTTTTCA
>Ga0207113_1033_pt1 | contig 50635 bp, 42 predicted proteins | sample Alteio_BWMinHeat_69_FD_153559 | JGI IMG/M metagenome (GOLD analysis project Ga0207113, IMG submission 153559) | Enriched cells from forest soil in Barre Woods Harvard Forest LTER site, Petersham, Massachusetts, United States -... | ecosystem: Environmental > Terrestrial > Soil > Temperate forest >... | reverse complement strand
AGGTTTAAAACTACACACTCTCGTCACACCTGGCGTTCTTCTGTTTTGATTTTGTGACTCATTTCTTGCTAATTTTTGAAGGGTTCTATCTATAATGTTTAATTGATGTTGTTTAAATATAGGGTATGGAGGAGGAAGTTTAGTTAAATCAAGAGATACTGATTCAAACATTGAATTGTTTGATCTGCTTTTTGTTGGAATCATAAAAACTCCTTTTTTTATTATGAATATACGATTGGTATATGGTTTTTTTTATATATATTATCTGTGAAATAATATTTTAATACGAATATACAACAATTATATGTTTTTTTTTATTATTTGTGAAATGATTTTTTCGTTTTTTTTTCGTTTTTCGTTTTTTTCATGTTTATCGTGCGTTTTTTTGTTTCTTTTGTCATTGTCCTTTTGTTATGGTTTTTTATATCATGTTTTGGTAGACTCATGACGAGCCCGGAAATAAGGTTATTTATATGGAAGATCTCCCTTGGTATAAAGATGGATTGCGTTTTAAATGCACCGAATGTGGAAAGTGTTGTACAGGAGGTCCCGGTTTTGTCTGGATCACCGAAGAAGAGATGCGGGCGATTGCAAATCAGTTAAAAATTTCTTTAGAACAATTTAAAAGAGAATACATTCGTTCGCGCGATAACCGTTATTCGTTGATAGAAAAGAAAAGAAAAAACGGTGGTTATGATTGTGTTTTTCTTAAAGACAAAAAATGTCTCGTATATGAAAATCGCCCTAAGCAGTGTCGCACGTATCCATGGTGGAAAGAGAATCTCAATTCAGAAGAAAGTTGGAAAATGGCCGCAAAGGAGTGCGAGGGAATTAATGATGAAGCTCCTGTTGTCCCTTACTCCCAAATTGTGCAGCTGCTTAGGAGGATAGAACTGTCGAACTGAGGTGTTTTTATGTTCTCAAATTATTGGTTTCAACGAGCTGCGTTGCTATTGCTGGCTTATCTTTTTTACCTTTTTTCCTGGAATGTAGCTTTTAGTGTTGAATCAGAAGGGGTTTATCCACCTTCTGAGGGAAGAAAACTTCCTTTTGAACAGCTTGAGCAAGAACTAGCCAAACACATCGTTTTCGATTCAGAGAAACCTAATGTCGTTGGGCATATTCTCATTGACGACCGCACTTCAGGCATTAGTCAGTCGACGTGGCTTTATGTAAAAAATGCTTTAGATCACTATAAGAAAACGAAACCCATATTTATTATCCTGGAACTCAATACACCTGGCGGAGAGGTTTATCCGGCACAACAGATCTCTGATGCCCTTAAGGAAATGGATATTCAGAATAACATTCCAGTGGTGGCTTACATCAATAACTGGGCAATGTCTGCAGGGGCTATGTTAGCCTATTCTTGTCGTTTTATCACAGTTGTTAAAGATGGAAGTATGGGAGCCGCGGAGCCAGTAATTGAAAACGGTACGGGAAAGATGGAGTCTGCATCTGAAAAAATCAACTCCGCAATGCGAGCCGATTTTGGTAGTCGAGCCCGTTTTTTTGATCGCGATCCGTTGCTTGCAGAGGCTATGGTCGATAAAGACCTGATCATTGTCTTGCGCGATGGAAAAGTGATTAAGCTCGACAACGAAAGTGAAATCCGTACAAGCGAACCAAATCCCGATGAAGTGATCTCGCCTAAAGGGAAGTTGCTGACTCTTGGTGCAGATAAATTGATTGCTTACGGAATTGCGGACATTCTCATCCCTCCGACAAAAACGCTTCCATTGACTCCTGAAGAATTGGAAATGGGAAAATGGCCTGCGGATCAATCGCCTATTTTTCATCAGCCATTTTTTAAAGACATCCCAAGAGCTACCATTGATTCTTATCAAATGGATTGGAAGCTCCGTTTCTTTGCCTTTTTGGCGTCTCCAACAATAGCCTCTCTTTTATTCATGGGGATGATGGTGGGATTTTATTTTGAATTTAGCACCCCTGGTTTTGGTTTAGCGGGTAGTGTCGCCGTGACCTGTCTGTTTTTGATTATTCTTTCGAGTTTTGCATTGGAAATAGGCAACTGGCTCGAACTTATTTTATTGATCGTTGGCATTGGAGTTATTTGCGTTGAGCTTTTTATATTGCCGACATTTGGGCTTCTTGGTTTTGTCGGGATCATTTTTTTTCTTATGGGGCTTTTTGGCATGATGCTGCCCGGACTTGGTGCCTTGAGTTTTGAATTTGATACTCATACATTGAATGCTGCTGGTCAAATGGCATTTGAACGTCTTGGATGGCTTTGCGGTGCGATGGTTGCCTCCTTCGTTTTGATTGCATTTTTAGCGCGTTATGTGACTCCTCAAGTTGCCGGTTGGAGTCGGTTGGTCCTTAAAGGAAATGAACAGGTTGGTTATATTGCAGGGATTTCTTCTGCCGATCTTCCTTTGCCTGGTTCTAAAGGAGAGGCTGTCACCGCGTTGCGTCCAGCAGGAAAAATTATGATTAATGAAATTCTTTATGATGCTTTGAGTACGGGAGCGTTTATCGAAAAAGGCAGTCCAGTTATCGTTTCTAGTTTGGATGGTAGTACTATTATGGTATACCAAACGTGATTCAAAATTGGCATTTGGAGCGCGCCAAAATCCCGGGGTTGAACGATCGCAAACAGCCTCATATTTAATAATATTAGGTTGTTTGCGATCGATTCAACCCCGGGAATTTTCGCGCAACTCCAAATGTCAATTGTGAATCACGTTTGGTATAAATCCTGAATAATCCTTTGCAAACAAATATAAAAAGATGGAAAATGGGGCAAAATAATTTAAGGGAGCTAGTACCCGCATGAGTAGATACTCGAAGATAATTGTATGCACCGTTCTTAGTTTAAGCACCGGATTTTTTGTTCCTACACACATCTACGGCGCTACATCGACAGATGAGCTAAACGCTCTAAAAAGAGAATTGCATGAGTATAAGTCCCATCTTTTTCGCTCTTCACACCCTCAGGATGCAGCTAAAATTGAAAAACTTGTTCAACAATTAAAGGAACAAGAAGAATTAAATCGAACACTTTTATCATCTGTCCAGATCTTAGAAAAAGATCTTATGCTTGCTCGCAAAGAGGTCTCTAGGCTGGAAGCAACTGCCGATGTACTGGTCTCAATGGTTCAGAATCAAAAATATTACATAAAAAATACGGAAGAGACTTTAAACTCAGGTTTAGCGGCTCTTTATGAAGAACTTCAACTCGCGCATATTTTTATTGGATCAAATGATTACGTATTGAAAGAAGAAATGAATCAAACTGTAGCCCGTGCATTAAGTGAGCAAGAGGTAAAACATTTAGAAAAACAACGTGAAATCGAAAGTCAACTTTCTGGTGTTGAATCAGAATTGAAAATTCAACGTACAGAGGCGGCGGCCTTGATTGCTCAATTGGAAAAACAGACACAAGAGGCCAGTCTTTACTTAGAAAAATACTACGCAATGGAAGAGCAGGCTGCAAACTATTTGGCTGAGTTAGAAGCTCAAAGAGTGATTGCAACAGCTCATTTAGTTGAATTAGAAAAACAGCAGACAGAGGCGGCAAATTATCTAACACAGCACCTTGCTGTTGAAAGCCGATTAGAGTCCTTAGAAAAAGAATTACAGGATCAACAGAATGAAGTTGAGCAAGCTAAAAAACAAAGTCTTGCTGTTGAAGGACAGTTGCATCAGCTAGAACAAGAATTACAAGAAAAACGTCTTGAAATTGCGACTCATTCAGAAGATCGTCTTAAAATGGAAAGCCACTTGCATGACCTTGAAATGGCGCTGGAGAGACAACGCACAGAGCCTAGATTTGATATAGAACAGTATCTTGCTCTTGAAAATAAGCTACAGAATGCTGAGCAGGAACTAGAGAAACAAAGAAAAGAGGCGGTTCTTCATTTAGAGGCTTTAGAAAAACAGTTTGCAGAATCGGTTGCGCAGTCTGAACAGAACCTTGCGATGCAACAAAAACTTCAGGGCCTTGAAAATGATCTTGAACTTCAGCTTCAGTTAGCTGGAACGTATTTGGAAGAGCGTTTTGCAGTTAAGGATTACTTAGATACAATTGAAGCGGAATTGAAAAAACAACGCACAGAAGTGACTAGCCAACAAGAGCAGCGTCTTGCGATGGAAAAGCGCTTATATAGCCTTGAAGAAGAACTAGAAAACAAAAAAACAGAAGTCGCAACTCATTTGGAACGACGTTCTGCGTTTGAAAATCAATCGGCTACTTACTTAGCAACACTAGAGCAACAACGTGAGGAAATTAAAAGTCACTTAGACCATCGTCTTACAATTGAAAATCAATTGCAAAGTACCAAACAAGAGTTAGAAAAACAGCAAAAAGAAGCTACTTGTCAATTGGCTGCACTCGAAAAACAACGTGCAGAATCGATCGCATATGCCGAACAAAACGCGGCTCTTCAAGGCAAAGTGCAAAGCCTTGAGGCAGATCTTGGTTATCAGGTTTATTTGTCTGAAGGTTATCTAGAGGATCAACTTGCTTTGGAAAGTCGTTTGCATACCCTTGAGACTCTTTTAGAAAAAAAACAAGCAGAAATCGTCAACCAATCGGAACAACGTCTTGCGGCTGAAAATCGTTTACATACGATTGAAAGTGAATTGGAAGCACAGCGTGCTGAAGCAGTGGCTCATCTTAAACATAGTATTGAGCTAGAGGAAAAATCGACAGAGTATTTAGCTGAAGTAGAGGAACAGCGAATAGAGGCAATGCATAATTTGGAGCAACATGCTGCAATTCAAGATTACTTGCGCACTCTTGAAGCAACGTTAGAAAAACAACGAAGAGAAGCTTCACACTATTTAGAACAACGTCTTGCTACCGAAGAACACTTACATCGTCTTGAACAAGAGTTAGAAAAGCAACATACAGAAGCTGTTAGCTATACTCAAGAACGCACTGCTCTGCAAAATCAATCAGCAGCCTATTTGGCTGAATTGGAGAAACAACGCAGGGATGCAGCGAGTCAGCTAGAGCAACGCCTTACAATTGAAAGTAAGTTAAAAAACACCGAACAAGAGCTGGACAATCAACGTAAAGAAACAGCCAGTCATTTGGCTAAACTCGAAAAGCAGCGTGCTGAATTGGCTACGCGTTTCGAGCATGACCTTGCAGTCCAAGGCAAACTACAAAGTGCGGAAGCAGATCTTAACTACCAGCTTCAATTGGCTGGGAGTTACTTGGAAGAACAGCTTGCAGTTCAAGAATATATACAGAACCTTGAAACAGAATTAATTGGTCAACGTCGACAAACAGAGAAGTACTTGGAAGAGAGACGTGTCGTCCAAAATAGGCTCCATAATGTAGAGTTCGAGCTTGAAAATCAACGTCAGCAAATCGCAGAGCATTTAATCCACAGCGAGCAAAATCAATTGCAAGATTAGAGAATAGACTTCTTTCGAAACTGTCATCCCGTGCCCCTGCCTGTGCCTGTGCCTCTACCCGCCCTTTCCTGATTATTTTTTTCGTTGAGCTATTTTGACCAGAAAGGAGTCTAGCTTAATTTCTTTTAAAATTTAATCGGGAAAGGGCGGGTAGAGGCACAGGCACGGGATACAGTTTCGAAAGAAGTCTAATACTCGTGCTTTTAAATGGGTCTGTTCGTCCTCTGCTAGAATTATAGCGGCTAATACTTTGTTTGGGCTAGCTCACCTAGACAATCGTTATATGAATCAAAAACGCGTCTTCGCACAAGCTGCTAGAATCATATTACAACCCTCATGGGGAATTGCTTATGAAACAACGGGTAGTATTTTTACTCCCATTGCATCTCACTTTATAAATAATTTTTTTGAAACACAGAGGCACAGAGGAACATAGAGAGGTCAGATCATGTATTCATAGGAGAGTCTATTAGAAAGCATTGGTGAAATCCTTTGAGAATTCGAAAATTTCTTTTATTGCGAATATTTCGAAAATATGATAAATTGAAAAATAAGGACAAACTTAAAGAGGAAATTCTTATGACTGCTCAATCATTTCATTATCCCGAGCCAATGATACCAAGCGATAGCGAAGTTGAATTGGCTCGTAGTTCCAGTCGTGTTTTGGCAAGCCTAAATCTTCAAAAGATCAAAACCGTTGATATATTGTTGGAAACAAGCAATCACCATCAGAGCTCTGTGACGTTGCCTATTTCGGCTTTTAAACTGCTGATAAACATTTTAACTCAAATGGCAGAGGGAAATGCGGTGACTTTGATTCCTGTTCATGCCGAACTGACAACACAAGAGGCTGCTGATTTATTGAATGTGTCTCGTCCCTTCTTGATCCGCCTTTTGGAGGAAAAAAAAATTCCTTTCCGTAAGGTTGGTACAAGAAGACGAGTGTTATTTCAAGATCTTATGAATTACAAGGGGAAAATTGATGCTGCACGTCGTAAAACTTTAGATGAATTAGCCAACGAAGCGCAAGAACTAGATATGGGATATTAATGGCTCAATTTATCGTTATTTACGATTCATGCATTCTCTATTCCGCTCCGCTTCGAGATCTACTTATGCGCCTGGCTTTGACAGACCTTTACCATGCTAAATGGACGCAAGAAATTCATAAAGAATGGATGCGTAATCTTTTGAAAAACCGCCCTGATTTATCTCTGGAGCGCCTTGAATCAATTGAATATTTAAGTATTTTGGAAAAGCAATCTCTACCCCAAACTTGTGCCTATTTGAGGGAATATGAAAACCTTATCTGATATGCATAAGCACGGAAACGCAAAGATGCAAAGCCTTCGGCTCCCTCAGAGCAAGGGGGAAGAGTAAATGGAGTTGTTAAGTGATTGCTTCACAAGTTCAGCAATCAATTTACCTTCTAAATGGGACCACTGAAGCCCCATTTAGAATAATTTCTTTTTGATCCGAACTTGCGAGGAACTTAAAAGGTTTAACCTGAAATAATGCTCCCTTGCTCTGAGGGAGCCGAAGGCTTTGCGCCTTTGCGTCTCTGCGCCTTTGCGTTTCCGTGCTTATGCATAGCCGTATGGTTTTTTATACTCATGCACAGCTGCCCGGGCTCTGGCTCGCACGCGGGCTCTGGCTCGATATGACAAACCGGTCGTTGTTTTTTATGCGATAGCAGTCTCCGGTGCTACGTAGGCATATCCTAAATCATGAGCGACATGTTCATTAGTGATCTTTCCTCTATAAACATTCAGTCCGTGAAGCAGACTGTTATTTTCTTTTAGAGCTCGTTTATATCCTTTATTTGCAATCGCTAATGCATAGGGAAGCGTTGCATTTGTCAGCGCCAGAGTAGATGTTCGAGCGCATGCTCCGGGCATATTTGTCACACAGTAATGCACGACATCATCGACAATGTAGGTTGGGTTTGCATGAGTCGTAGGACGGGATGTCTCGGAGCATCCTCCCTGATCGATTGCAACATCAACAAAAACAGATCCAGGAGACATGCTCTTTATGATCTCTTTTGTAACCAATCGCGGTGCGGTTTTTCCGGGCACCAAGACCGAACCGACCACTAAATCAGAGTCTTTTAGAGTCTTTGCAATCGAAGAGGGGGTCGAATACAGCGTCTGCATCCCTGGACCAAACAAAGCATCTAGTTCGCGTAGACGATGAATATCTCTGTCGAGGACTATAACATTAGCTCCTAGTCCCAACGCCATCCGGGCTGCTTCTGTGCCGACAACTCCACCGCCAATAATGGCGACTTTTGCCGAGGCAACACCAGGAACGCCACCCAACAGAAGGCCTTTTCCTCCTCGATCCATTTGTAAGGCTGTAGCTCCTACTTGAATAGAGATTCTCCCAGCGATTTCACTCATGGGAATTAACAACGGGAGACGTCCTTTGGAATCAACGACAGTTTCATAGGCGATAGCGACGACATTGGCTTTAACTAAAGACTCAGTTTGGACAGGATCTGGTGCGAGGTGAAGGTAACAAAAGAGTACTTGTCCTTCGTGGAGAAGAGGGAACTCACTTTCCTGCAGCTCTTTCACTTTGATAATCATCTCAGCTTTATATACCTCTGCAGCTGTTTTAGCGATGGTCGCTCCTGCTGCGATGTAATGTTGATCAAGGAAGCCGATTGCGGCTCCGGCCTGAGTTTCCACAACAACTGTATGACCATTTTGAGTGAATAGCTGCACCATTTCAGGCGTAGCTCCTACACGGTATTCATGTACTTTGATTTCTTTTGGAATTCCAATAAACATATATTTCTCCTTAACAATTATAAAAACAGTCGTCAGGGACATTTAATCGATATTCACGATTTAAAAGCCCTTCAATTTCAGTTGAAGAAGCTAGTGTAAGTACTTTTTCGACAAGCTTACTAGCTTCTATGACACTCGTATTCCGAATTGCATTTTTGATAGCAGTTAGGTAACGAGGGGCTACTGATAGTTCATGCACTCCAAGACCAAGTAAAAGGGGAGTGAATCTTGGATCAGCAGCCACTTCTCCGCATATAGAGACGGGTATTCCTTGATGGTTGGCTTCGCTAACCACAAGCTTGATAAGGCGGATGATAGAGGGATGAGCTGGTCTGTAAAGATCGCTCAAGGCATTATTGCTCCTATCGACCGCTAGGGCATATTGGACAAGGTCATTAGTTCCTATTGAAAAGAAATCACACTCTTTAGCAAGTAGATCGGCGATGATGGCTGCGGAAGGCACTTCGATCATACATCCAACAGGAATGTAGTCGGCAACTTTTTCACCTGCTGCAATCAGTTCTTGTTGTGTCTCTTTTAAAATAGCTTTGGCCTCAAGAAGTTCAGAGAGGGTTGAGATCATCGGAAACATGATGGAGATATCCCCATGGGCGCTTGCTCTTAAAATAGCTCTTAGTTGGTTTTTAAAGATATCTTTCTCTTTTAGCATTAATCGGATTGCACGACAGCCTAAGAAAGGATTTGTTTCTTCTAGGGGTTGAAGTTGAAATTTTTTATCTCCTCCAAAATCAAATGTTCGAATGACGATTGGCAATCCTTGCATTTTTTTTACAAATTGGTGGTAGAGATTAAATTGCTCCTTTTCAGAAGGGAATGAGTCTCCGGGTGAGAATAGAGATTCGGTTCTCAACAATCCAACTCCATTGCCGCCAAACTGGTGGAGAGTTTCTAAATCAACTAGTGTTTCGATATTCGCGGAGAGGCGTATTCTATAACCATCATACGTTTCTGCTTCTAGCTGTCCAACTTCTTTTAATTTTTGAAAGTGAGTGCTGAGTTGAGATTTTAACTGTTGATATTTGCCTAAAGTTGCAGGGGATGGATTAAAAATAATTGTCCCTGTCCTTCCATCGACGATCACTATTGAACTTTTTAGTCTCATCACGTGTTCGAGATCGATACAGCTGACATAGGGAATGCCTTTAGCTTTTGCCACAATGGCTGCATGCGAAGTTGCCCCACCATTTCGGGTGACAAAGGCACCAACATAACGCGTATTTGCTTGGGCTGTGTCGAAAGTTGTGAGGTCAGTGGCAAAAACAATTGAATCATGAGGAGTATCAGCAAGGCATTCACGAACGTTTTGTCGTAGATGACAGGTGACACGTTGTGCAATTTCTTGAATATCTTTAAATCGTTCACGAAAAAACGGGTCTGCAATAGAGTTGAATTTGTTTTGATATTCTTTAATAACTTCTTGAAATACGTAGTCGGCATTTTTTCCCGTACTTCGAATCGCAGTTTCTACGCTCGTTGTCAATAGAGGATCTTCCATCATCTGCAGGTGAGCATCGAGAATCGCAACAGCATCGAAAGCGCGTTCATTTTTTAAGTATTTATGGAGAGATTTAATCTCTTCACGAGTCTTTGTGACAGCACATTGGTAGCGAACGATCTCATCTTCAATATTTGTAGGATCGATAGATACTTCTAAGGCTTTATTTTCAGCTAATGTGAAGAAAAATGGACGTCCTATAGCGATGCCTCGGCATATCGGTGTGCCAACAAATAAAAATTCCTCATTCTCTAAACCCCTCATCTACTCTCCAAATCTATTTTCAAAGGCGTTTTGCAGTTTATTGATAATTTGTTCGGCATCTTCTCCATCTGCTGTAATAGTGATTTGTGAATTTTGTTTAGCTGCCAACATGAGAATATTTAGAATGCTTTTTGCGTTTATAACCTCTTTTTTATGTGTAAATGTGACATCGCAGTTGCAATTTTGCAGCAATTTTACAATTGCGGTTGCTGGACGAATGTGGAGTCCTAGATCATTTTTTACACGGATTTTACAAACTAGCTTCACGTGTGTTGCATCCTTTTTTTCTGTTTAGAAGCAATCATTTCAATGAGCTTTGAATTGAATTCCTTTGCAGAGTTGTATCCCATTCGTTTTAACCGGTGATTGAGTGCGATTGTTTCAAGCAGTAGTACGACATCGCGACCAGGTTTTACAGGTAAAACATGATGTGGTAACTTGACGCCTAAGATATCACAATGTTGTTCATCAATTCCGATTCTATCGTAAAAATTATGATCATCCCACACTTCAAGTTTAACGACAAGATCAATACTTTTATGATCCCTAATACAGACTGCTCCATAGAGGTGTGCGACATTGATGATGCCGATACCCCGAATTTCCATGTGGTGGCGAGTGAGATCTCCACCAAAACCTTCTAAATATCCACCCTCACGCTTTTTTACCTTTACAATATCATCGGCGATCAAACGATGACCCTGTTCAATTAAACCAAGGCCGGCTTCGCTTTTCCCAACGGAAGAATCTCCTTGAATTAAAACACCTACACCAAAAACTTCTACTAAAGTTCCGTGACAATTGATGCTAGGAGAAAATTTCTCAACAAGAATCGAAGTGAGTTTGCTCATTAGACTCATTGTTGGGATACTGGTGCGCAATAGGGGGATTTGGTTTTTGTCGCATAAAAAAACGAGTTCTTTTGGAGGAATTAGGCGCCTTGTTACAATAACCCCTGGTGTGTCTGTAGATGATCCTAAGATGGCTTTAAGGCGAACTGTGCGCAGTTCCGAGGTAAGGTCTCGAAGGTAGGATATCTCCACTTTTCCAAAAACGAGAATGCGTTTACTCGAATGTCCTTTGAGGTAGCCTGAAAGCGTCAGTCCAGGACGATGGACCTCAGGGATTTGAATTTTTCGTTGCATTCCATCGTGACCTGCAACAAGTTTCAACCCTAAGCGTGTTCCATGCTGTTTATAAAAATCTGCCATTACATACATATGGAGTATTTATAATTCCTGTTTAAGCTTAGATACCAAGTCTCCGAATTTGCTAATAGCTGCAGCCACTGGTTCTGGCGAGCGCATATCGATGCCAGCAGTTTGCAAAATGTCAATGGGGTAGCGACTACATCCCGATTTAAGGAAAGAGAGGTAGTCTTCTTGTTCGGCAGCGCCTCCGTTGACCACTCTTTCTGATAGTGCAAGCGCCGCGCTGATCCCTGTGGCGTATTGGAAGACGTAAAAATCATAGTAGAAGTGAGGAATGCGTGCCCATTCGCTTTCAGCTTCTGTGTCGATGATAACTCTATCGCCGAAATAACGCTGGTTGAGCTCTTTAAAGGTTTCGTTGAGGAGTTTTGGCGTGAGAGGGACATTTTGTTCTGCCGCTTGATGGAGCCACAATTCAAATTCAGCAAACATTGTCTGTCGGAAGAGGGTGCCTCGGATATCTTCTATCTTTTCATTAATGAGGAATATCCGTTCTTCTTTCGTTTTAACTCGATCGAGCATGAGTCGCATAAGTAGGTCTTCATTGAATGTAGAGGCTACTTCCGCGAGGAATATGGGATAATCGCTATATTGATAGGGTTGATTTTGACGACTTAAAAGACTGTGCATGCTATGTCCTGCCTCATGGGCCAATACGAATGCGTCTCTTAAGATATCTTTGTAATTCATGAGAATGTAAGGCATACTATCATAGCAACCACTGGAATAGCCTCCGGAGCGTTTATTCTTATTTTCAAAGCGATCAACCCAGCGTTGTTCCTTAAGTCCTTTTGCCAGAAGATTCTGGTAGTAAATTCCCAATGGTGCTACCGATTCGATGATGATTTCCTCGGCCTCTTTATATGAAAGGCGAATATCGACAGCGGAGATAAGCGGCACGTACATGTCGTAGAGGTGGAGCTGTCCAACATTCATCACCTTTTCACGTAGAGAGATGTAACTGTGGAGGACATCGAGATGAGAGTTTACGGTTTTAATGAGAGAATGATAGACGGCGGTGTCGATATTTTTTGGAAAAAGAGCAGCATCGAGACTCGATTCATATCCCCGTGCTTTTGCGTTGAAAACATGTGACTGTATTTGTCCATTGAGCAATTCACATATCGTGTTTTCATATTCCTTATATTTACCATGAAGTTGTTTAAATGCATGCTCCCGCAACTGACGGTCTTGATCGCGGATGTAAAGACCGTATGAACCATGGGTGAGCTCTTTTTTATTTCCTTTGCTGTCTGTGATCGTGCCAAATTTAAAGTCGGCGTCACTGATTGCACTAAATGCTTTTTGAGGTGCTTGTAACGCCTTTCCTGTCATTGCAAGAAGCGCTTCTTGTTCTTCAGGCAACATGTGCTGTTTAACTCGAACTATCTTTTCGATACAAAAATGGTAGTCGGCAAGGATAGGAGAAGTGAGCATATTGTTTATTGTCGCATCGCTAAGCGCTAGCAATTCCGGATCAAACCAGGAACTTTCTTCATTGAATTGGTGATAAATGGAACTGATTTTGTTGTAAGCGACTTTATTGGCATCTTGAGTGATGTCTTCATCATGCCTTAGGTGAGCATATGTGTAAAGTAGGCGAAGTTTTCTGGAAATGGCAAAAAGAGTGTCGAGAGCCTGCTTGAGGATTTCAGGGCTTTCCCCTAAGCGTCCTTTGAATTTTGCTAGTTCCGGCCATTGAGGAAGAGAGCCCGCAGGTGCAAACCGATCAAATTCTACCTCCCATTCGGTTAGGGTAGGAAACAGAGCTTCCACGTTCCATTTGTCTTGTGGGGCAACTTCGCTTCTGTTTTTGCTCATGTAGCAATCCTTTATGTAAAGTAAGATTCATCTAAATCTAAATCATCGTCGGAATAGTCAAATTCTTCGTCATCATCGTAATCCTCTTCCAAACCATCATCATTACTTGGAAGTGGTGTTTTGCGAGGGTTTCCAGTGATTTCTTCTTTGCGTTCTTCTGCTGTTTTTCGCTTTTTCCCCTTAAGATAAATCTCTATGGGCAATCCGGAAAAATGATAGGCTTCGCGGAACTGATTGTAGAGATATTTCTTATAGCTTTCAACCATTAAATTAGGATAGTTGACAAATAACACAAACTTTGGAGGTTGCGTTCCCACTTGAGCCATGTAGTAAATGCGCAGTCTCTTTCCGTTGAGCATCGGAGGATGGTTTCTCTGTAGGCATTTTGCAATAAAGGTATTCAATTGGTGGGTGGTGATTCTCTTTTTAGAATCAGCATAGACTTCAGCAGCAAGAGCAAAGATTTTATCGACATTGCGTCCTGTTAGTGCCGACATAAAGAGTTTGGGACAGTGTTTAAGGAAGGGGACTTCGTCCTCAATGCCTTGGATGCAGTGCTCCATGCGGAACCCTTTCACCAGATCCCATTTGTTAAATAGCAACACACAGCCTTTACCAGCTTCTTCGATCATATTGGCGATTTTTTTTTCTTCTCGAGTGATTCCTTGTTGCGCATCAAGCATTAATAAACAGATATCAGCGCGCTCGACAGCTCTCTCTGTTCGGATAGCAGCAAATTTATCGACAACTTCGTGTTCAGCTCCTTTGCGTCGGATTCCAGCGGTATCTATCAATGTGTAGGCAACTCCGTCATATTCAAAGGGGACATCAATGCTGTCGCGTGTCGTACCTGGAGTCGGGCTCACAATGCATCGCTCTTCATTTAGAAGATAGTTAACGAGCGAAGATTTGCCGACGTTAGGACGTCCAACGATTGCCAATTGAATTGTCTCTGAAGTGACTTCTTCTGTAGGTCCCTTTGGCAGTTTCGAAAAGGCCATTTCGAGAAGTTCGGCGATGTGCCACCCTTGGATAGCTGAAACTGCAGTGATTTGAGGGATCCCTAAACTTTGAAATTGGTAGATCAAGTTTTCTTGGGAGATATTGTCAATTTTATTGACAGCCAGGCATATCGGCTTGTGGGTGCGGTGAAGGACATCAGCAAGTTCTTTATCGAGGGTCGTTAACCCACAGCGGCCATCGACGACTAGAATGAGACTGTCAGCCTCTTCAATTGCAATTTCGGCTTGCCGTTTGATATGGGAATTGAAATGCTCCTTAGAACGGGCGTCGATTCCTCCTGTATCAATCAATTGAAAAGGGGTGCCAAAGAAATCGGCGTTTGCATAGATACGATCCCGCGTGATTCCTTCCGCTTCATCGACGATGGCAATGTTTTTTTTGCATATTCGATTGAACAGTGCCGATTTGCCCACATTAGGCCTACCGACAATCGCTACTTTAAGTAATTTTGTCATATAAATTTTTTTTGTATGTTTTTCGACAGAGTCTAGCAGGTTTAAATTAATAAGGCAAGATCGAATGGAAGAAGCTGAGAGATGTAGACGCAGATTCGCACAGGTTTTAAACGCAAAGACGCAAAGACGCAAAGGGAGCAACCTTCGGCTAACTCGGTAACAGGTAGCTGAAGGTTGCTCCCTTTGCGTCTTTGCGTCTTTGCGTTTGAACCTATATTGCGTTTTCTAAGCCACATCAATGTTATTTTCCGATAGGGGGGCCGAAGGAACTGTCTCGCTCTGCTATTCAACCCTTTCGTGCGGTGTCTTCTCATATTTTTTATTGAAATATTTTGCTCGAACCTAATAACGGTTGGTTTAAAGCATTGTCAGCGCCATTTGTGGATGTTGTCATTTTTTCCTCTTCTGGATTCCTACTTTGAGCTTGATTTGGAAGCTCTGTTGGCTTCAACTGAGCAATCTGCTCCTTTGTTAAGATTTCTTGCATGCGCATGAATTGTTCTTCTGATAGTCTCACTTGCTCTGTAGTAGTTTTATATAAAGGCTTTTGCGATGGGGACCTCTGTATATTATCAGACCATAATCCGAATATATTCGATTTCGATTCTCTAAACTTCCGCAATTCATCATGCGTCATCGGCTTGATTAAAGCATAGTACAGAGTCCTTTGCGTTTCGCTAGCAGGCTGTTTCAGTCACGAATAAACTTTATGGTTCGATCCTTGAGCATAAACAACTCTCCCCCATGGGGTTGGGAATATTGTATCGCCAAAGGCCATGAGATCGGAAAGGACTCCTGCTTCTTGCCCCTCTTTTTGAACATTGCAACATAGATTATATCCAAAAAATTCCGAGGATCCTCGACAACACTCGTCGCTAGCTCTATTTTTTACGTAATCAATTTTTTCTCCATCAGCGCAACAACGTAGAATGGTGGCTCCACAACAGGCAACACCGCTTGCGAGCATTCTTAATGGACCTACAATCAAGCAGCAACCTGGAATAGAGCTGCAACGATCTGCGTAAACTGTTATTTTCTCTCTTGGCCAATGAGCAACCTCTAGCGGTTGATCTATTGGAGGGGGAAAATACGTTTGGGTTTTAGTTTTAACTAAGATGCTGCTTTCTTTGGATATCAACATTTCTTGTTGTCTCGGTCCAGCTATTTGATCCACTCTTGACGTTGCTTGCATAAATTTCTCCTGTTAAAAAATTTTAGTATTTGCTCATTTTGTATACATCAATCACTTGATGTTCTATCATCAAATTGTTTTTTTGTCCATACGTCCCATCTTAAAAATGGGTATGGTTCAAAAACGATCCAAAACAGGTAACAGTTTCCTCTGTCCCCCCTCTCTGTGTTCCTCTGTGCCTCTGTGTTTCAAAAAAAGGTGAAACACAGAGGCACAGAGGAACACAGAGGGGGGACAGAGAAAAAGTGTGACTCTCATTTGAACTAGGCCTAAAAATGACTTTCAATTTTGAACCATGTTTGGTATAACTCATACTGAAATACGCTAGAAGGAGATTTATGTGTTTAAGATAACGAACCTATTACTAACGATTATGATTTCTCAATTGCTGATCTTTTCCATGGAAGCCGACGAGTCTATTCCTAAAATAGGCGTCGTTGTTTCTTCTTACAACAGATCTGAATACCTTGTGCAAACACTTGAAGCATTGAAAGAAAAAACTTTTGGGCCAGACATCATTGTCGAATTGGTAATTATCGATGATGGCAGTGGCCCTGAGGCGCGAGGCCTGGTCGACAACTTTCATTTAGACGGAATCTTAACATTTCGAATTCGCGTCGCGCAGAATATGGGAATCGCAAATGTGCTTAAATTGGGCTGGGAGTTGCTAGTTCAAAGAGATTGTGACTTTTTATGTAATCTTGACTCAGATGTGCTCCTAAAGGATAATTGGTTGAGCAGATTGTTAGAAACTTATAATAAAGCCTTTGATAAATTTGAAGACCCTCGGATTCTCGTTACGGGGTTTAACACGAAAAACCATTCAGTCACTAAAGAATACATGGCTTTTTATGTTAAAAAAGATGTTGGCGGAGTCAATCTATTCTTCCCTTCATTAATGTATGCTGATTATGTCCAGGAGGTGCTTGATTTCGGTCGTTTATGGGACTGGAATCTCAATTCAAGATTACAAGCCGATGGGATTCCAATCGTTTGTACAAAACCGTCAGTGGTACAGCACATCGGAATCGAAGGGATGAATTCGAGTGCTAGATACTCACAATATTTTGATTACGCCGAAGATTTTGACGATACACCATAGTTAGGGTGAATTATTCTTGGGAATCCAGCCTGGTGAGGAGAGATTGCTTCCTGAGTCGATGATGCGGACCTTAGATTTTCCAAGAGGACCAGAAACCTGCAGCCAATAGGGAAAATAGGAGGGGTATTTATTACCCTCGTTAGGTAGGTAGATTTCTATAGTCTTTCCTCCTAGGTCACTTCCATCTTTTGGCCACTGAGTACGCCATCCAGAAAACGTCACATTAGGGACAATTTTCCCATCGACCATCAAAGGGGGTTCCCAAACAGAACGACGATCTTCAGTGTTGAGAAGAGGGGGTGGCCCCACCTTTCTCCGTTCTTCCTTTGGGATAGCTTGAAATTTTAATGAAAGGAGAGTGGAAAGGAAATTTTGCGATTGAGGCATCGTTACCCACTCATTTTTTGTCAGCGAAAATACTTTTTCGATAGTTCCTGTAGGCACATGGATAGGGTATATCACCCACGAGGTGTTTCCTTGCGCCCCTTTTTCTACCCACTCTTTCCACGACATCGGTTTGCTCGAAAAACGCACATGAGGAATGGTGATCTCTTCGATGTTAAGATATTCACCCGTCCTTCCTTTGATCAGAAGAATCGTGTAGTTTTTATTTTGCGTGGTGACAACATAATCGCCTGTTTGGGCTTTTTCAAGGTTTTTACGAAGAAGAAGTTCGCTCTCCTCGGAATACAAACCAAAAGAAAAAATAAGGAATAGGACCGAGAGTAGTAGGGTAGGTTTAAATCTAAAATGTGATATAAATTTAAACGCAAAGACGCAAAGGCGCAAAGGGTGAGGATCCTTTGGTTCCCCTGTAATGAAAGAACTGAAGGGCTTTTCTTCTTTGCGCCTTTGCGTCTTTGCGTTTAAATTTATATCATTCATGATGCTAACCTATACGTTTATCATATCTCAGTCATATCATAATATTTCTATTTTATCGACAGAAAACAGTGGGTTCTATTAGAATGCGCTTATATAGCTGATTGCCATGGGGGAGTGATGTCTTGTTTCTTTAAACCAATTTTCTTGATCATTGCAGTTGTAATTTCATTGCAGGTGGGCGCTGGGGAAGTAAAAAACACTCAGAATGCCGCTAATGTAGAGGCTAATAGCGATAAGGAGTTAGCACTAATCAATGATGAAATTCAGATGATTGAAGCTCATCTGGAGTATTATAGAAAAGAAGCTATGAATGCAGAAACTAGCGCTCAGACATATTTTCGTTATCGTCCAAATGAATTTATAGAAAAAGAAGAAGAGCATGAAAGCGCTGAAAAACAGGTAAAAAGCCTCAAAGATCGTTTAGATTCATTGCTTGCAAGGAAACAACAGCTTCTCAGTCAGGCCCCACATCCAAAATCCTAACTTTATAAAGGGTTATGCGACCGTCTCCCTCAGCTCATTTTCATTTTTATAAGCAGTCCTTATCTTTGCTTACAGATTTGTATCAGCTTACGATGTCCTACGCCTATTGGAAGGCTGGCCTGGATAAAAAGGAAGCTGTTTTTCATCTTTTTTTTCGGAGAAGTCCATTTAATGGCGCAATAGCTGTCACTGCAGGATTGGAAAATATCGTTGATTACCTTCAAAATTTTCGTTTTGAATCCAGCGATTTAGACTATCTTTCCACCCTCCGCGGTTCCGATAATGCCCCTTTATTTGAGGAGGAATTTTTTAAATACCTTCAACAGATGAAATTCACATGCACGGTCGATGCTATCCCCGAAGGTAATATCGCGTTTCCTCATGAGCCATTGGTTCGTGTGCAAGGGCCATTGATTCAATGTCAACTACTTGAAAGCCCTCTTTTAAATCTTATCAATTTTCCTACTTTGATAGCGACAAAAGCAGCCCGTATTTGTATGGCCGCTCAGGGAGATTCTGTGTTTGAATTCGGGTTGAGACGGGCTCAGGGGATTGATGGGGCCTTGACAGCAAGTCGTTCTGCTTATATCGGTGGATGTGAAGGAACTTCTAATGTCTTAGCTGGTAAGCTCTTTGGAATCCCGGTAAAAGGAACTCATTCTCATAGTTGGATTATGTCCTTTGAAGATGAATTAGAGGCCTTTCGAGTTTATGCTGAGTGCCAATCTAATAATTCTATTTTCCTTGTAGACACCTATGACACCATTGAAGGGGTAAAAAAAGCGATTGAAATAGGGCATTGGTTAAGAAAAGAAAAAAAAGAACTCGTTGGCATTCGCTTAGATTCTGGTGACTTAGCTTATCTGAGTATCTGTGCAAGAAAAATGCTCGATGCAGCAGGTTTCACTGAAGCTAAAATCATGGCTAGCAATGAACTGGACGAAACGATCATTACGGAACTTAAGCGACAAGGAGCTTGCATTGATGTTTGGGCTGTGGGAACAAATTTAGTCACAGCTGGCACCCATTCGGCTTTAGATGGTGTCTATAAGCTATCAGCAGTTCGGGACCCAGGAGGGGAATGGAAGTATAAGTTAAAACTTTCGGAGCAAATGGCTAAAGTCTCAACCCCAGGTGTTCTTCAAGTCAGGCGTTATATTGATGATGAAGAATATGTTGCCGATGTCATTTACGATACCCAATTAGGCATTCCAGACCATTGCAGCATTATCGACCCGTTTGACCCAACGAAGAAAAAGGTTGTCAATCAGAAATGGAAATATCGCGATCTGCTTGTTCCTATTTTCTCAAAAGGGAAATGTGTGTACAATGTGCCTCCATTAAAAGAGGTTCAACAAACGACCAAAAATGAGCTGAACAGGTTTCAGCCAGGGGTTAAACGTTTTATCCACCCTCACGCTTATGTTGTCAGTATGGAAAAACAACTCTATCAAATGAAAACAGATTTAATTAATCATCTCCGTACCACTTTATAGATGAAAGCTTTACTTATTATCGATGTACAAAACGATTTTTTTCCGGGGGGGACATTACCTGTAGCGACAGCTCCCGAGATTTTACCCGCTCTTAACTACCTGCTTTCTTGTCCATTTGATTTCATTATAGCGACCAAAGATTGGCATCCTTCGAATCACACCAGTTTTGCAGTGAATCACAATAAGATACCAGGAGAGATAGCAACTCTCGATGATGGAATCGAGCAGATCATGTGGCCAGAACACTGCGTTCAAGAGACGTTAGGAGCAGAATTTGCCCCCGGATGGAAAACAGAAAAAGTCCAAAAGATATTCTACAAAGGAACAGATAGAAACGTCGACAGCTATAGTGCTTTTTTCGACCATCGACGGGATAAAGCAACCGGACTGGAAGAATATCTTAGAGAACATCAGGTCGACACCCTCTACGTAGTTGGATTGGCCACAGACTATTGTGTGTTGTATTCAGTTTTAGACGCTCTTACACTTGGTTTTAAAGCCTACGTTGTCGCCGATGCCTGCAGAGGAGTCGATTTGGCCCCAGATGACAGCGCGGCAGCTCTTCAAAAAATGAAGCAGGCTGGAGCTGTTATTATTGAACTGCAAAATTTCAAACATTGAAGTTTAGGTTTAAGAAAAATGCCCATATATGGGACAATGAAGATATGACAGAATGTTATCGAATCTTAGAAACAGAAGAATTCAAAGAATGGCTACTCTCTGAGAGCCCCCGTTCTCGTTACCAAATTGAATCACGACTTAAAAATATTCGGTTAGATGGTCATTTTGGTACAAAGAATAATGTTTCCAAGAAGGACAAAGGCGAGCTAAAAGATCGCGTGTGGGAGCTTAAATTCAATGATGGAAGACGCATATACTACTCGTATTTTGCTGAACAGAACATTCTGTTATTACTAGGAGGCAACAAAAATGGACAAACTAAAGACATTACCAAAGCAAAAAGCATCTTCCTTAAGAGCTTCGAGGTCGAAGTTAAAGGAAAATCGTACGAAAAAAAAACAACAAAAGACCGCTCTCGTTCTCCGTAAGGATGCTAAAGTAACAGAGCATGACCCAATGCAATATCTGTTAGATACCAACAAAATGGGGGCTGCTGTTATGGAATGCCTCATCGAAAATGATACCGAAGGAGCGTTGGAAATTCTTGAAATCTACTTAGACGCCATTAATAGAACTCAATTTTTAAAAGAGGCTAAGATACCACGTTCTACAGTCTACAACGTCTTTAAAAGAAGAAATCCAACCATAAAAACGCTTGCAAAAATAATGCACGCCTCTGCTTATGTTTAAATCAGTTATTGTTGTTATTTATGTCTTTACTTAATTATAAAAATATTGTATAATCGCATCCTTTAATTAAGGAGAAATTTATATGGCTATTGATGGTTTACAAAAAAATGCTTCGCCAATAATAGATTGTACTTACTCTCAAGAATTGATAAATAGGTTTCAAGAAAAAACCTATCATTTACCGGCTCCTTTAACTAAAAATTTTAATATTTTTAATTAAACTTTATAAACTCTTAATATTCATCTGCTAGAATCTCTCAAAAGTACCGGGGTGTTTGCTATATGCAACCCACTTTAAGTTTACGACCGGTCGCTTAGAATCATGGTTTAAAACTAAAACAATTAACAGGAGTAACAATGCGAATAACAAGCTTAGTAAGCGGTACAGTGGGGCTAATTAGCGGGGCAGTCAGTATGGCCGTACCGATGGCATGTGAAATGTCTCCTTTCAATTCATTTGCAATAGGCTCTATTGCGGCTATCGGGGTCGGAGTTACAACTTACAGTCTGTGGCATAAGCACGGAAAAGGATATTTTGCTGAATATCTTGCCAAGCAAGTCGATGCTGCTATTAAAGCTCAAAGAGATTCTCTTCAAAAGGCAGTATCGGAATTAATTAAGAAAAAGCTATTCCCATCCACGATATTGAACTTAACTTCTTTTTCTGAGGGGACCGTACAATCTGTAGTAAAAAAATGCTTGGATGATTATGCTACAAATTCTGAAATTGTTCGCAAAGTTCTCGATGATATAGATAACCGTATCTGTTATGAAAATAATGCTTTGCTAAAAAAGTTTGTCAATCAGGCAACAGATTCAATAATTGATTATAAATTTTCTGGTTGTTATGCGCCCTTCAAATCTTTTCTAAGAAAGCCACTGAACCGTATCGTTGCTACAGTCGTCGTTAACTTATTAATTAAAACAACTGAGGTTGTTGCTGCAAAAGTAAAAGACGATTCTGTAACAAATGTTATAAATAACGTGAAAAGTCTATTTGATTTAGATTTAAATAAAACAATAAATTTGAGGTCAGGATTAGCCGGGATTAATTTTCTATAGTTGCCAAATATCATGTTGTTGTGTTTAATGCTTATTTTTTCAATCTAACGTTCTTCTCTTAGGCATGAGGCAAACAGATTTAATTCCCGAGCGTGCGAGGGAATTAAATCTGTTTGCCTCATGTTTATGAGCAATTACGGAAAAATGATACCAACCTATATCGCGAAGTGATAGAATGATCGCATTATTCTACTGGAGAAAATCATATGATCGCGCGTGTCTTGGCTCCTGTTAGTGGTGTTTTGCTTGTCATGGGGACTTGTATTGGGGCAGGAATGCTCGCTTTGCCTGTGGTGACTGGAGTCACCGGTTTTATCCCTGCTATTGTCGTTAATTTATTTTGTTGTCTTTTCATGATGGCAACCGGACTGCTATTTTTGGAAGCCATCCTTTGGATGGAAGATCGGTCTAATGTGTTGACGATTGCGGGGCATTTTCTTGGGCGATGGGGAAAAATCATTAGTGGGATTTCATTCCTTTTTCTTTACTACTGTTTGAACGTTTCTTACTGCGCTGGGGGCACCCCTGCGTTGGCAAGCATCCTCTATCAGCTTACTGGAATTGAAATCGGCGGAGTTTTTGCCTACCTATTTTTTTCTATCTTATTTGGTGTGATTGTTTATCTAGGGGCCTCCGTTCTTAACCGCATCAACAGCTTGTTCATGGTTGGACTGTTCCTCTCGTTTTTCTTTCTTATTGGCATTGGCTCCACGCAGGTCGATAGTGCATTGCTCGAACGTTCTAACTGGCGTTTGACCTTAGCTGCAACACCTACTCTTTTTGGTGCCTATGGTTATCATAACCTCCTTCCGTCGCTTTCATCCTATCTAAAAAGACATGTGATGTCGTTGAGATTGGCAATTGTCTTTGGTACTTTGTTCACTTTCATTATTTACTCTATTTGGCAATGGATGATTATTGGGACGCTAACTCTTGAGCAGATCCAATATGCTGATACTCATGGAGAACCGGTGACACAGGCTCTACAGGTACTGACTGGGTATCCCTGGCTTGTGCGCCTTGGAGAGACTTTTGGTTTCTTTGCTTTAGTGACATCGTTTATGGGGGTGTCATTTTCGATGGTTGATTTCTTAGCTGATGGTTTGAAAGTTTCTTTTAACCGTTCCTATCATGAAGGATGGAAGCGTCTGCTGTTGTGCGCCATAGTCTTTATTCCTCCAGCCCTTTTTGCTGCTGCCAATCCAGGCATTTTCATCGAGGCTATCGGCGTCGCCGGGGGCTTTGGAGAGGCTATTTTAAATGGTTTGCTCCCAATTGGCGTCGTCTGGATCGGAAGATATTGGCTTAAGCTCCCATCGCAATATTCTCTCTTCGGAGGCAAACCATTACTGGTGATCCTATTTTTGATCACGTTCCTGATCATGGGTGTGGAAGCAAATCATTTATTCTCCCGTTATATCAAATAAATTATGGAAGAAATTGTCGGTCACATTGAACGTATCACCTTTCATAGCCCTGAAACGGGCTACACGGTGGCTCAGCTCAAAAGACCTAAACAGATAGATCTTGTCTGTATTGTGGGAAATATGCCAGGAATACAGCCAGGAGAAACTGTCCGTTGTCAAGGAAAGTGGAAACAACATCCCACCTATGGAATGCAGTTTTGCATCGAATCTCACAAAACAGAAGCTCCTGCAGATATTCTTGGAATAAAGAAATACCTGGGCTCAGGACTGGTCAAAGGAATCGGTCCCAAATACGCCAATCGAATTGTTGAAAAGTTTCAAAAAGAGACCCTACAAGTCATTGACCAATACCCCGAGCGACTACTAGAGATCGAGGGAATAGGAAAAAAACGTGTAGAACAAATTAAGGCTTGTTGGAGTGAGCAACGATCAATTCGTGGGGTAATGATTTTTCTTCAGGGACATGGGGTGAGTCCGGCATATGCCCAAAAGATTTTTAAGACATACGGAACGCATAGCGTAGATAAAGTGCAAGCTAATCCTTTTCGGCTCGCACAGGATATTCGTGGCATTGGCTTTAAGACAGCCGATTCAATCGCTCAAAATCTTGGAATCAGCAAAGATGCTCCCGAGCGCATTGTAGCAGGAGTTGAACATGTTTTATCTGAATGTGCAGATGATGGTCATGTCTGTTATCCCCTTGTAGAGCTTGTTCAGATCTCTCAGGAATTATTAGAAGTCAATCAAGAACTAGTAGAAAAAGCACTCGAGACTCTACTCAAAGAAGAAAGAGTCGAAGTCGCTGAGCTGTTATTAGATGGAAAACTACAACGGTTCGTGTGGCTTCGATGGCTTTTTCTTTCTGAAATGGGAATTGCAAGGCAGCTCATCCGACTAAAGCTTGGGCGGTCTCATTTGCGTTCGATTAACGTCCAAAAAGCCATCGAATGGGTGCAAAATAAGCTCAATATTAAATTGGCAGAAAATCAACAAGTTGCTGTTGCTCAGGCATTTAATGAAAAAGTTCAGGTGATCACCGGTGGACCAGGAACAGGAAAAAGTACGATCACCAAAGCAATATTGGCGATTGCCGAACAGCTATCGGCGAAAATAATTTTGGCGGCTCCTACTGGCAGAGCAGCCAAGAGAATGACCGAGATTACCGGGCAAAAAGCAAAAACTATTCATAGCTTGCTTGAAGTTGATTTTAAGAATGGAGGATTTAAGCGAGGATTTGATCATCCTCTCGAGTGCGATCTGATCATTGTCGATGAGGCAAGTATGATCGATACCTCGTTGATGTATAGCTTGTTAAAGGCTATTCCAGAATATGCTCGCGTCATTTTTGTTGGGGATGTCAATCAGCTTCCTAGCGTTGGTCCAGGAAACGTTCTAAAGGATATTATCTCATCGAAAATGATCCCAGTAACGGCTTTGAATGAGATTTTCCGACAAGCTGCAGGCTCTCGCATCATTACCAATGCCCATAGAATCAATAGCGGGACTTTTCCAGATATCACAAATTTAAGCGATAGCGATTTCTTTTTTATTGAATCGGAAGAGCCAGAAACAGTCCTTCGCGATGTGATTTCTTTAGTTTCTCATCGTCTTCCTAAAAAATATGGATTCAACCCGGTAGACAGCATTCAAGTGCTTGCTCCGATGCGTCGTGGAGTGATTGGAACAGAAAACCTCAATTTGGTGCTTCAGGAGACACTTAATCCCAAAGGAATCCCTCTTGTATGGGGAGGAAAGCGTTTTCTGCCGGGTGATAAGGTGATGCAGATCCGCAATAATTACAAACGAGAAGTTTATAACGGGGATATCGGACGTGTTGAAACAATCGATTTCATTGAACAACAAATGGTTGTGATCATCGATGAAAAAGCGGTGACTTATGATTTTTCAGACCTCGATGAGTTAGTCCTTGCCTATGCGGTCTCAATTCATAAGTATCAGGGAAGCGAATGTGCATGTGTGGTCATTCCTGTTCACACCACACATTTTAAACTGCTTCATCGCAATCTTCTTTATACAGGAGTTACCCGAGGTAAAAAGCTCGTTGTCCTTGTCGGAACGAAAAAAGCGATCTTCATTGCAATTAAAAATGATGAGGTCAAAAGACGTTACACGGGGTTAATGCAGGCTCTGACTACAGCTTTTTCCTTTAACATCAATCGCGTATTATGATAAAAAACCCTTCCCCATCTATGTTAAAACGATATCTTCTTAGCTTTTTTCTCGTTTTCATTCTGAGTGGTGTCATGTGGCTTCAAAGTGCCTTTGAAGCTCCTCACATCCCTTCGTCCGAAGAACCAACCGAACTTTATGCGAATCAAAATGGAGATGACCTCACCCAGCTATTTGCTGAGGCTATCGGAAACGCTAAAAAATCAATCATTCTCGTCGTCTATACATTGAAAGATAAAGAGATCACTTCTCTTTTACGTAAAAAGAGTAAAGAGGGGATTGATGTTTATGTCGTATGCGATGCGAACGCATCTCCGAATGCTCGTTTTTACCTCGGGAATGAAGTTCACCTCGTCAGTCGCGATGGTCCAGGGTTGATGCACCAAAAAATACTCATCATCGATAAGCAGAAGGTGTGGATAGGGTCGGCGAATATGACTCGAGAATCGCTTGAGCTACACGGTAATCTCGTCATGGGGATGGATAGCGCAGAATTGGCGGAAGCGATTTCTGATAAGGCTCTTTCGTTTAATCGAGAAGGTAAAGCTCCTATTTTTGACCACCTGGACTTCATCATTGGAGGACAAGAAATGGAAATGTGGTTTTTGCCCGACGATCGACAGGCGGTCAAACGACTGCAAAAGTTACTTTCTTCAGCCAAAAAAACAATTCAGATTGCGATGTTTACGTGGACGCATCGAAATATCGCACAAAGCGTCATCGCAGCTGCTCAAAGAGGAGTAAAAGTCGAAGTCGTCATCGATAATAATTCGGCAAAAGGAGCTAGCTCAAAAATTGTGGAATTATTGAAAAGCAATGGGATTCAAGTTTCTCTTGGACCTATGAACAAACTTCTTCACCATAAGTTCTTGTATATAGATCATACGATTCTCGTCAACGGTTCCGCCAATTGGACCGCTAATGCCTTCAGCAAAAATGATGATTGTTTCGTTGTATTGCATGATCTCACCCAGCACCAGCAACAAACAATGGACTCCCTCTGGAATGTGATTGTCAGAGAGTCAATGCCACTTGCAGCTTATGAGCATAAATAACGCTAGTTTTGGATAAGCAACGGCATTGGGGTCTGGCTTGGTATTCTGATATTCTGGGGGGGCATAGGGGTCAGGCTTGGTATTCTGGTATTTTGGTGTCCATCGTTATAGACTAGGCAACGAACACCAAAATATCAGAATATCAAGCCAGACCCCATGCTTCCCCCCAGAATACCAGAATACCAAGCCTGACCTCAGAGCCGGTTATCCAAAACTCTCGTTAAATAAACATGCATTGTATTATATTGGCGCTTGACAATATTTTAAAAGTGCTGTTTTTTTTATTTACTTTTTAATTTTATTTTGTTAAAATACATTTTATTATCTATGTTATTTATAAAAAAGGAGAAATAACGAAAACAGAAAGCTTTACTGGTTTAGGGAATCAATGTCCATCTCTTGTTACAACAGTAGCAGGTGCTGATCAGAATTTGCTATTAAATTTGCTAAAAAAAGCTCAGGTCAGCGTAGGGCATTTAAACGGACGTCGCATCAACGTACCAGGATATAGTGATCAAATCACATTCTCAGAATTTCATAAACGGGTTGAGCTTTATACCAGAGCAAGCTCAAGTTGGCAAATGCTAAATATGGAAAACCTTCTAAGGAGTAATAAATTATATGACAAGTCAAGTTAATAGCGTTTCAATAAATCAAAGAACGAAAGATTTTTTTATTAATTTCGAATCAAAAAACTTACAAGATGTAAATAATCTACTAGTTTCTTTAGAAAAAGTACCTCAGTTAGAGACTCCTGCAAAGGTAAACCTGGAGCTTCAAAATAGATGTTATAAGGCGGACAAAGAGTGGGATCCACATCAAAAAGCAGCCATCATAATTACAGGGGATAAATTAGAGTTTTATCAAAAATGGAACTTTGAAACGAATCAGGCAGAAGTGGATATAAAAGGTATCACAGCTAAGGTGTTAGGAGCGATGGGGAGCGCTCTTCTTGGATTTGCAACAGCCTGTTTAGTTTTTTCAATGAGCATAAACCCCATAGCTCTTATTGCGCTATTCGTCATAGGAGCTATTGCTGTTATCGGAGGTATTGTAATCGAATCTTTGAGAGAAGAAAGAGCAGATTTCCTCGTCCTGCTTGGAACTATTGGAATAGCATTGCTAATTCCTTTTGCAGCATAAATTTCATAAACAATTGGGGTTGTTTTAACTCCATTTCTACGCGAAGCGTTTGGAGTGCGAAAGTCCCCTTTCGCTTTGTCGTTTAAGGCAAAGCGAAAGGGGACTTTCGCACTCCAAACGCTTCGCGTAGAAATGGGGTCAGGATCTTGAATTTCGCTATTTAACCAAGTTGCCTAACAATACGTGCCATGCTATAATACAGCTGTAGGCAGAGTAGTAGTCTTCAGGAGGTAAAAATGGCTATCAGCGTATTTGATTTGTTTTCTATTGGAATTGGGCCCTCTAGCTCTCACACCGTAGGTCCTATGCGGGCAGCGAGACAATTCGTCGTTAACCTCGATAAAGAAGGTCTCTTACTAAAGACACATTCCGTTAAAGTCGATCTTTATGGATCTCTTGCCTTGACAGGTAAAGGGCATAGCACTGACTTAGCCGTATTATTAGGCCTCGAGGGAAATACCCCTGAAGGAGTAGATCCTAATTTGGTCAAGAGTAAAGTCGATCATATTCGCTCTCATCATGAAATTAAATTATTCAATAAGCAATTAGTTCCGTTTGAAGAGGCAACACAACTTCTCTTTCATTATGATAAGCAGCTTCCCTATCACCCTAATGGAATGCGTTTTCACGCCTATGATGAAACGGGAAAAGAACTAAAAATGGAAGTTTTTTATTCGGTAGGAGGGGGATTTATTGTCGATCACGCTTCGGCAAGCCAAGATAAACACCTGGGCGAAGAATCTCACTTTCTTCCTTATCCATTTAAAACCGCCGATGAGCTTCTTAAGATCTGTAAAGAAAATAACATGAAAATTGAAGATCTCATGATGGCCAATGAGCTCACTTGGAAAAGTAAAGAAAAAATAGAGAAAGATCTCATTCATATCTGGGATGTAATGAAGGCTTGTGTGTTAAGGGGATGTGAACAAGAAGGGATCTTACCTGGCGGACTTAACGTCAAACGTCGCGCTGCAAGTTTGTTGCGTCTTCTATCTGATCCTTCACGACCTAAGTCCCCTGCTGAAGTGATGGAATGGGTTAGCTTGTGGGCCCTTGCCGTCAATGAGGAAAATGCTGCAGGAAGCCGTGTAGTAACGGCTCCAACAAATGGAGCTGCAGGAGTCATCCCTGCTGTGATGCATTATTATGAAAAATTAATAGAAAATGCTTCTGAAAAAGGAATCATTACATTTATGCTTACAGCTGGTTGTATAGGCATCTTGTATAAAGAAGGAGCTTCCATCTCTGCTGCTGAAATGGGATGTATGGGAGAAGTAGGAGTGGCTTGTTCCATGGCAGCAGCTGGACTTACAGCTGCCTTGGGCGGAACTAATGAACAAATCGAAAATGCAGCTGAAATTGGAATGGAGCATAACTTAGGTTTGACATGTGATCCCATCATGGGATTGGTCCAAATTCCATGTATCGAACGGAATACTATGGGTGCTATCAAAGCAATCAATGCGGCCATGCTCGCATTGCAGGGAGATGGAACACATCGAGTCTCGTTGGATCAAGTGATTGCGACAATGCGTCAAACAGGACTCGATATGAAAGATATTTATAAAGAAACTTCACTTGGAGGGCTTGCAGTAAACGTTCCCGAATGCTAATGTGACTTCGTATGGATAAATTTGAAGAACGCGATAGCATTGTACTTGAAAATGAGGGACAAAAGGTCTTTGGCATCTTACACCGACCTCTCGGGGTAAGTCAAGCGCCTGCTGTTCTCATCTGTCATGGCCTTGCAGGAAACAAAACTGGCAAGTACCGCGTCTATGTTCTTCTCTCTGAAATCTTATCAAAAAATGGTATCGCCTCTTTACGCATCGACTTTCGTGGTTCTGGCGATAGTGAAGGGGATTTTTCTGCAATGACTCTTGAGAGCGAGGTCAGCGATGCAATCAAAGGGCTAGAATTTCTTGAGAATCATCCTTCGATAGACCCTAAGCGCATTGGCATTTTTGGTCGTTCGATTGGAGGAACTGTCTCTCTGATTGCTGCTAGAAAGTATGGTCGAGTGAAAAGTATTGTCACCTGGGCACCGCTCTCAGATGGTGATCAATGGTACGAAAAGTGGAAACATGTTCATTCTAGTCAAGTGAGTGAGGAATCGCGCTTGGCTGCCATGCGCATCAATGGTCAGGTCCCTGGAAAGGAATTCTTTGTTCAGCTATTTAGCTTGCGCATGGAAAAAGAATTAGAAGCCTTAAGTCACACTCCTCTTCTTCATATCCATGGAGAACAAGATGCTACAGTATTGACTGAGCATGCTTCCCGTTATGCTAAATTTAGACAACACTCAAAAGGAGAAAGCAAATTTATTCGCTTGTCTAAGAGTGATCACGATTTTTCTGATCCGGGAGAACAAAAAATAGCGTTGCAAGAGACGTGTAAATGGTTTAAGGAGTCTTTATGAAAACAGTTAAGTCATTACAAGAATCCCGCATTGACTATAAACCTAAGCTTCCTCATAGTCTTGAGGGGGCGTTAGCCACGAAAGCAGATGGTGTAGCAACTTCCCAAATTGCACCCACGATAGAAAATCTGTTTTCTCATATAAGCAACAAACCTTTGCTTTCTATTGTCCCAATGAGTTCTTCACAAAAGCATCTTCCATTGCGTGTGGGTGTTGTTTTTTCCGGAGGGCAGGCCTCCGGAGGGCATAATGTGATCACCGGAATTTTTGATGCGTTGCAAAAACATCATCCCGATAGCGTGTTGATTGGTTTTTGTGATGGACCAAACGGCATTGTAAAAAATAAGCGTACAATTCTCACAGAGCAGTTATTGGCCTCCTATCGCAACCAAGGAGGATTTGATCTTATTGGCTCTGGACGCGATAAAATTGAGACAGCAGAGCAGTTAGCAGCTGCGCGTCAGACGGTAGAATCGTTAAATCTTGATGGGCTGGTCATCATCGGAGGAGACGACTCAAATACAAATGCTGCAGTGCTAGCAGAATATTTTAAGTCGTCGGGATGTAAGACATCAGTTATTGGGGTGCCTAAAACAATCGATGGCGATTTAAAAAACGAATACATTGAAATTTCTTTCGGTTTTGATACAGCCTGCAAAACCTATTCAGAAATCATCGGCAATCTTTTGCGCGATGCGTTATCCGCAAAGAAATGTTATTATTTTGTTAAGGTGATGGGACGTTCAGCCTCTCATATAGCTTTGGAGTGTGCGTTAAACACTCATCCTAATCTTACTTTAATTAGCGAAGAAGTGGCGGAGAAACGACAAACACTAAGAGAGGTGACAGGGGAAATTGTCGATGTGATCATATCCCGAGCGGCTTTAGGTAAGGAATATGGGCTTATTTTAATTCCCGAAGGAATAATCGAATTCATTCCAGAAATGAATGTGCTGATCAGCGAGCTCAATCAACTATTGGCACAAAATGTGAAGCTGGAAGAGATTTCTCGGAAGCTTTCTGCTGCCTCAGTAAGCTGTTTTGAGGCTCTTCCTAAAGGAATTCAAGAGCAGCTGCTATTAACTCGAGATTCTCATGGAAATGTCCAAGTCTCAAAAATAGAGACAGAAAGACTTTTTATTGAGTTGGTCGAAAAAGAACTCAAAAGACGAAATTATAGTGGTAAATTCAGTGCACAGCCCTTTTTCTGCGGTTATGAAGGCAGGAGTGGCCTCCCTTCTAATTTCGATGCTCAGTATTGCTATGCTTTAGGGCATGTTGCAGCTGTTCTCGTCAACGCTAAAGCCAATGGATACATCTGTTGTCTTCGCAATCTTACACAACCGGTAGAAAAATGGATCCCATGCGGAGTTCCTCTAGTCAATATGCTGACAATTGAGCAGCGCAAAGGCAAAGAGAAAGCTGTTATTAAAAAAGCTCTTGTCGATCTAGGTGGAAACCTTTTTGCTCTTTTCGCCCAAAACAGACTTCATTGGGCAAAAGAAGATGCCTATCGCAGTCCTGGTCCCATTCAGTTCTTTGGTCCGTCCGAACTAACCGAATCAATACCTCTCACCGTGCTAATAAATTGTTTTTAATCATTCTTTTGCTAGTCGTGCAACTTGCTCTAGGTTAATGTTTATTTAAAAAAAATCTAATTAATAGAACGATACTATACGAAAATAGAAGAAATTTTACCCACCCATAAAAATTGAGTTTTTTTTATTTATTTTTTCTACAATCTCGGAGTAGGATATGTCGCTGGTAATATCAGATCCAAAGAGACTTTTAAAGTGATAATTGACTTCACCATTTGAATTTACTGTCTGACGTGTTCCATTAATGGGCAATAAACCTAGCGGAGCAAATACTCGTCTATGTGGTCCTGCATAGAGTTGAAACCATTCTGCAATGTTCAAACTGTCAACAATATCTGATTTATCACCCACACTGCATGATGACAAAACAATATTTGCATAGGAATCTAATTTCTCAAAATGGATTTTACTCACACATTTTCTATCAAAGAAAAAATTTAATATAGTGTCAAATAAAGTATGTGCAAAATCGTTTCCAATAATGATTTCCTTGCCTATGTGAATTAAATGAGGATTTCCATGCGCTAGAAGCCATAATGTTTTGATCTTTCTGCCTTGTTGGTGAATTTGTTCAATTGCATCATTAATATCTACAATGGTACCGATTTTTGCAAAAGTTATCGAGTGAGTCTCCGCTAATTTTTTTAAAATTTTCAAGTTTTGGGCTGTTAGATTATTTGCAGCTCCAGTCCAATCGGATTTAGCGTTACATACTAAGACAACATCTTTTTTACTTTGATCTGCACTAATTTTATTTGCTTTGCTCCATCGAACTAAACTTGAGATTTCGAGATAGGCAAGAATCGACACTCCGGGTATGGAAGCAATAAGTGCGGAAATAGTAAATACGGAAGTAATAAATATGGAAGTAATAATGTCAGCTGTTTCCGCTGTAATAATATTTTCTTCGGATAAAGAAGTTACGGATTTATGATCTTGAGTTGAATACATCACTGCCAATGAACCTGCAACCATTACAATTGGACGAAATATCCCAATTGCAATGTCGTAGATTGGTGGTCGATATTGATATAAATTTTTAATTTCTAGCATGCCAAAAGATAGAGAATTTTTAAAATAATTTATTGCGTTCATTTTTTTTATCTATTTTTTTAATTCTACAAAGTTGAGTTGAATCATTTACTGTGAATAATACTTATATCATAAAATATATTTAAAAGTCAATAGGATGTTTCAGCTTTGTTCTAATATTTTGTGCTAATACCAATGGAATTTATTTTAAATCATCCTTTATGCTGTTTAGCATAGCTATAAAGCCATCTCAATGCAAATGGTGCAACCAATGTGGTGATTGTTACCACAAGAATAATCGATGCATAAACATCGTCTTTTAAAACCCCTGCGCTAAGTCCGACGCTAGCAAAAATCAAACCGACTTCACCGCGAGGAATCATTGCTGTCCCAATAATAAGTTGCATGATTCGGCTTGTTCCCTTGAGAAAGAAGGCGGAAAATAACTTTCCTATGATAGCTGCGATGACTAACGACCCCGTCAATGCCCAGATAAAGCCCGACTCCCAATTGATGGATTTAAGGTCTAAAGATAATCCGATAGCAACAAAGAAAATCGGAGTGAATAAATGAACGATTGGCCTCATTTGCTCTTCGACACGATGAGTAAATTCTTTTGACTCATGTAACAATGGTGCAAAAGGGAAGAAAAATTTTCTAGATAACGCCAACCCCGCCGCAAATCCTCCGAGAAGTTCCGGCGCTCCTAAAGAATGGGCCGCCCAGGCAAAAAGGAGGATAAGTGAAATGATTGTTGTTGGTAAAAGACCTGGAATATCGCTCTTTTCCTCCCACTTCTTAATGATTTGTGAAGCAGCTTTAGCCAATATAGGGGAGATTAGGAAAAAGAGTATAATGAACAGTAAGACTTTTCCTGCGCTCAGCAGATTGACTTCTCCGCTGACTGAAAATTCATATAGCATAGCAAGTAAAACAATTCCGATGATATCATCGAGCACGGCAGCTCCAATAATGACTTGAGATTCATCACTGTTTTGCTTCTTTAAATCTCGAAGAACTCTTAACGTAATTCCGATGCTTGTGGCTGTCAGTGTGCTTGCTATAAAGAGGCTCGCTAACATGGAAAAATCGAATAAGTAATAGCTAATAAGAAACCCTAATACCAGCGGTAAAATCACTCCGCCAACAGCCACAACTAAGGCCTTGGCTCCAGCAGAAGATAAATGGCCAATGTCAGTCTCTATTCCAACTTCAAAAAGAAGTAATATAATCCCTACCTGAGCTAACAGATGAATAGGGTTGCTGATCTCGACTAATCCTAAAATACTTGGACCTATCACAATTCCAGCAATAAGCTCGCCAATAACTGAAGGAATTTGAAAATAGGCTGCAATCTCGCCAAATAGACGAGCAGAAAATAAGATCAGAACAAGTTGGATTAAAAATGTATGTGCTTCCATTGAAGTACCTGCTATAGATGATTCATTGATTTTTCGTGCCCGTGCCCGTGTGCGTGCCCGTGCCCGAAAACCTAATTATTCATTTACGGTATGTATATCATTTATTCTTTCATTTGCAACTTTTTTTTGTCCTTTATATGATTGCTTTTGTATTATCTCATAGATTATACTTGGCCAATCATATCAACAAAAAGTTTTTAATTATGAATTTTTCAGCCAATGGAGAGCATCGCGATTTTTTTCACCAGCATAGTTGGATCGAGTGTGAAGGAATTTTATCCTCAAGCCAATTGGAGCTTTTGCCCAAGGAAATTAAAGAAGCGTTATTGATCCGAACAGGAATTAGAAAAGAAGCGATCGATGATGATAAGTCTTTTATGCTTGGTAGGGATCTTTGGCGTGCGGCACCTCTATTAAAGAAGATCATTGTACAGAAAAGTCTTGGACAAATTGCTTCAGAGCTCACTGAATGCAAACCGTTGAGAATTGGTTACGATCAGTTTTTTCCCTCCGTGGGCCAATATCAAGGGGCTTACTCTAAATTTTTAGAACAGACGATTACATTGCAAGAATTGAGTGGTATCCAAGGCGTGATGTGTGGTCTGATGCTATGTGTTGCACCTCCAAATAAACACTTATCAGCTTTAACATCCGAAAATATTTTTCCTTTTTCCGTTGGAAATGGAGTTTTTTTTACTCCCGATTTTCCGATAGACTTTAGAATCCTTAAGGCTATAGGAGGAGAGTATCTTTTGGTCGTCTACGTCAAGGAAAAAGCCATTTATTGCCGCCAGGATCGCGATCCCAATAATCATACTTTTAAACAGCTAGGTTATAATTATGGCGACAGGTTATTGGACGCTTTAAACCCAATTGTATATCGATGAAGGAAACAAGCTGGAAAATCATCGACAGTGGCTCTGCTTCTGCTGAAGCTAATATGTTGCTTGATGAACAGCTGTTGAAAGACTTGCCAGCAGAAAGTTGCCAACCGGTTCTTCATCTGTATGATTGGACAGCCTCTAGTGCAACTTACGGGTATTTTACAGATCCTTACACTCTTCTTAATGCTTCAACAGTTAAAGACTCTGGCTTGCAGTTGGCTCGTCGACCTACAGGCGGTGGCGTTATATTCCATCTCACTGATTTTGCCTTTTCTATTTTAGTTCCTGCTGGAAATCCTAACTATTCTGTCAATATTCTCGATAATTATGCTTATGTGAATCATCTATTGATTGAGATCATTGAGCAGTTTTCTGATAAAAAATTAAGGTGTAGTTTATTACAAACGGAGCCAAAGGTTGCAGATCTTCATTCAGGTTTTTTTTGCATGGCAAAACCAACTAAATACGATATTGTAACACACGATGGACGCAAAGTGGCAGGGGGAGCGCAGAGGCGAACTAAAAATGGGTTTCTTCATCAAGGCACAATCTCTCTTGCCCTGCCCGATTCCGACTTTTTACAGCAAGTTTTGTTGCCCGGTACCTGCGTTCTTGAAGCGATGAAGCAGACTACCCATTCCTTGTTGGGTTCTCATGTGTCCTTTGAAGATATTACCAATGCAAGAGCAAGATTGCGTTTACTTTTTTGTGATTATTCATTATAGAGGTACAGAAACCACTGAGAGGGCAATTTTTTAAACGCAAAGACGCAAAGGCGCAAAGGTGAGGAAGAGGGATTTGTACACCCAAGAATAAACGAGAACAGGATATGAAAGATCAGGGAGGATATGTAGGATAAGGATTGTTATCCCTGAAAATAAACGAAAACAAGATGTCTGAGTAAGATTTTTAAGATCCTCGCAAGCTCGGATCTTAAAAAAAATCATTCTAAATGGGGCCCCCGGGGCCCCATTTAGAGGGATTAATTGATTGCTGAGCTTGCGAAGCAATCACTTATTTTTTATTCCTTAAAGCTAGCACTAATTATCCTACATATCCTCCCTGATCCTCCATATCCTGTTCTCGTTTATTCTTGGGTGTACAAATCCCTCTTCCTTACCTTTGCGCCTTTGCGTCTTTGCGTTTAAAAATTGCCCTCAAAGAAATGCGGCGATTAGTCGGCACATTGCAAGATGATCAACGGCACCCATAATTTCACGCGCTGCATGCATGGAGAGTTGAGGGCAGCCAATATCAACGGTCGGCATTCCTGTGAGATTGGCATGAACAGGCCCTACTGTCGATCCACAGGAAATATCTCCCCTTGGAACGTGGTGTTGAAATGGGATCTCTTGTTGATGGCATAAATCGATAATGGCTGCTGAAGAACGGGCGTCTGTTGCGTAGCGTTGTTGAGCATTCGTTTTAATCACTATTCCTTTATTCAATAGGACGGCGTGTCTCGGCTCATGTTTATCTGAATAATTAGGGTGGGTGGCATGAGAGAGGTCCACAGAAGCACATAGAGAACGGGTGAGTAAGCGGAAAAACTCTTCTCGGGAACATTCCATAGCAAGGGAAATCCTTTCGATGAGATGCATAAGAAATGGAGAACCAGCCCCCTGCGCCGTGTGAGAACCAACTTCCTCATTATCCCAGAAAGCAATCATTTTTAGATGAGAATCCGCTGGTCGGTGCGAATGGATGAGCCCTTGTAGGATTGCATGCACACTTGCTAGATTATCAATTCGATAGGAAGCGATAAGCTCTTGATCTTCTCCAAAAAGACGCGCTGATTCGAGGGGAAATAAAAACAATTCAGTACTTATCAGTTGCTTTAGAGGCAAGGTGTTGCTTAACATGCGTTCTAAAAACGTAGAATTATTGCTTGGTTTTTCCTTCACAGATACTAAGGCCGCTAGATGCTCTTGCTTATTTAAGACAAGTCCATTTTCATTGACATTGCGGTCTAGGTGGATTGCTAACTGAGGAATAACGACTGGTACGGTGTCCAAACGGACCAACTCCTCCTGGATTTTACCCTCATGATTATAGAAAATAACTCTACCAGCAATTCCCAAATCGCGGTTAAGCCATGAGTTGAGCAGGGGAGCACCATAGATGTCAACTCCTAGCATCAGCATATTTTCTTTGTAAAACTCGGTATTTGGCTTGAGTTTGAATGAAGGGCTGTCGGTATGTGCTACGGCGACTCGAACCGATTGCAATTTATGTTTCGGTGCGATAAAAGCGCAAATAGAGGATCCATTTCGAGTGACGAAGTAACGTCCTCCAGGTTGGATTTTCCAAGCGTCTTCCTCTTTGAGTTCGATAAAATCATGCTTTACTAAAGTATTCACACAATTGTTGACGGCATGCCAAGCCGTGGGAGTTTGGTCCAGAAAAGAAAGAAGATCAGCTATTGTGTGGGCGTCTTTAGTTGGCATCTCAGTATTTACACCTTGTCTTTTGGGGTGAGTTTTTTGATTCCTCCCAAATAGGGTTGAAGGACATCAGGGATATTGACAGAACCGTCGGCATTTTGATTGTTTTCTAGAATGGCGACCATAAGACGAGAAGTGGCTAATCCCGAACCATTTAAAGTGTGAAGGAGCTCTGGTTTTTCCTCTTTTTTTCTAAATCGGATATTCGAACGACGCGATTGGTAATCAGTACAGTTAGAAACAGAAGAGACCTCATAATAGCGATTTTGCCCAGGAAGCCACACTTCGATATCGACAGTGCGAGCTGCTGCAAATGACATGTCACCGGTAACGAGTAACATATTGCGGTAGTGGAGACCGAGTCCATGGAGAACCTCTTCTGCACTTGCCATCATGGAATCAAAGATTTTTCCGCTGTCTTCAGGCTTACAGAAGCAGAACATTTCCACTTTGTTAAATTGATGAGTGCGGATGAGTCCACGTTCTTGAGACCCTGCAGCACCGGCTTCTCTGCGGAAACAAGGTGTGTAGGCGATGTAGCGGAGTGGGAGTTCTTCCTCAGGTATGATTTCGTCGAGATGCAAACCATTTAACGGGATTTCAGCCGTAGGGATAAGAAACAACTTGAATTCATCGTCGGTAATTTTAAATTGTTGGTTATGGAACTTAGGAAGTTGTCCAGAACCAAACATCACTTCAGGTCTGACAACAGCAGGAGGCATCCATTGTTCGAATCCATTTTTGATGTGGATGCTGATCATGTAGTTGATCAGAGCCCATTCTAGGCGCGCTCCCATGCCACGGTAAACCGGCCAACCAGAACCTGCAATTTTTGCACCTCTTTTAAAGTCAAAAAGCTCTAAGTGATCGTTGAGTTGTAGATGGTTGAGAAAGGGGAAATCAAAAACTGGTTTTTTACCCACCTCTTTGATTAAGACATTGTCTTGGGGGCTTTCAGATACTTTGATATCATCCATTGGGATATTTGGAAGTTTTGAAAGCTCAAAATGGAAGAGTTCTTCAGCGGCAGCAAGCGAGCGGTCTAGGCTTTCGAGTTCATCAGCATGTTTAGCAACTTGACTCATAAGAGCCGAAACATCTTTCCCGTCGCGTTTAAAAAATCCAATCTGCTGGGAGGCGTCGTTACGCGCGGCTTTGAGCTGCTCTACCCTTGTTTTCAGATCGCGAATTTGCTCGTCGAGATCAAAAATTTGCGATAGGCTGATAGAGGGATCTTTCGTTTTGAGTTTGGCTTCAACTTTTGCTTTATCTTTGCGGATTAATTTAATATCAATCATAGGGGTTTCCTTTGTGTCTCTAACAGATGGTAGGTTATGTGTTTTTCCAATTAAGATCAAGCAGTATCCCAAAAAAATCAGGAAACAAATTTGAATGTGGTACGTAAATTCTGCGCGGCTTTTTTATCAAAAGTGTAGGTGAAAGGACAACCATAAGAAGCGTTATTTCTTCCAATTAAGCAGTCTGAAAAATCTACACCAATATGGGACTCAAAATCTAGCAAAGCATCTTTTGCAATTGCTTCATTTTCAATTTGGATTTGTTGAGTGTGTAATAATCGTCTGAGTATATCAATTAATTCACTTTTTTTCAGATCGTAACAGCGTTCTAATACCCAAGTAACTTCGCAAAGTGTCACGTGACAAATTCTCAACGTTTTTCCATCGGCAATTGCTTTTTCAATGATACGGTTTGCTTGTTGAGACTGAATAGGATCATCCTGAACTAAATAGCGGATAATTACGTTTGTATCTAATCCAATCATTACATTGCCTCTTTAGATACGTCACGGATAGCCTTTTTCATTTTTCGAAGAGATACTGGTTTCTTCTTCTTAAATTTTACTATGCCTTTGAGTTCTGAAATTTCTTGATTTAACAAACTTACTTTTAGAGTTCCATCTTTTTCAATTTGGAAATCGAGTTGGGTGCCTGGTAAAATGTTGGCTTTTGCTCTGATTCCAATGGGAATTGTGATTTGTCCTTTGCTTGTAACTGTTGACTTCATAGATAAACCCTTACTTTAATAAGTATTCCTTACTTCATGGTAAGGAAAAAGCCATATTTTGTCAAATGTGAAAGAAAAAAGAAGAAAAACGGGGTGCAACTAAAGGTGTAACTTGATAAATGCGCAAAGGTTTAAACCTTATTCACACATCGTTTTACTCCATTAACCCCCTGCATTCCTCTACGTTTAGCCTTATTCATACATTGGGAAGACTACTGGCAACATCTGGAAAAGATCGCTTAGATCACAATTGTAAAGTTACACTTTTAATTGCACCCAGAAAAACATGAATTGTGATACAATCCCGTTTTTCTTACGCACAATATAGGCATTATTATGGAACATCCTTTTGAGTCATTTCTAGAGTCTTTTGTCCCTCAAATAGCAGCTAAAAGCAGGCAACTGAACAAGATACATTGGATTTTAGAGACGACAGGAACTAAAGATGCCGCAGATCTTTATGCTGAATTCAACACCGAGTTGCGTCTGCTTTTCAATGACCGCACAATTTATAATCGTCTTTTAGACTGGCTAAGGGCATCTTCTTTATTCGATTCATCTTCAAAAAGACAGCTCAATATTCTTATCAGGGCATTTAAACAAAATATGGTTCCTAAAGAGTTACTAAGCGAAATTTCTAAAAAAGAATCGCAGTTGGCTTATTCTTATGCTAATTTCCGTGCCTCTATCGATGGAAAACAGGTCTCTGAAAATGCTATCCGTGATATTTTAAAGAATGAATCTAATCCTCAAATGCGTCAGAGGGCATGGGAAGCATCTAAAGAAATCGGGAATGTCTTGGCTCCTCAAATTCTCGATTTGGTTAGACTTCGCAATGAAGCGGCTCATTCTCTTGGATATGAAAATTACTTTCAAATGCAGCTAGAATTGCAAGAAGTGGATGGACAAGAGCTTTTTAAAACTTTAGATGCCCTTGTCGATAGCTCAGAAACTGCTTATGCCAAACTAATCAGCGAGTTGGAAAAAAAACAAAGCCACCGTTTTGGTGTTTCAGCTGATGAGTTAGGGCCTTGGGCCTGGGCTGAACCATTCTGCCAAGAAGATCCCACAGATGCTAGGAGCTTGGATTCATTGGTTGCTAATATCGATCTTTGTGATATTTCTATAAAATTTTATCAGAAAATGGGAATCGACATCCTGCCGATCTGCAATAATAGCGATATGTATGAAAGAGAGGGAAAAAATCAACATGCTTTTTGTACTAACATTGATCGCGGAACCGATATACGGACTTTAAATAATATCAAGCCTTCGATGAAGTGGTTTGAAACGGTTTTTCATGAATTTGGTCATGCTATCTATGAGATGGGATATGATCCAAAACTTCCATGGTTGTTTCGAGAGCCTCCACACATGATCACAACAGAGGCAATGGCTCTGTTAGCTGGACGTCAAGTGTATCGCCCGGGTCTCCTTTCAGAGATTTCTAAGGACCATGAAATGATTAAAAAAGCTGAAGAAAATGAAAGAAGACGACAGCTAATCTTTAGTCGTTGGGTGCTTGTGATGACCTATTTTGAAAGAGAGCTATATCGCAATCCTAAACAGGATCTCAATAAGTTGTGGTGGCAACTCGTTCATAAATATCAAAAGATCCGAATTCCGAAAATGCGCGAAACGAAAAATGACTGGGCTGCTAAATATCATATTGGTTTGGCACCGGTTTATTACTACAGTTATTTGCTTGGAGAGCTCTTTGCGTCTTCGATCGAAGAGACATTGCTTCAAAAGACTGGTTCTAAGGGAATTGGAAATGAAGCTGCCGGACGTTTTCTCAATGAATATTTATTTGCCCCGGGTAATAGCATGAAATGGAGCGAACTTGTCCAGCACGTAACGGGACAACCATTAAATGCGATTGCTTGGGTTAAGGACTATTGTTTCACACTTCCTCAGTAGGGAAGGCCTGAAACAACTCGATCATTTCTTGACGATCGAATTTCTTCATAACCTGATAATTATCAGTTCCGATCACATCTTCAAGCAATCTTGTCTTTTTTTCAATCATGGCATCAATGTGTTCTTCTAAAGTCCCTTTTGTAATGAGTTTGAAGACTTGAACTCCTCGGGTTTGTCCAATGCGATGAACTCGATCTGTGGCCTGTTTTTCCTTCGCGGCATTCCACCATCTGTCGTAATGGATGACGACAGAAGCTGCTGTGAGGTCAATACCTAGACCGGCAGCCTGTAAGGAAGCGACGAAGACCTCGCAATTTTTATCGGTGTTAAAACGAGCCACCTCCGCACCTCGATTCGTTGTCGACCCTCTAATCGTGGCGTATCCAATGCTATTTTCATTGAGATAGAGCTCTATGATGTCCAGCATATTCAAATATTGGGAAAAGACAACGACCTTTTGTCCACTTTCTCGAGCTTCTTCTAACAGTTCGATGAATAGGTTCCATTTTCCACACGTGTAATTTTTATAGTTTTCAGGTTCCTTTAAAAAGGCAGCAGGATGATCGCAAATTTGTTTTAAATTTGCCAACAGTGCAAAAATATGGATGTAGGGGATTGGAACACTGTTGTCATTGAGTTCATCGAGAATTTTTTCTCTCGAAGAGGCTAACACTTGGATGTACAGACTTTGTTGATCTGGAGAAAGATCGCAGTGGGCGATCTCTTCTATTTTCTCTGGTAGATCTAAAAGAACATCTTCTTTCTTCCTCCTAAGGACAAAAGGTTTGATGAGCCTTGAAAGCAGTGATTTCCGGCTTTGATCTCCTCCTTTTTCTATTGGACGAATAAAGAAATTCCGGTAATCCTGGTCTGAGGGCATATAAGAGGGGAGGATAAGATCAAAAAGTGTCTTAAGCTCTCTCAACCGATTTTCAATCGGTGTTCCGGTCATCCCTAAACGCATTTGTACATTTGCTTTTAACAATGTGTGGTAGATCCTACTGGTCTGATTTTTGGCAATTTGTAACTCATCAAAAATGGCAATCTCAAATTTTATTCCACTTAACGCTTTGATCTCATTGCGCCATATTCCATAGGAGGTCAGTAAGACGTCATTTCCTTTTGCAAAACTAGAGAGATCTCTATTGCTGCCGTGGAAGGTCCAGACCTTTAGTTTAGGTAGGTATTTGTGGATCTTTTCCTGCCAGTGGTAGATCACAGAGGTGGGGCAGACGATGAGGAAAATAGGGGAGTCTTTCTTCTTTTTTTCTTTCCAGTAATGTTTGCATGCAGCGATGAGGGCCATTGCCTGATGCGTCTTCCCTAGCCCCATATCGTCACAAAGAAGGCCTGAAAGTCCATGTCGATAGAGAAACCAGAGCCAATGCACCCCTATCATTTGATAAGGGCGGAGTTGACTTTTAAGTTCTCTGATATTGGGTTCTTCTGGTACTTGGAATTCGGTCAGCTGCTTAAATAACGCCAGGGCATTTTTATGAGGAGGATCTTCTCCAGGGGCGACGACGATTTCATCAAAGGCATTAAGACGCAACAATTCAAGCGTTGAAAGACGCAGTTTCTTTTGTTTTTTTTCGATATTGTGTTTTTTTAGTGTCTTAAGCCAGGCGAACTGCTTGTCGGAAAGATCGATTAATCCTGCATTTGAAAAGATAAATTTTTGGTCTTGGTGGATAGAATGCCAGAGAGAGTCCAAAGAAAGAGTCCCAAGCTCTGTTTGATAATCGAGTTGTAGGGCGTAGTTATGTTTAGTGTCATTTTCGATTAATTCGATGCTATTTGCCACGAGTTGCTTTTTTTTAGCTTTGCAAAGACGTGGATCTATAAAGGTAATGTAGGGGGTGAGTTTGTCTAAATCTTCTTCGATAAATGAGCTAATAGAACTTGCCTCAATTGTGACATGGTGAGAGAATTTTTCTGGTAGACGTATTAAAGTGGGGAGCTCGTAAAAACCTTCTCCATCGATATAGGTAAAACCATCAAAGAAAAAAATCTTTTTTCCCTTATACGCTGGCAATGGATCATATTGAGGGATGACTTCGATCTCTCCATCTTGATTTATCTCTATTTTAAGGGATGTTTTGGTAATAGGACATTTTTCAGTGAAGAAATTTTCAATTAAGAGGAGCTCTTCTTTATTTCGAGAGATGAATAAAGGAATTTGATCGGGGGGGATGGGGACATTTAGATAGAGATGAAGGTTTGTTTCTAGTCCGGTTTCATAGTAAAAACCCTCTTTAGGTATATACGCCCATCGGTCAAATTCGATGATTTCATCTTGAGGACTTTCGATTGTTAGGCGATTAGTTAAAAGAAGCGATCCATTTTCTCTTATGCAATAGCTGAGGTCTGTTTCTATCGGTTTTAGATGAGTTTTAAAGCCCTCTTGAGAATTTAACCAGGTTCGATGTTGAGCGATAAAATTAGGGATTTCGATGGGAGGAATAATCGTTTCAATATCGCTAAAAAGTCTCTCCTCAACGTTATAAAAACCGCGAGGGTGATGATCCCCCTTTGACATATAGACCCAAGACCCAAAGGTATGCCTACAGCTGCTCGAAAGATCTCCTGGAGTAAACAAATATTCAATAATATGGAGGTTTTTGTTCTCATCAAAGAACAGTTGGTAAGAAACGGAAATGGGATTTTCCCGGACCACACAGTCGACGAGGAGTGACTTTAAAATGTCGCTGTGTTCATTGAGATTTTTTTCCACCTCGCTAAGCTCTTCTAGCTTTGAAGGAAAACGCTGTTTTTTTAAATAAAATCCATCATCGGGGATGTAAGTCCACTCTCCAAGGGTAATCCCTTGATGTTTCGATCCAGAGCCATCTTTCGTCGCGACAACGCAAAAAGTCTGTAGATCTTCATCGTAAGTGATGTGCTCGATTTCTGATTTTAAGATGTAATGGACAGACAATGGAGACTTAACCGTTTTTAATGATTGAATGATCTCTATGAGTATATTCTCGGGAAGCAACCAGTTGATAATGACGTCTGGAAAGGAGACTTTAAGGCCATTTGGCACTTTATTTTTTGCCAACTTAAACGAGATTTCATACGAGATTTTGGCCTCTTGCATGCTGAAGAGCCACTTTGCCAAGTCGCTCCAAAATGAAAGTTCATAGGAAAGCTGCGGCGATATTTGTCCCTCTTGCCAATCTGTAAGTTCTTCTAAAGGTAAATTTGAAAATTTTAGTGAATTTTCTTCCGTTTCAGGTTCTCTCTCGAGGATGATTGTTTTAATGTCTGAAAGAGGGGCTTTTATTGAGAAAATAGGCTTTTTATTCGAATCCAAGTAAATGTAAGTTTCATCATCAGTTGTTTTTAACGATTCAGCAGATATTTCCGGGTAATTCAACGCATACTGAAAGCAGAGTTTATTCCATAGGGAGCGTTCAAAACGAGTATGCAGAGGAGTGTTGTGGTGGCTATGGACATGAAAAAAAGCAATGGCCTGGTGCAGGCATCCTCGTCCACTTTCACTCTGGCTGCAGGAGCAAAGATGGTCTTTAAGACGTCCCCGCTCGTCAAATTGCAGGAAAATCCAAAAGGTTTCGTGGGAGATAGGATCCTCAATTTCTACTTGATATGTACCTCTGGAAAATTCAATTTTTTTGCCATAACCAAGGGCTAGGCATTCCTTAGCTTCTTTTTGAAAACGTTTTAAAAATGGAGGAACGACAATCATAATCAGGGTCCTAATACATATAATCCTTCAGTATAAGGATAACCCCTATTCTATGATATATAAATTATTTTTTTTGGGTGTGATTGAAAGTTGTACGCTACAGTTTTTTCAGAGCAACTCGACATTGGGGTCTGGCTTGATATTCTGATATTCTGGAGGGAGGCATGGGGTCAGGCTTGGTATTCTGGTATTTTGGTGTCCATCGTTGTAGACTAGGCAACGAACACCAAAATATCAGAATACCAAGCCAGACCCCATGCCTCTCCACAGAATACCAGAATACCAAGCCTGACCCCAATGCCAAGTTGCTTTGAAAGAATTGCCAATGTACAACTTTCAATCACACCCACTCTTATATGGACAATTGCTACAAAATGCCAATCGTGATATACTCTGGGATTCCAGAAAAAATATGGCCTCACTCGGTTTTTAACTTAATAGACCTCTTGCGTAACTTCTATGCTATCAGAAAATATTATTTTTTTCCTTTTTACTACCATCTTTGGTATCCTCCTGGGGGTTACCGGTTTATACACTACTCAACGCCTCAAATTGACCACATTCAAACAATTGGCAGCAACGCTAATTAGCAAAGCGGAGACAGAAGCAGAAGAGATCAGAAAAACCGAAGAACTTTCGATCAAACAACAGCAAATTGAACAGCAGCGCAATTTCGAGCTCCATTGGAGACATGAACGAAGTAAACTCCAATCAGAAGAAGAACGACTTAAAAAACGAGAAGATAAAATAGAAAGTCGTATGAGTCTCATCGAAAAAAAAATCACCGAGATAGAAAAGAAAGAAATGATTCTTCATACGATTAAAAATGAGGTAGATGAAGAAAAAAAACAACTCGCAAATGAACGCTCCAATCTACGCCTTCAGATAGAGTCCTGCGCCAAATTTACATCTGCGGAAGCAAAAGAACAACTGCTTAGCCAAATCAGCAATGAAATAAAAACAGATGCCGCCAATTTAATTAGAAGAACAACTCAAGAAGCAATGGAAAATGCAGAGCGGGAAGCTTCTAAGATCCTCGCTACAGCTATTAACAGGCTGGCTGTCCCTTGTGTTTCCGAAACGACAATCAATACAGTAGCCATTCCCAACGAAGAGATGAAAGGACGCATCATCGGAAGGGAAGGAAGAAACATTCGGGCTATAGAACGTGCCACAGGGGTAAATCTAATTATCGACGACACCCCAGGAGCCATCGTCCTCTCAACCTTTGATCCCATCCGCATGCAGGTGGCAAAACTCTCTTTAGGGTATCTTATCCAAGATGGTAGAATCCACCCCACAAGCATCGAAGAATCCGTTGAAAAAGCTAAACACAACATCCAAAAGCTCATCCGACAACATGGCGAAGACGCGGCTCTAAAAGCGGGCGCCATGAATCTACATCCCGAACTCATCAATCTCCTTGGTAAACTCAAATTCCGCTTTAGCTATGGACAAAACATCCTGGAACATTCTCTCGAAGTCTCTTACCTCATGGGAATCATGGCAGCGGAACTCGGGCTGGATGTAAAATTAGCCAAGCGGATCGGGCTTCTTCATGATTTTGGCAAAGCGGTCTCTCATGAGATCGAAGGGACTCATGCCATCATCGGACATGACCTTTCTCTGAGGTATGGAGAGAGCAAAGAAGTCGCTAATGGAATAGGATGTCACCATGGAGAAATGGAGCCGACGACAATAGAGGCCTCGCTCTGCGCTACCGCCGATGCCATCTCAGCTTCCCGTCAGGGAGCAAGAAGTGAATCTGTCAATGAGTACATTAAAAGAATACAAAGACTCGAAGACCTCGCCTCTAAATTCCCTGGTGTTGAAAAAGCCTATGCCATGCAGGCTGGAAGAGAAATCTGGGTTGTAGTATTACCCGATATCGTTGACGATGACAAGCTCATCACCCTTGCTAGCGATCTCAGAAAACAAATCGAACAAACTCTCTCCTACCCAGGAAAAATTAAAGTCACCCTCGTCCGGGAAAAACGAATCGTCGAATACGCAACATAAAAAGCAAAGATAGGAAAAAGGGTTTCTGACCTCAGAAATACACGAAAACAGGATCCTTTATATCCTGTTCTCGTTTATCTCTGAGGTCAGAAGCTTTTTTTCCTACCTTTGCGCCTCTGCGTCTCTGCTGTTTCAAAAAAAGATAAAAAACGGCATGGTTCAAAAATACAGAAAAAACCCACAAAACCCACAAAACTATTTACAATAAAAACAATATTCGATATAATTTCGATTAATTATTTATAAAATTAACAACTAATGGAGAAGAATGAGCACAATAGTATCAGCTAGTAGAGGCGGACGATGCGGCCTTTGCCAATATGACTTTACCCCTGAGAAAGAACAAGTAACACACAAGGGTGGAGAGGGTCATGATGGCTTCGATCCGGAATGTCTTAAAGAATATGTTGTTATAAAAAATCTTCCCTATCCACCTTGCCCATATTCACATTGTAAGATGCCTATTGATCCAAGGCTTTTATTTTCGCGAACTGAGTGGATAGTGAACAAGCTCAAATTATCGGTAATTAATGTAGCTTGTGTTGCTTATCTTACAGCAGCCACGGCAGCAGCTACAGAAGTAGTGGGGCTACTAGAAGATTCATTACGGGGAAGATTAGTAACACCAGTATTATTAGCATTGGGAACAGGAATAGTAATAGAGACAGGGAAAAAAATAGTAGAAACAGGAATAACAATAGAAACACTAAAAATAGGAATTTTTAATGGAATCGATTTGATTTTGGAAGATAGAGTATTCCGTATGGTTGATCGTGAAAATATTGTGTATGGATTGATTGGTGGGAACCTTATAAAATCGTCGCCTTTAGCGGTTGCTTTAATTTCAAGTGTTACAACAGCAGTTTTGTCTTTAATAAGAAGATAATTATACACCAAACGTGGCTCACTTTTCTCTAGGGTTATGAACAAGACCCATTTTTCCTTTACTCTTTATTATTTTATCTGGCAAAGTAACGTGTACATACTTAAATCCTGGAGAATATCTCATGCGTCGAGCCATTTGTTACTGTGAACCCCGTTCTGCCCTAGCCGGAGAGGTAAGCACCTGGAAGTTCGTTTACACTACAAATACGAATCTCCAAAAAGGGGCAAAAATAAAATTTGATTTCATAAGCAAAGGGCGCGATATCGACTGGGAGATCCCCTCTACCAATCTCAAAAAAAACAGCAATGTCATCTATGGGGTCATTGGAAAAAACACTATTATCCCAGCTAAAGAAGTCCAATTAGCAGAGGATATTACCCCGAATTTTGAATTCACATTGCCAGCAAAACTAGAGGCTAATAGCACATTCACCATCGTGGTTGGATCTGGCAATTCTTCAGCTTCAAATGGAAACAGAGCACAAACAAACACGCAGAGAAGGCGTCCATTTCATCTTTACGTCGACCCAAAAGGAAACGGAAAGTATGAAGATGCAGAAATCTTTAACCTCGATATCCGAGGAAATATATTAAAAAACATCCGTATACTCACCCCTTCATCGGTCACAAGAAATAAACGTTTTGATGTCGTCGTTCGCTTCGAAGATGAATATGGGAACCTGACCAGTCAAGCTCCTCCAGAAACGCTGATCGAGCTTTCCTATGAACATTTGCGCGAAAATCTAAGCTGGAAACTCTTCATCCCTGAAACTGGCTTCATTTCGCTGCCAAACCTTTATTTCAACGAGCCAGGAATCTACACAATCCAGCTTCAAAATACAGCGACAAAAGAGACTTACCGCTCATCGCCAATCATATGCTTTACTCAAAACACACATAATATCTATTGGGGACTCCTTCACGGAGAGTCGGAACGGTTTGACTCAACAGAAAGCATAGAAGGTTGTCTACGCTACTTCCGTGATGAGCGCGCCCTAAATTTCTATGCCACTTCTCCCTTTGAAAACATGGAAGAAACTTCGAATGATATATGGAAGCTCATCACTCAAAATGTCACTGAATTCGACGAGACGGACCGTTTTAATACTTTCCTCGGATTTCAATGGAATGGAGCACCAGGAAAAGAGGGAGCTAGACAATTTGTCTATACTAAAGATAATAAGCAGCTCATGCGCAAGAAAGACCCTAAGTACTCTTCTCTTAAAAATATCTACAAAAATGCAACCCCAAAAGATTTGATTTCTATCCCCTGCTGGACGATGTCAAACAAAACGACCTATGACTTTAAGGACTTTTCACCTGAATTTGAACGTGTTGTTGAAATTTATAACTCATGGGGATCTTCGGAATGCACCAAAAAAGAAGGCAACCAGCTTCCGATATCTGGAGAAGGTAAGACAGGGGTTTCAGAATCTGCTGAAGGATCTATACAAAAAGCCCTTCTCGCCAACTGTCGGTTTGGTTTTGTCGCTGGAGGTCTCGATGACAGAGGCTTCTATACGGACCTTTATGAAGAAAACCAATTGCAATATCCACCAGGACTCACTGCTATTATTTCTACAGAACATTCTAAAGGTGCTCTTAGCGATGCTCTATACAATCGATGCTGCTATGCGACAACGGGAGAAAGAATTATTATTGGATTATATCTCGCTGGATTTCCCATGGGTAGCGAGCTCAATACACGAATTAAGCAAGGGTTGAGGGTCAATCGCCATCTTTCAGGCTACGTTGCATGTACAGCAAAAATTGCATCGATAGAAATCATTCGTAATGGGAAAATCATTAAAACCTTCGAGCACGACGGCCATCATTTACACTTCTCCTATGACGACATGATACCCATAGAAAAAGTTGTCATCGATGCCAAAGATAAAAAACCTCCTTTCGTCTACTATTACCTCAGAGTTACTCAGGAGGACGGACACACCGCTTGGAGTTCACCAATTTGGGTTGATCTTCTTCCTCCTGATACCAACAAAAAAGCACCTGTAAAGGCAGGTAAAAAGGCTCCGGTCATAGAATTTGATGACGAAGATCTCGATGACGATGATGATTTTTAATTATTGCAAAAAAAAGAAAGACTTTGATATACGATATTTTTATACACCCAAAGGGAGATCTTATGTTACAAAAGCAACTGGCAATATTATCAACAGCAGCATTTATTTTAGGCACCCAATTTTGCGATGCAGGGAAGACATCACAACCTTATAATGACAACCCACCATATAATTTCCACGATGAAACCGACAAAACGGATATATTTGCCATCCAGCTGGACTCTAGTGAAGAGGAACAAAACGAAGAACTCGAAACTCTAGAAGCTGGCTACCCGCCTCATGAAGGGAAATCAAAATGATTCCCCCATTCACGTGCTATCCTCCTCCTTCTTCAACAAAAGAAGTCAAGCCGTCACCACTGTTTGCATCGTTAGTC
>Ga0207113_1032_pt1 | contig 55332 bp, 57 predicted proteins | sample Alteio_BWMinHeat_69_FD_153559 | JGI IMG/M metagenome (GOLD analysis project Ga0207113, IMG submission 153559) | Enriched cells from forest soil in Barre Woods Harvard Forest LTER site, Petersham, Massachusetts, United States -... | ecosystem: Environmental > Terrestrial > Soil > Temperate forest >... | reverse complement strand
AACATGCGAATTACAGCGCAATTTGATGTGTAAAATGCGAATTCTAGCGACTTTAGACGTTAAACCGAAACAAAATCACATCGCCATCTTTAACGATGTATTCTTTGCCTTCTTGTCGCCATTTGCCGGCTTCTTTGGCGCCGTGTTCGCCATTATATTTTACATAATCGTCATACGCGATGACTTCGGCTTTAATAAAACCACGTTCGAAATCGGTGTGAATAACACCGGCCGCTTGTGGTGCCGTAAATCCTTTTTCAATCGTCCATGCACGCGCTTCTTTTGGACCTACGGTAAAATACGTTTGCAATCCCAACAATTCATAACCCGCGCGAATTAATTTATGGAGTCCAGGTTCGTTAATGCCAGCGCTTTCCATAAATTCTTTTTTTTCCGCATCCGATAAATCAATTAATTGAGATTCAAATTCCGCACAAATAGAGACGATTTGTGCATGTTCTTTTTCAGATAAATTTTTCACGAGATCAAAATAGCGATTACCAGCCAATCCTGCTTCGTCAACATTCGCAACATATAATACAGGTTTTTCTGTTAAAAATTGAAATGGGTTTAATAATAATTTTTCTTCGTATGTTAATGATAACGCGCGAACGGGTTTGCCTTCTGATAATTGCGCTTGTGCACGCAGCAATAATTCATCCGTTTCTTGCGCGTTTTTTTCGCTATTTTTAACGGCTTTTTTATTTTTTAATAACGCTTTTTCAACGGAGTCTAAATCCGCTAATGCCAATTCTAAATTAATCACTTCGATATCAGACAACGGGTCTACTTTTCCCGCCACATGAATCACATCATCATTTTCAAAACAACGCACGACGTGCACGATCGCTTGTGTTTCGCGAATAGTGGCTAGAAATTGATTTCCCAATCCTTCACCTTTGGATGCGCCCGCAACCAAGCCTGCGATATCGACAAATTTTACGGTTGTCGGAACAATTTGTTGTGATTTTCCGATCAACGCAATTTTATCCAAACGTTCATCAGGAACGGGAACAATACCGACATTCGGCTCAATGGTGCAAAAGGGGAAATTCGCCGCCGCAATACCCGCTTTCGTTAATGCATTAAATAAGGTGGATTTGCCGACGTTGGGCAAGCCGACGATGCCGCATTTAAAACCCATATTTGTATCTCCGAACAATTGTTCGGGCGAGTATACGCTGGGGATTTGTTTTATGCCAATCGGTTATATCATAATATTGTGATATACATAAATATGATATTATAGTCCGATAGCCGGTTTAATACTTTTGCAGGAAACTTGCTTTTTTGGGAAGTTTCTTGCATAATATTAGTATGCAAAAAAGCACAGAGTTGATCATCGACAATCACCTGCATGAACATATCATTCGGGAAAACGATTTGGCTGCGCTATTTAAAGGCACACCGGCAAGACGTTATGCGCTCGTCAATAAAGCCATCAAAAAAAATGAATTAATTCGTTTATGTCGCGGATATTACACACTGCATTACAAATATCAAAAAGAAAATGCATTGCATCCATTTTATATTGCTAATCGTATTGTGCCATTTAGTTATGCGAGCAGTGAATCCGCGCTCAGTTTTCACAATTTAATCCCAGAACGTGTCACTCAAGTCACCAGTATTGCGGCTTTCAGTAGAAATAAAAAATTTGAAACGCCTTATGGATATTTTGTATATCGTGCAATACCTATTTTACCCCTGTATTTTTATTACGGAGTGCAAATGATTAATGTTAATAATCAAATTGTATATATTGCAACACCGCTTCGCGCGTTAATGGATTATGTTTATTGTCATAAAGTTGAAAATGCCAATATCCATTTTTTAACGGAAAGCTTACGCATAGAAGAAACTGATATTGAAAAAATCACATTCAGAGAAATCACGGTATTGAAAAATGTATATCAATCGCGTTATGTTATGCGACTCTTAAAAAATCTACTGGATGAAAAATGATTAACCCTATTATTGACGCACAACTGAAAAAATATACACTTCGAAAACCAGATGATGAGGAAAATGCATTAAAAGAAATTTTGCAAGAAATAGCATTGTATGCATTATCAACCACAGATTTTTTTTCAAAAGCTTTATTTCAAGGTGGTACTGCGCTTCGCATTCTTCATCGATTACCACGATTTTCAGAAGATCTCGATTTTATTTTAAAACAACCCACTAAAAATTTTCAATGGGAAAAGTATATCGAACAAATGAAAAAAGCATTTTCGCTTTATGGTATTTCACCTGAAATTCAAGATCGTGAAAAAGCGAAAACCACTGTGAAAAAAATGTTTTTAAAAGATAATTCAATCGGTAAAATTTTAAAATTAAATTTTCACCATCATGCACATAAAAAATTATTGATCAAATTTGAAATTGATACCAACCCTCCAAGTGGATCCAATGAAGAACAAAAATATCTAGAATTTCCAGCAGATTATTCGATTGCCGCACAAGATTTACCAAGCAATTTTAGTGGAAAATGCCATGCATTGTTATGCCGTGAATATTTGAAAGGGCGCGATTGGTTCGATTTTCTTTGGTATGTTGCACAGAAAATCACAATTAATTTTAATTTTTTACAAAATGCGTTTGATCAAAATGGGCCCTGGGAAAAAAAATCCATTGTATTTGATAAAACATGGCTCATTAAGGAATTAAAAAATAAAATTGCGACTATTGATTGGAAAAAAGCGGTCTATGAAGTTGAAATGTTTGTTACTGTCGAACAAATCAGAGGTTTGGCATTATGGAACAATAATTTTTTCTTGGATCGCATTCATAAGCTAGAAGATTATTTATGAATGCAGCGTATGAAACGCTTTTTGAAATTCGCCGGATAATAATTCAGGGATGACGCGCATAGATTCATCGATCGCTTTGATAATTTCCACGCGATCGTCACGCGATGGTTTATTTAATACGTAATCTACCACGTCATCACGATTACCTGGATGACCAATGCCAATACGCAAACGATAGAAATCACTGGAATTTAAGTGCGAAATAATATCGCGCAAACCATTGTGACCACCATGCCCGCCCCCTTGTTTGAGACGCGCAATACCTGGTTCAAAATCTAATTCATCATGAACGATTAATATTTCTTCGGGATTTATTTTGTGAAATTTAACAAATGCAGAAACGGATAAGCCGCTTTCGTTCATATAGGTTGTAGGTTTCAGTAAAAAAATTTTGGTGTGATCGCTCGCGCTGAATTCACCAATATGAGCGTGGAATTTTTTCTGTAATGTAAGCGAGATAGTATTTTTTTCAGCAAAAAAATCAACAAACCAAGCGCCGACATTATGCCGCGTTTTGGCATACTCGGCGCCAGGATTGCCAAGACCAATGATGCATCGGATTGACATAGAGTTCCATCACACTATTTCTTCGGCTTTTCCTTCGATTCTTCAGCAGGTGCTGCTGCTTCACCTTCAACCTCAGGTTTTTGACCTGTGATCACGGTTTCAGCTGCAACGGGCGCTGCGGTTTCTTCCGGTTCTTCCGCACGTGGTTGATGAATGCTAACGACCACTTGATCATGTTCTTCATCTTCGATCGCATGCGCTAAGGCAACACGTTCAGGCAATGCAATTTTGGACGTGTGAATAGAGTCACCGATATTCAAATCTGAAATATCCACAGTGATAAATTCAGGCAAATCGGCTGGTAAACACGAAATGTCCAAATGCGTAATCAATTTTGATAAAACACCTTCTGCTTTAATGCCGGGCGCTTTATCTTCACCCGTAAAATGCAATGGCACGCGCATGGTTAATTTTTCTTTGAGATTAATGCGCAAAAAATCCATGTGCATGATTCTCGGTTTCGTAGGATGACGCATTAAGGCTTTTAATACGACTTTTTCTGCTTCGCCATCAACTTTAAGCGTTAAAATATGCGAATAAACCGATTCATGCTCAAGTGCTTTGCTCACTTTGTTATGAGACAAACTAATAGGCATCGGTTCTCTGCCAGCACCGTACACAATTGCAGGTACTTTATCTTCGCGACGCAGACGACGTGCCGCAGGTTTACCTGCTGCTTGACGCGCTTGCGCTTCGAATTCGAATGAAACTGACATGACGTACTCCGTGGGATGTAGATTTTAAGAACGGGTATTTTAACGAATTACAGGGAAAACACCAGAGGTTTTTCGGTGTAAGTAAGAAGTGTGGGTGTGAGTGTGAGTGTGAGTGTGAAAAACAATCTTAAAACATTCTGGCCGTACAAAAACAATATTCACAAGACGATTTTCTAAACCGTACCTCTGACCCTCACACTCACACTCACACTCACATCCACACCCACACTCACGCTCATCCTCACACTAATCCTCAAACATCGAACTCACCGACTCATTCGTCGTAATACGTGAAATGGTTTCGGCGATCATGCCACTTAATGACACTTGCTTGATCTTAGCGCATTGAAGCGCTGCTTCTGACAATGGAATCGTATCTGTCACGATGAGATCATCAATAACAGATTGTTCAATATTTTCGATTGCGCGACCGGACAACACAGGATGTGTGCAATACGCCGCCACTTTTTTCGCACCGCGTTCTTTCAACGCATTGGCGGCATGACATAATGTACCTGCCGTGTCGACAATATCATCGACAATCAAGCAATGACGATTTTCAACACGACCAATAACATTCATGACTTGCGATTGATTTGCTGAAGGACGTCGTTTATCGATAATTGCCAAATCGGTATCATGTAAACGTTTTGCAATTGCTCGCGCACGAACAACACCTCCAACGTCTGGTGATACAACTGTTAAATCGGGATAATCCACTAACACACCATGCTGTTCCAAAATCGATGGGCTTGCATAAACGTTATCAACCGGAATAGAAAAGAAACCTTGAATTTGATCGGCGTGCAAATCAACAGTAATTAAGCGAGTTATTCCCACTTTGGCCATCATATCCGCAACTACTTTTGCAGAAATGGGAACACGCGATGAACGCACGCGGCGATCTTGTCTGGCATAGCCGAAATAAGGAACGACAGCGGTAATACTCGTTGCTGATGCACGACGAAAGGCATCGGCCATCAATAATAATTCCATTAAGGTATCGTTGCAGGGTGCGCAAGTGGATTGAATGATGAATACATCTCGACCACGCACGTTTTCTTGAATTTCAACGCGGGTTTCGCCGTCGCTGAATGTGCCGACCATCGCTTTGCCTAATTCCATTCCCAAATATTCAACGACACGTTGCGCTAATATCGGCGTTGCAGATCCACCAAAAATTTTTACTTCAGCCACGATGGCGTCCTTGAAAAACTGGGGTGCATGGATTCGAACCACGGAATGGCGAGATCAAAACCCGCTGCCTTACCACTTGGCGACACCCCAACAGGTAACGCGGTTATTCTACTTTACTTTTACGTTGTGTCAAATGCGAATTAAGAGCTGAACTTTTTGCATTCGCTCGGAATGTTGTGGTTAGGATGGTTTTCGGAGAGACGCCGTGAATACATCCGTGTAGGCTTGCTTGGTGTGGCATCCATGCCACACACACTCCCCTCAAACCATCCGTAACCCCAACATTCACTCGCTACCGATAGTTTAGCTCTTAATTCGCATTTAAAAGGATTACATAATATTTGGCAACGAATAAGGCTGCATATACAACATCCAATTTTTGACAATAATTTTCACAAAAAATCCCGGACGTTCCAAGGTAATAATTTGCGGTAAATCGACACCATACTCTTCATTTCTTCGATACGCGCCAAAATGTAGTGTCCACCCTTTTTGATGCAACACGGTTAAGTGACCAAATGTATCGTATCCTGCCGCATATTTTCCAGCGTGTAGATCAGGCATGCCTTTAATCCAAACACTTAATGCGCGAACAGGCAATGACCATCCTAACGCTTTTTGCATTAAACCTTCCGGTGTTTTTGCATTGAACGCATGCGTGCCATTTTTCCATAAAGTGACGGATCCCATTCGACGAGAAATGGTCACATGATACAAATCCATCGGCGAGGAAAGCACAATACGATAATTTTTCGATCCTTGTTGATCCCAGCTATAGTCTGCAATCTCGGGTTTTTGACGTTCCTGCCTAATACTGAACGCACCATAAATTTTCCAAAATTTTATTTTTGTTAACGCCGTCTGACGCTCCAGTGGTGTTTTCTGTTCAAAACGTTCTGATGCTCGTGGTGTTTTTAAGGTGTCGCAACCTGATAACAACAACACGCCAATTAATCCAAAAAATAGAATGAATTTTTTATAAATCAATTTTTTATAAATCATTGTGATGTCCGTTTTGGTAAAACTAATTCTGTATATTTCAACCGCTCGTTGGATGATATGACCGTGCTATTTCATATTTTTTGTCGTGTACAGAGATATTATACAGATCATATCGTCTATTTTGCTATAAATTAGAATATTGTTATGATACCAGCCAAAATCACATAGACACCCATTATGAATGTTTACGGAATTAACCATCAAACAGCGCCGATTGCCATTCGCGAAAAACTCAGTTTTAGCGAAATACAATTACCATCTGCATTGCAGGATTTGGTAAAACAACCAGCGGTTAATGAGGCTGTCATTTTATCAACTTGCAATCGCACGGAAATTTATACCAATCCCGTGGATATTGCTGTCATACAAAATTGGTTGACACATCAAAAAGCATTAACCACCGTTAATTTAGCTGATTTCTGCTATTCCCATCATGATATTGACGCGGTGCGTCATATGATGCGTGTTGCCAGTGGATTAGATTCGATGGTGCTGGGTGAGTCGCAAGTATTCGGACAGATGAAGCAAGCCTATCAAATCGCCCAAAATGCCGGAACTGTTGGCGTTCACTTAAAACACGTATTTCCAGCGGTTTTTGAAGCGAGCAAACACATTCGCACGGATACCAATATCGGCGCGCATCCCGTTTCTATTGCGTATGCGATTACGCAATTATCAAAACGCATTTATAAACAAGTATCAGATTGTCGTGTTTTATTGATTGGTGCTGGCGAAACGATTAGATTGATTGCAACCCATTTGCATGGTTTGGGTGTTAAACAAATTATTGTTGCAAATCGCACGATTGAAAAAACGCAGCATTTTGTTGAAACATTAAATGTGCATGCGATTCGTATTCAAGATATTCCGGCTTATATAAAAGACAGTGATATGGTGATTTCTGCAACAACCAGTCAATTGCCCCTTCTCGGCAAAGGCATGATTGAAAATGCAATAAAGCATAAAAAAAATCGTCCATTATTATTAATTGATTTAGCGGTGCCGCGCGATATTGAGCCTGAAATTGCAACATTAAATCATGTTCATTTATACAATTTGGATGATTTGCAGCTGATTATCACGGAAAATTTAAAAAATAGAATGGAAGCTGCGAAGCAAGCAGAATTCATGATTGATTTTCAAGCGTCACAATTCTTGCGGAAAATGCAGGTTTTTCATGCGCGACAGGTGATTAGTGATTATCGCGATCGATTAAATCATATTCGTTTGCAAGAACAAGAAAAAGCGCTGAAACAATTACAGCTCGGTTATGATTCCAAAATCGTGCTAGAAGAATTCGGTCATAACATGATAAATAAAATTATGCATCATCCAACGGTAAAATTGCGTGAGGCTGCGTCAGAAGGTGAATGTGAAATTTTTCAGAGAATTAAATCATTTTTTGAGTTAGAATAACCATCTATGAAAGAATCATTCAGACTTAAATTAATGACTTTATCTAATCGCTATCGCGAAATTAGCGCGATGTTGAGCGATCCTGCGGTGATTAATAATCAAAATAAATTTCGGGATTTGAGTCGCGAGTATGCGCAGCTTGAACCAATTGTAAAATGTTTTTCGCAATACGAACAAAATCTGGCGGGCATTGTTTCTGCCGAAAATATGCTGGTTGAAAATGATTCTGAGATGCAAGCACTCGCGCAAGAAGAGTTAAGCGCACTTAAAAATCATCAAGAAAAACTCGAGCAAGAGCTACAATTATTATTGTTACCCAAAGATCCCAATGATGATCGCAATGTCTTTTTAGAAATTCGCGCGGGAACGGGCGGTCATGAAGCCGCTATTTTTGCGGGCGATTTATTTCGCATGTATAACCGTTTTGCTGAAAACAAAGGATGGCAATGTTCGGTTGTATCAGCGAGTGACGGTGAACAAGGCGGATATAAAGAAATTATTACGCGTATCGAAGGGCAAGGTGTTTATTCGCAATTAAAATTTGAATCGGGCGCGCATCGTGTGCAACGTGTTCCTAAAACAGAAGCGCAAGGTCGTATTCACACTTCGGCTTGCACGGTTGCCGTATTACCTGAGCAAGATGAAATTGATGAAATTAAAATTAATCCGGCGGATTTGCGGGTTGATACGTATCGCGCATCCGGCGCGGGTGGACAACATGTTAATAAAACCGATTCTGCGATTCGAATTACGCATATTCCCAGCGGATTAGTGGTTGAATGTCAGGATGAACGATCGCAACATAAAAATCGTGCACGTGCGATGTCATTATTATCGGCGCGATTATTAAATGCAGCGCAATCAAAACAAGCGTCGGAAGAAGCAGCGCATCGTAAAAGTTTGGTGGGCAGTGGTGATCGCTCTGAACGCATTCGCACTTACAATTTTCCGCAAGGACGTGTCACCGATCATCGCATTAATTTAACGTTATATCAGCTGGATGATGTGATGAATGGAAAGTTGGATGCGGTCATTGTTCCGCTCACGAGAGAATTGCAGGCGGAGCAATTGGCAGAGTTAGGTGAGTAATGAAACTACTCGATCTTAAAATTCAAATCACAAAACAACTATCTCCACACACCGACACCCCTCAACTCGACGCCGATTTATTATTAATGCATGCGCTCAAAAAAACACGCGCAGAGTTATTAATAAGTCTGGATGATGATCTGATAGAAACGCGATTGATTGACTCTTTGGTTGCACGCCGCGTCAACAGCGAACCCATTGCCTATATACTCGGTCATCAACCCTTTTGGAAGCTTGATTTAATAGTCACGCCAGATGTTTTAATTCCACGACCTGAAACAGAATGTTTGGTGGAATGGATACTCAAAAAATTTTCCGGGAAAGAAAATAGGTCTGTTGCAGATTTGGGAACAGGTTCTGGCGCAATTGCTGTTGCTCTCGCGCATGAAAATAAAAATTGGAAAATAGATGCCATTGATGAATCTTATGAAGCATTGGCCGTTGCGAAAAAAAATGCGGATAAATACCACACAAACAATATTTCTTTTTATCAAGGTGATTGGTGTGATGCCCTGCCCCATAAAAATTACGATGTGATTGTTTCCAATCCGCCGTATATTGCGGAAAATGATGTGCATTTGGAAAAATTACTCTATGAGCCGCAATCCGCTTTGGTATCTGGAAAAAAGGGATTGGATGCGATTGAAAAAATTACACAGCATGCAAAAAAATTTTTAAAGCCGAATGGGTATTTGGTGATTGAACATGGGTTTGATCAAGCGGACACTGTTTTTAAATTATTTAAAGAGATGGAATTTAAAGATATTCAAAATCATCGTGATTTGTCGGATATTTCTCGATTTATAACAGGAAACAAGCGCTCGCCTTCACAGGCGAGCTACTGAAGAGGCTTCGCTGTGATTGGAATTTTGTTAATCAACTTAGGAACACCCGAAGCACCCACCGAAGAAGCTGTGCGACACTATTTAGATGTTTTTTTGTCAGATCCTTATGTGATTACACTGCCAAAATTATTACGTGATTTTTTAGTAAAAAAAATAATTTTACCCAGGCGTCCTAAAATATCTGCGCATGCGTATCAACAAATTTGGACTGACAAAGGATCGCCACTGTTAGTCAATAGTTTGGCACTACAAAATGCGTTACAAAAAAAATTAGGTAATGCGTATTGTGTTGCGTTGGGAATGCGATACAGTAATCCCAGTATTGAAAATGCTATTGAGATACTACAAAAAAAACAATGCGAAAAAATCATTGTTTTCCCCCTGTTTCCACAATTTTCTTACGCTACCACACAATCCGCATTAGATAGAGTCAATGCTGTATTTGAAAAAAAACAATTCACTATACCAACGCATATTATTCGTGATTTTTATAATCAAGATTTTTATATACATTCTTTTTCAAATATCATTCGCGAATCAATTGAGAAAAATAATCCGGAATTTATTTTATTGAGTTACCATGGATTACCGAAACGTCATCAAGGTGTGGATGAGTATCGCGCGCAGTGTTTTACCACCACAGAATTAATTGCGAATAGAGTGCCATTACCCAAAGAAAAATATCAAACGGTTTTTCAATCCAGGTTAGGTTTTACAAAATGGATATCACCCTATACTGATCAATCATTAAAAAATTTACGAAAAAAAAATATTAAACGTTTATCCGTTGTTTGTCCGTCATTCATTGCTGATTGCGTAGAGACACTGGAAGAAATTAATATTCGATTGCGTGCACAATGGATGGCGCTGGGTGGTGAGTCATTTGAATTAATACCGTGTTTGAATGGAGGTGAGCATTGGGTTGATGCATTATTTAAAGCCATCTCATCATTTTATCTTTAACCTGTTCGACCGTAATCGACTCCATACAAAAACAATCATTTTTGTCACGACAACGTGGCAAATGACAATGGAGATCCGCCATTAAAAATTCCGCTTTTTTTCCAACCGGTCCCCAACGATTGGGATCTATACCCTGAGTTGCCGGATATAAGCCCAACGTATGAATCCCTAATGCTGCTGCTAAATGCAACGGCCCTGTTGCATTGGCAATCAGTCCGTCTGCATGCGCAATCAATTGTATTAATTCTCGCAAACTACATTGACCCGCCAGATTAGTGACATAGGAAAACTGCGACATTATTCTTTCTTGAATAGCGCTATTTTCTTTTTTAGATCCTGTGATAATCACGTGAATGCGATCGCGCGGTAATTGCCGAATTAACGCATTAAAATGCGATATCGGCCATTCACGCGTGTGACCATTTGTGAATGGATGAATAATTAAATTAAATTGATTGGGGTTTAAAATAGATTTAAGATGCGGCGGCAGTGGTTCGTGACAGTGCAAATTTATTAAATCGCACAAATAAGTTAACTCATTATTTACCGTTATATGAAAGGGTTTCAGTAATTTCAAATTTAATTGCGCTTCATGCAAATTGGATTTTGCACGCGTAAAATTCACCCGTTCGTTGCAGGTTAGCCAATGATAGAGTCGATGCGATGTGCCGATACGATGTTGCACGTGCGCTTGTTTCATCAATGTTGCAATGGATTTGTTGGGAAAAACATGCAGTACCGTATCAATTTTTTCCGATTGAATAAAAGCAACGGCTTCTGTTTTTTTCAGATGAGATAATGCATCCCAACTCATAAACGCATCAATATGCGAACAATGCTCGATAATGGCGCGTACATAGTCACGCGCCAAAAAAGAAATTTTTATCTGAGGAAAATGTTGCTTTAAAATGCCGGCAAGCGGCAACGTTAAAATAACATCGCCGATGTTGTCAGTACGACTAATAAGAATGTGTTTAATGTCATGCATAAAAACAAATTACCGAAAATAATGAATAAAAATGGGGGATTGAAAATGCCACAAAAAAAGAATTGATTAACCCGCCAAATAATACAGCAATCAAAACACTTTGCATTAAACATTTATATTCCAGTGGCAATTGAAACGTTGCTTTGATTTGCATCACCATCGCGATTAAAAAAACAGTCAATCCAACGACGCCAAATTCCAATAAAAAATTAAGATAAATGGATTCAACATAGTCAATAGAGGGATTGTATTTACGATATTTTGGGGGTACGACCGCGGGTAACGCTGCACGAATACCGCCCGACCCATATCCAAACCAAGGTCGTTCTCGAATCATGCGTTTCGCAATTCCCCACATTTCAATGCGCTGTCCAATCGAAGTCTCAATGGGAAGTTCTTTATAATCTTGTGCGTGCTGATAGACTTCTTTCATACGAGTCTGAAAGCTATGGGAAGTAAAAAAAGCGATAGTGATGATCGCCACACTCAGTAATATCGTGCTCAACATTCCTTTCCAACCAAAACGCATCAAACCAAAATAAAACAACAAGGCAAAAAATATGCCATAGCCAGTTCTGCCGGTGTTGATAAAAACAATATTGATTGCCATCAATGCAAAAATAATAACGTAAAAAATCCGCCATTTTTTTTCAAATAGAAAACGATACGCGCAGATAAATGCTGCAATATTCATCGCAAAACTCTGCGCAATATGAAACATAAAAATCGCTGATCCTTCTCGCAATCTTGAAAAGGGAATCCACGCAACCACATTGCGATGCGTAGCCCATTTTATAAAAGATAACAATAGCGTGATGATCATTGCCCATAAAAACGCATTCATCATGCGACGGCGCCAATCATTATTCATCGGCAACATCATCAAAAATGGGGTAATCAATAACCAAATGTGCTTATCTAAATCTCGTAAAATCTGATGCCATGGCGAGGTAGAATAAAATATGCCAATAATAAAAAGCGCAAAAAGCAGCAAAAAACTGAGCGCTGCTTTATTATGCCTGAGCCGATTCCAACGCGAACGCCATTCTCCTGATAATGATAAAAATACACAGGCACCGATGTACGTGACGGTGGTTAATGACACCGATAGTGGAGAAACAAAAAAGCAGGTGGTTAATAATAACAGCGCAACCCACCGACATCGTTGATTAAATTGTGTTGCTGTTCCTAACATTTGAAAAATGCTCTTTTAAAAATTTTGAACGAGTATATAATGAGTGCAAATTTTGTGTCCAGACAAACTGCTGTGATAAATAATATGCCAAAAAACGAAGACGCTCTTCAAATAGTACTTGCAACCAACAACCCAGGCAAACTCTCAGAATTGCGAACGATGCTGAGTGTATTACCCATCGAATGGATTCCGCAATCTGAATTCAAGATTCCTGATGCTGAAGAAACCGGAAAAACATTCATTGAAAATGCGATTTTAAAAGCGCGTCATGCAACAAAATTATCAGGCTTGCCTGCGTTGGCAGATGATTCTGGATTGGTTGTGGATGCGCTCGATGGCGCGCCTGGTGTGTATTCTTCGCGATATGCAGGGGAAAATGCCAGTGATGAAGAACGCAATCAAAAATTATTAGATGAAATGAAAGACGTTCCTTTGTACGCTCGCACCGCTGCATATCATTGTGTATTAGCGTTGGTGGAATATGAAAATGATCCTGTGCCGTTGATTTGTCATGGTATCTGGGAAGGATCCATTTTGATCGCACCGAAAGGTCATAATGGATTCGGTTATGATCCCATTTTTTATGTGCCAACACACAAACGTTCTGCTGCAGAATTATCGAATGCTGAAAAAAATAGTGTGAGTCATCGGGGGCAAGTGGTGGATCAGTTGCTTGAAGTGTTTCACGGCATGATTGAACACAAACATTAGATAGTGTCAGTGTCAGTGTCAGTGATCAGTGTCAGTTGCTTTTTCAGCCGCAAATACAGTAACCACGACGCGTCTATTGAAGGATGTTCCCATCGCATATTGATTGCTGGCAATCGGAAATTTTGCACCTTCGCCACGCACGCGAAGCATGCTTGAATCAATACCATCTTCACGCAAATATTCTGCAATCGTATCGGCATAATGTAATGATAATTTATCACGCGCAGGAGATAGCCATACTTTATCGGTATATCCCGAAACGCTCACTTGTGGATGCGCAAAATAACCATTGTAACTATGAATAAATTGCGCCAGACGATCTAAATCTTTTTCACGATGGGATTTTAATTCCAGTGTTTCTCGATTGAAAAAACAATCCGTCGGAATGACAAACGTAAATCGCATACCTTGTTTAATCACTTGAATGCCAGACGTTTCAATATCGGCCAGCATTTTTTGCTGATGATCCGATAAATTTTTCACAATAGGATTTTCAACGTAAGTGGGAATATGATGACAAGCGGTTAATCCCGCTAATATCGCACAACAAGAAAAAATTTTTATCCATGGTTTGATCATGATCGTTCCTAAGAGTGTCAGAATGCATTAATGCTAATTCAAAACTCTTCCCACATCAATTGTGTCGGTTGCGCTGTTTTTAATTGTTCAAAAGCGCTCATAATATTTTTTTCAATATCGGATTTAGGAATCATATCAAAAACAGCGGAAAATAACTGAATAAATGCAGCTTGATCCTCTTCCATTAATAAATCATTTTTTAATTCGCAATAGTGAATGACACTCGCACAGGCATCTGCCAATTGCTGCAACACTGTTCTGCGTAAGGAATGTGTTTTTAATTTTGATTCATACAACATCTGTTGTTCAATAAAATGTGCTTTCACTATTGCTTCTTGCAAAGCTTGCTTGATTCGAACGGCGATCGGATCAGGATTGTCCGCCACCAACGCGTGCGTATATTTCAATTCAGCAACGACACGTTGATGCCAGAGGGTAATTTGGGTTTGCAACACTTTTAAATGATACTTAGTGACACGACCAAAACGCGCTTTCGCAAGCCAAAGCAAGTAAAAAACAATATTGATATTAAAGCCACTGTCGTGTTGCAGATGTAAAACAGGTGAATTGAGCTCAGGTCTCACTAATAAAGCATGCGTGAATTGAACAAACGGGCATTGTTGGTTGCTATCATCCATGATATTCACCGATGTTTTCTTTCTATGTTATTACGCGGCGACAGAGCTTGTCGACATTAATGACTCAAGATGTGCAATAATTCGGGTGTAGAATCCAGGATTAGTGGGTTGTTGACGCGCCAGTGTTTGCAATTGCAATTCACATTGTTCTGGCGAACCAAAACCAACCACTGTTCTGTTGCATTCAAATAATTGTTTTGCGATAGATTCATCCAGATTTTCGCGTGATAACGCTGATAATTGAATGGCGGTAATCAGTGCACGTGATGCTTTTTGCGCACGATGCACGACTTGATCATCTTCAATATGATAATTGTCTAAATATTCCGATAAATAATTACAAAACTCTTGGATGCCCGAATAAGAATAATAGCTTTGATTAGAGATGGCCATATTGTCTTTGATATCTTCGATAATCGCTTTACCTGTTTCATATAAAGCTAAATCGCTGGTGTAAATATCTGAATCGCGCAACTTCAATTTTTGCAGCTTTGACATACGATCCGCTTGGCTTAAATATCGGCGCAGCAAAAAACGATAGTCGCTAATCGCTTTAACCATTGTTTCTGAAAAAATAGACATGATGTGTAGTAACCTCTTTATTCAGTGTGAGTGTGAGTTAGTGCGCGTAAATATATTGTGCCACCCATCCAACCACTCACGTTCACTTGTTAGGAACCATTCTAAGACCGAAATCTTAACATAATATTAAGATATCACTAATTTGATCAAAAATTGATCTGTACGCGACAAAAAAATAAAACAGGAAATTCACCAATGAACCGCTATACTTGACTCATTATTAACCAATCCATGGAGGTAGTTATCCATGAAAAAGATAGTCACACTTTTATCCGCTTCGCTATTGGTAGGCGGCTTGATAGTAACCACACAAACAATGGCGCAACGATATTATGGTCAGTATTTATGTGGATACTCTGGCTTTAAATGCGTCAAAATCAGCCGTGGCGACACCTGGGAAAGGTTATTTCCGAACTCGCGCGACAGAGAGCTCGTCAAACGACTAAATCGCATGAACATGCCGGTAAAATACCGTAGCTGGATTGTTGTTCCAACCAATTTGCGTAGTATCAATAACTTAGATTTATCTCCATTTCCACTTCATCACCAAACTAACGGTCGAAAGCTGATACTGGTCAATTTGAGCAAACAAGCGTTTGGCGCCTATGATACCAACGGACAATTGGTTCACTGGGGACCTGTTTCGGGTGGCAAAGGCTATTGCCCCGACATCGGCATCAATTGCACCACTGCGACCGGACATTTCAAAATCTTTCGCAAGCAAGGCGAAGAGTGCGTCTCATCAAAATTCCCCATAGAAACAGACGGTGGAGCGCCTATGCCCTACTGCATGCATTTTAACGGGGGATTTGCCCTGCACGGCTCAACCTTGCCGGGTTATAACGCAAGCCACGGCTGTGTTCGACTTTTCTTTGAAGATGCACAATGGCTCAATCAGGATTTTGCGCCGATTGGAACGCCGGTGATTATTACGCGGTGATTCTATATGCTTGACGCGCTGTGTCTGAATCAATTACTGTTGCCAATTAGTGTGAGTGTGAGTGTGGCTTAATGATGATTATTCTTGAAGATCTCACGCGTTTGCAACAAGATTGGCTGACCAGCAAAGAATCTCTTACGCAACGCTTACGTGCATTTACGCATAATAAAATTACACATCATTTATTTTATGACGATTGGGGAATCACCGATCAGAATCAAGAAGCCTGGATTCGTCGCATGGAATGGCGATATGAAAATGAAGTGTGGGTTTCTTGTATCGTGGTGATTCCTGAAACTTCAATGACCGCTGAAACCAGTGAATTAATGCATATCGGAAAACGATCCATCGGCGACATTTTATTTCAAGATCCCACGCTCACGCGCAGTGATTTTGTTTTTTCTGTTTTAGAAAATGGCAACATTAAACGCACAAGCACTTTTTATTATAAAAATCACCCGATCGTATTGGTTGAAAATTTTTTTCCGGAATTTTTAGGGAAGATAGAGTGAGCATAAAAAAATACATTCAACTCATGCGCCTGCACAAACCCATCGGCATTTTATTATTATTATGGCCAACACTATGGGCATTGTGGATTGCAGCGCACGGTATTCCCCGTTTAAAAAATTTATTGGTATTTATTGTCGGTGTTATTTTAATGCGAAGTGCTGGTTGTGTGATTAATGATTTCGCTGATCGTAAGTTGGATTTGCATATTACACGTACCCAATCACGTCCACTCACAACCGGCGAAATTCCAGCACGAAATGCCATTATTTTATTTATTGTTTTATGCTTACTCGCTTTTATTTTAGTGTTATTGACTAATTTACTGACTATTTTTCTCGCCTTTTTCGCCGTCATTATCGCGATTATTTATCCATTTATGAAACGATATACTAACTGGCCGCAATTTATTTTAGGCGTTGCATTTTCTTTTTCGATTCCAATGGCGTTTGCTGCAGAAACGGGGCATGTTCCACTCACCGCCGGCATTTTAATGTTAGCCACTATTTTTTGGACAATGGCTTATGATACGCAATATGCCATGATCGATCGCGATGATGATGTGAAAATAGGCATCAAATCAACGGCCATTTTATTTGGGCAATACGATCGATTGATGATTGGATTATTTCAATATGCAGCCATTGTGCTGTTATGCATATTAGGCTTTTTAGAATCATTTTTATTTATTTATTTTATGGCGGTTTTTATCGCGGTTTTATTATTTATTTATCAGCAATTACTCATCGCCAATCAAGAATCCAAAAATTGTTTTCGTGCATTTTTAAATAATCAGTGGGTGGGGTTGATTATTTTTATGGGGATTATTTTCGTTCTCAAGTAGCACCCATGATGTGTCATCAATATAAAAAATTTATTTGTAACAGATCACTCCATAGATAGAAACGCCGATTTTGGATCATTGTGGGGGGCTACCATTGTTTGGGGCTATATGGAACGAGGAGATAGGTCCCGGTTGGGATAGGTTGCTGCGGTGGCTGTAGAGGAAACCGCGGTAGCCCAAGAAATGCATTCCGGTTGTTCGCGATTAGCGGTTGTGGTGGTGCCGCCTGCGCCACCTGCTGCACTTTCTCCCGGTCTAGAGACCTGAAAAGTTCTCTTACTTTCTCTGTTGGTAATATTGCCCCCATGCTAACTAGCCTGTTATATACCGCCTTTGCCTCATCCGGCGTGTACCCAACCACCTCCCCCGCCCTGTTGCGGAGAAGATTGAACACAGCAAGACCAAATTTGTCACATTCGCGATCTTTTGGCGGCAGTCCTCTGCTCCATCTTGCTCTATCTTCTACTTGCGATTCTGTATAGGCTGTTGCCCCCTCTAAATACCCTGGTATGAGCTCTATATTTGGTGGTTTGACAAAAACTCCAGTTCGACCAAAAAAGCAATTCAGATTACCTTTGTCAATTATTTCGTAAATACATTCCATTACAGCATTTTCGTCTGCAAAAAATTCAACCGACACTCCTGTATCGCCTCGTCCCGGCGTAGTGTGCGCCGTAATTTTCCCAATTTTATCGAGATCAACACCTAAAACTTTGTAAAAAAACCATCTCAACAAAATATCCAAAGACTCCTCAGAGGAGATAGGGGTGTGACCTTTTTCTGACATAACTGCTAGTATCGCACTTCTCTGTGATTTCAGCCATTCTATTGTGAAACTCTTAGGCTCTTTAGGCGAAGATATATTAGTTTCTATATTGTTTAGTATCTTTCCATCTGAAGTAATTAAAGAATATGTAAGTTTGTCCCCTGGTAGACCTTTCCCTGCTAGACCTATATATATCCTACCTTCATACATCGTACCTTGTGCGAATGAGGCGGTAGAATCTGGCATAAAACAAAGCTCAAGCTCGGCTGCAGGGTTGAGCCTTTGTTGCAATGCCCGCACAGGAATGTGACTTATAAAGAGGGAACGCCTACGTTTTCCTTTTTGTGTGTCTGAAAGGATGCGCGGTACATTTGGATAATGTGTTCCCTTTGCCAACGGTACATCAGATTCGTCTGATTTTGTGACATTTCGTTTGCTGAATAATAATTCATTATTATCTGTATCTAGAACACTTATGGTTCCTGAGGTATCGCCGCTTGCTGCTGGATCAATCGTTAGCTTGGGGTAAGGCAAGACAACACAAACCCCCATGTCTTCTGGCGTTGCTGATGATCCTGCAAGCTTACTTAGAATATGCTGAAAGGTCACATCATCTTTTCGCTGTCTAGTCATAAAGCTAACCCTCAAGAAAAATATAAATTATTGATGATCATCTTACTCGAGCGATATTAACATTTTCTTAAATTCTTCATCCCAAATTGCGCTTTGCTTTGCGCGGGACAAAATTTTTTGCTACAGGGTAAATGGAAGCGAGAGCGATAGCGACCGCGCAATATGAGTGGCACGCTGTTTTGGAAATAGTGATGAATTAAAAAATATTCTCCGATCCACCCGCGGCACCGCTCGCCTGCTCCGCAGTCGTTGCATTGTGTGCTAATTGGTGCGGCATATCTCCTTTTTGGAATACTTCAAATATCGCATTTTTTTCGCCAGGAGATGCTAATAATCCCGTTTGTGGATCGATACGTGCGGTGACAATATCTGCGGGTTGCAGCATCGTTGCTTCCGGCTGATTCATCAGTGCTGCTTTCATAAATTGAATCCAAATCGGTAATGCCGCTTGCGCGCCAAACTCATGCAATGAATCTTGACTATCATCAAAACCTACCCACACCGTTGCTAACAGATTGCTGTTAAATCCTGAAAACCACGCATCGACTTTATTATTTGTGGTACCCGTTTTTCCCGCTAAATCATGACGATTTAATACTTTCGCCGCAGTGCCTGTGCCCGATTGAATTACAGCGCGCATCGCCTGTGTCATTAAGTAGGCATTTTGTGGTGTAATCACTGCGGGACCGGGTTGTGGATTTGCTTGATATATTATTTTATTATTTTCATCGACAATTTTTTCAATAAAATACGGTGTCACATGATAACCACCATTCGCAAAAATCGCATAACCCGTTGCCAATTGCATCGGCGTTAACACACCACTTCCTAACGCCAATGATAACGAGTGCGGCAATGTGGCGGGATCTAATCCAAATCGTTGGATATAATCTAATGCATAAGGAATGCCAATCGCCGCTAATAATCGAATCGCTACTAAATTGCGGGATTCTGCAAATGCAACGCGTAAGCGAGTCGGTCCATAAAATTGATCGGTATCGTTTTCAGGACGCCACCACGCATTTTCACCGGAATCGCGAATCATAATCGGCGCATCGTTAATCGTGCTCGCTAACGTAAATCCTTTGGCGAATGCAGCGGAATATAGAAAAGGTTTAAAACTAGAACCCGGTTGTCTTTCTGCTTGTAATACGCGATTAAATGCACTCAATTGAAAATCATATCCGCCTTGCAATGCTAAAATTGCACCATTATTGGGATTTAAAACAACCATCGCTCCTTGCACTTTGGGTATGACATTTTGCGGCATGCCATGACGAACGCTGTAGGCCGTTAATCCTGATTGTAATGCTGCAACAGCATCATTTTGTAATGGCGATGTAATGGTGGTATACACTTTTAATCCCGAATCATACGCGCGCGGACCATACATCATTACCATGACTTCTCGTACCATTTCTGCCACATACGGCGCTTCCAAACGCACACGATCTTCGTGATATTTCGCTGTTAATGGCGCTTGAATAGCGCTTTCATACGTTGCTTTATTAATGTAACCGACATCCCACATGCGTTTTAATACATGATTTCTGCGGTCTAATGCGTTTTTAGGATTATTTAATGGATTATTGCGTGAAGGTGCTTGCGGCAAACCAGCAATCATGGCCATTTGTGGTAGCGTTAATTGATCCAGCGGTTTTCCATAATACACATGGGCTGCAGCAGAAACGCCGTACGCACGATTACCAAAATAAACTTTATTTAAATACAATTCCAAAATTTTTTGTTTGCTTAAGGCTTTGTCGATTTTAATCGCTAATAAAATTTCTTTTATTTTTCGAGAATACGTTTTTTTCGGTGTTAAAAAAAAGTTTCGTGCCACTTGCATCGTAATCGTGCTAGCCCCTTGCACTTTATGTCCTGACGTAATAACGGCAATCGTTGCGCGTATGAGGCCAATAAAATCAACACCTGGATGAGAATAAAATCGCGCATCTTCGGTTGCAATAATAGCTTCAGTTAATTGTTTGGGAACTTGATTAATCGTCACAGGCGCACGACGTTTCGCGCCATATTCTGCAATCAGTTTATCGTCTTGGCTGTAAATTCGAAGCGGCACTTGCATATGCACGTCATTGAGAACCGACACATCCGGCAGATTAAATTCCATGTACGCATATAACGCACCAAAGACGATCACCATCGTGATCATCAAGCTCATCAAAGTCCACAAAAAATGACTGATAAATCGTCGAAATGGGCGTAACAAGCGGCACTTCCTGGGTTGTGTTTTGGATATTATACACAAAAACACGGTATTGAAGAAACTATCAGCATCACTACAATAGTTCCATTTGAATTATTTGAATCATTGGAACATCACCGTGCCAACCACATTAACCATTACATTTTCGTTGCAACACTGTCATGCGATAGTGTCTGAAGAAAACGCAGACGTCATGATTGAAAAAGTAGCGTCATCAATTCCCTATGATTTTGCAGATAACAAGGCGTTATCAAAAGTAGTCGTTGAATTGAAATCGCTGTATTCAAAAGCAACGCAAGTTTTTATTCACATTCCTTCTGAACATAGCATCACACGCGAACTAACCATTGATAATAATTTGTCTGATTCAGAAATCATGCAATTTCTACAGGCTCGATCAACACAATTATTTGGCCATCCAGCTGATACGCTGTGTATGGATTATGAAATTCAAGCGGCGACAGAAGACAACAAACAAAAAATAGTGGTCGTTGCTGCGCATCGTTCTTTGATTACACGTATTCAACAATCATTTTTTGATGCCAAAATACCAGTTCACTGCATCACTACCGATGACAATATTAATTTGCTGCCGTGGCGTGATACAGAAAAACGTCAATTTAAAAAAAGAGTATGTTTTCGTTTTATGATTTATGTGATTTTAATTTTATTATTATTTATTTTTTTAAAAAATAAGATTGTAAAAGATACTCAAACAATAAAAATGCGAACGCATGTTATAGAAAAAAATAATCAAAAAATAATAGTGAATCATACAAAAGCACATTTAGCATTATTGCAAAAATTAAAATCAATGCATGCTGAAAAATCAGCGTCACTGACAACCAATCAACACGATGAGAAATTATTATTAACGATTGCTAATGCACTCCCTGTGACAATGACATTAACGACATTAAATTTAGCAGATCAAACCATTCAGATTACCGGCGTTGGGAATTCATTATCCGATATTCATCAGTATGTCGGTGCATTGCAGGAAAAATTAAAAAATCAAAAAGTGACGTTATCAGAAATTCACAATGATCAAAAAAATAAAGTGGTGATGGATTTTACGGTTGAAGTGTGCGTTTAACTTATTTGGAGTTTCGCACTCAGAAGCTTGAGTTACAAGATGTTTCAGTAGCTGAGGGAGGCGAGCTCGCGAGCCAACCGAGGCGTTTTGCAGAGAGTGCTACTGCACCGTATTCTCTGCAAAACGCCTCAGTCGACGCTAAAACGCGTCTCCTTCAGCTTCTGTGTCTGAGATATTAAATTGTAACCTAAGCTATGTTACCTACTATAATACCACCTCGGAAAAATGAGTTATGAAAAAATATTTTAATAAAAATTACTTGATTGAATTTTCAGGCGCACTATTTATTTTATTTTTTATCGGTCTTGTCAGTTATTGTTTATTTTTAAAATCAACGCTTGATCAATATCACATCACAAAACAAAATGAAAATGCGCAGCGAATAGCATTACAACAAAAAAAATACGCGGCAACAGAAGATAGTCAAACAATAAAAGCACTCAGCATATGGCAAAAAAAATATCCTGATTTTTATAAAGCCATGCAATCTTCTATTACCCTGGATCAATTGCTGCAGCAAGTCACCGAAGCGGCACAGCAATCAGGCTTTTCAATTACACAGGCTCAACCAATTGTTACGCATAAAAACAAGCATAAAATACAACTGGTATTATCAGGTAGCTATCCAGAGATATTTCGTTTTATACATTTACTGAGTCAATCAGCGTGGCCAATCGCACTAGAAAAATTATCGATTCCGCAAGCCGGTCAATTTCATTTACAATTACGCGTGGATATAAAATGATTTTTGTAGTGCGACTATTATTATTTTATTTATTTTTTAATACAGTCTCTGTTTATGCAGATGAGAATATTCCTACACGTGATCCCTTTTTACAAACCAATACGCTACCAACCATAGACAATCAAACAACCCAATCGTGCTGGATTCCGCTTTATTTTGCAGATGCAAAAACGGTCGCTGCATTTGTTTCAAAAAAAACTTCGGGCATTTTATCACCCGCTGGAAAAATAAATTACGATAAACGTAGTAATCAAATTTGGCTAAACGATGATGCAAAACATATTGCACAAATTCGAGCATTGATTCACCATCTCGATCAACCCGGCCCGCAATTTTTAATAAAAGCCAAAATAATTAATCTTGATCGGCAATATCAAAAAGCAGTGGGTTTTTTATTTCGTACCGATAATCCTATAAAGAATCCTGTTACACAACTCACGATGGACGAACCGGACGATACGGATAACGCAGGGCAATTTACCGTCACCATCGCAAAATTAGCGGGAAATCATTTACTCAATTTGCAAATTTCAGCGTTAGAGCAAGAAGGTCATGCATCATTGATTTCAAGTCCATCGTTAATCACGTTGAACAACCAAGCGGCGGTCATTGAATCAGGCGCTGAAGTGCCTTATCAAAAAGCAACGTCGAGTGGTGCTACGAGCGTTAGTTTTAAAAAAGCCGTTTTACGACTGCAAGTAACGCCACAACGTATGCCCAATGATCATATTTTATTGCATATTGCGCTCAATCAAGACAAGGTCAGTGCGTTGACGGTGAACGGTGTGCCAGCGATTCAAACGCAACAAATCACAACGCAAGTTGTCGTCAAAAATCATCAAACCATTGTGCTCGGCGGAATCCTCGAAACGTCTCGTGCGAAGCAGCAACAGGGCATTCCGGTCATCGATCAAATTCCGTTGGTTGGAGGGCTGTTTCGTCACCATGAAAACCTCAAAAAACAACAGGAATTATTGATTTTTATCACACCATCCATGATGAAAGCCCTTTCTTGAAAGGGGTCACAGTGCTATCATCCTTCGCATGAAAAACCTGAAAAATAAGAACATTTTTATCATAGGTCCCTTGGGCGCAGGCAAAACAACCGTCGGTCGTCAACTGGCAAAAAAAGCCCGTTTTGTGTTTTATGATTCAGACCAGGAAATCGAAAAATTAAGCGGTGTTTCTGTTGCTACTATTTTTGAATTTGAAGGCGAGGCCGGATTTCGCAAACGGGAACAAGAGATGATTGCGAAATTAACGCAATTGGACAATATTGTTTTGTCTTCTGGCGGCGGTTCAATTTTAATGCCAGAAAATCGACATGCATTTTCATCACGTGGCACTGTTATTTATTTACGCGCTTCTCTGGAAACACAATTGCAGCGCACAAATCAGCGCAAAGGGGTTCGCCCCTTACTCGACATTCCTGATCCTTATCAAAAAATTATTGAGCTTGATCACATACGCGCACCGCTTTACAAAGAAATCGCTCATTTTACGTATGACACCGATATCAATGGGCCGAAAGAAATTGCTGATCAAATTTTTGATGAGTTGTTTGAGGTGTGAACGTGACGGTCAGTATAAAAGAATGTTCTATTTTTACAGGATATGATTTATTTTTAGATAAAAAAAAATTTTTATCCTGTATAAAAGGCACACAAGTATTCATTATCACCGATGAAAATAGTGCGCCACATTATTTATCTACCATAAAAAATATTTTTTCAGATTTTCAATGCGACACATTAATATTACCGCCGGGCGAACAACACAAAACACTGTCTTCATTTGAAAAAATAATTAATACCGCCGCCGAACATCATCATCACCGTGACACCACATTCATTGCACTCGGTGGTGGTGTGATCGGAGATATGACAGGATTTGCAGCGGCTTGTTATCATCGTGGTGTTGCTTGGATAAATATTCCAACAACATTACTCGCACAAGTGGATGCATCCATTGGCGGCAAAACGGCAGTTAATCATCCGACGGGGAAAAATTTAATCGGCGCATTTTATCAGCCGAAAGCCGTTTTTATTGATATTAAAACACTCGACACATTACCTGATCGCGAATTTCGCACAGGGATTTCTGAAATCATTAAAGCAGCGCTGATCAAAGATGCCGAATTTTTTACATGGCTCGAAAATAACTTACCAAAATTATTGACACGTGATCCGAAAACATTATTATTTGCCATTCAAAAATCCTGCGATATTAAACGCACTATCGTCATGCAAGATGAAAAGGAAAATAATGTGCGCGCGTTACTCAATTTTGGCCATACCTTTGCGCATGCCATAGAACACGTGCTGGGATTTGGCACATGGTTGCACGGCGAGGCAGTGGCTTTCGGCATTGTTGCGGCCGCAACATTGTCACACCAGTTAAGGTTATTAAAGACGATTGATTACAATCGCATTCACAAACTATTTACGCGCTATGATTTGCTCAAAACATTGCCTCAAAACATATCGCTGACTGATTTGACCGACACTATGCAAAGTGATAAAAAGGTTAAGGCTAATCACTTACGATTTATTGTGTTAACAACGATTGGTAGCGCTGTGATCACGGATCAAGTTTCGATGGAAATGATCATGAACGCTTGGAGTTGTGCATCAAAGGGATAGTGTCATGCAGGATGCAATTGCGCTCAAACAGTTTCTTCAGTCTGTCAACCCACTCTTGCTTATCTTAGGCACCATCGGCAGCCGTAAAACAGATCTTTTATCCAAAGCAATCGACTATTCTGATCCTAATCACATGGTGCTGCGTTTAAAAGGGCGCTCTAATTTACCACCATCGATTTTAATGACTGTATTTTCAAAACATTGGGCGTTAAAAACGGTTGGTGACGAAGCAATTGGCATCAATGAAAAATTAAATTGCATCATAAAATGTTTGGAAGAGCAGCAGCAACACTGTTTATTGCTCGTAGAACAAGCTCATTTGTTGCCAATGACTATTTTAAACGCGCTTTGTCATCTCAACCATATTCAAGAAAATAAATCTATCGCGATTCGCATCATCTTGGTCGGTTATCCTGAATTAGCTTCCAAAATAAGTGCGCTCACTTCAAAAAATGCTGGTGAATTAAATGTTATTTATTTAAACAAAATGCCCACGCAATCGATTCCACAAAAACGTGAACCATTCTGGCAAACTCGTAGCGTAAAAACAGTGGCGGTACTGGTATTGTGTATGAGCGGATTTCTTTGGTGGAAAATGCAAGAAAGTCGTGTATTATTTCACGATTCAGATTCGATACCGATGCATGCGCATCACAAACGGACTCACACGGCATAAGGGAGACTTTAAATGCCTCGCTCACTTCAATTGAAAAAAATTTTTATCGGCATTTCCCTATCATTTATCACGCTCAACTCACACGCATATTATTCAAGCAGCAGCTCTATTCCATGGAAACTGCAACGCATGGTTTCCGAAGTAAATCCATCAGTTCATATTGGTGTGGTCGTACAATCCATGAGAACAGGCCAAATTTATTATTCTAAAAACGCCAATCAGTATTTTGCGCCAGCCAGTGTACAAAAACTCTTTACCGTTTCATCCGCGTTATTAAATTTAACACCCGATTATCGTTTTACCACTCGTTTATTAACAACAGGCACCATTCATCAAGGTGTTTTGAACGGTAATTTGATTTTTCAATTTAATGGCGATCCTTCGCTCACTGAAAGCAACGTCATCGGTTTGGTAAAAAAATTACAAACGATAGGAATTCGCAGAATTGTAGGCAATGTCGTGATTGACAATACTGCTTTTAATCATATTCCTTATCCCGCCGGTTGGTTGTGGAATGATTTGACATCGGTTTTTGCAGCGCCCCTAAACACCGTCATTATCAATCGCAATAAATTTGGATTAAGTTTAGTGCCTGCGAGAAGAATGGGCGAGCGCCCAACACTGATTCCACATTTACCGCCCGGTTCCGCGACGTTTATTAATGAAATGAAAACGACCCGACTGTCTGAAAGAAATTGTCCAATATCCATTATCAGTAATGAACGCAATCAATATTTGTTACGCGGCTGTTTATCAAAACGATTGGGTGTACAAGGTCGCTCAATTGCGATTCGTAATATGGAAATGTTTACACGCAGTTTGATTCGCGAATTATTGCAACAACACGGTATTCAATTTAACGGTCGCTTTTATTCTGCAAAAACACCGCCAAATTCAGAGTTATTAGCAGAACATTTATCAGCGCCACTAAAAACAGTGATCGTTCATTTATTAAAACAATCTGATAATTTATATGCCGATGCGTTATTTAAAAAAATTGGAGAATATTATGATCATGCGCCGGGATCTTGGCAAAATGGTTTGCTTGCAGAGTCACCGATTTTATCGCGCAATGTTGGCATTAATCTTCACAACATACATTTGATCGATGGTTCTGGATTATCGCAATACAATATGGTCACGCCGAATGATGTGGCGAAAATGCTGAATTATATTGAACATAATTCAACGTTACGTAACACATTAATTCCAGCGTTACCCATCGCGGGTGTTGATGGCACATTGGTTTATCGCATGCCAATGCTGGCGCGCGGTGATCGCGTTCATGCAAAAACAGGATCGATGACAGGTGTTTCCACACTCGCAGGATTTGTAAAAACAGACAATCGTGGATTATTAGCTTTTGTCATTATGATTAACGATGTACCGCGTAATCGTTTCCCATACATTGTGTTGGAAAATCATATTGTTGAATTTTTAGCTGAGACGTGATTATTAGATGCGAATTCGTTTGGAGTTTTATTAATGTCTACTGTTACTACTTTACCGACTTTTAGTCATATTCAAATTGCGGAGGTTGAAAAAAATCTCGATGCGCTATTGAAAAAAAATCTCGAAATCATCGACAAATTATTAAATGAGTCAGTTTATACCTGGGAAAATTTGTGTCATCCCATTGAAAATCTGAATGATCAATTACAGCAGTTTTGGGGACCGGTTCAGCATTTAAGCGCAGTCGTCAATTCACCTCTGCTGCGCAACACAGTCAATGCCTGTTTACCCAAATTATCGGATTATCAAACACACATTTCGCATAATGAAAAATTATTTCATGCGATTGAATCCATTAAAAATAGTGCGCAATTTTCTACGTTATCAAAAGCACAACAAAAATCAATTGAAAATGATTTGCGAGATTTTAAATTAAGTGGTGTGCATTTGCCTTTAGCGGAAAAAAAACAGTTTGCAGACATTTCAAAATCATTGTCACAAGAGATGCAGCGCTTTGAAGAAAACTTATTGGATGCCACCATGGCCTTTAAAAAGCACATGACCGATGAACAATTATTATCGGGAATTCCAGAGCATGCCAAAAATGCCGCAAAAAATAATGCGGAAAAAGAAAATTTAGAGGGTTGGTTGTTTACCTTAGAAGCACCGGATTATTTGGCAATCATGATGTTTGCGGATTCTCAAGCACTGCGTGAAGAATTTTATGACGCTTATGTGACACGGGCTTCTGAAATCGGACCCAGTGCCGGACAATTTGACAACAGTGAATTAATGCAAAAAATTCTCAGCGATCGTTTTGCGTTAGCAAAAATATTGGGATTTAAAAATTATGCGGAATATTCACTCGCTACCAAAATGGTAAAAAAAACAGATGATGTCTTAACTTTTTTAAATGAGCTTGCGGAAAAAACGGTATTAAAAGCCCGCGAAGAATTTCGCGCCTTATCTGAATTTGCAAAAAAAGAATTAGGGATGGAAAAATTAAATGCATGGGATGTTGCTTACGTTTCAGAAAAATTGCGTCAAAAAGAATATGCGATTTCTTCTGAAGATTTGCGTCCGTATTTTCCTGAGCCACACGTATTAAACGGTTTATTTCAAATTATAAATCGATTATATGGTATTGCGTTTGAAAAAGTGGAGGCGGATGTTTGGCATCACGATGTAAAATGTTTTCGGTTACTCGATCAGGTGGGCAACACACAAGCGCATTTATATTTTGATTTGTATGCCCGTGCCAATAAGCGCGGTGGTGCCTGGATGGATGATTGCGCAACACGTCGTCGATTAGGCAATGGCGACATTCAATTACCTGGCGCTTATGTGACCTGCAATTTTAATGCACCGATTGGCAATAATCCTGCTCTATTTACGCATGATGATGTCGTCACTTTATTTCATGAATGCGGGCATGCGCTGCAACAAGTGTTAACGAAAGTGGATGTTGCTTCTGTCTCTGGAATACAAGGCATTCCGTGGGATGCTGTTGAAGTCGCGAGTCAATTTTTTGAAAATTGGGCGTGGGAGAAAAATTCCATTATTTATTTTGCAAAACATTATCAAACACAGTCACCTTTGCCTGATGATTTATTTAACCGCATGGATCGCGCGAAAAATTTTCAATCGGCGATGCAAATGGGTCGGCAATTAGAATTTGCCTTATTTGATTTTCGATTGCATTTAGAATTTGATGAAAAAAATCCAGCGTGTGTTCAGACGATTTTAAATGAAGTACGAAAAAAAATGGCGGTTGTCCCTGTGCCTGAATGTAATCGTTTCCAGCATGGTTTTTCGCATATTTTCGGCGGAGGATATGGCGCGGGATATTACAGCTATAAATGGGCTGAAGTCATGGCTTGTGATGCATTTTCTTTATTTGAAGAAAAAGGAATTTTTGATCGTGACACCTCTGACAAATTTAAAAAAACATTCTTGGAAAGTGGTGGCGCTGCGGAACCTTTGGATTTATTTATTGCGTTTCGCGGGCGAAAACCAACGGTGGATGCGTTGTTAAAACAATCGGGGATTTTCTGAGCTCTCATTGACAGTGAAGGTTTTATATCATAAACTCTCAGTATCATTGAGGGTTTTGTCACGTGGAAAAAGCATTCCTTTCAGAAATAATTGAAGAACAAGCAGAGATCCTCGAGTCTGCGAACGCAGGCTATAGGCGCCACGCCCTACAGGAGCTGCAGGCGGCCATTAAAAGCCCGCAAATTGTTGTCATTACAGGAATGAGACGCTGCGGAAAATCAACCTTACTACGTCAAATTTTAAAGTCTAGATTTGACAAAAAAGCCTTTTATTTCAGCTTTGAAGACGAGCGATTGCTACACTTTACAGTTGATGATTTCAATTTATTGTATGAAGCACTCATTGAGTTTTATGGCGAACAATCCACCTTTTTTTTAGACGAAATTCAAAATATCGAACACTGGGAATTGTTTGTCAGAAGATTGCATGATCGCGGCATGAAAATATTTATCACTGGATCCAATGCCACTCTGCTCAGTCAAGAGTTCAGCACACGATTAACCGGGCGAACAGTTCCTTATGCGCTCTATCCTTTTTCTTTCAATGAATTCATTGAATTTACAATGCCTGAACTTAAAAACAAATTTCCTACGACCGCAGTATCGCGCGGTTTATTTTCTAAGGCATTTACTCATTATATAAAATTAGGTGGCGTGCCTTTGTATGTCATCAATCAAGAACGTTTTTTCTTAACGCAGCTTTATGAAGATATTTTATATCGCGACATTATTTCACGCTATAAAATCAATGATGAAAAATCGATACGTGAACTGTCGCTTCATTTAATTAGCCATGTGTCGTCACTCTATACTTACAGTAAATTAAAAAATATGTTGCATCTGGGTAGCATGAATACCGTAAAAAATTATATTCAGTATTTAGAGAATAGTTATTTATATTTTTCAATACAGCGATTTTCATACTCATTAAAACAACAACACCTGGCACCAAAAAAAATTTATTGCATTGACACCGCTTTAATTGATATTTTATCGTTTAAGTTTTCAGAAAACTTAGGGCATCTTTTAGAAAATATTGTTTTTGTCGAGTTAAAACGCCGACAACAAGAAATATATTATTACCATACAAAAACAGGGCTTGAGGTAGATTTTATAATACGATCGGGTGCAAAAATAACTGGCCTCATTCAAGTGTGCGCATCACTTGACAATAAAGAAACCCAAACGAGAGAAGTGAATGCATTGCTGCAAGCGATGAATGAAACAGGACTATCTCATGGTATCATTTTAACCAAAGATGGCTCGAAGACAATTAACGAAAAAGGCAAAACGATTCAGGTGATGCCGATTTATCAGTGGTTGCTGAAATAATATGAATCAAAACGAATTAAAACAACAAGCCGCCAACACAGCATTAAAATATGTTTCCGATACTATGTTTATCGGCGTTGGATCGGGTTCAACCGTCAATTATTTTATTGACGCGCTCGCAACAATGAAGCATAAAATCAAGGGTGCTGTTGCTGCATCCATTGACAGTGAGAAAAAATTAAAATCCATCGGCATTCCCGTTTACGATTTAAATTCAGTCGATGTGTTGCCGATTTATATTGACGGTGCTGATGAATTTAATGCGTTTAAATATTTAATAAAAGGCGGTGGTGGTGCATTAACCCGCGAAAAAATTATTGCAACCACAGCAAAACAATTTATTTGTATTGCAGACGCAACCAAAGAAGTGACTGTGTTGGGGAAATTTCCAGTCGCAGTTGAAGTCATTCCGATGGCGCGTGGATTGGTTGCGAGAGCTATTGTTAAGCTGGGTGGAATGCCTGAATATCGCAAAGGATTTACCACCGACAATGGTAATATTATTCTCGATATTTACCAATTGGATTTAACACAACCCATCAAAATGGAAGAAGCGCTTAATAATATCACGGGCGTCGTCTGCAATGGCATTTTTGCAAAACGACCCGCCGATAAGATAATTGTCGCTGGCCAACAAGGTATTCGTGAAATAGATTAAGCTGCTTCGTCTTGTTCGTCTTGTATTTTTTGCTTCGAGCTTTCTGTTTTAATACGATCAAATACTTCTTCGCGATGAATAGCGATGTGTTTTGGTGCTTCAATACCAATACGAACTTGATTGCCTTTGACTTCTAATACTTGAATTTTGATTTCACCATCTTGAATGAATAAACGTTCACCGATGGAACGGGTTAATACTAACATGTGCTTACTCCTAAAACGTCCAAACTCTGACAGCTGTTCCCACTTTAATTTAAGTTAACCAACTTTTAAAACGAGAACTACTGAAACTCCGGTCTGCACCGGTTCCTCCACTGAAAAGGGTGACATTCTGCCACAGCTTTTCCAGCGACGCAAAGTTTTACTCACTTTACGCACGGATACATTAGCAAGGAGAGATTAAGGTTTTATTAATCGGAAAAAATATCAAAAAATGCGATAATAAAAAATTGAGGTGTGTTGTTTTTAGACAGAGTCAGCACCTCTAACGCGCAGCGAAAACGGGAGAGGCCGCCACAACTGGCGCTTTCATGCACGGTGTAACAGATTTTAGTGCCGGTTCAAAGACAGATGTCATCACTTGTTTCCATTGTGCTGTTGCCGCTTCTACTTTCACTACAGCATCATTGATCAAGATATCAAATGTATGTCCCTTTTCACCTACGTCAGGGTGTGCAAGCATCTGGTGAGTCGCATCCAATGCGCAAAGAATTTTTTCAAATTCTTTTTCCGCTTGATTTGGATTCGTTTGTAAATTTCTTACAGCAGAATCTAAGGCGTTTTGCAAAACGAATGCATGCTGATATTTCATAAAATTCACATTCTCTTTTGTGCCTGGATAATTTTTAAATTGCCAGAAACGTGTCGCATAATATTTTTTTGGCATTTTCTGAAACTCCAATCCTGGAAAAAATTTCCCCTGACTGTCCCGCGCCCATTGAATTTTTTCATACGTCCAAATCTGTGCCATCGCATCCTGCAGCGATTGTATCGCGGTATTGACTGCATAGACTGCATGTTCAATAGAAGAAATCACGGAACCATCTTCGCGTTTCAAGGGAGCGCTAAAACCAGTTTCCAACAGATGAGATAATGCATCCGCGATATCCGCTCTCGTTTTACAGCGTCGATTATCTTTCTTTAATAATTCATCAGTAATCACTGTCTCTTTTTCTGGCATATTTAATTTGATCGTCGGATATCCACCTGCATTACAACTTCCCATCCACTGAAACGGCACGCCAACATATTTTTGTAACTCTCTTAATGAAACCTCTTTAATTTTTTTATTGCCCGTGAAAAATTCGATCAGCACCTGATTCATTGCGCGTGTTGCGACGACATCATAGAAAATATCTGTTTCGCGTTTTTTTGACTCTTCGGTTGCAAATAAAGTTTTATTAAAATCGCGTAATTTTTTAAATGCCGACATTTCCGTGAGATTATCGCGATACCGAGAAAATTTTGTTGAATCGCAATACACTTTCTCTTTTGCTTCGATGAATGCTGCATCCACAATTCTCTTTGTCGCTATCTGTATCGCCTCAGCGCGAATACTCTGACTCGCATCAGGCCAAGTTGTTTGATAGGCATTTAATTCATTCATTGCTTGCCCAAATTTACCGCGAGCTATTAACTCTGCTACGTAATATTTTTTTTCGCATTGTGTGTACTTTTCTAATTGCAATTGTTTATAAAAAAATTCGTTCTCTATTGCCGTTTTTTCAGCTGCAGCAAGAGCATGACGATTACCGCACTCTGCAGCCAATACTGTCGACAATGGCATATTGGCCCATCTTTCTTGGCATATTATTTTGTGTGAGCTTTGAAATAATTCAACTCCGACGCGCCTATGGGACAATTTGTCTTGTGCATCGACAAAAACAGTTGACTCTCGTAATAATGCTGCAATACCACCCAAGTTCTTTTTTTCGGCATACACAACGGCTTTTAAATACCACGGCAAACCGACTGTTTTTAGCCAACAATCATACCTTTGAACAACTGATTCATTTGCTTGTTTTAAAAATATATAAGCAGCTGTCGTTTCATGATTGAAAGCATAAGTTTTTTTAACAAGCGCTGCCTTCAATAGGCTTTCTGCCTGTTCCGTTGCGGCAGTTATTTTTCGTGCCAACACTTCTTTTTCTTCTTTATGATTTTCATCCGCATTTATATATCTTGAAAAAGCCGTTTTAAATCGTACTGGGTTATCAATAATTTTTTGCGATACTAATTTTCCTTCTGCGTCAAAATATTCTTGTAGGACCAAAGGCGGAGTTACGGGTTTTTCTGAAACAACAGGCTGTGGAGTTTGCGTTGCATCAGGAATTTTCTCATCATCATCGCTGTCATAGCGTGATTGATGTGCAGTGGGGGCTTCGGCTGATTGCCTCGGAGAATTTCTACTCGATGTAGTTTCTATGTCATGCAAATCTGACAGTCTACTTTCAGTTAATCTTGATGGATTACCTACCAATACACTTTGGTTTGCTGCCAACTCAGTCACATCAATCGGGGAGACAGCAGGACGTAGTGTTTCAAGCGCTGTTTGAAGCGCATCATGCGAACGCCTTTTTGTCAGTAATTTAAACAGTGGATTGCGATGCTCATATTCTTGAATGTGACGAAGCGCATAAAATAATTTTTCGCCTATCGTAGAAAATTTTGCAAGGTCATTCTTAAAAAAATCTGTTTTGTTAAATTTTTTTCCTTTTCCGCCGCGTTTTTCATAATAGGCATCTTCCAGCGCTTTAAATAGATCTGTAACGGTTGTGTTTATCCCGTCTCCATTTTTATCGACAAAAATAATCGGCATAGTATCAAGCCAATTGACACTGGGTTCAAAACGACGAAAATCAGTGTTAGCTAAATCAATTTGGATGCCGTCAGAAAAAGAAGTGGTGCTGATATTTAAACGCTTTTTTTTAAAATTTCGAAAATCTGCTGCGCCTGTTACCGTGCGATTGCGAAAATCTTTTTGTTCTCTCTTAACTTGTTCCGCAAATTCATTGCACGTTAAAAATAAATTTTCTGAAGTTCCTGTCATACATCATCTCCGTTACGCTAGCTTTTAATCTACCACAACCACCGTAAAAATAGATTAACACTCACATATAGGGAAAATATTTATACAATACAATTAGATACCATTTTCATAAATCCAGACTATAATTACCATACTCAGGGATGGTATAGGAATTTATGAATCAATTGAATTGGTTATCAAAACAACAAGGAGACATTTATGCAAGTCCCCGCTCAAGTGACGTTTCGTAATTTAGCTCATTCAGATTCTGTCAAAGAACATATCGACGAAAAAATTGATAAACTGCAACAAATGTGTCACAGCATTGTTGCTTGTCATGTGGTCGTTGAATTTGAAAATAAAAATCAACATCGCGGAAATTTACACAATACGCATATTACAATTACCGTTCCTGGACAGGAATTGGTAACGAAACTCAATCATAATGAAGATATGTATGTGTCGATTCGCGATGCATTTGATGACATGACGCGAAAATTGAGAGAATACATCAAAGAATTGCGTGATGGAAAAAGCCATCAATCATTGTTATACGGTAAAATTGTGCGGTTATTTAATGGTGATGGATTTGGTTTTATCGAAAGCGACGATGGCACTGAATATTATTTTAATGCCAATCATGTAGCACATCCGGATTTTCAAAAATTATCGATTGGTATGCCGGTTCATTTCATACAAGAGATGGGGCATGATGGTCCGCAAGCGCATCGAGTAAAGGTGATTGAAAAGTCTACCGAATAAAGTAATACAGAGACGTGACACAGTCGCGTCTCTTACTTAATACCACCAAAAAACTTTTTAACCCCTATTTCCCACGGATAAATCATCACATCATTTATTTTTTTAATTTGCGGATCACAAGAAAAACAAACGGCTTCACATTCAGCAAAATCACTGGCGATATTCATCAGAGATTTTAAATCATTTTGTTCAACACAGATTTTGCTTTTAATTTCGATCAATAATAATTTTTCTCCAGGACGCTCAACTATTAAATCCACCTCAACATCATTGTCTGTGCGTAAATACGAGAATTGATATTCTGATTGATGATAGCCCGCTAATTTAATGCATTCAGTTACAATAAATTGCTCGAATAAATCACCGTAATACATGGTTGAGCGCACAGGTGGAATACTCAATGTTTTGCTCAGCGCTCTGGCAATTCCCACATCAATAAAATAAAATTTGGGTGCATGCCGCAATCGTTTTCGAAAAGAATGTCGGTAAGCTTCTAACATAAAGCCTAATAGCGTATCTTCTAAAATCTCAAAATACGTTACAACTGTTTTTTCATCAATGCCAACATCACGCGCAATATTGGCATAATTAACTATTTTGCTGTTGGATTGTGCTGCCACTTGTAAAAAACGGCGAAATGAATCGAGTTTTTTTACCAATTGTTCTGCCCACACTTCGACTTTTAAATAAGTCAGTGCGTAACTTTGCAGAAATTTTTTCTTTGCAGTGGATGTTGTTAAATTGACTGTTTTTGGTAACAAACCCCATGATAATGCAACGTCTAATGTAAAATGCGAACCCAATTCAAGATAAGTGAGCGGATACATGTGATAAACAAACGCACGTCCAGCTAATAAATTCACGCCGGATAATTTTAATTTTCGTGCACTAGAACCCGTAAGAATAAAAATTTTTTTTGTTTTTTTCTTTTCAATTAATAGATGAACAACGTCCAACAATTTCGGCACTTTTTGAATTTCATTGATAATGACATGCGTTGCGGAATCAGGCATTGCATCGACAAGCGCTATTAACTCATTGGGTTTTTCTAAAAACCGCACTTCAATTTCTGGATCCAGTAAATTGATATATAAATTTTGATTAAGCTTGAACTCTTCTTCGAGCAGCGCACTTTTCCCAACGCCACGCGCACCAAATAGCAACAAACTGTGATCGTGTGGTAATGCGATTTCACGCCTGAAATACATCAATCCACTCCAGATTTTCTACGTAACTTCGGAGTTAATTCCGGATTTACGGCGTAAATCCGGAGTTAATTCCGGTATTACAGCATATAAATCTTTAAAAAGCAATGGGTTATAAAAAATTTTTACTCCCGCACAATCGCCTTCTCCATCACATGATCTTTAATTTTTTTCTCTAACATCTCACCCGTCATTTTGTTACGTGCTGAAAAACGTTTGTCGAGAACAAATAATTCGACGGTGACGGGATACTTTGTATTTCCAACGCAAGGTGAATGATAATTTTTCTGACCCCAACTATTAATACCTACATCGTTGGGATTTATTTCTGCATTCGCATCGAATGGCAATCCTCTTGCATCGATCGGCAAATTATAAACGACCCATTCATAATGCGACGAATCTTTCACAATCAACGCGAGCGAACTGGCATCGGGCGATACTTTTTGCCATTTTATTTGCGGCGATGGTGCATTCTGAACACAAGTCACTGGGGGTTTGTCTGGAAATGACGCTTTGAGATGCAAACGATCGATATCTTTTGGGTCTCGCCCTAGAAGGTAGGTTATCACTGCCAATGTATCGAACATGTGCTTAAATCCGTTTATAATGTTCAACCCTCGTCTGATTATACTGGAGAATCCATTGAAAATACCACCCGCTGATATGTTGGCAGCCGCAAAATCGGTGCTGCCCAACGCCTATGCCCCCTATTCACATTTTTCGGTAGCCGCTTGTGTGCGCGCGGAAAACGGCGAATTATTTTCAGGATGTAATGTGGAAAATGCGTCATTTTCTATAACGATGTGTGCCGAAGCAGGTGCAGTTTCTGCGTTATTTGCGCACGGTCATAAAAAAATAATTGAAGCGTTGATATTGGTGCCTGATCAAAAAATTTGTTCTCCGTGCGGCGCTTGTCGTCAACGATTGTTAGAATGCGCCGCACCTGAAATATCCGTTCATTTATGCACAGTCGATGGGAAATACCAGCATACGACATTGGCTGAATTATTACCGTTTGCTTTTGGGCCTCAGAATTTAGCAACAAGACTATAATATACCTCGAAGATGTGATGAATATACTGGAGAAAAAATAATGACGCAATCTGCTATCAACGCCGCAAAAATTATTTCACAAAAAGCGCCTAATTTTAAGCCTAAACTCGCAATGACGTTGGGTTCTGGTTTGGGTGATCTTGCTGATTTATTAGAAAACGTTGTAAAAATTCCGTATAGCGATTTACCCGATTTTCCGCCGTGCACGGTGGCGGGACATGCTGGTAATTTATTTTTGGGAAAATTAAATGGACTGCCTGTCGCTTTTTTACAGGGACGTGCGCATTATTATGAAGGTATTTCACATACGATTGCAAAAACGTATATTCGCACGCTGAAATTAATCGGCTGCGAATCAATTTTAATCACAAATGCCGCGGGTTCGATGCGAGAAAATATTGCGCCTGGCGATTTGGTTTTAATTAACGATCATATTAATTTTCAAGGGATGAATGTGTTGTGCGGACACAATGAAGATGATTTTGGACCGCGTTTTTTAGGTATGGAAGATACGTATGATATTGGGTTACGCGAAAAATTATTGGCTGTGGCAGCTGAAAATAATATTGCTTTAAAACAAGGTGTTTATTTTGCCGTATTAGGACCCAGCTTTGAAACGCCTGCAGAAATTCGCAGCTTTCAAATATTGGGCGGTGATGTGATTGCGATGTCGGCAATCAATGAAATTATCACCGCGCATCATTGTGGTTTGCGAGTCGCGATGATTTCAGTGATTAGCAATAGAGCGGCTGGGTTAAGCACACAAAAAATCAGTCATGAGTTGACATTATCGGGTGCGAAAAAAGCAGCGGAAACGTTGAAAGCATTGGTAGAGAGGTTTGTGAGTCGCTATTAAAAGTGGGGGATTGACTATTTCCCACTTTGATCTTTTCCCACCTTGTGCTATAATTGCCAATATCACCTATGAAACGAGGTATTATTATGCGTGCACCTAAGATTGTAAGGCCCGACGCCAAAGGCAGAATTAACTTGGGCACTTTACCTAAAGACATCAGCGGATTCAGATTAACGATCGATAAATTAGGACGCTTCATCTTAGAGCCACTTTCTGAAATTTCTGCAAGAGAAAAATGGATTTTCGAAAATCCCAAAATATTAGTTAAGGTACAAAAAGGCTTGAAAGAGGCTGCGGAGGGCAAACTGACCAAAATGGATTTTTCAAAGTTTTTGGATGATTGAGTAAATTAACATGAATCATTATGAAATTTTTCTTGTTGAAGAAGCGAAAAACGATCTTCTCACTCTCGAATTAAATCCAGGATTAAAAAAACGATTAAAGGCGGTCAAAAAAGCATTGGCGTACTTGCAAAATAATCCACGACATCCCGGTTTGAATACACACAAATATACTGAACTTAAAGGACCGCGCGACGAAGAAGTCTTTGAGGCGTATGCAGAAAACAATACACCAGGCGCTTATCGTATTTTGTGGTATTACGGTCCGGATAAAAAACAAATAACAGTTTTTGCAATTATTCCACATCCATAAGCGCAAAAAAGAAAGGGGTGGCTTTGACACCACCCCTTTTTTTGGCAATCCCTACCAACGCGTTCTGTCCTTAGAACCTTTTTTCCCTTGAGAAAATCATTATCCCTAAACATGGATTAATCTATCAGGTTAAATACTTTTAACAAGCGCTTGTGAAAATCATTTTCATTACTATTGGTCACTATTTAATCTAAAACAGAAAATTAATTTAAAAATCATCTGGTTCGCCTATGCTTCTCATCAGTGAAATTTTGGTTTTTTTAACGCTTTAAGGGGGATGCTGACACTGAGTTAAGAGATATCTCACAACGGTAACAAATTACAAAGGAGAAAAAATGGAAATGAAAAAAATGTGCTTTAATGCTGCTTATCCGGAAAGTGTATGTGATTCTGAGCGTTGTACACGACAAAAATTTCAAATAACGCAGAGATACAGTAGCTGAAGGAGGTTTGCGTAGCAAACCGACTGAGGCGCTTTGCAGTTAGAGTCGCAGAGGCATTCATTTCGAACAACTTCATCTAAATGATCGTCATCCTAAGATTTCCATAAGAATTAACTCTTATACTTTTCATTATGCCAAATTCAGTCATAAAAGATTTAAAGTCACTACAAAATACACAGTTCTTGCCATCTGACAAGTTGCGTCAAAAAATTAAAAAAAATATCCAGTTAATTGTAGCGCGCTGCGATCAATACTATAACGACCAAGCATTTTACGGAAATGCTGCGTTGAATAGAAAAATATTACTTGATCCTATTGTCTCGGAGAATTTGACCGTTGACGTTATTCAATTTTTAATGAGTGCTCCCGATGATACACAACCAAAAATAACACGCAAAAATCGAAATGAAGATGTGCAACTCACGCTGAAAGATATTATTTTATTTGGTTTTGCAGATGGACTGGACGCCATAAGATTACTTCCCAATAATGAACGCGATTACGGCCCGCAAGAATATGAGCAACAAAAAAAAGCGTACGATACAAACACAACAAAAATTCTTAATGCGATAAAAACGGCGGTCAATAGAACGGAAGATTACGAAATTTTATCTCCTTCAGTGACACATAAGCAGTTTAGATGGATTTGTGACGTCATCGGTTTAATGAAACGCGAACGGAACAGAGCAGATGAATTGCTATATGTTCCCGGGTATACCGCTCAAGAAATACGACGTCAAATGGAAGATGGATTTAGGACATTGTGTCAACAGCTTGGCTTATATGTAAAAGAAGAGCAGGATTACAGTGTTAATACCACGTTAGAGATTTTTTGCGAAACATTTCTTTCTAATAATGAAGCATTGTTAAATGGAATTGTGAGCCATCTTTTTTATGACAGACTTCACCTGACTGCTGCACTAGAAAATCAGAGACAAATAATTTTTGCAGACGGAAATCAATACAGTTATCGACAAATATTTGCAACACTGGTTGAAAAAATACAAAACAATCCCAAAAAATATCCCATCGCAGAAGAGCAGTTTTCTTTGCGATTCCAATTGATTGAAAAAACAATCAGTGAAAAATTTCCAGAAGAGGCAAAATATGCAACAGAAAATCCTGGTCTTTATAACGAAGCAGGAAAATATGTGTTAACCGAAGGTCCCTTACCCAAATCAATTTATACGGTTCAACTCGAAAAAATTGCCGTCCAACTTTTGCAATCATCCGATAACGTCGCTGTCAGAAAAATCAATGGTGATTATTTTATATTTTTTCAAAACACTCAGGAAATTTACAATATTAGCGAAATAATGAGATACGCTAATTTTCAACATCTGCAAATAGAGGATGATGCTGTCTATCTAAAATACACAGAATCATTTGGAATAATATCTGATATAACAGAAGCGCGCTTTAATGAAATAAAAAATGATCTTGAGAAAGAAATACAAAATTCAGCAAAAGATTCAGTAGATCAAGCTCGAGATAAACAAATACAGTCTGCTTATGCAAAGTTGCATCTGGCCGAAGCACAAGCAATCAATTATTACACCACAGGAATAAAGACCCGCCGAGAAGGCTACGTTTTAATAAACAATTTATTGAGAAATGCATCGGATCAAACCGAGGATGAAATAAAAGCAGCCATTGTGCATGCGGTTATATTAGGGAGTGGTTTGAGAAAACTGGGCGTTCTTCAACACGAGACAACTCCTGGAAAAAGAGTGGCTGAAAGATATTTTAAGAATTACGGTGTTAGTTTTGAAGAATCTGCAACGAGCAAAAACGTTAGACAATTATCAGGTTTTATTAGCGCAACATCCAATGTAGCAGATCAAATACCAGCGATGAAGAAATTTTCTTATGCGCAAACTGCTGATAGTCGCATGGATTTTATCAGTACCATTGGTTTTCCTATTGCACTATTATCAGAAAACCCTGAAGAAAAAGAAATTTTAATGCCGCCAGGACAAGTGCAAGTCGTGGAACATCTCAGCAAAAATATTTCTTCAACTCGCGCTTTGTTCGCCGTGCGTGCAGTGTCTGATTTGCGATCGTATAGCGAACTAAGCCTTCAACCGTATCAACATCCAGATGATTTAATGTGTTTGAATTATCATCTTATCGCTTCTGCATTTGATGCTGTCAATTCTCTAGACCCTATTGTAAAAGCCGCTGCAACACAGCTGATATTAATATATCAAATTAGCATGTCCCAATTTTTACGATCGCGTGAATTAATAGAAAAAGGTGACGCGAGCTCTGAAACAATAGAAGTTCTTATCGCAAAAAAGCGAGCACAAAACAAATTAGCGCTAGAAAAAATTCATGAAAAATTTTTGGATATAATAAACGAAATTAAACGATATCAAAAAGGTGAATGCGCAGCTGCTTTTTTATCTAAAAAAATGGCTTTATTGCTTAACAATGCCATATCAAATAATGATATATCGTCTGATCAGGTCGCGTCTTTTTTTAATACTGCCGCTATCACAGGAGACGGAGCGTCAGTACAGATGTATTGTCAATTGACTGGTAATAATAAGCCTAATAAAGCAGCGGTTATGTCGGCATTAAATGTGACCATTCAGAACAAAAAGTGGGATGTTTTGTCGTATTTTTTTGAAATGACAGGGGATAATAAGCCAACGCAAGCGGCCATCATAGAAGCATTTGTTGCGGTAGCGGTAGCCGAAGCCAAGGTCGACATAGTTACACCTCTAACTTTAAATTTTATGACACAAATAGATTTTTCGAACCCAATCCAAGATTTTTGTCGTATATGGCGTTCGCTGAAATTTAACCCTGAGTTACAAAATACTTATTTAGAAACCATTAAAAACAAGCAGCCATTTTTTATTAAGACAGCGAAAGATTTTTTTACGTTATTGTCTTTACTGAACAGTTCTACCCACCCTATCCTTTTTCGGGCGTTTAAAGAACAAGTGGTATCACTTATTAAGTTCGAAGAAGATTTTAAGTATGTGGTGCAACTTCTCGACGTAGCCGAATTACGCACTATTCTCGAACATTTTACTGAAAAACAAATATTGGATTTTTGTAATGGTCCTTGTTCATATGGTTTTAGGTGTTTTTTAAAAAAAAGGGAGGTCATCACATTACTTATTTCCTATGAAAAAACAAAATCGCTTTTTGAAAGAAGTTTTGCAAATGGCGGTGATTTTATAGATACAATGAACACAAATATAAAATGTTTAGAGGCGGGACTGAAATCTGATTTTTATGCGACCGAAGATGGTGTGCGTGCGTTACAAGCTGCGCTTAAAAGATTGTTGAATCGAAAAGAGCGACAACAAGCATGCATGGGACTAATAATAGATGTTGCCATATCGTGCGTGGCTGCAAAATTAGCGGAATTAGTAAAATCGCAGTGCTGTTATGTTAGCGAGAAAAAACTTTCCGACACGTTTTCTCCTGGCGAAATTTATAATGCTATTGTCAATGTGACCGCTGATTTTACAAGCATAAAACATGATTGTACAAGCTTTACAAAAACAGCACAGTCAGACTCAGAGAGGACGCAATGGATTTATTCAGTATTAAATGACCAGCATGAAGAGATGGGAAGACTGATTTATCCCTGCAGAGAAAAAAATGATAGCGTCCCACCCCACATTATTTATTTTCCGGGCACTGTCGATCCCAACGTGAAAGGAATCTCGTTAGCAGAAATCAAAAGATTTGTAGACGAAAACATTGCTAGGACGCATTCTGATTTAGATCTTAGTGCTGCAATTCATCGCTATGTATTAATCACTGGAGAAAATCAGTATGTTGCTGGCGTGAGTCAAAAGAATCACTTAGTCGTTCAAGGAAGCTCTCCGAGAGATGAGGAACGTTCCTACGATACTTTTCAACAGGCGGTGGGCTGTACTTCAAACGTCTATGTTCCTAGAAATTTTTGTAGCACTAACCGTAATACCGTCATTACCAGTCATGCTTCATTATTGACACAGCAATGGGGTCCCTTTGTTAGCAAAAGCACTTTCTTGCAAGACCCTGATCCAAAAAACAAAACCCTATCTGTTTTCGTTGAAAACGAATTGCCACGCTATCCCGCTGCGCCTGTTACTTTTAACGTCAGTCATTCGTCTTTTCTGCGACCTCCAACAACACACGCCTCAAAAAAGGAACTGCCATCTTCCTCTAATTTCCCTGGTTAACGAGAGTTGTAATGCTGTGAAAATAGTATATACTTTATAATATATACTTTATAATATATACTTTAATGTGAGGGTGCGCGTATGAGAAGACCAAAAAATCGAAAAATAAAAAGGTCGAAAAAACCTGTAAAAAACAAAAAAACACCTAAAATGTCAGGTGATATTAAGACAACCACGGTATTTACAAACGGACAGAGCCAGGCTATAAGAATACCGAAAGAATTTCGTGTGAACGGGAAGAAAGTGTATATCAAAAAACAAGGAAATTGCTTAATGATTATTCCGATAGATGATCCGTGGCGATCATTAATTAATGCTTGTGGACAATTTTCTGATGATTTTATGAAAGAGGGCAGAGAAATATTGCCCGATCAAGAAAGGGACTGGAGTAGTTTTAAATGAAACGCATGCTGGACTCAAACATATGTATTTACATTATAAAGCACGAACCCGTTATGGTTGAAAAAAAATTTCGATCATTTCATATAGGAGATATCGCAATCTCATCTATTGTTTTTTCTGAATTAGCGTTTGGCGCACACAACAGTCACCATGTAGAAAAAAATTTATTTTTGTTAAGCGAGTTTATTCATCCTATTGAGATTATTTCCTACGACAAGGCAGCAGCTTCTGTTTACGGTGGAATTCGAGCTGAACTAAAAAGGACGGGGAACCTCATTGGTCAATTAGATATGTTAATCGCCGCTCATGCTATCAGCATAAACGCAACACTGGTCACTAATAATCTAAAAGAATATTCGCGAATTAAACATTTGAAGTGTGAAAACTGGATTTAATATCCCCCCACTTTTCCTGCAACAATGTTAGTGCAACAACAGTGGCTGTTTCCGTGCGCAAAATACGCGGACCTAAAGACATTATCAAAAAATGATGCGCAACGGCATTTTGAATTTCGACATCACTAAATCCCCCTTCAGCGCCAATCGTGACAGAAATATTTTTATGCACGACAGAATCCAATAAACTATTTTTCTCTTGCCGTGGACAACAAATAATTTTCACCTCTTGATTTTGCAAAATCCATTCTGAAAATAAAATCGGTGAATGTACTCTGGGAACAACACAACGTCCTGATTGTTCGGCAGCATTGATGGCGATTGATTGCCAATGCGCAACCCGTTTTTCAATGCGATTTTCAGATAATTGTACCTGACAAAATTCAGTAAATAGCGGCGTAATGTCAGAAACACCTAATTCCACCGATTTTTGAATTGCATAATCCATGCGTTCGCCGCGCGAAATCGCTTGACCCAAATGAATTGATAATGGAGATTCCGTTTTTCGTTCAAACCATTCGCCTATTTCAACACAGGCCGTTTTTTTATTTTCAGAAGTTAAAACAGCGTCAAATTCACCGCCATTCCCATTAAAAATAACAAAACGCTCGCCCACTTTTTTTCGCAAGACTTGCAGTAAATGATGACTGGCATTCTGATCTAACATAACAGTTAAACCGGAACTTAAATCACCTTGATGATAAATTCGAATGCGTCGCATCTTAATGTTGTTCTGTTAATTTTTTACTTTCAGATTTAATTTTACGATTTAATTTTTTAATATCTTCAGCGGCAGGTAAATTTTCCGGAATAATATTTTCTTTTTTCAATAAATTTCGAACACTGGTATTATTTTTTACATGTTCATGGGCAATTAAATTTTCACCTTGCAAATTATCACGCTTGGTATTAAATGATGTAATTTCATTTGCAAAATCTTTTGCTTTAATGCTGATGGTTGGTAAAAAATCTGCGAGCGCACGTTTATCAGGCACTCCCAATTTAATTTTCATATCTTGTGTTGAATGACCACCAAATAATGCTTTATCACCTTTGCTTCGAATACGCGCAAAACCCTGGCCATCAACACCATGCTCAAACAATATTCCAGAAAGTTCTTTTTCTGATTGCGATAATTTTTCTCTGGCTTGCAAACGTTCAATTTCAGAAATGCGTTTCTCAATAATTTCTTGTTTACGAGTTTGCACAGCAAAATAAGTTTGAGCAAATGCAATTTCTATTTTTTTTGGGTCACCATTTTGCGCAACAAGATAGCATGCATAGCGTGTTAATTTAATATCTTCTATTTTACGTTGACTACCAGAACCCAACATGACCATTTTTCCGACGTCGGAAAAATGGTTCCCTACCTTTTGTTTCGAATTCAAACAAGCCTCTTTTGCTTTATCAATGACTCGAATAAAATTCTTCCAATCATCATAGCCCAGCAATTTCTGCAAATCGCGTGCATACCAAAATTCTATACACTCTTCTTTTTTAGCTGCAGCTTCAAAGTGAGTGTGTAATTGCATTATTTGATTTTTTTCCATAAACCCTCCAACAATTACTTTATTTTAGCGGGCTTTTTCCAGCTTTCAATAACCGTTTGCTTAGCGCGCGTAATCGTTAATTGATCAGCGGGCGCATTTTTAGTAACAGCGGAACCTGCCGCAATTGTCGCATTTTTGCCTATTTTTATAGGTGCAATTAAGGATGTGTTTGATCCAATAAACGCGCCATCTTCAATGTCAGTCGGCCATTTATTTGCGCCATCATAATTACAGGTAATTGTACCTGCACCAATATTGACATTTTTTCCGATAACAGCATCACCCAAATAAGTGAGATGGTTGGCTTTGCTATTTTCACCCAGCGTTGTTTTTTTCGTTTCCACGAAATTACCAATTTTTGATTTTGTTTTTAAAATCGTTTCTGATCGCACGCGTGCAAAAGGGCCCACTTCACAATCATCTTCAATGATGGCACCTTCAACAATACTATTTGCAAATATCTTTACACGTGCGCCTAACGTAGAGTTTTTAATAATGACATTAGGACCAATCTCGCATCCAGATCCAATGGTCACAGTGCCTTCAAGAATCACATTCACATCTAATTTTGTTGATGGTGCAACAGAAACATCACCGCGAATATCCAAACGCAATGGATCCATAATCGTAACACCGGTGTATGCTAATGCACGTGCGCGTTCAGATTGATAGTATCGTTCAAGCGTTGATAATTGCCACGGATCATTCACACCGCGTACTTCATTTGAATTTTGTGCTGAAACGCTGCGCAGTGGTACACCATCTTCAACCGCAAGCGCAATCATATCTGTTAAATAATATTCATGTTGCGCATTTTTATTAGAAACGCGCGGCAAACAATTTTTTAAAAATTTTGCAGGTGCTGTCACAATACCGGTATTAATTTCTTTGATCGCGCGTTGCGTGCGCGATGCATCTTTTTCCTCAATAATCGCAACAATAGTATCTTCATGATCTCGCACAATACGCCCGAAACCTGTTGGATCTTCTAATTCGGTTACTAATAATCCAATGCCGTGCTTCGGCGTTTCAGACAGTAATTGTTGCAAGGTATGTGTTGAAATAACAGGAACATCACCATATAGAACTAAAACACGTTCATCATCGCCGCAGGATGGTAATGCTTGCAATACAGCGTGACCAGTGCCAAGTTGTTCTTTTTGGAAAATCCAATGGACAGATAACTGCGGCAGCAATTCCGGTAAATTGGAACCACCATTACCATAGACGACATGGATTTTTTTGGGATGTAATGATTGCGCTGTTTGAACGACGCGTTCCAACAAAGTCACACCACCTAGCTGATGCATCACCTTTGGAATCGGTGATACCATTCTTTTTCCCTTCCCTGCTGCGAGAATGACGACGCTTAATGTCATTTAACCTCCGGTTAGTGTGAGTGTGAGTGATCAGTGTGAGTGTCGATTCTTTCTGACACTGATCACTGACACTCCTTAATGCATCCGTTTAATTTTATCTCTTAGTAAAGAAATCGCCCGCAACTGCGCAGCGGCCTCTGCTAATTCTGCCAACGCTTTTGAATATTCCATGCCTTCTGTTTTTTGTTGTAATATTTTTTCTGCATGTTGTTTCGCGGTGAGCGCTGCGGCTTCATCTAAATCATCTGCTCTTAATGCGGTATCCGCTAAAATCGAAATCATGGTTGGCTGAATTTCTAACATGCCACCTGACATATAAAAAACTTCTTCTTTGCCATCTTTTAAAATCGCGTGAATTTGACCGGGTTTTAATGCGGTTAATAACGGTGCATGACCAGGATAAATTCCCAACTCGCCAGCACTGCCGGTGACTGAAACAAATTGCACCTCGCCATTAAAAATGGAAGCTTCGGCACTGACGATGTCTAGTTCAATTGTTTTCATAATAAGTTATCACACTACAACGTCTTCGCCTTCTCAACCGCTTCTTCAATTGAGCCCACCATATAAAACGCTTTTTCATGTAGATGATCGTAATCACCGTTTAAAATACCTTTAAAACCTTCCAAGGTATCCGCAAGCGATACATATTTTCCGGGCGCGCCCGTGAAAATTTCTGCGACGAAAAAAGGTTGCGATAAAAAACGTTGAATTTTTCGCGCACGATTCACCGTTAATTTGTCTTCTTCAGATAATTCATCCATGCCTAAAATCGCAATAATATCTTTTAATTCTTTGTAACGTTGCAAGGTGCTTTGAACGCCGCGTGCAATGCGATAATGTTCTTCACCGACAATCAATGGATCTAATTGACGACTACTGGAATCGAGCGGATCAATTGCTGGATAAATACCTAATTCTGCAATTTGACGAGACAGCACAACCGTTGCATCTAAATGCGCAAATGTCGTTGCCGGTGATGGATCTGTTAAATCATCGGCGGGTACGTAAACTGCTTGAATTGATGTAATTGAGCCTGTTTTTGTGGATGTAATACGTTCTTGTAAATTGCCCATTTCTTCTGCAAGAGTGGGTTGATAACCCACGGCAGATGGCATACGACCCAACAATGCAGATACTTCAACACCAGCCAATGTGTAACGATAAATATTATCGATAAACATCAACACATCTCGACCTTCGTCACGAAATTTTTCAGCCAGTGTTAAACCGGTCAAACCCACACGCAAACGATTACCGGGTGGTTCATTCATTTGTCCATACACCAGTGCCACTTTATCCAACACGTTGGATTCTTTCATTTCATGATAGAAATCATTTCCTTCGCGAGTACGTTCACCCACACCAGCAAATACAGAGTAACCACTGTGTTCAACGGCAATATTGCGAATTAATTCCATAATATTAACGGTTTTACCAACGCCAGCACCGCCGAATAACCCTACTTTTCCACCTTTGGCAAACGGACATACTAAATCAAGCACTTTAATACCGGTTTCTAAAATTTGCGTGCTGTTTGCTTGATCGATAAATGAAGGGGCAGAACGATGAATGGGTAAACGTTCATCTGTTTCAATAGGACCTGCTTCATCAATCGGTTCACCCAACACATTTAAAATGCGACCCAATGTTTTTTCACCAACGGGAACGGTGATCGGTGCACCCGTGTTTTTAACCTGCATACCACGACGCAATCCCTCTGTTGGACCCATTGCAATCGCGCGCACCACACCGTCACCTAATTGTTGTTGCACTTCGAGCGTTAAATTTTTTTCAGATAAATACAAAGCATCATAAATATTCGGCACCATCGATCTGGGAAATTCTACATCGACAACGGCGCCGATGATTTCGATAACTTGGCCTTGGGGTTGATTCATAATTTCTGTTCCTCACACTATTCTAAAGCCGCAGCGCCTGCCACAATCTCCGCAATCTCCCGCGTAATACTCGCTTGGCGCGCTTTGTTAAATGCCAATTGTAACTCTTTAATAATTTCTTTTGCGTTATCCGTCGCATTTTTCATTGCGATCATGCGTGCTGCTTGCTCGCATGCAATATTTTCAATCACTGCTTGATACACTTGCGATTCAATATAACGAATTAATAGCATGGTTAATAATGTTTTTGCGGAATCAGGTTCGTATAAATAATCCCAGTGGGTATAAATATTTTCTGTTGCTAAAAATTTCTCATTGTCTGTTTTTAAATGCGGTGGTTCTTTGGATAAAGGCAATAGCTGCCGCACAAAGGGTTTTTGAATCATGGTATTGGTAAAATCATTCGCGCAAATAAAAATACGATCACATTTTTCTTCATCATAATTTTTCAGTAAAATTTTTACGACGCCGATAATATCTTGGATCGCAGGTTTATCACCCAAATGATTCACTGATCCTAAAATATTGGCGCCGAGCTGTCCAAAAAAAACTTCTGCTTTGCGACCAATCACACACACATCAACAGCCACTTTTTTGTCGTGCCACTTTTTCATTTCTGTTAACGCGCTGCGATATAAATTAATATTTAATCCGCCGCATAATCCGCGATCGGTTGCAATAATAATAAAGCCAACACGTTTTACATTTTCACGTTGCAACATATAAGGATGCTGATATTCCGCGTGCGACAAGGCAACGTGACTGATCACGCGGCGAATTTTGGCTGCATACGGGCGCGACATCGCCATGCGCTCTTGCGCTTTTCGCATCTTGCTTGCCGCCACCAATTCCATCGCACGCGTGATTTTTTGCGTGTTTTTGACGGAACCGATTTTGGTTCGGATTTCTCGAGCGGTTGACATAATCAGTGTGGGTGTGAGTGTGAGTGTGAGAAAATTTCCTCACACGCACACTCACACTCTCGTTTCACTCCCACTATATATAAGTTTTTTTAAAATCATTCACTATGTTAATTATCTCTCGTGCTAACTCATCTGAATAATCCGGTTTTTCATTAATCGATTTAATTAATGCGACATGTTGATCATGCAAATACGATAACAATGCCGCTTGAAAATCGACAATTTTTTTAACGGGCACATCATCCAGCAATCCTTTATCTAACGCGAGCCACAAGATCGCCATTTCCGCAACACTGAGTGGCGCATATTGTGGCTGTTTTAACACTTCCATCGTGCGTTGACCGCGTTCCAATTGTTTACGTGTAATATCATCTAAATCGGAAGCAAATTGTGAAAACGCTTCTAGTTCGCGAAATTGAGCCAGTGAAATACGCACAGGGCTCGCCAATTTTTTAATAATTTTTGTTTGTGCAGCGCCACCAACACGAGACACAGATAATCCCGCATTCACCGCAGGACGAATACCAGAATTAAATAATCCACCATCTAAAAAGATTTGTCCGTCGGTAATTGAAATCACGTTGGTTGGAATAAATGCGGAAACGTCACCGGCTTGCGTTTCAATAATAGGTAATGCGGTTAATGATCCTGTGCGGCCGCAAACTTCACCGTGTGTAAATTTTTCAACATAGGCTGCACTCACGCGCGATGCGCGCTCTAATAAACGTGAATGTAAATAAAATACGTCGCCGGGATACGCTTCACGACCCGGTGGACGACGCAATAATAAAGACACTTGTCGATAAGCCCATGCTTGTTTGGTTAAATCGTCATAAATAATTAATGCATCTTGTCCGCGATCACGAAAATATTCGCCCATACTCGTGCCCGAGTACGGCGCAATATATTGTAATGCTGCCGCTTCCGATGCATTCGCACAAACTATAATCGTATGTTTCATTGCACCATGTTCTTCTAATTTACGCACAACCGCTGCAACAGAAGATGCTTTTTGTCCGACTGCAACATAAATACATTTAATACCAGACTCTTTTTGATTGATAATCGTGTCGATCGCAATGGCGGTTTTACCGGTTTGTCGATCGCCGATAATTAATTCACGTTGACCACGACCAATCGGTGTCATGGCATCAATAGATTTAATACCGGTTTGAACGGGTTGTGATACGGATTGTCTTTCAATAACGCCGGGTGCAATTTTTTCAATCGGTGCCGTTAATGCTGTTTTTACAGGGCCTTTTCCATCGATTGGATTTCCTAATGCGTCTACAACGCGACCTAATAATGCATCACCAATCGGCACTTCTAAAATACGTCCTGTGCAACGCGCTGTCATGCCTTCTTGCAAATGTTCGTAATCGCCTAACACTACTGCGCCGACAGAATCACGCTCTAAATTAAATGCCAATCCAAAAATATCATTCGGAAATTCGATCATTTCACCGTACATCACATCACTTAAACCATAAATGCGCACGATGCCATCTTTCAAGCTAACAATTGTGCCTTCAGTGTGAATGGAGGGTTTAATATCGAAATTAGCGATGCGTGAGCGGATAATGTCGCTGATTTCGGATGGTTGAATATTTTGTGTTGTCATTGGTGTATGCCTCTCGTTCTTTGTAATTTCTTAAATTCTCGCTGTGTTGGTAAGTGTGAGTTGTCAGTGTGAGTGTGAGTGTGAGTGTGAGATATCAGTGTGAGAATCAGTGTGAGTAAATATAAAAGTTAAACTGTACCTCTGAAACTCACACTCACACTCACACTCACACTCACACCTACTATCACACCAAACTACTTCTCAACCTCTCCAACTTCCCCTTCACACTCCCATCCATCACCCAATTTCCGGAACGAACCAACAAGCCACCCACTAAATTTTTATCGACTTGAAAATTAATTTTTAGTTCTGAGTGTAGTTGTTTGGATAATTTTTCTTGTGTGTGACGTTTTTGTGAATCATCCATGTCAAATGCGGATGTCACAATCAGTGAAAGATAACCAGATTCTTTGGCTAAATCTTCTTCAAATAATTGAGAAATATCGGGAAATAATGTCAACCGTTTTTTTTCTGCTAAAATTTTAATAAAATTTTCAATGGACTCAAAACCATTGCTCGAACCATTTCCAGATGTTTTATGCAACAGTGAACTTAATAAATCACATAACTGATTTTTAGTATAATGGGGATTTTTTAAAATAGATTGCATTTGTTGATCACATACTATTACTGATAATTGTTTTAGTGCTTGCGACCATACCGGTAATTGATTCGCTGATTTCGCCGCAGAAAATGCGGCTTTTGCGTAGGGGCGAGCTATGGTTGGTAGATTGGTCATATCAGTTATCAGTTATCAGTTATCAGGAAGATATTACTCACACTCACACTCACACTCACACCTTTTTACAACGTACTCATCATTTCCGACACAATGCGATCATTCGCACTTTTATTTACTTCGTGTTGCAACACTTTTTCTGAACCGGCAATGACCAATGAAGAAATTTCATGCATTAATTTTTCACGCGCCGATTGAAATTCACGTTCAATATCTGTTTTTGCGATTACCAATAAGCGATCACCTTCATCACGCGCACGCGCTTTGGCTTCTTCAATAATATGATTGGCGCGATGATTTGCCTGCTCAATTAATTGAGCCGCTTGTGCTTTTGCTTCTGTCAAAAGTTCAGTGACTTTATGCGCAGCCAATTCTAAATCTCGTTTTCCTTTTTCAGCAGCCGCTAAACCTGCAGCAATTTTATCGCGACGTTCTTCCATCGCTTTCATTAATGGCGGCCATACGAAACGCATGGTGAACCAGACGAAGATAGCGAAGGTGAGCATTTCGCCGAATAAAGTAAGATTAATATTCATGCTCAGTTCCTCGTAGAAAACTCACTGCAAAACGCCACATTCCGTGCTCGCAAGCTCGCACTCCATGTTGGCTTCTGACAAGTTCCTTCGTTTAATTAACACCTTTCACTGCAGCCAACATCTTCACCGCCGTTACCAAAATCGGGTTCTTCGCAAATAAAAAATACAAACCGATAACAACAGACACAACCGCGAATGCATCAAGCAACCCCATCACAACAAACATTTGCATACGCAACATACTGGTTAATTCAGGTTGACGTGCAACACCTTCTAAAAATTTTCCGCCTAATAATCCCATGCCGATCGCAATGCCTAATCCGCCTAAGCCGATTAAAATCGCGACGGCGATGACGGTGTAGCCTGAAACGGCGCTGATGATGGTTTCCATTGTTATTTCCTCTTTGGTTAGTAATCAGTGATCAGTTATCAGTAATCAGTAATCAGTAATCAGTAATCAGTAATCAGTAAGAGTTTCAATCGTGCCTCTGACACTGATCACTGATCACTGATAACTCAATGCGTTTCCGACGCCATGCTCAAATAAATAATCGTTAAAATCATAAAAATAAATGCTTGCAGCGTAATAATTAAAATGTGAAAAATGGCCCAAATCCCACCAGGAATCCATTGAAACCACCACGGCAACATTGCAGCAATTAAAACAAAAATTAATTCACCTGCAAACAAATTTCCAAACAAACGAAATGCCAGTGAAAAGGGTTTGCTAAAATCTTCAATAATTCGAAAAACGATATTCACCGGAAAAAACCACGGACCGAATGGTTTTGTCAGCACTTCTTTGGTAAATCCATACCACCCTTTCATTTTAATGCTGTAGAAAAAAATCAAACAAAATACCGATAATGACAGCGCGAATGTTAAATTTAAATCGGCTGTCGGCACCGCACGAAAATCAGGCGCGCCCATGGATTCGACTGCGCGCGGCAATAAATCCACAGGGATTAAATCCATAAAACTCATTAAAAAAACCCACAGAAAAATAGTCAATGATAACGGGCCAATCAGCGCATCTTTTCCATGAAATACATCTTTGACGGTGTTATCGACTAACTCAACTGCCCATTCAGCAAAATTTTGAAAACCAGTCGGCACACCGGAGTGTGCTTTTCGTGCCGCAAAATAAAAAAAAGTTAGAAATAAAATGCCGATGATAATGGAAACGCTGAGTGTGTCTAAATTAAATAAAGCACTTTTCGTTCGCCAATACTGTAAATGGTGCTCAATATATTCTGCGCTGGTTAATTTTTCGCCTACATTGATCATCAAATGGCACACCCGATTGTTTTTTCTTTGCGCACAGCACATCCCCGCCCAATTTCATCAACGGATTGACGCCGCGAGTATAAAGGGTTTTTCCTGATTCCGCAACGGATTCAATGGGATAGTGGACTGTATTTGCGCTTTACTTACGTGATGTCCTTTTATTTGGCATTAAAGACGAATGGGATACATGACGCGTTAAAATTTGTCGAATGAACGGTTGATAACCAATGCCTTCACGTTTAGCAAGAATTTTTAAATTCCCAATCAATTTCTTTTGTAAACGAATTGAAATAACTTGCAAGCCCAGCGCTTCATCAACAGCCATTGCTTCCGCATGCGATACTCTGCCCACGTGTTTTTCTGATGCACCTAATTCACGACTCTCCCATGGATCATCTTTCATCAGCTCAGCCATTTCTTTTTTAGACATTTTTTTCATAAATTTTTTCCTCGATTAAATTGGGTTCATAAGCAGTTTTAATTTCATACATTCCATTAAATAATTTAATAAAAACGACTTTTAATCGTCG
>Ga0207113_1031_pt1 | contig 56636 bp, 47 predicted proteins | sample Alteio_BWMinHeat_69_FD_153559 | JGI IMG/M metagenome (GOLD analysis project Ga0207113, IMG submission 153559) | Enriched cells from forest soil in Barre Woods Harvard Forest LTER site, Petersham, Massachusetts, United States -... | ecosystem: Environmental > Terrestrial > Soil > Temperate forest >... | reverse complement strand
TAAGCTCATTATAAAAGCCATCGCGTCGATAGCTGACGCGATCCATAATGGTGAAGAGCAACCGAAGCCCGCATCCTTCCGATTCGTTCTTTTGCTGTTGTGGACTTGTGGGGTCATAGGGAATACCAGAATCTCTGATGACAATTTCAATTCCCTGCCCAGCTATGCTTTCTCTGCAATTAACTTCGATGAAGTCATCTTGCGACATCTGACTATGTTCAATGATATTGACAATGACTTCTTCTACAGCGAGTTCTATTTTTTGAATCTGCGATTCATTAAATCTAGAAATCGCAACCAATTCAGCTCGAACGAACAGAATAATCTGATGTAAATGGGCAATTGTAGGGGGGTATTTGCGACTGGTCATTACCAACTTTGGGTGATATAGTCGGTGATTTTTTCTGCTGCCGCTTCGTGAAGAGGTTTTTGAACAGCATCATAGGCCTCTTCTAAATCTGTCAACTGCCCAAGGGAAAAAATATTGACCCCATTGCGGCTTAGATAGTAGTCGTGGTCATAATCAACGCTTGTTGAGATATAATCTGGACCCAATACAACGCATCCAGAAGCAGCATCAACAAGAGAGACTTCAACAGTGGAGGTTATTCGAGCTTCTGTAGGGACTGTATCATTGGTTAGTTTACCAGATTTTCTACGGTAATAACGAAAGCCAATGTTGTCTTCTTCGACCTCAACTTCTTTGATGTTGAGTACTAACGCTCCATTGCATGGACGATATTCAAATGCACCAGAGTCAGTCACCGATTTAATGACCGCGGCAGTAAAAGAACCATCGACGTCCCCTTTAATATAAGGAACACTAATTGTGGAATAACGAGCAGATAGTCCCTGTGGTCCCGATTGGTAACCACAAGAAACTAACAAACCACATAGAATGTACAGGATAAATTTGCACATCTCTAACATTTCTTACTCCGAGTCTTCTTTTTCCCCTTGATCCTCTTTGGTCTCTTCATCTGCACTCTCAGAAGTCAGCTCATCGACTGTTTTTTCGTCGATGATTGGCTCAAGACAAAACTTCACGTAGTTAGGATCTAAGCAATCGAGTCTTTGGCGACACAAGTCAGCGACACAAGTATCTGGGAATTGATGGATGGCATCATGATAATAGATCACTGCCGCGCGTGGTTTGTGAACTCTTTCATAAAACTGTCCCGTCTCATAAAGACCAGAGGCATAGACCTCTTTAATTTCCATGAGGTCGGCTTTGATTTCGCATAGGCGTTCTTCACGTGGAAAGTTTTTCTCGAAACGTTGATAGTTTATTTCTGCAAAGGCGAGAATATCTGGGTTTTGAAACTCGTAGTGACTTTGCTCTAGATAGACCTTAGAAATGTACAAATAACATTCCGGCGCTAATTCATGTTTTGGGAAACGTCGGATGAGCAATTGAAAAGCATCTACGGCGCAACGATATTCCCTATCAGACCAGTAAAGAATTCCTTTGGCGATAAGCGCTTGAGCTGCAATTTCGCTGCATGGAACGGCGACGATAACTTCGTCATAGATTTCAAGAGCCATTGCTTTCCCACATGCCCACTTGGGGAACTGTTTAGTACCAAAAAAACGACGTTTCGCTCCGCAGGCCAGGCGTTGTGCTATTGCAAATTTATATTCAATACACTCTTGAAAAAACTTTGGGTTACTTTGTGTTTTCAAGTAGTTTGTGAGGGCATCATTAGCATAGTCATATTCTTGAAGATAGTAGTAGGAAATACCCAAATAACAATAGGCATCTTGTCCATATACCGTTGAAGGGAAATTGACTGTAATAATGGAAAAATGGAGAGCTGCCTCTTCCCAATTCCTACAATTAAATGCTTCGGCTGCAGCGGCATAATGTTCCTGTGGAGACATCGTTGCAGCTTCACATACATCAACGAAACGCCCTCTTTGAAAGGTATAAGCACCATAGGACAGTTCACTCACCGATAATGCGACGGCGCAGACCAATAGTTTCCATTGTAATTTCATTCTTCCCTCTTCTTATTTTCCAGCACGTTTACGATCAGCTTCTGTCAGGAATCGTTTTCGCATGCGAATGCAGTCTGGTGTGACTTCAATAAGCTCGTCATCTTGGATGTAGTCGATTGATTGTTCCAATGTGAATCGACGCGGTGGAGTAAGAATAATGTTCTCATCGCTACCAGAAGCACGCACGTTTGTCAGTTGTTTTCCCTTGATGACATTTACAATTAGATCGTTTTCGCGACTATTCTCCCCGACGACCATTCCCTCATACACCTCATCACCAGGAGAGACAAAGAGGACGCCTCGATCTTGAAGGTTAAAGCAAGCGTAACCATTTGTTTTACCTGCACACATTGAGATGAGGACGCCACGTGGACGGCCAGGAATAACCCCTTTCCATGGTGAGAAATTCTCAAATACTGATGTCAAGATACCCAACCCACGCGTAACTGTAAGGAAATCATTGCGATATCCCATAAGACCACGGGTTGGGATGAGGAAGTCGATAGAAGTGATGCCATGTTCATCATTATCGAGATGTTGCATCTCGCCACGACGGCGAGACATTTCTTCGATAACAGCCCCTACAAATTCTTCTGGCACTTCGATGTGAACACGTTCTATAGGCTCGCAATTTACCCCATCAATCTCTTTGATGATAACGCGTGGTTTAGAGACGCTAAACTCATATCCTTCGCGACGCATCGATTCGATGAGAACTGAAAGGTGCAACTCTCCGCGGCCAGCAACAGAAATCTTATCTTGTTCTCCTCCTTCATCTTCAATACGAAGTGAGATATTGGCTTTTTTTTCTCTTTCCAGACGACTTCGGATTTTGTTCATCGTCACATGTTTACCGCTTCTTCCAACAAAAGGAGAATTATTGACAGTGATATCAACGGCAACAGTCGGTTCGTCAAGTTTAATCGGAGGAAGCTGGATGATCTCTTTAGGATCGCATAATGTATCACCAATCGTAATATCTGGAATACCGGATAAGCAGACAATATTGCCAACACCGGCTTCTTCAAGCTCAACTTTATTAAGCCCCATATACCCTTCAATCTTAGTGATAGAGCATCTCGTCTGTTTGCCTTCAGCATTGCAATGAATGACTTGCTGTCCTTTTTTGACGGTTCCTTGAAGGATTTTTCCACAGGCTTGACGTCCCACGTAATCATCATAGGAGATCGTCGATGCCTGCATCAGGAATGGAGCCTCTAGATCACCTGAAGGAGCATCGACAGCAGAGACGATGAGTTCAAACAGCGGACGCATATCAACGCGCGGGTCATCGAGATTTTGGATCGCATACCCCGCCAATCCAGCAGCGTAACAATAGCGGAAATCGAGCTGAGCGTCGGTTGCGCCAAGTTCTGTAAATAGATCGAATGTCATATCTAAAACGGCATCAGGAGTTGCATTTGGACGGTCGATTTTGTTTAGAACGACGATAGGACGCAATCCCATCTTAAGCGATTTAGACAAGACAAAACGGGTTTGCGGCATCGGGCCTTCTTGGGCGTCGACGAGGAGGAGAACTGAATCGACCATACCTAAAATACGCTCGACCTCTCCCGAGAAGTCGGCGTGTCCCGGAGTATCGATGATATTGATCAAGTAATCTTCGAACTGGACGGAAGTATGTTTCGCAAAGATTGTGATGCCTCTTTCTTTTTCTTGATCGAAGGAATCCATCATCCGCTCTGCCGTGACCTGATTGTCGCGGAAAATATTTGATTGTTTTAATAAGCTATCAAGCATTGTCGTTTTGCCATGGTCAATGTGGGCAATGATAGCGACGTTGCGAATTTTTTTTGGTGACTGCATAAAAAATTTACTACTTTATGTATAGGGTTATTTCTCAATATGCGATAAAGGTTACCATGAGCTCGAATAGAAAACAAGCGGATTATTGAACACTTAATGCTTCGATGCCGGGAAGAGTACCAAATTCTATGTACTCCAGTGAAGCGCCCCCACCTGTCGATAGATGGGTGATCTTATCAGCAACGCCAGCAGCTTGCATCGCGGCGATGGAATCCCCTCCCCCAACAATCGTGATGGCACTAAGACCAGCCATCAAATGAGCAAGCGCATTGGTCCCCTTGGCAAATAAAGGGATTTCAAAAACGCCAACCGGACCATTCCACAGCACTGTTGCGGCTTTTCTAAGTTCTGCGGCATATAAATCAAACGTATTGGGTCCTATATCAACCCCTTCATATCCATCGGGAATTCCCTGACTGCATTTGATCATGCGCGTATCGGCATTTTCATTTAAAGCGTCAGCAACGACAATATCCTGAGGCAAAAGTAGACGGGCATACCCATTCTTACCACTTAAGACTAAAAGCTCTCGCGCTTTATCTAAAAAATCATCTTCATGAATGGAATTACCAATAGGGATTCCCTGTGCTTTCAAAAATGTATAGGTCATGCCCCCTCCGATAAGAACTATATCGGCTTTTTTCATTAACGCTTCAATGACACCACATTTAGTCGACACTTTAGAACCTCCAAGCAAGGCGCAAAAAGGACGTTTCGGATTTGCAAGGGTTTCTCCAAGAAAATTTATTTCTTTTTCCATTAAAAAACCCGCTGCAGCTTTTCCTGGAAAGTACTTAGCAATGGAAACTGTTGAAGCGTGAGCCCGATGTGCTGTTCCAAAGGCATCATCGACATAAATATCACCGAGGGAAGCTAGCTGCCTGACAAAATTTTCATCTTCTTCGGGATGTTCCTCCGCGCGATGAAAACGCAAGTTTTCCAACAAAAGAACCTCTCCTGGTTTTAGGGCCTTTGCCATCTTTTCCGCTTCGGATCCGACACAATCGGATGCAAAAAATACTTTTTGTCCTAAAAGACGAGATAAACAATCGACACAAGGTTTTAAAGAAAGGGCGTCAACACGCCGATCTTTAGGTCTGCCGAGATGGCTCATCAGAATCAATGCTCCTCCATGCGACGACACATAACGAATTGAGGGTAGAGAAGCTACAATTCGAGTTTCATCAGCAACCTTCCCTTCCTTATCTAAAGGCACATTAAAGTCTACACGCATTAAAACCTTTTGATTTTTCAATGACAGATCAGCAAGAGAAAGTTTTTTCATTATAGAGCTCCTCAAATAAGGGGGTTATGCAATAATAGTTCAAAATATGTTGGAATGTATATTTTTTTTATAGGATAAAAATACTTCCAAAAATTTTCCCTTCATAGTACACTACCCGGGAACACCGTTTTAGGAGGATTTTTTTTATGACATTAGAACAAACACTATCAATTATCAAACCCGATGCCGTTGGTAAAAACCATATTGGCAATATCATCTCACGATTTGAGAAAGCTGGATTGCATATCGTTGGAGCCCGAATGGTCCATCTTTCAAGGGAACGAGCAGAAGGATTTTATGCCGTGCATAAAGAACGTCCATTCTTCAAAGATTTGGTCGATTTTATGATCACGGGCCCTGTGTTATTATTAGTTCTTCAAGGGGAAAATGCAATCCTGAAAAACCGCGATCTCATGGGAGCAACAGACCCAAAGAAAGCAGCTCCTGGGACAATCCGCGCTGATCTAGCCTCTAGCATCGATGCTAATGCTGTGCATGGCTCAGATAGCGCTGAAAATGCGAAGACAGAAATTGCATTTTTCTTCAAACCTGAGGAGATCTGCCCTCGCGCACGATAAAAAAAGGAAGGTAAATTTTTCAGATAACGACATTCTACTACGCGAAGCGTTTGGAGTGCGAAAGTCCTCTTTCGCTTTGTCATCTAAAAGCGAAAGAGGACTTTCGCACTCCAAGCGCTTCGCGTAGTAACAGGATTAGACCTGCCAACATTTTAAAGGTCCGCAATCGCCTCTTAAGTAGCCTCGCGAGCCATTCTCTTTTCTTCTTTGCGCACCTCTTGATCGAGTCTGCCGAGTTCATATCCCTCATAATCGACAAATTTAAAGAAACGCTCAAAGGCTGGGAATGCCTGAATCACCTGTTTGGCCATGCTTTGAGCCACCAAGCGATATCCTGGATGTCCGGCAGCGGAAGATCTCAACTCGCACAGCCACTGCAATGCGCGCAGATTGACCTGGAAATACCACCTGATATTATATGCCATAGGAACAATATACTGGGCTTCTTCAGGCAGTTCCACTGCAATTGTATCATAAGCCGCTTTAGCTTCATAAAGAGCTTCCATATATTCCGATTCACATTCAGTCCCAACGATTTCTGGAGGCACATAAAAACCATAGTCACAACATAAAAACTGACGTTCTTGTGTCAACATACGATGGCGGTGAAGGTCGCGATAGACTCCGAAATCGGCAACGATCTCAAATGTAAAATTAGCAAATTCCAATGCGCGCGGTGATTTTTGTCTTCGATTTTCACGCGCCACGCATCCTGCGTCGAGGATACGAGCAAGCTCTTCCTCGGGCAAGGAACGACAGTGATTGGCAAGGTCGAACAGGCTTCTGTCTGAATGGGAAAAAAGGAGGGCTGCGGCAACTTTTATGGGGGCGTCGATATCGAAATCTATGAGACGTGCTCCGGCCTCTGTTCTTTTTTTGACTAACGGAATATTGTGTTCGGCGACTAAATTGAGCTCTGAGGACATTGTCTCAGAAAATTCAACATATTTTTCATGGGTATGGTGGTTGATCTCTGCTCGCCGAATGAACGAAGGCATCACCTTAGCGAGTTCATCGTAAAGCCTCTTGCCAAGATCTTGCATTTCAACCAAATTGCTCACGTGAAGTTTATGAATGAGTTGATCAAAGAAACGCCCATTTCCATAGACACCCATATTCGTCAGAGTGCCTGCAGGAAGAAGCCCACGGAGACAATCGAGCACTTTAGCTCTTAAGGCTGCAGTATAAGCCACTTTTGATACCGATGAAGATTGAACCATCGTTTTTTCAATAATAGCAGTCATTGGAGGAATCAATTTAGCGTAGGTATCAAAAAGCATATTGCTAGTTTGAATATAGAGATTGCGATAAGCCGATGTCATCAACACAGGCTCTCGGTAAAAAAGGTATTCTCCGTTAACCTTTTGATCGAAATAAACGTAGCGCGTCGATTTTTCTAATGGGGAACCACCGATGCGACTATCTTCAATAAATTTAGCTGCTAGCATCGAGACATTTTCAAGAGCCACATGAGCGCCACCGAGTTCACCAATAGAGTCATCTCCATATCCATCGAGGATACGGTCATAAAAATTCTGAGCTTTCTGAATAGAGAGAGATTGATTAGTACTATCATCGGTCCCTGAAGCAGCATTTCCCACAATAGAAGAAAAAGCGGCTTCATCATCATTGGAGATAAACTCCTTTAATAATAGAGAACGCAATCCCAGATTAGAACGAGAATAGCGAGAAAACAAAGCCCCCTTGATCACTTCAGGAAGGTTACGTAATACAAAAACATGCCCAGAAGTGTTTGTGACGTATTTCTCTAAAATTTTAAGCTGGGCTTCTGTAAACTCTTCGTAATGATCAAGTAACATGAATTTCCTCATTAAAGAACAGGATAGGCAGGATCGGCTTCGCCGGCAAGATAAAAAAAATCTTATCCTGCCGGCGAAGCCGATCCTGCCTATCCTGTTAATTTTTCTCTTTTTTCACACTTCAATTTACTATACTGTTATATGTTTCAGTATAAGGGATGTTATGTATTTCTCTATTTAAGAGCAACATCAATTGTGTTTAACCCAGTTCATCTTGTTGGTATTTGCGTAAGAGATCGCGCGCTTTAGCAGCATCTTCAAAACGCAACTCTTTGGCCGCTTTCTTCATTTCCCCTTCATAAAATTTGATTTTTTCGGCCAGTTCTTTTGGGGTGAGGTATTCTTGAATATCTTCTGCAACGGCAAAAACTTCCTCAGTCTCTTCAGCTACCGGATAGCCCCCCTCCATAGCAGGAAGGACAAGAAGTTCGATACCGCGTTTGGTGGAGCGTGGAGTAATTCCATGTTCCTCATTATACGTTTGCTGTATCATGCGACGCTGACTTGTCACCTCGACCGCTGCTTGGATAGCTGCAGTCATTTTATCTGCGTACATGATTACTCTTCCTTTAACGTTACGAGCAGCTCTGCCACAAGTCTGAATCAAAGCCGTCTCACTACGTAAAAAACCCTGCTTGTCAGCATCGAGGATCGCCACAAGAGACACTTCTGGCATATCCAGCCCTTCGCGCAAGAGATTGATTCCCACTAGCGCATCGACGACACCAGAACGCAAATCGTGGATGATTTGCACTCTTTCGACAGTATCAATATCGGAGTGGAGGTATTTAATCTTAACGCCAAGCTCCGTGAGGTATTTAGTCAATTCCTCTGCCAATCGCTTCGTCAGGGTTGTGATCAATACACGCCCTCCCTGTTGCGTATGCTCTCTGATTTCATCAAGACAATCATCTACCTGCCCTTCAGCCGGACGAATCTCAATTTCTGGGTCGAGAAGTCCGGTAGGACGAATCACCTGCTTGACAACAACGCTTCCAGCTTCTTCTACTTCCCATGTCCCCGGTGTTGCAGAAACATAGACCACCTGATGAAAATGGGAATAACTCTCTTCAAATTTCAACGGACGATTGTCGTAAGCCGAAGGAAGCCTAAATCCGAAATCTACTAAAGCCTGTTTACGGGCACGGTCGCCGTTGCACATCGCATGTAACTGAGGAATTGTTTGGTGGGACTCGTCGATGATTAGCAGATAGTCTTCAGGGAAGTAATCAATCAGGCATGGGGGTGGTTCTCCTGGTTTTCTCTGACTAAAATGACGGGAGTAATTTTCGATTCCCTTGCAGACTCCTACTTCTTTGAGCATTTCGAGATCGTACATCGTCCGTTCTTGAATGCGTTGAAGCTCAATGAGTTTATTTTCTTTTTCGAAAAACTCCATCCTCTCTTTCAATTCTTCTCTAATCGTACGGATCGCATTATGGCGCACTTCTTCAGGTGTGACGTGGTGGGAACTTGGATAAATAGTTGCCTGTTGAATACGTCGCAACACCTTACCGGTTAAGGGGTCTATCTCGCTCAATCGTTCGATCTCATCGCCAAAAAACTCAACCCGAAGAGCCAAATCTGTCTCGTAGGCAGGAAAAATTTCCAACACATCACCGCGGACACGGAAAGTAGAGCGGGAGAAATCAAAGTCATTGCGCTTGTACTGCATTTCGACAAGATGGAGCAACACATCATCGCGTCGACGTTCCGTTCCAACAATGAGAACGAGATTCATCCCTTTGTAATACTCAGGAGAGCCTAGACCGTAGATGCATGAGACTGAAGCGACTATTAGCACATCACTACGTTCGAAGAGAGAGCGCGTGGCACTAAGACGCATCTTATCGATCTGATCATTGATCGCCATATCTTTTTCAATATAGGTGTCGGTACGAGGCAGATAGGCTTCTGGCTGGTAATAATCGTAATAAGAAACAAAGTACTCAACCGCATTATTTGGGAAAAACGCTTTGAATTCCTGATAGAGCTGAGCTGCTAGCGTTTTGTTGTGAGCGATGACAAGGGTTGGACGCTGCACGCGTTCAATGACGTTGGCCATGGTAAAGGTTTTACCGGACCCCGTCACCCCCAAGAGCACTTGCGATCTTTTTCCGCTGTTGATTCCATTTACAAGCTCTTCTATTGCTTGAGGTTGATCACCACAGGGCTGAAACTCTGTTTTTATTTCAAATTGCATTGCCTACATCAGTTTTTTTGCTTGCCATTTTCCATCTTTGCCAAAAGAAAAATGAACAGGAACACAGTTACCAATCGACCATTCATGTTCTATCTCCATGTTGAATCAACAGGTTTCATAGATTTTTCTGTCGCCGCATTCGCGGCTCTTCATTTTGTTTCGTTTTTCCATGGGCTCACGCCCATGGCTACATGCTTCCGCCGCGTTCGCGGCTTAAACGTTACCATTTATTAAAACTTCTGAACTATGAATAAGGCTTCTAATCTTTCGGTAATCCAAACAACCCATCCAGGCCTTCAGCCTGGGTTATATCGCCTGAATAATTACATCATTATTCAAGAATAATGATTCTATCATATTTATTATTAAATTATCAATAGATATGCCCAAACAATTGATATAAAAAATTCATAAAATCAGGCAACTGATTCGTGAACAATTTTTGCCAAGGTTTTTAAAGTAGGATTTCCTTTGCGGGATAAGGCTTGTTGAATAGTGGAACGTGCAATATGAGCCTTTTTAGCTACTTTGCTTCGATTCACTTGAAGGTAGCCGTCTAGGATTTCAATAAACGCCTCCGTATCGTTTTCTATTAAACTTTCCAATAGAGCAGCACCGACCTTATCAAGATTCTTTAAAGATTTCTCTGGAAGATGTTGCTTAACTTTAACTTCCTTTTTAAGATTCAAAATCGGCATATCGTCGAAGCAAAAGTCTGGCTCTTTGGATATCTTTTTCTTGTGCATTTTTACTTCCTCCTATTAGTAGAACAATACCTATTGATGATTCCTTAAAGAAATAAACCCGCCACCCATTTTTCCACCTAAGTTCGGCTAAACTATCGCCTAGATACTTTGCATCTCCAAAATGACCTGCATTTTCAATTCGCTGCAATCGAGCATCGATTTGTGTTTGCTCTTTCTCTCTAAGGTTTTGGTACCACGTTTCAAATTCGATTGTTTTCTTTATCTCTATCATACTGTCCATTATATCAGGCACCAATTACGAAATCAATCTATATAAAATTATTTCCCGAGATACCGGGATTATAATGTCCATTTTGTCCACGATGTCCACCTTTCGAGCTCGATTTAGCCTGACTTGGCAAGAGCCAATTTAATTTTTTTAAGAGCGATTTTACAAAGCAAAATGGGCAGTTGCCACGTACTTTGAAGGTGAAGTTCATCGGTTAATGTCAAAGGATAACTAATCCATTGCACTAACAGTGGCTGGTTAGAGTGACGTCGACGATGTGTGCACCATATTCTTTGAAAATGCCACCACACTGTCCTTTTAGGATCTGCAATGACTTCCCTTTCCCTTGTCACTACAGCGTGTTCGTAACGTTCAAATGATGAAAATTGCATTTCACGGAGCGACGCCAGTACTCGATCGGGAATTGGTATTTCACATTTGTCGTGCAAAAATTCAAGGCTTTTTAATAGACGTAAACTGTATTTACCCTTTTTTGCCTGTGCCAGGATGAAGTCCCATTCAATTTCATTGCCAGCCTCCTGAATAATCATATGAGCGTCGACAATCCAACGCATGGGGTGCAGAATATTCCATTTATAACCGTGCATGCAGGTGTGCAAGAGATGATCTGTAGGTGAAAGTGTTAAAGTGGTTTGCGATCGAAATATGCATGGGACTGCACGACGCCAAAATAGGTCCGAGTCCCCACCGCACAGTTCAGGAAAAAGATACCAATGTAAATCAAATTCATATCCTTCGTCATTAATGAATGTGCAACCATGCATCGTCTGCTTATAATCTCTCTTTAATGGCAAAATAGCAGAACTGTACAGACATGCATTTGAAGGAGGTCTGATGCACCATCCCATATCTAACAGCATACTAATTGCTTCATCAACGTATTTTAGAGGGATTAAGACGTCCCCATCAGCCATTGGACGTGTGTAAGGGGTGGGGTAATAATTTTGACTTAAGGCAATGCCCTTCAATAGTATGGTGGGGATATGGCAAGAATGAAATTTTTCTAGGAGCTTTTCGATGGTATCAAATAAAAGTTGATTGGAGTACCAACAGTGCCTATAAATACCTTTCAACTTTTGCAAATCAGCGTCTTTATAATCGGTTAATTGCAACTTATAATAAAGAAGTGGCAACATCCGAAACAAAGCCCCATCAATGGCATCAAGGGTATGCCTCTTCCTCCATTCTATCCAAGCGGATAAAGTCTCTTGCAGTTGCCCCAAACAGGCTTTTAAAAACAATAAATTTTCACCATTAGGAAGACATCCCCCTCTACTCTCTATGATGTGCATGTTTTTTTCCTACGTTCCACTATTTCTTTGACCACATGTAAATATTCTCGACGTTGATCCTTCAGCTGTATTCCCATATTATCATTATGAATGCGACGTTTCACAAGAATCTCATTGACCAGTAGGCTGGTGAAGCCTTCATCCTGAGCTTTAGCATACCATGCAATGAATTCTCCAATCTGTATGTGTGTTGGAAATAGACATGCAGGTTTTAAAGCCTCTTTCCAAATCAAAAGAGAGGATGCTAAATAACCACCCACAATTTTCCCATCTCCTTGTAATTGCGATCGACGCTCTTGACTTAATTCTGGACTGATAAATTGTTCTATCATTGTGAATGCCATCGTCACTTTTGGATTTTGTTTTAAGGCATCCATCTGTTTCTCTAATTTTTCTGGCAACCAAAGATCATCACTATCTAAAAATGCAATAAGATCACCAGAAGCATGTCCTATACCGGCATTACGAGCAGCGCCCAACCCCCGGTTCTTTTGATAATAGTAGTTAATTTTACCTTCAAATGCTAAGGCGGTATCTGCTGTGTTGTCGGTAGAACCATCGTCGATGACCACCAATTCCACATTTTTCCATGTCTGCCTAAGAACGCTTTCAATGGCTTCAACTAAATACTTTTCCCTGTTATAAACGGGAATAATGACGCTTATCAATGGTTCGTTTTTCATATGAGTTCCCGCTGACGTTGACGTTCGGCTGATTGTCTTGCAATATGTAATAAATCGCGATGCATAGCACTCACATGGCTCGATGCGTTGTTACCATGGATACGCTTATCTAGACACACTTCTAGCAGATGCTTCATCGATATTTGCATATCTTTTGCTTTAAAAAACCATGCAACATCGTCGGTGCCATTTCGATATTGGGAGTCAAAATCCCCTACTCGATTAAAAACAGACCTGCGAGCTAACATTGTTCCCAACAGATATCCAGCGTGATCACCATGCAACAATTCTGGTTTAACCCACCCCGGACGTTGAGCTCCTGGGGACAAAAACATTCTGTACCGCGATAACACATACTCAATATCGGGATGCATTTCAAGATAGTCTACCTGTTGCTTTGTTTTTTCTGGTAACCAAAGGTCATCATGATCGATCAATGCAATGTACTTTCCTTGAGCACGTGCCAAACCTGTATTGCGCGCTACCGCAACGCCCTGATGAAATTGTTTGATCAATATCAATCTATTTCCATATTCAGATAATATTTCCAAGCTTCCATCATTCGAACCATCATCGACAACGATAACCTCAATTGGATCATACTGCTGTGCAAAAACGCTTTGTAACGTCTCTCGTAGAAATGCGGCACCATTATAAACGGGAATAATTGCACTTACAAGAGGCTTACTTGACATCATTATACTCCGAAAAAAGAGGTAAATTCACAGTTTCTTTGTTATATGCAAGTTTTCTGCGGTCTATCGAGCGTTTCAAAATTTTTAACATCCCAAACTCATGAAATGGTTTTTCTCTTGTCATATTGCCAGCGTGCAGTTGATAGATTAAAGTAACTTTATTCATGACAATAATTTTCATTCCAGCTTCACGGGCTCGCAAAAACCAATCGTGATCCTCGCTAAAACGCAAAGTTTCATCAAATAATCCAACGTCCTCAAAGACTTGTCTACGTATCAATGCAGCCCCTAAATGAACATTGATCAACGTGTTGTCTTCTGCCAGAGCCAAATCCACATCTTCAGCTCCCTCAAGCTTGGAATACTGTATGCGTCCAGTGATGATATCAGCTGTTGCATCCATCTGAAAACGCTCTAACTGCATTTTAATCTTATCTTCAGGCCAAAGATCATCGGCGTCTAAAAAAGCGATAAAATCGCCTTTAGCGTGTTTAATCCCTAAGTTACGTGCCGCTGCGGGGCCCTTATTATCCTGCCTTAGAAAAATAATATTTTCTCCCCACTCTTTAATGCGATCTGCAATGCCATCCGTCGATCCATCATCAATCAAAACAATTTCTATATGATCATAATATTGCTTACGAATACTTGTCAATGCCTTCTCTATAAATGCTCCCGCATTGAAATAAGGAATAATCACACTAATCCATAGTTTAGTCATAACTACTTTCCAAAAATTCATTAATGACATGTGGAATTTCTTCTAAATCTGATCCCAGATCTATCCAAAATGTTGCGGCTGATTTCACAAAATGCCCCATTTTATCAAATGCGTTTTTCGAATCTCCTTCTAGATGCAAGACAGTTGTGGGAGCTAGCGCAAACAGAGCCTCAGCGGCAGTTGCTGGGCGTAATGCCGTTTTGCTTTTATTTGTGACCCGCGGCAAAAATATTGCTTTGATAGGGAAGCCAGTATTTAATTTTTTGGGATAATGTTGATGGAGAAAAAACAATGCTTTTTCTCCTGATAATGCATTGGGATTGCTTAACTTCCCTTCCATATAGGGTAAGACACCGACTTTATCAAAAACTAATTTTGCACTGTTGTACAAGCTATAAACGAAGGGATCTGGTTTGTTTGAAATCATCACATAATCATCCCCTGCATATTGCAATGGGGAGTTGAGACAGGTTAAAGCCGTTGTAGACTTACCGGACCCACTTTTTCCTGTCAACAACACGCCTCCTTTATTTGTCCCTACAGCAGCAGCATGAACTAACTGAAGAGGTTGTGACTTCGACCACCAATGGATCAAATTGCGCATTGGAAAGCTCTTTTCCCAATAGGGCAAGAGATGAAGATGTTGCATCCAATAGATCCCTGTATGTTCAATGCTATTGTACATCTGCAATATATCATTGCCCGGTTGATATACCGTGCGAATGACTTCATCATTATAACCGATAATATGACCTCTTGCACCATAGGCAGTTGATGGCCACGGAGGTGGTGGCATTGGGGTTTCGGTGGAAATGCTATCCCAACAGTGAATCATCAATGAGGGAAGGCAAGGGGCAATTTCTAGATGAGAAAACGCTGTCGAAAGAGGCGTGACCAGAGCCTCTCCGGCATAACGCAAACAAAGAACTCCCGGCCCCAATCGATAATAACGACGAATATCTGAGGTTGCCTTTACAGCGCATTCAAAAGCAGCGATCACAGACGAAAAATATTCTTTAGCATTCAAAGCTGTTAAAGATGTTAGCATAGGGGTTTAATTTTTAGATGCGACATGGGGCCAACCTTGCTCACTAATTTCATGAATGGGATCGAGCAATAATAAGTCCCGCATATCTTCAAAAACAATTAATTCAGGTGGTCCATAAGACATTTTTTTTGCGTGTACCATTATAGGCGACGTAAGAGCAGGGGTATCAGATAGGACGATCAATCCATGTTCTAGTAATCGGTTCATGAATATAGAAATCGGATGTTTCACCTCTTCTGCAGATACCGAAAATTCCTCTGCGACAATACTCACGATTTGTGAATGATCAAACCCCTGTTCAATGAGCTGCCAGAGATAACAACCAGAATCGTTCATTGTATAATAACAGCCACTGTCTAGATTGATCATGACAACTTCACCATCAATTACTTCATGAATCACATTCAAAGAATTAATGCGATAGATTAAAGACATAGATTTCTCCTGTTTTAAAGGTGTAACGAATATCATAAGGCCAATTTAAGTCGCAATTAAATTTAAAATTCGCATATACTTCAGTCAAGACAGAAAAAATTGGGTATAAATATTTCGCCTCAATCGAGACCGTGACCGAAAAACTGAGTGGAAAAACCTCACTTTGTTTCAGTTGGATACAAAATCTTTGTACCCAGTCTTTTCGGTCTCGGTCACGGTCTCGATTGAAACGAGATTTTTCCACCCAGTTTTTTCAGTCACGGTCACGGTTGACAAAAAGTTATTTTTTTATATAATTATGGATTCTATCAGGAGTTTTTTTGTGCTAAGGTTATCCTCTGCTTACAGGCTTCTCCATATGCCACGTATGGCACCGCCTAAAACACCGATAAAAAGATTGCAACCTCTCTATGGGTTTCCGTCTCCAAATGACCCTCCATTTGACCAACGACGTTCATTTAAAGCATCACAGGATTTAACAAAAAAAATGTTTCCATATCTATTATTAACAGGCGTTTTTGCAACGGGACTTGGTTTGGGATATATGGCTAAAGAATGCCCAGATAAAAAACCAAAAACACAAAGCATCTCCGCCGAAGCCAAAAAACTAAGAAAGATTACTGAAGAGATTTCCCTTGGTGAAAAAATTGATCTAAAAGTTTCTGAGTTAATAGAAAATTCTAATATCATTCCTGGGTTAACCTCTGCCACATTTGCCAATCTCAAAACAACCATTAGAAACGATTGGGATTATCTAGCGAAAAATGAAGTATTGCAAGTGAGCGGTCAAGATCAACAAATACGGCCCCGTTTTGTAGGGCTTCAAGCACTCATTGAGTATGCTTTGGCCTCTGGATTGAATGACGGTACCATCTCTCTCGTTGGTTATATTCACACTCCTATGCCTGCAACACCTCTTTGCACAAAAGGTGAAATTACTAAAGAACTCGTTGCTGACTCAGTTAGAAAATTATGTCCTTTTACCGTAACAACCCGAGCAATGCTTGTCAGAGACATTCTAGCTAACAAAGGAGAACTTCATATCTGCTATCCAGAGAAAGGCTTTAATAGTCGCACTCAAGAACAACAAAAAATCTACCGACAAGAACTATCCAACTACCCCCAAAGCCTCTTTGATTGTCCTTTAGCCTGTGATCAAGTTCCTAAAGAACTGATTGGAGCCACCTATATTTTGAAGGATAAATCAGGAGAAACAATGGTTTTTTCAATTAATATGACCCAAGCTAACTCTCCCGAAGAAACCGGAGATTTTGGCCTTTGGTTTGGTTATCTTAAAAATAATCCCCTCATTCAAAAAAGGCTAGAAGACATAGTAAAATTTATTGATTCTAATAAACTATAAGTGGTGGGTGTGATTAAAAATTGTGCGCTGTAACTTCTCCTGCGCCCGCTACCGGGGCGCATTTGTTTACCATGTTTTCCCCGCTTTCCGCTCGCTGCGCTCGCTTCAAACGGGGCTAATCACATTCCTCCCTACCGGGAGGGGAATAAAAACACGAATCTTTATTCCCTTCCTCTAGGGAAGTTCACTTCTAAGAAGCTAATTTCGAATCTCCCGGTAGGGGAATAAAAACACGAATCTTTATTCCCTTCCTCTAGGGAAGTTCACTTCTAAGAAGCTAATTTCGAATCTCCCGGTAGGGAGGAATGTGATTAGCCCCGTTTGAAGCGAGCGCAGCGAGCGGAAAGCGGGGTTATCGCGATATAATAGACGCGCCCCGGTAGCGGGCGCAGGAAAGATCATTGGTGCACAATTTTCAATCAAACCCATAAATGGTATATAACTTGATTTAAAAGATTGTTAAATGTAAAATCTGCTTTCAAACCACATTAGACCTCTTTCGAAACTAAGGATTTTATGCTCGCATCAACCCAACTAGCAGGCCTCAATCAAACCATTAATCCAAATTTCCCAACTGGAGAGGAAATACTTCGAGAAAGTAGCGTTCCTCAACCGCCATCCGTAGACGAATTGAAATCTGCGTTTTCTATGGCTAATGTAGAGCAGAAAGCAATAGATGAAGAGACAGCTGTTAAATATCCTGAGAAGGATGATATATGTTGTCATGATGGTGAGTTAACAGGTTTGGTGGCCAGTTTCCTATTAGGAACAGCCCATGGAGCTTTTTTTGCTTTATGTGCTCTTGGAGTACTTACTACAGCTCCTGCTTTTTTCTTTGGCTCCGCCCTTTTCATACTTACATTGGTTTCTACTGATCGGTATAATTTGTCTCTATCAGGATTTTTAATCAGTGCATTTATAGGAGTAGCTGTACCGTTATCGCTTTAATAACGACCATAGATTGATAAAAATATTTTTTATACACCCACTACCGGGGCGCATATATTAAACATGATTAAATACTGTGAATCTATATTTCAAACCAAAAGAAGAACAACACGTGAAGTGATGGTTGGTAATGTCGGCGTTGGGGGAAATAACCCAATCCGAATTCAATCAATGACAACATCGAGCACACGCGATGCCGCGGCGACGATAGAACAAATCATGCGTCTTGCCGATGCAGGTTGCGAAATAGCAAGGGTCACTGTTCAAGGAATGAAAGAGGCCGACACATGCGAAGCGATCAAAAGCGGACTAATTCAGCGAGGATATACCATCCCCCTTGTTGCCGATATCCATTTCTTTCCCCCGGCTGCGATGAGGGTTGTCGACTTCGTCGATAAAGTGCGTATTAACCCAGGCAACTATATCGATAAGAGAGCCTCCTTTAAGGTTATTGAGTATGACGACGAAGCATATGCACAAGAAATCGAAAGAATTGAAGAGAAATTTACCCCTCTTATAGAAAAATGCAAACGATTAAAACGAGCGATGCGCATAGGAACCAACCACGGTTCTCTTTCAGACAGAATCATGAATCGCTATGGAGATTCCCCGAAAGGGATGTTGGAATCAGCTTTAGAATTTGCACGAGTCTGTCGAAAAAACGATTACCATGATTTCATGTTTTCAATGAAATCTTCCAATCCACAGGTAATGATCCAAGCTTACCGTCTACTTGCAGCTGAAATGATTGCTTTAGGGTGGGACTACCCGCTTCATCTAGGTGTGACTGAGGCGGGAGAAGGAGAGGATGGACGGATCAAATCGGCAATGGGAATTGGTTCTCTTCTTCTGGATGGAATTGGCGAGACAATACGAGTTTCCCTCACTGAGGATGCATGGAAAGAGATAGACCCATGCAAACGCCTTCTTGCCTTAGCTAGCGCCTATGAAGGAACCGGAGTTGCCCCGTTCGAAGAAAAGCACCGCAATATCAATGAGATCAAAAGACGTCTGGTAAACTTTCACAAAAACATCGCCTCTCACCGGGATGGAACCGTTATTCTTTCTCTGAGCAACCAAGAACTTCAACATCCAGAATATTACAAATCGATCGGATGCGATGTACAACTTGGACGGCCGCGGCTCAAGATTTCTAGTGCCGATGCCATTGCAATTTCTCACAATAGCACTCCAAATGACTCTATCTACCCAACTTTAAAAAATATAAAAGAAGCTGGTATTGGAATTTTCTCTTCGGCACCATGCGAAATAGCCAACTCTATAATGACGCTCCAGGAAGCCGTTCAAACGCATCACAAACAATCTCAATTGAATCGTTTTTCCCTTGTCCCTACCACAAAAGATCCGGTAGCTGTCATCATTAAGGATGATTCTGTGAGCGATTGGGACCAACTTCTCACCATCAACCCAGCTTTAATCATTCTTTCTCCGACAAACCATCGATTACATTACTGTCGTCAATTTTTCGATTGGCTACAAACCAACCAAATCTCAACTCCTGTCATCTTGAATTTTAAATATAATTGTTCCAAAGAAGATTTGATTATCCGCTCGGCAGCTGAATATGGAGCTCTTTTTTGCGATGGGTTAGGAGATGGCATTTGGATTGAAGGGCCATATGAGACTGATTTTCTGCGCAGTTTAAGTTTTAATATCTTACAGGCAGCTAGGATGCGCACTTCCAAAACAGACTTCATTTCATGTCCTAGCTGCGGACGTACTCTTTTTGATCTTCAAGATGTCTCCAAACGGATACGCAGCCGAACAGCTCACCTTCCTGGAGTCAAAATCGCTATCATGGGCTGCATTGTAAATGGTCCCGGGGAAATGGCTGATGCGGATTTTGGTTATGTCGGTTCCAAACCGGGCATGATCGATCTTTATGTTGGCAAGGAGTGTGTTGAAAAGGACATTAGTTTTGCTGATGCTGACGACCGCCTGATCGACCTTATCAAGAAACACAACCGCTGGGTAGATCAAGAACTTCAATCAATCCAAGCTTAAGAATAATTCTACTCTCAAGACATTGCACATGAATATAGAAACGCAAAGCTGCAAAGAAACAGGGATGAGTAGAAACAAGATAAGCGAGTACAGGATATGTAGGATCAGGGAGGATATGAAGGATCGTTATTGCTAGCCACAAAAATAAATTAATTGCCTCGCAAGCTCAGCAATTAATTTATTCTTCTAAGTGGGGCCTCGAGGCCCCACTTAGAATGGTTTTTTTTAAGATCCGAGCTTGCGAGGAACTTAAAAATATTACAACTCTCTGAGGCTAGCAATAACGATCCTTCATATCCTCCCTGATCCTACATATCCTGTACTCGCTTATCTTGTTTCTACCTACTATCAATCTACATACTTTTGATTGATTCGGGTGAGGAGGGTGGAACGAGAAGGATGGATTGGGGAGAGCTGAGACTTACCCCATGTTTTTCCATGATGGCGATAACTTTAAAAAGCACGTCTTCTTTGACCCTTAAATACCCCTCATCATCTGTTATCTGGGTATGGGCCTTGATTAAAACCTCTATGGCGTGCTCTCCAAATCCATTAAGACGAACAACGATAGGTTGACTGCGATCCATCTCCAAATGGTGCTGTAGCATTTCCCTAAAGTCATGGACCAAAGCTTTGAGTTTTGATACGTCCTCATAGGGAACGTTAATAATCTCCTTGATTTGACGATGAGTCATTCTCGAAGGAGTCATGACAATCAATTTTGAGAAAATAGCATTAGGAATATAAATTGGACGTTTATCAAGAGAACGCATCCGCGTCATGTACCAACCTATTTCTTCGACGATCCCTTCAATTTTATGATCGGGAATTAAAATCCAATCGCCAATGGTGAATGGTCGTGTAAGATAAATCATAAAACCTCCAAAGAAATTAGCAATAATTTCCTGGGAGGCAAAGGCTAACGCCAATCCACCAACGCCACCAAAAGCAATAATGGTATTCATGCTTCTTCCTGTCACTTCTAACAAAAGAAGAGCCATAAAAAATAAAATTGCAATTGTTAGCATTTTATCAATGGCACCGATTTTACCTTGTTCAATGGTGATTTCCCTTTGTTTGCTCTGCTCAATCAGATGATGAGCCACTAAATTTTTCCATCGCATCAAAAACCAGGTAAATGCGATTAGAGCTCCAACTAAAAGGATAAGATGACGATCTTGTGGTGAAAATTCCTCAACAATGCTTGCTGCAATCAGATCGATTGTTTGAATAATGGCAAAGAACCAGACGTAATAGCTCAACGGTTTATAAAGAGCGCTAACAAAGCTATCTTTCCATATCTTACCTTGTTTTTTAAAGTAAAGATGAAGGAAGCGGAGTAATCGTTTGGTCAAAAAATTAAAGATGAAGACAAAAACGACAATTGCAACTGCTTCACTGCCCCACCCATAGACTCCATCTAGAGCGGAGACTGCTACATCACAACACGTTTCAGCCTTCTCAAACCACATACTTATTCTACTGATTTACAATTTTTCTGCGCCCAGCCTTTCTTTAAGGCATCCATTTTCTTATTAGAGATGCCCCCTAAAAACTCGATGGTATTTAACAGACGAGCACGGGTGCGGTCTTTACCCAAAATACCGACAGAATCAAATAAAGGAGGCCCTTGCAGCTTGCCCATAAGCGCCCCAAACAGTAAAGGCATGATGATCTTTTTGTGGTTGACATCAAAAATCACCGCCACATCACGCGATGCCTGATTCATCCCGCTGCTTCCCCAGTCTTCATGCTCATCGAGGTGCCATATAATGGCCTGCAGAATTTGACATAATGTCTCTGGAGAGGTTCCCTTAATAGAAAATAACTCTTGGGTATATTTCAAATGGTTAATAAAGAGAAAGTCACAAAGCTCAATGAAATCGCCGAATGTTTTAATGCGAGAATGGCAAAGGGGCATGAGCTTCTTCATGAATTCATCATTAAAACTCCAATTTTTAATGCGCTCCCATAACTTGTCTTCAGGTACATTTTTGATCAGATATTGCTGGTTAATCCACTCCAGCTTCTGCACATCAAAAACAGCTCCTGAAACGCCTATACGACTGACATCAAATTCTTTAATGATATCATCGAGAGAATAAATTTCACGATCACCGGTCATGCTATAACCCATCAACGTGAGAAAATTCAAAAAAGCCTCAGGTAAAAATCCACTATCGCGATAAAAGAAAATCGATGTGGGGTTTTTACGCTTTGAAAGTTTTTTTCCGTCTTTCCCCAAAAGAAGGGGCATATGCATAAAAACAGGTGGTTTCCATCCAAAAGCCTCATACAGATAGACGTGCTTTGGGGTTGAACTCATCCACTCATCACCGCGAATCACGTGAGTGATTTCCATTAAATGGTCATCGACGACGTTAGCTAAATGGTAGGTAGGAAAACCGTCAGATTTCAACAATACCTGATCATCGACATCGGCCCAGGGGTTGGTAATTCTTCCCTTGATAGCATCCTCGTAGACACATTCACCGGTCAATGGCATTTTGAGACGAATGACATAGGGTAGTCCAGCGGCTTTTTTCTCTGCAATCTCCGCTTCACTCAAATTGCGGCAACGGCGATCATACCCTTGCCTTCCCCCTTGTTTTGCAAGCACCTGACGCATCTCATCAAGTTCTTCAGCTGTACAAAAACAAGGATAAGCCGTCCCATTTTTCACAAGTTGATCACAATACTCTTTATAAATATGAAAACGCTCAGATTGTCGATAAGGTCCATAAGGCCCACCAATATCTGGTCCTTCATCCCAAGAAATTCCACACCAGGAAAGGGCTTTGTAAATATTTTCTTCATATTCAGGACGACTTCTGGAGCGATCGGTGTCTTCGATGCGCAAGATAAACTTACCTTTATGATGGCGAGCAAAAAGAAGATTAAAAAGAGCCATATAGGCGGTGCCCACATGGGGATCTCCAGTGGGGGATGGGGCGATGCGTACGCGAACAGTCATGTCAAACTCTTAAGCTGCTTTTCCAGCTGGTGTTGGTTGTATTTGTTGTTTTTCTTTGGTCTCTTCCTGATACATTAAAAAAAGAAGATCTCTCATTATATTATATGTCTCTATCAATTGTAAATCACATTGTCCCAACTCCTCAGAAGGCTCCTCTTCAACATCCCCATTTTTCTTCAGTTCTTTCAGAAATTTTTGGTATATTTTATTGTTTGCAATGCGCAGTGCTGAATTTTCTTTGAGCTGTGTCATATAGGGTAAATAAGTGTGCTGACGAGTCTGTATATTGAATTTATAAAGAGAACGTACTTTCTCTCTTTGAAAATAAGGGATGTCTGCCAAGGTATCATTGAAGTTAGGTGAGATTTCATCATTTTCAAGTGGATACTTGCTGAATTTTTCTCCAATTTCGATTTCACTTAACGGTCCTGGCACGACAATGTCTGAGAGAACCCCTGTTAACTGCGGTGTTTTTCCCGACACGGTATAATAACGACCTCGTGTGACTTTATACTCCCCTTGTGGATTAACGGCATCGTTTTTAGCTGTTGTGTTTAGAGTAAACGTCTGAAAAGATCCCTTACCAAATGTGTGATCATCGCCTACAATAATAGCTCGACCATAATCTTGCAATGTCTGAGCCACGATTTCTGAGGCAGAAGCACTAGCCCGACTTGTAAGGACGATCAGTGGACCATCCCACATGGTTCTTCCTTCTAAGTCGCGAAGGTGTTGAATCTGTCCCATTTCATCTTTAATGGAAACGACAATTCCCTTAGAGATAAATAATCCTGAGACACCCACTGCCTGAGAAAGAATGCCGCCAGAATTATAACGGAGATCTAAAACGACTCCTTTGACATTGTATTCTTTCTTTAATCGGCGCAACTCTGCCGATAAATCAGCTGTAGATGAGCTGTCGGGATCTTGATAAAATGAATAGAGCTTAAGGTAGACGATACCCCCATCGGCATAGGGTTCATAGGTCGACTCATAACGAGTTTCTTTGAGAACAACCTCTGCGCGATAAAGTTGAATATCGAGTTTCTCTTCGACCTTTTGTTCATCTTCACCTGTTTCCCTGATAACAGTTAAGACTACCGGTGTTTTTTCTTCGCCGCGAATAAGCTCTACAGCGTCCTTTATATCCATTCCTACAACGGGTTCACCATTGACTGCAATAATGCGATCTTTAACTTTAAGTTCTTTGCTTAATGCCGCTGGCCCCCCCTCTACGAGTTTGACAACTGTAAACCCATTAATATCATCGCGAAGCTGCGCGCCAATTCCAAACAAACGCTGCTGAACGTTGATCATAAACTGCGTTGCTTCATCAGGGGTGAAATAAGAAGTGTGTGCATCGAGAGCCGCTGCGGTGGCCTTCAAAAGAGTTGAAAGAATATAACGTTGCTTTTGAATATCATCTGTCGTTAGGATCTCTTCTTCATATTTAGTTTGCCTTTTGGTAATTCTCTGTAACGATTTCTCTTTTAAATCCTCACTAAGCTTTGACGCTGTCTCAATTTGCAATGCCCGGATACGCATCAAACGGGTCAGAAGCTCCTCTTCCGTTGTGGTCCACTGCAGATCTTTAAATTCACTTGCTTTGACATGTTTCGGAAGATGCTCCCAATCACTTTGTTTTTCCAGCTCTCTACGACGTTCGATGACGTGTTGCATCGCCGCATAAATCTCTTCAAATGTCACAAAGTTGCTATGAGTGTATTCCTCCATAATGACTTCTACTTGTTCGTCTGAAGGCTCAAGCCACTTATGGATATCAGACTCAATAAAGTAAGTTTTTGTTGGATCCAATTCCTCAATATAGTTAGAGAGAATTCGTTTAATTAAAACGGGATTAATGTGTTTATGCGTCGCATGTGACTTCATGATTTCATTAATTTTCTCTGTTGTATTTTTGGGAGTCAATTCAGGTAGTTTAGCTTCTACACTGCCATTAAAGAAAAAAGCAGTCACTATCACCGATAAAAAAAACAAGGATATGCGCGGCATAAAACTCCTAAAATCAAAACGTTACGTCTGGCAGTCCCAAAATAAACTAGAGACTTATCCCCGAGTATAACTCCAAATCGACGTTTTATGCCATTAGAAATTCAGGTGTTTTTTATAAAATCACTCGAAAAAACATAACGAGAATGACATTTTTTAAAAAACCTATTGATTTCAATTCTTTTTTATGCGACAATGCTTTTTTTATGCTGCGCGGCGGTGAATTTTTGCGTTTTCCGTTGCGTGAAAGCCCTAAGGAAGTGTGAAATAATAAGTTGGACGATTGGGCCGCGCGAAAGCTCCCGCGGTTGAACGATTAAAAGTGACCCCATATTATAATATTGGATCACTTTTAATCGATTCAACCCCGGGGCTTTGGCGCAGCCGAATCGTTCAACTTATTGTTTCACACTTCCTAAGGTTGAACGATTGCAAAATATTTTTTTCAGTAAAAACTGCAAAAAATCAAAAAAAACACTTGAATAAAAAAGGTATTTAATATATACTACGACTTCGTAATCAAATTATAAAGGAGATAATTATGAAAGAAAAAGATAAACAACAAGCAGTAGCACCAGAAGCAAAATTGGTGTCTATTACAGAAGCGGCGGAACGCAACAACGTGACGCGTCAAGCTATTTATGTAGCAATTAAATTGAACAAATTGAAAGCACGAAAAGAAACAACACGTTGGACGATTCATCTCGATGATTTAGAAGAGTATCGCAACCAAAAGTACTCTCGTTCAAAATCTGTTTTTAACGGTGAGCTCCTCTTTGACAACAGCAAAGGGTACCATTCTATTGGACAAGTTGCCTCTATGTTGAGCGTTCCTGCTCAAAAGATTTATTACGAAACAAGAATCGGCCGACTCAAAGCAAAACGCAAAGGCGCTGCTTGGGTGATTCATAAATCGGACATCAATGCATATGCTGAACAGCATCTTGCAAAGAAAGCAAAAAAAGAAGCTCCTGCTGCGAAGTAAATTGATCGAAATCCAAAAACCTATGTTCTCAGAACCTTGCAAACATAGGTTTTTGGGTTGATTTATTGAATTATTGAATATGCTCTTTGCTAATAATTTCTTGCGCTGTTGCTTTAACAGTTGCCAATCCGTTAGAAAATCCCAAAGCCCTCATTAAATGATCAACGTAACTCACTTCTGCACTTAATTGATCATTCACAGATTCTAAGTAGGCTATTTTTTTCTGAAGTTGATTTTTAGTCATACTGCACCTCTCTTTTCTATTCCACCTAAACCACACTTCATCAAGATGCAAATACCATGCCAACCATGTGATGCATGTGATTTTAAGGAACTTTCAGCTCCCAAATGGAAAATCACCCGAAAAATATAAAAAATTAACAGGATAGGCAGGATCGGCTTCGCCGGCAGTTGCTATGCTGAATTTCTAATTGGGGGCTGGAAAAACAATCTGCTTTGCGTGTAAAATTGCATATTAGTATTCTTCTGCTTTCACGACTTCAAGGAGGCATTTCCTTCCTTCGGAAGAAGAAAAATAACTAGGAACAAGCTTGAAACAATGGGAGTATCGTTCACGATAGGGCAAAGAAAACCGCAATTCAGCGATTCTTGCTAACTCAGGATAGTCATTTACGCTGAGATAACGGAATCCACCAATATGCATTTTATTATCATAGACCATCAAGTTGTCTAGCATACTAGTTAAAGAGCAGATTATTTTTTCATACTCAAGATTTGAGAGACGTGCGATGGTCCTTAAGTAACAACAGTTTACTTTCTCATCTAACTCTCTTTTAACAACTTTGCTCGAGACAGTTTCCCATTGATTGCCCATTTGCTTGATTGCAGTATTGAATAACTCACAAATTTCGTTGAACTCCTCTCCGCTAATTTGCTTACGACTAACCAATTCTTCCAAGCAATCAAATTCTGCAGCTAAATTCTTCGCACGCCATCTGGTAAAATCCAGGCTAGTTCCGGATAAGATGTGAGTGAAAATAGAAATCACAAAGAATAACGCCTGTGTCAGCTCATTATGCTGAAATGACTCAAGTCTTTGAGTAAGCTGTACAACTGGATCAACAGACAAATTTCTGGATACTGACATACAAAAATCCCTTTTATCGGAAGTTCCACTTTTTGGCCTTGTTCAATTGTACAAGGCCTTTGTGGAACTTCCGTTTTATTATGCAATCCGAAAAATATTATTTAATCGGCTTTGGGGAAAAATTCTTTTCTAAGGTCTCCGCTGTACTCTGTTAAATGTGCAAAATTGCTCTCTAATTCTTTGCAAGCACAAACGGGAAATCTGATGCTTCTTAAATACGCTAGTAATGTATTTGTTTCTGCAGCTTTTATGTCCATCTCATCAAGCGACTTGTTCAATTTGTCCCTATTCTCCGGACTAGGATTTTTACGTGTTACACTCGATACAGTTGTAACTTCACCACATAGTAACTGGCTGGCAAAATATAGGTTGTGAGCCGTGGAACTTGGACAATTTGGGTTCCTAGCTCTATAGTGACATGTGAAGTCACATTCATGGTTATCTGAAGATGCCTTGTCATATCCTTGCTGATATGGCCCTAAAGATGCGGATGATTGCATAATAAATTCTCCTATTATTTATGGTTTTAAACTAACAAAAATAAAACATTAAATCACGATTATAACATAGGTTTTATCTTGAGTCAATAACAAAAACATAACAAGACGAGACAAAAAAAAATCCACCGCTACGCAATATAACTACTGTCCGAGTTCTTTTCTTAGTTGCAAAAATTGCCGATGTAGCAAAAAATGGGAACAAAAAAGGTAACTATTCAGGTGGTATAACCCAGGCCTTCAGCCTGGGTTATACCACCTGAGTGGTTACCAAAAAAGGACGATCCCATGCACTCAAACAATGAAACAAAACATTACGCTGATTACCTATGGAAAAATGGAAAGCCAAAAGGAATCAACCCGACTACTGAACTCAATGAAACCACCTACAAGGTCATTGCCGATCCCTATTATAAGCGAATCTCGCTGGAAAAATACAAAGATGGGGCTTTTGACAGCCTCATTTATGATTCTGCCCTCTTTGATTTTCGTCATCTCAAGCCAGTAGAACAAAATGCATGGCAAAAAAAACTCATCCGCGAAGATGAAAACGAAAGCCTTTGCTATATTCGCAACCAAGATGACCGGTTGATTCTTATGGAACATTATTTTTTTGAAGATCAAATCTGTCGCGAATGCCGCACAAGCTCACCTCACGGGGTACTGCTTTCAGTGCAAAAGATTTTATACGAGAAGTTTGGAGATCCATTTAATGGTGTCGTCCTTTATGACACAAACGCCCATGTTGTCATGTATAAGCGTTATGCGATTGACATATCCACCCAAACCTTTGAAAATCTATTAGAAGAGTGTGTGGATATGTCAGAGAAAACAGCTTTATGGCATCGCATATCGCTTGTTCATTAAGAAGTCATACTCCACTTTACTCTTTGGTTCTCCAAGGTAGTACCACTCTGTTTTGGTCGCATTGCCGATATGGGTGATTGAGGGACCGTGGAGCTGATCGTTTTTCCAGGAAATTTCCTGAATGAGCTCTACACCATCTCGGTAGCGTTTCTCAACCCCATTCTTACTTCCGTTTACATAGGGCACTTCAGCAGTTTTCTCCCCATGTTGATAAATCACTGTCAAGCCTTGTTGCTGACCCATCACCCACTCCTCAACGGTGTCGGGGTCTCCGGCTGAGTAAAAAGTCTGCTTAGTCCCATTGACAACACCGTCTTTATAAGGTGTTTTCTCTTTGGGTGTCCCATTAGGATAAAATGCTGTTTTCAACACCAACTGACCATTTTCAATATTATCTCTCGAAATCAGTTGGCCATGCTCATCGCGAACCAAACGCACTCCGGCAAAGTTTTCTACAGAAGAGTCATGTTGATTGCTAAGTGTATAGTACTCTCCAGTAAGCAGCTGATCTCCTATGTACTGCTCAACAGAACGCGGAGTGCCACCAAAATACCACGAGGAAATTGTCTTTAGTTCTTTTGTGGGCGTATGAGGTTGAGCAGAGGTTAGATCTGAAGAGTCGGGATCCTGAGGAGGCGCTGGTTCAAATTCCTTTGAAGCGTCTGGAATCCTATCATAAACAATTTCTTTTTCAGGGGTGCTGTCGGGAAAATAATCGATTTCTTTGACCAAGATTCCATGGTAATAAATCTCTTCTTTTTCTATCTGAGAGCTCTGTGGAAACGTGTAAGTGGTAGAGCCGTGAAGGATTCCACTAGCATACTTCTTTGTCACAATCACCCCGTTTGCCATCGTAGAAACAACAGTTCCGTCTTCTCCACTAAGGGACCAAAAATCACGGGGAACGGCAACGCCATACTTATGAATAAAAGTTTCGTCTAAAACCCCATCATCACTCATATCATGATAGTTGCAAGATGTTGAAAGCGCCATCAAAACAATGACACCAACTGTATTTTTTAAGGATCTAACTTTCATAATTTCAACCTTTCTACTTGATTCATTAAATGAGCATGCTCACGATCGACAACTTCCTGAGAAATTGTTTTTTCTTTATCTCTATAAACAAAATTCACCGTGACGTTTTTTAATCCTTTTCCAAGCTGGTCGCTACGGTAAATACCAACTAAAGAACTGCTTTCTAAAAACGGTGATTTGACGGCATTAATTTCTTTAAATAATTCACTTACAGGAACTTCTTCTTTGAGGGTGAGGGTCCAATCCCTCTCAGAGCCCGGATAAATAGGGATAGACCGCATCAGCCGATCTGCCGGCCTTGCAGCAAAGAGATCAGCCAAATTCATCTCAGCAAACAATACCCGTTGGGAAATTCCCATCCGACGCAATACGACAGGGTGGATTTCCCCCATCACTCCAACGGTAACAGACCCTACGAGAATTGCCGCCTGACGTCCGGGGTGGAGCATACTCAAAGAACTCTCCTTAAACTCAAAACCCGTCACACCTATTTCATTTAACAAATTTTCTATGATCCCTTTAAGGCCAAAGAAATCCCATGCGACCGATTTTACATTCCAATTTGCTGGATGCGATTCGCCGGCCAAAACGATTCCCACTACTGATGGTTCTCGATATGTCTCGTTTTCTTTAAAATGAACGCGACCAATTTCAAAACCGGCGATATGATGATTTTGATGGTCTTGGTTGTGCTTCACCACTTGCAGCAAGCCCGGAAGAAGGGAGGTACGTAAAATTGACTGCTCACTCGAGTTGGGGTTGAGCACTTTCACCCACATTTTTTCTGGAATTCCAGACTCCCCAACAATATCAAGAATAGCCTGACCAATCAAGTCACAAGTGAGAAATTCTTGTAATCCTTCCCTGAGTAGCCGTTCGCGCATTTCTCTTTCTTGTAAAAATACCGTATCATGAGGGATGGTAGAGAAAGAAAATGAATTCGATCCCTGATCGATATGATCATACCCATAAATGCGAGCCACCTCCTCTATGAGATCGACCTCTTCTTGAACGTCATTGCGATATGTGGGAATTTCTACGGAAAAACAATCTGAGCCGTCACAGGTAGAATGCATCCCGAGAAGAAGAAAAACATCTTCCACTTCACCCACTCCCAAATGCGTCCCAAGCAATTGATTGATCCGATTCAAACGCACCTTCACTATTTTTTTTGGAAAATCGCCGCATGTGGTCTGTATTTCACCGCAAGTGACTTCAGGAGAAACCTGTTGAATTAACATCGTGACCCGATCGAGAGCTAAGGCTAACCCATTGGGATCTGTCCCCCTTTCAAATCGTTTAGAAGCGTCTGTCATTAGTCCAAGGCGCTTGCTAGTACGTCGGATAGCACCAGGAGAAAAATAGGCGGCTTCTAACAAAATATTTTTGGTCGATGCGCCTACTTCACTATTAGCCCCTCCCATCACTCCTGCAAGAGCTACGGGTTTATCGCCATCACAAATCAAAAGATCCCGCTCTTCAAGGATTCGTTCTTTTCCATCAAGGGTGGTTAACGATTCCCCCTTCTTGGCATTGCGGACCACCAGTTGTTTTTCAGTCAATTTGTCAGAATCAAAAGCATGCAAAGGATGTCCCAATTCGAGCATCACATAATTCGTAGCGTCGACAACGTGATTAATCGGACGAATGCCGCTCGCTTCTAACCGTTTTTTTAACCAATCAGGAGACTCCCCTATCGTCACCCCTTTGAGTAAACGGCAGGCGTAACGGGGGCAATCGACTGGGCTGGTCACTTTAATTTCAGTTTTTAAATTTGAATTGGTTGTCACTTCGATTTGAGGAAGCTGGATGGGAATGCCAGTCAATGCAGACAATTCTCTAGCGACCCCTAAAATGCTTGAACAGTGTCCTAAATTAGGAGTTAGTGAGATTTCAAATTCAACATCGTTATAGAGGCTTGCCACATCAGTTCCCTCTTTGATGTGGTCTGCCAATTCGATAATTCCATCATCGCCAACAAGACCTAATTCAGCAGGAGCACAAAGCATTCCATCTGATTCGACACCGCGGATTTTGCTTTTTTTAATTTTGACTGGTTTTCCATCATAATCAAGGACCGTTGCCCAGACAACCGCCAAAGCCGTTTTTATCCCTGGACGGCAATTGGGGGCTCCACAGACCAAATGATACACTTTTTCTCCATCGGTGACCGAGGCCAGTTTCAAGCGATCCGCTTGTGGATGTTGCTGAACATCAAGGATTTTACAAACGACAACCCCCTGGCATCCCGCTGACAAATCTCGAACAGCATCGACTTCCAATCCTGCCATTGTGAGCATTTTGGCAATTTGAGCAGGAGTCTCTTCGAGAGCGATATATTCTTTTAACCAGCTGAGCAAAATTTTCATCAGAACACCACCATTGTCTACAAAATGAATATAAGGATACAAAAAATACAATTTTGTGACCATCGTCTTCTCTTTGTGTCTTTGTGCCTTCGTATCTTTGTGTTTAATTATTAACTAGTTACTTGCATGAATTGCTGCGCAAAACTATAAAAATTAAACACAAAGACACGAAGGCACAAAGGGGTCTATTAAACAGGAGTGTGGTTCCCAGAGAAAAACCCTGCAAATTGCGATGAATCATTTTAGTTGACATTTAAAAACAAATATGATTAAATTTGGTAAATATCAATTTAAATAACATAGGTTTTTTATGAATATAGAATATACAAAAGATGCTTTATACACATTAGTGATTCCAACGGTTATGGTCAATACCCCCATTAGAAAGAGCTTTGAATGGATGGCGAGAACATGGATAGCATTCGGAAACGCGGAAGGAAGGACAATTAATAGAACTCTATCACAAATAGCACATGGCGTGATATATTGTGGTATAGCTAAAGATGCCAGTGATATAGTAAATATCCAAAAATATGGAAACGCCGTATTTAATGTATTCACCAAGCCTTTATTAGAAGACATATGTATAAGTATTTTATGTGTTGCCATAAAAATAGCACAAGAGAGAATAGGAAAAAAGGCAACCCTTATTGGAGTCGTTGGAGGAGTTGGATTGCTAGCATTAAAGATGAGCTATTCCCAATAAAATAATTAATACGACACCCTGCAACCCTTAGGTTCGGTTAATTTTATTAAAGCCGTATGATAGGATTAGCTTAATTTATTTAAATAGGAGTCATTAAATGGAAATAACTTGTGATGACATTTTAAGTGGAGCAATCTCCTTAGGTATAGTCTGTAGTCCCATTAAAAATAGAGCTACATGGGTAGCGAGAGCATGTGTCGTATTAGGAGGAGGAGAAGATATTCCCAACTCTCTATGGGGATTAGCAACAGATGTTGTTCTCATGAATATCTGTACAAATTTCATAGGTAATCTAGCCAAGGGAAACAATCCTCAACTTTTTTCCTCTTTACTGCAGATAACGGTTTTGACTGGCTTGCATTTAATCGCGGAAGAAGCAAAAACGAAAATAGGGAAACCAGCAACAATCATTGGAGGAATTGCATTATTCGCATTAGGAATGAGCTGTTTCAAATAAAATGATTAACGCAATGTGCCTTACTAACGCTTAGTTTCGATGCATTTTATTGAAACCGTTGAGGGCGGCGATTCGATACCCTTCAGCAAATGTGGGGTAGTTAAACACTTGATCGATGAAATAATTGATTTTAGCACGGAAGCCAATCGCCATCAGTCCGATATGAATTACCTCGGTGGCACTTCTGCCCACAATGTGAACTCCTAAGATCTCTAGAGTTTCGGAATGGAATAAGATTTTAAACATGCCGACGCTAGAGCCTACAATATGACTACGAGCGATTTCATAATAGTACGCCCTTCCCACCTCATAATGGAAACCCTTCTCAATTAATTCTTCCTCTGTATATCCACAACATGATATTTCTGGGATTGTGTAAATGCCGATTGGATAAAGATGGGGAAAGTGGTGTGTCTGAACACCGCAAGCATGTCTTGCAGCGAGCCTTCCCTGTTCCATACTTGTAGAGGCCAAACAAGGGCCGCCAATGACATCACCAACAGCATAGATCGAAGGCGTTCTCGTCTGAAAAAGGGCGTTAACAGGAATATAAGATTTCTCATCCAACTCGATTTCCGCATTTTCCAAGTGCAGAGAATCAACATTCGCCGTTCTACCAAGGGCATAGAGCAGGGCGTCGGCTTGAATCGTAGACCCATCCTTAAATGTCACGTATGCCTTATCATCCTTTCTAAAGATTTTTTCTGGCTCTTTTTTCCCTAAAAAGCATAAGCCTATCTCCATCAATGCCGTCTGCAAGTGAATCCCTATTTCTGAGTCAAGCATCGGCAATATATGGCTCTTTTTATCGACAATCGTCACTTCTGTTCCCAAAGCGGCAAAAAAACTAGCATATTCAGAACCAATGATACCCCCTCCCAAAACAATTAAACTTTTAGGTACTTTAGAAAGGCCAAGAAGACGAGTAGAATCTAAAATGACGTCATTATCAAAGGGCACTTCATGTGGATTGCGGGGCTTGGAGCCGGTGGCAATAATAAAGTTCATAGCCGTGATTTCGTAGGTGGGACGATTGTCTGCGTCAACGAGAACTAGCGTATGCGGATTTTCAAAGCGTGCAAAGCCCTCTAAAAGAAGGATGTTATTTTTCTTAAACTGACGACTTACCAATTTCTTCTCTTCATCAATCACTTGTTGAAGTCGATTGGTGAGCATCGGAACTGTAATATCTCCCAATTTATAGTCGATCGGACAAAATCCTCGTTCATTAAAACGAGAAAGATCGATGATCGCCTCTCGCAACGACTTAGACGGAATTGTCCCATAATAAAGACAATTGCCTCCAGGTTCTGGAAGCCTTTCAACGACAATAACGCGCTTTCCGAGCTTTACAGCTTGAATTGCAGCTTTTTGCCCAGCAGGCCCCGAACCAATGACGACTATATCTGCAGAGAGTTTTTGCATAGACCACATCCATTACGAATAATTCTTCATCCTATTCTGCAAATAAAAAAAATACAAGTGGAATCCCCTTATCACACTAGCATTCTTTTTCGGGTATTTTTCTCGTTTTGATCAAGTTGCAGCTTAAAGGACTTTTGAAATTCAAGGAATTTGTTTGGATCAAAGTAAAAATCCACTTGATTTTGCTTCGCGAAATCAAGCAACAATTTTTTTCCACCCGCAATCGAACCAGAGATAAAATTTCTTTTTTCTTCGTCAATAAATGACTTGCTTTGCTCCCCTCTCCGAAGATCAACTTCTAAAATGAATTCTCCCGAAAATAGAGTGTTTGCTGCTTCTTCAACCAAATGTTTTACCCATGCTAGTTGTTTATTTTTGAGAAATTTAACACGATCCTCAATGTAGATATCGAGGTTGACATCAGTTAAAGCATACTTCTTAATGATACCCATCAATGTTTGGATAATATTTGAAAGATTTGTTGACGTATTTTTCAAGAATTCCCACTGTTCTTTCACCAAAGACTCTTGCGTAGATCTCAATTCTTCCGGACAACACAAATACAATTGATGTATGTAATGATCGAAAAAATTATGACTCACTAGAAGCGCTTTTATCGCTTCTATTCCCGATTGCTTTTTTTCTTTAACAACTTTTTCGGGTTGATCACTCTCTGATTCAGACTCCAATGGAATCGGCGCATGAACAAGATCATAATATTCAATATCAGGATGCTCTTCGAGAATTTTTTCGCTTATAAACTTTCTTAAATTTAAATAACCGTGATTGCGTTTTATATAATCATCGACCTCCTTAGTATTAAAAGCCTTTGAAATAAAATCAAATACAGATTCCCACTTAAACAGGAAATAAAGAAAATCAGTCGTTAAATCAGAAATAATAAAGTTCACAGATAGCACATTCCCGGCATCAGCGGCCGCAGCAGAAGCACAATCACTCTCGTAAGATTTTAAATTTTCTAAAATTGTCAATTGTCCCAATGTCTCTCGAAAATCAGGAATGGCTTTATTTAAAAGATAAATCAGCTCCTCTGAACGATCATCTGAATAGCACAGGAAAGAGATAAATATCTGGCGGAGAGTCTCCTTATGTTTCTTTACATCCTTAATAGGAACTTTCTTCATAAAAGAAAAAGTTTCCTTGGACTTATCTAAGAGCTGTAGCCCGTCATGAAAATACTTAAGACTCGAAAAAGAGGATTTCGAGATCAGTTGCATTATATCTAAGATCTTTAACAGAAAATCAATCTCTAAAGAATCAGGCCTTTTATGTGTTGGTTGTCCTACTTTTCCATAAACATTTACATTGGGAGAGTGAAAAGTAACCAACGGCAAAAGCCCTGTATTCGCATTTGCACCCCTCCTAGAGCTATAAAAATTGGCAGCTCCTCTGAGTTGTTTAGTCAATAGCCCTTTTTCCCCTAAATCGACCCAATGTATTTGTTTTAAATCAATTTTTAATAAAAATTCAGATAATTTATTAAACAAACTTGATTCTTTTTCACTTCTAAGAAAACTATCAGAAACAATCAATTCGACATTTGGTTTAGTGTCTATAAGAAGACCAACAAGTTTGTCAATTTTTGTATACAGCTTAAACTTATCAATAAGAGACAAATGCATTAATAAAAACTCGTACATTTTTTTTGATGGTTGTATAGATCGTTCTAGCTTTACTCCATTCAGCTGTTGGATCTGATCATGGATGGTAGCAAAATATATCTCTAATGCAGCGGCACAAAGCTCCGGTGTACCCGTTTTTAAATAATCCATAACTGCATCGAAATGCTCAGATAAAATTGGTTCAACAGGAGACGACAGAAGCATCAACCCCACCAGTTCAGAAACCTTTTCCGGATATGTCGGCGCAAGCTGGTGTAATGCTTCTATAATAACAGGGTCTTTGATCGCATCTTTCGGATGGTTGATCACATACTTTTCTACCACCGTCTTAAATAATGGTAATGGAAGCAGTGTAATTCCCTGAATTTTATTCTTGAATAGGCTCATTAATTCTGACATTACCTCTGAAGAGAGTTTATCAAGAGCAATGACAGAATGAACAATCTCTTTAAGAATTTGTTGGCAAGTCTCATCTAATTTAAAATTAACTAGATCTCGACCAGCTGAATTTTGATCAGCTGAACGCCGCACCACCTGTGGTTCCCTTTTTAATTCTTCAATGAGTTCATATAAAACAACTTTCGCCGTTGCTACAGAATTTATATCCGGAAGAGCCTGCAGTTTCTTTGGTAATGAATTCAAAAAAATCGGTAATTTATCAGTTGATGCACCTGCAAATATAAAATCCTTAATAGTTGGAAAAAGCTGGCTTTGCCTGTCAGTAAATGCAGACACAGTAAAGGAAGCGTCGAGAAGCTCCCAAAACTTATCCATATCGATTTTGTCTTTGAAACATTCCTGTAATAATGCGTCAAATTCTTCCTGATTAGAAGATTCAATGGCAGTCTGTAAGCGTGCATCGAAATTGGTGACATGAATGCAACCTTGTAATTTATATTGAGCAGCCAATTTCAAAAGAAGATAACTTTGATCCTCTGGTGGCTCCCACTCTCCAAGAAGTGGAATAAATATCTCTCTTTTAAATGTTGCATCAAACTTATCTGAAAGCCTGATGAGCGCAATCAACATCGGATCAACCGCAGGGTCTTGTAGCCCAATCAACTTTATCCCTGCAATAAGAAACGGATAAAGCCGAGGAGGAATTTTTGATTTTAACGCGAAGATGTCAGTCAAAATTTTTTCAATAACTGTAACATCAGGTGGGAACATTGTTTTTTCCAAGACAGCTTGAAACTCTGTAAAGAACCCCACACGCCTACCAATAGTTTTTTCTCCTTCTCTTACTGTTTCTTGGGCTAACTTTACTCCCATCGCGACAAGTTCTTCCCCAAATATATATTCCGAAGGAAAATCTAGTTTTGACAGCCTGGAAAAGGCTTTAAATTTTCTATCAGGATCAATGCCTACCTGTAAAAATGGTTCTTTTAAAAAAGGAATTGCTATCTCATTTTGTTGTACTAAAGCGAAGTCGAAAATCGCATTTTTAAGCGGTTTTAATAAAGAGGGAAGCCGCATCAAAGCAGAGGCCAGTGCATTAAAATTGCCGTGCGATTGAATAAACTTAAGATTTCCTTCTTGTGCTAGCATGGTTTGAAGGGGCTTTAGTTCTTCATCAGTAAGGGTTTTATTTTTTATAGAAGAAGTCACAAGCTGCATAAAATGATCGAAAACTTCTTGATATATAGGGGATTTCGCATCTGCGCGATTTTTTATCAGTAGTTGAAGTAATTCCGAAAGCTTCACAGGTGGAATATTTTTAGAAAAGCATTCCCATTTCATCCTCCACAATGGTTCTAATCTCTTTCTAACTTCTGGATTTGCCTCTCTAGTCTGAAGTATCAATGTTTCTCGAGGTTCCTGTTTCATAGCGAAAAATGTGGTATAATAAGGACACTGCTCTGTAGCTATTTTTTTCCCTCTTTCGATATCTACAATATAGCTATGAGTTCCAACAGTGACGTTTTTTATTAATTGACAACCAGCCTGAAGATCATGACAACCGAAGAGAAGGGTGATATGGATGGAGCCAAAAGAGAGTAAACTTCCATAATTTTTTTGATCATCACCAATCAATGGACTTGTCCGTATAGGTATCTGTGACTGCTCGACAGCAGGGAACAACTGTTTAAAAACAGTTTCCAAATCGAATTTTTCATGAGATAAAACACATAGAGTCAGGCTTTCATTTGGTTTACTGGTCGGATTGGAGATGGCATCAGCAGTGTTTTCTGTTGCGCAGATCATATAGGGAAATGACGAAATGCTTTTAAGGTACCCTCCAAACTGTGTCACAATATCATTTCCAGAAATATCTAATGTGTAAGGGATTTTCATTTCAGCTTGAAGACGTCCTTGATCTTTAGGGCCGAGATCATTATGTGGAGGATACGAAATATTTAAAGAAGCCGCTGCTGGCAAGGCTATTTGTGCAGCACTTTGCACAGTTGCTATCGCTGCCGAATTTACAGGACTTAAGGAGCGACTAAGAGGAGGTGATGTCGATTCACTAGAAATTGATCTAGGACGCAACGAGGGTGGAAAACTAGTCTCCTCGTTTGAAGAGCTTGGGCTTAAAGAATCGTTTAACCGAGTGGCTGAACTTTGTGAACGAGATACATTAGTAGTAAGCATAAATTAACACTTTTTGTAAAAATTATAAAATTAAGTTTTTCGATGAATTGTATCTAAACTAACCTTTTCTGTCGATATTAAATATATATAAACTATATTACCAAGAATGGCTAATGCCTAAAGAACCTGAATAGCAATACCAGTGATTCCAATATTCACCAGAAAATTCAGCGTAGAAATCGCAAAAATCAAACAAGAAAACGATTACATTGACATCACCAATCAATCCATCATGCTGATAGGGACTACCTTTAATAGCAAATGAATCGCCAAAATCGATAAAACGAGTGTGGAGTTTGGTTCCAAGAGAACCAACGCGATGCTGCCAAGCTAAATCGACATCAACTTCAAAGCAGTCTTGAACGCTAGATAGATGGGCTCCCAAATAAGAATTACCCGACCAAATATTCTGCCTAGAAATCCTCAGGTTTAGCGAGTCAGCCCCACGTTCGGAAATTTTGCCATGACCGACGTAACTGACATCGGCGGCTAAAAAAGGCTGTACCAAGCAACCACATAAGTCAAAGTCAACCCCACATTCGGCATACCAAGTACTATGAAACATTTTCGGATGACTTGATGTTTGACGAGATAAATCGGCAAATTGAATTTTTCGTTTAAAATTGGAACGGAACTGCCCCAACACAAGATCTGAAAAAAGATAAAACAATGAGTCTCTATAAGTGGCATAGAGGGCTCCTTGTCCATTATAAATGGTATTACTACTACGCAAATCAAAATCGAGATCGCTTTCTTCAAAATTTGCTGCGACACCAAACACTGCAGATGCTGTTAATGGGATATGAGCTCCAAGGCTAAGATCAAGATGACATTGATGAAATCCTTTAGCTATTGCAGAAGTCGATAAAACCCCCTCCCCTATTTCAAAACTAGCCCAGGTGACTAATTCCTCACATTCAGATCTCTCCAAAAAACAAGGGGTGATATCACACCGAAGCACATCGAAAATGCGTCGCCCAAAACGCCGATCGGAATATTGATTCAACTGCACTAAGTAGGCATACTGCTCTCCTGCTACCTGGTCCAATGCATTCGGTAGTTTCTTCGGATTAACATCGAGGAGATTGTTGATGACTACAAGCTCATCCCCTTGAGGAACGGCAATATTATCAAATTGAATAGCCACATTTCTCTGATTTTTTGTCTCGGCCCCAACGATGAAGTTTGTGTTCAATATCACCTTAACTGAAGCCAAATCTCGGTTATAAATAGGAGTAACTGTAAGAAAAGGATTAGTGGCAATTACAAGATCAAAGCTGGTAGTGATCGGTGGAGCTGCTGTCAAAATGGTATAAGGGACACCAATGGCATAAGTGCCATTAGAAGAACGAACGGCGAGTATTCCTGCTAGAGTTGCTGTTTCACCCACCTCAAGCACGCTAGCCATCGGCGTAGGACCACCTGTAATTTCGGCAAGATAGATCCCTCCTGAGTGTTGGGTATAGTTCCCATTGACACGCATGGTGCTCACATTAAAACCAGGCAATATAGTTCCGTCAACAGTTAAGTCTCCGCCTATAGTGCCAGAACCTGTTAATAATCCGTTGCTGTTAACTAAGACATCATGTGCTACAGAGCCATTTAAGACTAGATATCCCCCGTTGACGATTGTCGATCCATCAAAAATATTAACTCCCGAAAGCTCTTGAACGCCATTTCCGTCGATAATGAGATTGTTTGGACCTGAAATCACCCCTGCAAAGAATGTGGGTTCTCCCGCAACTGTATTGATTCGCAGATCTCGGTTTAAATTTACGACACTATCGACATCTCCTGAAAGCGACGCAATTGTAAATGGAGATAATGGCGTTGTGTTTATTACCAATGAAGTATTTTCAAGTGCAATGTGAACATTATTGGCAACGGCCATCCCATCAAATACAATTCCCTCAATGGAACCACGATCAGCAAGTTGATTAACGACACTTAATGTAGGGTCGCCATTAATGGTAGCGCTACTAAAATACATCTGAGCCACTTTTCCCGCTGCGTTGTTCACGATAGACCCATTATTTGTCGCGGTGATTTTTACATCGTGGCCAGCATTAAAAGTCGTTGCTCCCCCTTCGCTTGCATCAAAAACAATTTGTCCGGCAAAATGGTTCACATCATCATTAGAAATAGTACCATCATTTGTAATAGCGACTACACTACCATCTCCAAGAGTGAATGAAGCGTCATAGCCCACATCATCAAGAGTATTACTTTTGCAGACGATTTGTCCTCCATCTAGACCACTTGCAATAAAGCCCCCATCATTTTTAATCGTAATAGCTGCAGAATTACCAGTGACAAAGCTTGCTGGACCGTTCAAAGTGTCACAAATGATCTGTCCGGCATTCAAATTGCCTGAAATAGTGGATTGCGAGCTATTCATCAAAAAGAGATCAAGGAAATTCCCAGAAGAAAAAAAGGCGTTTCCACCTTCCCCATGACAGACAATCTGCCCTGCATTTTGTCCAGCCGATAACACGGCATCGTTACTATTGATTACTTTAACTTTAATGTAGTCATGAAGATCAATTAAAGACGTTCCCCCATCGCCATTGGAAAGAACCTGAACAGCGTCAAACCCAGAGCCTGAAATAGTCGCATGATCATCATTAACAACAGTTAGCTCGCTATAATTTCCCAACTGAAATAAAGAACTGCCGCCAAGAACATTTCCATCGGAAATAATCTGTCCACCACTGCGCACTCCCTGAATATTAGCATCTACCCCTTCGCTAGTGACGTAAATTTTAGCTCTCTCCCCTGCGATTAGTTGTGCAGCATTTCCATCAGCATCAATAATGATTTGTCCGGCACTTTGACGGCTATTAATAACGGCGCTATTGTCCAGTCTAATCTCAGCATCATCCTCAACGGTAAAAAAGGCTTGTCCAACGACGCCGACACAAACGATCTGCCCACCAATATACCCAGCAAAATGATTATCGATAGAGGCATTGGTGTCGTTAGAAAGGAACATCTCCACATGATCCCCTGCAGAAAAGGAGGCAAGAATAAGCCCTGCCCCATCGCAAACGATCTGTCCAATAGAAAACCCTCGGGTAATTGTTGCATGATCTGTATTGTACAAATGAATTTTAGAGTAATCACCGACAAGAAATGTGGCATTTCCGTGAATAAATGAACCACACGCAATTTGGCCTGCATCGCGATCACAACTAATAACGGCACTAGGGCCTTCATTGATTGCTGTAATCGTCATATAATCCCCGCCAATAAACTGTGCACCCCGACCGTCACTCAGAATTTGCCCTCCATCAAAGGTGTCTCCTGCCCCCACACCGGCACTTACAGTGCCCTGGTTAATAACATGAATCGTGTTATGTCCCTCTGTTTGTAACGATCCGCTGAACATAAACTGCCCGACGTTGCCAAAATTTTGGCTTATAAAATTTTCGTTAGTAATGGAAAAGGAAGCTTCGCCCATGGACGACTCATTGCTATTACTGAACCACACTTGAGGGAGAGACAACACAGTAATCGGATTTATCGCCTCAATTGCGGTGTTGGTCTCGTGCCCTTTGATTCCAGCTCCGGTAAATTGAAGGGAAGCGTTGTTAATATGGAAGGTAAAAAAGTCGGCACTTTTTGAAAATTCAAATCCACTGACAATAAAATCAATGCCGCTTGCCGTGGGGGTGCTGCTGACATTAGGGGATGCACTATTAAAAATGGCTACATCTGAAGGACCAGGAACATTTGCCGTGGGAGTTTCATTAATCTCCCAATTACCCGGAGCGTTAAGATCGGCATTGGCCCCGGTCCCGATCCATTCATAATCAGTAGCCATCAACAACGAAGTATTGACAACAAGGCAGAAAGTAAATTTTACAGCATTCATACAAAAAGATCCCGTAGGATGTAAAGAGAACAAGAACTGGGTCAGCATTGTTTTATTTCTACGCGAAGCGTTTGGAGTGCGAAAGCCCTCTTTCGCTTTGCTTTAAATAACGTCAATAACAAAGCGAAAGAGGGCTTTCGCACTCCAAACGCTTCGCGTAGAAATAAAACAATGCTGAAATGAGATCTATGCTAATAGTCTTTGCTATTTAGTCTGCTTTTTCTCTTGTTTTTTGGCTTTTTTTTCCTTCGTTGAGAGAACAGGTTTTTTTTTGTCTTCTTTACGATGTTTTACAACTTCTTTAGTCATAATAGACCTCCTTTTATCAATTAGATTCTACAGCACGCAAGTCAAACTCAGCAACATAAAAATCACAGGTGTCGGAATCGACGATCCATGCGTTCTTTAAAATATGCGTCAGCATTTTACGACATTCTGGCGTGAAATTGTCCTTGGATATCGAGTCGTTACAACAAAGAATAAAATGATTCAACTTCTGAATGACATAAGAACGAGCCATACTCTGATAAATCGGAAGGGCTTCCTGATCGGGAATGCCCTCAAACTGCAATAACCTAGCTGCTTCAACAACAGATTGATGCAGCTCTTTCCAATTACTGCTTTTATCAATTTTCTGCAGTTGTTTATTGATGGTGTCTTCCGAATAGGAGATAAATTTCTCCCCCGCTTTAATCGTTTCCAAATAGGCATTAAAAGCTGCTTGCATATCAGCAGCATTGACAAAGTCAATAAAATACGAGGCGGGAAGGCAAGAATTTTCACGAACAATTGTTTCAATATGTTTTTCAATTTCTCCCCGCTGTTCATCATCCCTGTGAATGTACTTACGTTCCAATTCGGTAAATTGGGAAGCAAAATCGGCTTGCAGTGATTCTGTGTTTTTTTTCAATAATGCAACCATGTCATCACAAATGGGTTTTAGCATGCGCTGACGATAGGCTGCAAGTCCCGATAAATGGAGGAAGATAGGATGTCGATAATCAAGGGAAAAATGATCGACTCCAGGCGTCGAATTTGCTTTTTGTCCATTAGAAAATGAAAAGGTCTCTTTACCATCGTTCCTTGCAAGAACATGATAAAGACTCTTTTCGAGCATAAACCCCGGTGGGGGTTCCTGCATGGCAACTTCTGATGCAGCATCATCGATAAGCAAGTGGGCTCCAATCACTTTGCCTTGAGCATCAAATTGGAGATAACCAAAAAGGAATTTTTCTTCCGGAGCCAAAACATTCAGAGCTTTTTGAGCCTCGACGGCATATTGAACTCCATATGCCGAATAGAGAACCAAGTTTGGAAACTTACTGAAGGTTGAAAGCTCTCGCATGAATGAAGTGACATTATTTTCATTGGAATTAGCTTGAATGATTTCTATTGCCAGGTCTATCAGCTGCGTACCAAAAAAATAGTAACGCGGCGCATTATAAATCAGACGACTTGCATTTGAATTCGTCAACGCCAATGCTTTTGGCGGAGAAAATTCTTCGTTATGCTTTTTTGATGCCAGCCGAGATAGTGAAACCAAATCTCCATGTTTAACCAAAGCTGAAATCTCAGCAGCATTGACCCCCTCAAGAGTGTTTGCATTGACCAACAAACGGTTAAGAATTTTTAAGTCTTTGATCTTGCGAATCTCCATCGAATGGGAATCGATGACGATAGAAGCTCTTGGAATCAACCAGTCAGCAAATCCCGGCAACGGTTGTGCAATGACAAGAAACTGCGATAGATCAGGACTTGTATAAATGCGCAAAGTATATGGACTTCCAATAAAACGCCCTTGGCGATCAAGGTCAGTAAGAAAAGAATACTCATGCGGAAGAATATCTGTAAAATTATTTTTAATAAACTCCACATCAGACCAATTTTGATTGTGCGCGTGGATATTTCTAATTTGGGCATGGAATAGAGCCATTGTAACATCTGCAGCGACACTTGCAGCGTGGATTTCTTCGTTATCAATCTTTTCGTTCACCCATAAATACCACTCCCCTACCAACATAGTAACGACAAAAACAGCGATGGCAAAACCGCGCAACAACCGATGCCAGGAATGAGTTTCTTCTGTTGCAACAGCATTTGAATCGGAAATGCCATGAATCGGATTTTCTTCATGGCCATCGTATTCATCGGAATAATAATTCTTAAAAGAAGACTTGGGATGGGCTTTAAGATCAGAAAAAGAGTCTAAAACCTCACCAAAAGACAACTGTGAGTCAATATCCTCTTCCGTCTCAATAGAAGCCTTAGGAAGTGGAACGGAAACACTTGGAACCGGAACGATCGATGCAACTACGGTCGGAGGAGAAGGAGAGGAAGGGGAAGGGGAACGAGCAAAAAGATGTAAAGCCTCGACTTGCATGATCAGGCTACTTACATCTTCGAGAACCTCTTGTTGACGAGACTGAGGCGCTGAAGATTCTACAGCTACTTTTGGCTGGACAATATGAAAGCTAATCGTTGTATTTCCAATTTGAATAGAATCATTTTCTGCCAACGGACGCTTTCCAAACGGCAAGCCATTCCAAGTAGCCAAAGGATCATTTGCAAGGTTAATCAACAACCATCCCTCTTCGCTTTGAACCAGTTGAACATGGCGATCCTGCAAAAGTTCATCATCCAAAGGCAACTCGATGTTCGGAGAATGCAACGATCCAACGACCAAAGACGTGCAATCAAAAACACGAACGAGTGTTGGATGCGCTCCGGATGAGATAACCAGTTTTATCATGATTTAAAAACCGAGTTTAAATTGCCTTTTTTTCACAAGAGCCATTCCCGCTGTGATTTTTCCGAGGAGGTTCGGGAAGTTTTCGAATGAGTTTACCCCACCCCCTCCGAAAAGCATATTTACTTACATATACTTGAGGAGGGGTGGCGGTAAAATCATCGAAAAACTCCCGAAGATCCTCGAAAGGGCACAGTGGGAATGGCTCCACAACCGAAAGGATATTCAATTTGTCCATTTTCGTCTATTATTGTATTTTAAAAGCAGCAATTAGGAGTGGAATATTTTACGGGGAGAAATTAAAAATTCGCAAAAATTATTCTCACAAAGAACTTGTCGAGTAGACTCAATAATTTCAAGGACGAGTGGATTTACACCACAGAGCTCACAGAAAACACAGAGAGAAATTTATAGTTTCATATGACGTATGCCACATCTTCCCTCTCTATGATCTCTGTGGGCTCTGTGGTAGTAAATTTGAAATGCATAGATCCTAAAAGCCCAGCAATTAAGAACAAGAAGAATTTTTTAAATAATCCCCATTTATCCTCCTAAATTATCTCACTCCTAGTGTCTATTCCATTAAATTAGCGATAGTATTTTTACGGCTTTTTCCGCATTTTGTAAAAACAAAAAACAAGCCTACAAATGTGTATGTCATGTTTTCTGTTTTTACAATCTGCAAAAAAAATCCATTAAAAATACTATCGCTAATTTAATGAAATAGACACTAGTTGCTGTTTTAAAAGAGAAAAAATTACTGAATTTTAATGATAAGAGTGTTACACTGCGAAGCGTTGAATTTTTGTGTTTAAGGATGTGTGTAAAAAATGTCAAAATTGAAAATATGGCAAGAGGAAACCCCATGGGAAGTGTCAGAAAAACTTTGGGATGACGGAGCCAAAACAGCTGCCAATGAAGTATCACTCAAGAAGTTGAATAAGCTCCCTTCAATGCCTGGAATGACAAAAGAAACAGCAAAGCATTTAAAATGGAAAAGCTTAAAATGGATTATCACTAAAGATAGCGATTTTAAAATCATTAAAGGCTTTCTAAAAAACCCATTAAAGTATGGCCGAGCGCTATTGAAGTCGATCCTCAAAAAAAAACCTTTTATCCGCGATGGCGACTTTTTTTTATACGGAGTCAGCAGCCTAGATGAATTCACAATGCTAATCGAAAATAAGGAGGCATGGCTCGTCGTTGGATTTTCCTACTGCCATAAACCCTTCGAGTGTCCTTCTGGGAGATTTACAGATCAATGTACACACTCACCGGAACACCCTGTCTGTCGTCAATGCTTTATCGGCAAATGTGCCAATGCTCTTCCTCATCACAACGTAGTGCCGCTTTTCATTCCCACAATCCATTACATCGGAGGGAAAATCCTAGATCTCATGGATAGCAACCCCAATAAGCAGATTCTATTCCTCATCACCGCTTGTGAAATGACTCTTGAAATGTTTGGAGACCTAGGTAACATGGCAAATATTAAAGGCGTAGGAGTGCGTCTGGATGGCCGCATTTGCAATACCATGAAAGCTTTTGAATTGTCAGAACAAGGAATAAAACCGGGATTGACCGTCGTCACGGAACCAACTCAAAAAACAATGCTAAACCTCATCCGTCATCGGAGAGAACATTCTTAACAAGGAAATATACAATGAAACTAAGCCATAAAAAACTCATCGTCCTTTCAGGACTCATCTGGTTTGCTGCAGGTTTTTACCTGTTGCAGCTTGGACTCTCTCTTCTTCTCAATGACCTGACTAAAGGGACATCTTCTCCAGAGAACTATCCACTCATTCATTTTCTCTCTTCCTATCTTGGAAGCGGTGAAACCGCAGCGCTTATTTTAGTTGTCATCGCCCTTTCTATTGGTTATTTAAAGGGATATTATGTACTAGGAAAATCAGCTCACAAAGGCGTTGCACGCATTCTGAATTTCCCAAATCCAGCTCCCCTTTCACAAATTTACAGCGCCAAATATTACGTGCTACTAGGGATTATGATGGCATTTGGAGTCTCTATTAAATATCTGGGTCTCAACAACGATATCCGTGGATTTATCGATGCCATCATCGGTTCTGCACTGATCAATGGAGCAATGATCTATTTTCAATTAGCACAAAAACAAAAGAAAGAAAACTGCCTGTAAGGTGCTGGGCTTATGGATCACAAGATTGCGTTAAATTATCGTTTCCAACCGCCGTTTCTAGAATGATCTGAACGGGACTGACTAAATCATATTTTTCTGGGGTATGGAATTCTATCTCACGACGCAAGCAGAAGATTCCATACAAATTAAGCATAAGAAGCATCCCTGCAGTGATCGACATCACTGTTAATGTCTGAGCGGCTGGAACAAACACAAATCCAACCAAACTGCAAAACGCATAGACGTAATAAACTCTACGTCCAATTTTAGGACAAAGGAATTCTGCACATTTAATCCCTGCACAGAAATAGGAAATAATCGTTGTAAAACCGATCAAAAGAAGGAACAAAGGCATAAAGACATGCATGCCAGAGAAATACCCTGAAAGGGCATGCTGCACAAGGACTGAGACATCAACGGGTGTCGTCCATACTCCAGTCACCAAAATAAGCATGATACTCGTCGTACAGATCACAAAACTGTCTAAAAACACCTCTAAAATCGCTAGGGAAGCTTGCTGTTTCGGGCACGACTCGCCAGTTTCACTATGAATGACGGAAGCATATCCCAATGCTACATCGCCCGAATAGCAGCTGCGACGCATCCCTTGAGAGGCTGTCAATAAGATAGAACTACCTGCAAAAGCTCCAACAGCGGCATGGCCTGTAAAAGCAGACTCGACAATGACTCTAAAAATGCTTGGCAACACTTGTATGTTCTGAACAAACACCCATATACCCATCGCTAAATAGCAAATAATAAAGCAAGGGACACAAACAGAAGCAATACGCCCGACCTGATGAATTCCTTTCCGACTAATTGCAATCATCAAGATGATCAAAACAATCGCAGCAAACAATTTATCAACGTGAAGATTGGTAGAAACGATTTCAGTAATGATATTAAATTGATAAATTTCCACTCCATAGAGACACAAGAGAACACCGACCAGACTCAGAATCCAACCATGTTGATAAACCGGTTGAAGAAAGTACATCGGACCACCACGATACTCACCTTTATCGTTGACAACGCGATAACGAATACCCAGGTACACCTCAGAATATTTCAAAACCATGGCGGCGATGGCAGTCACCCAAATCCAAAGTAAAGCTCCTGGTCCTCCAATCTGAACGGCAGTACAAACAGCAACGACGTTGCTGATTCCCATGCAACCACCAATACAAGTAAAAAAGGCCTTAAGCGGGTGAACCCCAGATCCGCGATGAGGAGTTGTAATCGAAGTAAAAAAAGCTCGAAAAATGTGAGGAAGACGCCTGAATTGAACAAATCGCGACTCATAAGTAAGATAAATGCCTAGCACTAGAAGAACGGGCAATACAATATACCCCCACAGAAAATTGTCCATCATTTCCAATAGGGCAATCTGGGCAAACAACATATCACCTCTTGTTAAAAGCAAATAGACATCGCATTTATATGCTCTAATTCTACCAAAAAACAGGGAATTAACTCAACAAAAAAAACACAAAGAAAAAATTTAATTTAATCTTTTCGGTGTCCTCCCGGTACAAGTCGACTGGACAAGAGGAAGTTTACACTCATCAAAGATAAATGCCAAGCAAAATTTCCTAAAGAATTATGTGTCACATCTATTGCTGCATTTACAAAAAGACCGATCGCAATCGAATTCAAAATATCAGTGCGGCTGAGATTCGAAATGTTAGTTGGATTTACTCCCAAAATTAATGCTGCAGCTCCATTCACTACGATATCACCCCATACAGGACAAAGACGAAATGTCGCTATAAATGGAACAGATCGGACCAACACCCGGCACATTCCACTAGCCACTGTATTTCCAAAGCCCATTTTAATGATTTCAGCAACCCTCTCATCAAACTCAAAGATTCTCTTTTGAATCTCGAGATTAATTGGTTTTTTTGCACATTTTAAAAATGGCTCGAATAAATTAGCAAATGGATTAGCTTGAGCAGGAGCGACTTTCATTATCTACCTCTTCTTTGTCGTGTATTTATCATCCAGATACTTGAGATAAGCATCGGCACTAATTTTTTTCCCCGTGATTTTTTTCAATAATTCTTGGCTTGAATAGAGGCGTCCATGCCGATGGACCACTTGCGTCAACCATTCCCGAATAAATTTAAAATCACCGACACTCACTCGCTTTTCCCAGTCGGGATATTTTTTTTCAAAGGCTTCAAAAAGATGAGAAGCATACAGATTGCCAAGTGTATAAGTTGGGAAATAACCGAATGCCCCCATTGACCAATGGATATCTTGAAGACATCCTTCCGCATTATTTGATGGAGTCACTCCCAGCAATTCTTTCATCTTAGCATTCCATACCTCAGGGATATCTCGAATTTTAATGGATCCTTCGATGAGTCCTTTTTCGAGCTCAAAACGCAAAATGATGTGAAGAGGATAAGTAACCTCATCAGCTTCGATGCGTATTAAAGAAGGCTCTACCTTATTCACAGCCTGATAGAAAGCATCTACACTGATACGATCGAATTTTTTATCGAACTTTTTATTCAGAAGAGGCAACGCATACTGCCAAAATGCCTTACTCTGGCCGATTCTCGTTTCCCACCAACGAGATTGAGATTCGTGCATTCCGAGTGAGATGTAATCACCAAGTGGGGATCCGTATTCTTTTTGTGGAAGCCCCATTTCGTAAAAAGCATGTCCTGCTTCGTGTAACACCGCTAAAATAGACTGTAGCAATAATGTAGGGTGAATTCTTGTCGTAATTCGACTATCAGTTGGATGTGGAGCAAGCGAAAACGGATGGGTAGAGAGATCAAGGCGTCCGTGTTCCTCCGGATATCCGAGCTGTCTTAACAGATCTTTAGAAAATTCCATTTGTTTCTCAGCAGAAAATTTACCGTGGAGAAAAGAGTCATCAACCTCTTTTTGTGAAGAGATGCGTTTTAAAATCCCCTTAATATCAGTACGTAAGTTGCCAAAAAGTTTTGAGACATCAGCAGTCGTCATTCCGGGTTCATATTCATCCAAAAGGGCGTCGTAGGGATGTTGATCATACCCTAGATAATCGGCTTTTTTACGTGCCATTCCAATGATTTTGTCTAGATAAGGAACAAAATGAGTAAAATTGTCCTCTTTTTTAGCACTACGCCATGCTAAGATTGATTGTGAAGTTGTCCTTGCAAATTCCTCAACAAACTTCTTAGGTAAAGCCTTCGCCTTAATGTAATCGTGACGCCATTCACGCACCGCTGCCTGTTGTTCCGGCGTAAGGTCTTTAGCAATCAAAGTGCCTTTTGGAATATCGATGAGTTTGCTTAAGGGTGTGACAAATTTTTTGCTCGTTTTTTCCGCATAGGTAATCCCTGCAAGCAGCTCTAGCTGTTCTGCTCTGACTCCAGATGCACCTGAGGGCATATATGTCTCTTGATCCCAATCTAGAAGATGTGAAATCCCAGTTAACAGACGGGCTCTACGTCCCTGTTGATGTAGTGTGCGGTAGATTTCCTGATGCTTTTCAGTCTTTTTCATGATGCCCCCTCCTCCCTTTGAGCACTGATTCTACAGACCTTTAATTCCAAAATCAATATAAAATTAACGCAGAGAGGCGCAGGGGGTGCAATTAAAAGCAAATATTCAAGAGGCTGAAGGTATAGTTATACCACGGAGTGGTTAAAGATATTAGCCAGGGGTCGCTAACTACGAAGTAGTTGCTACCCCTGGACGATGATTTGGAAATATGTACCACAACGTGGTACTACAAGAAGGACGATAAAAGATTTAATAAAAACAGTCGAATTTTATTGTACCACGTTGTGGTACTTTTTTACATCACGCTTTCCAGGGGTAGCAACTACTTCGTAGTTAGCGACCCCTGGCTAATATCTTTAACCACTTCGTGGTATAAACTGCACCTTCGGTTATTCCAATCTGTGATACTTCCATATCAAGAGGTTGCCATTAACGTTAGATCTTCAAATGGGCATACAAAAATCCCACAAAACTTTGTTGGGTTCCCGACAAGACTTTTAAAATTTATTCTCAACAAACCAAAAATCAAAGAATTATTTAAACGACAAAAAAAAGGGGAACGGCCGTGGTGTTCTGGTATTTATCGCTTATTAAAAGCGACGAATGCCAGAATACCAAGCCTTCCCCCTTTTTCAATCATTCTTTAAATTTTAATTTCCTTTTTCTAGTTTAATATCTTAAAAGATTTGAAAAAACTTCTTGATTTTGCTCCATTTCTAAATAGCGTTTTAAATTCTTCGCTTTCTTCTTCAATCGTGCCTAAATCTTTTGTGTAAAGTTCACTGTAAGCAGTTGTTGCGAGCAAGTAGACGAAGTGTGCTCCTTGAACGAATTCTATTGTGTTTAGTTGATTGCCTTCTGACCAAACGACAAGACGTCGATTAGAATTCGGGTCAAACTCATCAACCATTAGAATTTTTTTTGAAGAAGAGTTGTAAAGAGCTTGTACTAGGAAGTTGACACCATCATGCATGCTAGAATAATTTCCTCCTGTCAAGTCCATACAAGTAATTGTATACACCATTTCTTCATCATCAGTTGCTGTAAAAGAAGAATAAAGAGAAAACAAAGATCCGTCTCCTTGGATAAATGTTGGTTCGGAAGGAAATGAAAGGGTTAGATTTTCTTGTTTAGATGAGTCTCCATTTATTGATCCAAAAGAAATCGGTATTGTGATCCAATCGCTTATATCAAATTCTTCTACTTGGTGACAAACTTGTTCGCTCTCGTTTAATGGATATGACGAAACTTCCTCTGAGAAAAGTGAAGCACTAGATAGTAAAAGCAACAATATATTTCTCATCATTTTAATCCTCATTTTTATAAATTAATAATTAAAGTCGAATTTTAAATGAAATATCAATAAATGTCAATGATATAAGACAAAATAATACAAAGATTAAAATGCATGGATTACATAGTTTTTTACATAGCGCAATGGGCTTTACGGTAAATGCTACTTGTGAAAACTCATTAAGAGTATAGCTCCTGCTATTTATCCTAGACTAATTCTAAGAGGTTTACCTATTGCTGAAGCGGCCTTATAGAATGACTTCAGGGTGGAAGGCTTACAAGGATCTAGGATTCTATCTACTGCTGAACGGCTAGTGTGCATTCTATCAGCTAATTCTTCTTTACTAACGCTTTGTTTTTCCATTTCCTCTTTAAGTTGCATAGTAAAAGCATATTTAGCGCCAGCTTCTTCACATTGTTCTAGGATACCTTCTTCTGCTAAAAAATCATCTAAGTTCGAACCAATATAATTATGTTTTTTTCTGTTCATTTTTTATTCCTTCTAATGTTGTTAGCACGTTTTTTAGCAAGCTCTAAATCTTGGTCGGGTGTGCTCTCTGTTTTCTTTATAAAACCATGTAACAATACGATCTTAGCGTTATGCGTGATAAAAAGGATCCGAGCTATCCTATTGGGTAATGTGCTTCTCAACTCCCACAGACCACCATTTTTCATTGGCCTTACCAGAGGTAAACCTAAAGGCCAGCGATGTTGGACCCTTTTTAAATCTTCACCTATGATAGATCGTATTTCTTTATCGAGACCTTTAAGCCATTTCCTAACGGGTTCGTTACCGTTAGGTTCTTGGTAAAAATTAACATCCATCTTTTCACTCATATTTTATTTATACCAAATTTGGTAAAAAATTACAAGATATCCTAAAATGGGATCAATGAATGCGGCTGGCTTCTTCATGAACAAAAATACGCTGAATGCGTGGACCTAAACAAGTGATGAGCTCATGGATGATCGAATCTCCCCTTCTGGCGAGCTCTTCTGGAGAAGAATAGTGTCCATATTCATCTTCACCAAACACTAAAACAGAATCTCCGGGGGCAGCATTGGGAATGTCAGTGACATCAACCATCATAAAATCCATGCAGATATTGCCGACCATCTTCGCTCTCTGCCCACGAATCACCACACTTCCCTTGCCGCTATAATTGCGATGGAGTCCATCAAAATATCCAATAGGCAAAACGGCAATGCGTTGCTGATCTCTTTCTACTTTATAATTTCTTCCATAACTAATTGTCTCTCCCTGGTTGCATGTATTAATGCCAACAATGCGGGAAATCAACGAAAGAGCCAGGCGCAATTCCAACGATTCCTTCGTCGTTGGAGAAGCATAAAGTCCATAAACAGCAAGCCCAATGCGCACCATATTAAACTGAGGAAAATGAAAACGCATAGCCCCACTGGAATTGGCGGCATGAACCCATTTGCTTTTAATCCCATGTGACTTTAGATCTTCGACAATAGAGCTAAAAAGATTGGCTTGATGGATTGTAAATTCATCCTGCAAGGGGTCATCGGCACAGGCAAAATGAGTCATAATCCCTTCTAAAACGAGAAATGGACAATCTAAAATCAATTTAGCAAGCTCAAGAGCTTCCTCCGGACGACAGCCAAAACGTCCCATGCCAGTATCAATATGAAGATGGATTTTAATTTTTTTATTTTGCCTAGAAGCTTCAACGGCCACAGCTTCAATGAGAGAACGGTCGCTTACACCTATTTCAAGTCCCCACTTCACCACCTTGGCTGCCTCATAGACTGCAGCATTAATGACAAAAATCGCCTGAGAGGCCCCTGCACGTTTTAACACAACCCCTTCATCGACGTAAGAAACTCCCAAAATATCGACGGCGCAGGTCTCTAAAAATTTAGCGATACGCACTTCATCAGTTCCATAAGCTAACGCTTTCACGATGACCATCACACGAGTTTGAGCCGGCAAGCGATTGCGAATTGTCGAGAGGTTTTCTTCTATCGCTGCGAGATTAATGATACACTGATTGCTGCATATACTATCATTAAAAACCTCTGTCAGATGGTCAAGAGAGTGTTTTTGCTCTCCTTTAATCAAGATCGAATCATTCCGTCGTATGCGTGCCTGAATCGAACCGAGAGCATCTTTGAATGAAGCACACTGAGAAATATCGATTTCAGTTTTTAATGCCTTAATTTCGTCGATTAAAGGTGTAAAGTCATGAATACCATATAAAATCAATAAATCGACTTTAGCATTATGGATCGCAAGGCCAATACGTTTATAATCGGCAGCGCGATGCTGATGATCCCCGCCGCACATTCCACCAAAAGCAAAAATTTTGCGACTATCTGACGGTGACTGCCTGAGGTAATTAAGAGAGACATCAACTGATTGAGGTTCTGAACAATAGGTGTCGTTAATGAATGTTGCACCCATTGGAGATTTCCATATTTCCGTTCTCATAGGAATAGGGGTATAAGCTTTTAGTGCACTACTAATCGATTCCGAAGAAACTCCAAGAAGCCATGCTGCCTTAGCTGTGATGTTCAACAAATCCAAAAAGTAATAAAAACCAGAAGTAATTTTCCCAAAATGACTTGTCCCATCAGGGAAATCAAGACGGTAGGACATCGCCGCATTTCTTTCATCTGAAATAAAACGAGCATAGGGAAGATCAGAATGATGGTCATTCCAAAAATAAGTCTGAGAGGTATTTTGACTTTGGGTATCAACTTGAGAAACTATATGGGGGTCTTTTGGAAATATTTTCCATTCTAATAACGGAGAAAATAACTTCAGCATTTCCCTTGCTGTAACATCAAAACTCCCAAAAGAAGCGAGATGTCTTTTGCCAACATGAGTAATGATACCACAATCAGGCATGACGATATCAGAAAGCAATTCCATTTCACCTTTCTGAGAAGTCGCAGCTTCAATCAATGCGATCTGATGCTCTTTGCGAATCGTCAATAGACTTAAAGGCACGCCAATCTGACTATTAAAACTTCCCGGAGAAGCAACAACGGAATGAGTGGTTCTAAGCATGCTACAAAGCAAATCCTTAACCATCGTCTTCCCATAAGACCCCGCAATCCCAATGACTTTACAAGAAAATTGCTTGCGATAAGCCCCTGCGATCTCCTGTAAAGCTCGCAAAGGAGAGTCAACGCGCAACACAACCAAATTGGGCAAGGGACTAGAAGACTTCCACTCCGGCTTAGCTAAAACATAACGAGCGCCCTTCTGATAGGCATGAGAAATAAAAGAATGACCGTCATAAAGCTTACCTTCCAACGGCACGAAAAGAGAACGACTTGAATCAATACGCCTTGAATCGATAGCTATTTGATCTATTAAGATAGGTTGTGAAGGATCCCCGCCAGCTGCAATAAATCCGGACCATTGACGTAAATCGAAAAGATCCATAACCACCTCATACTCAACAAATGCCCGCGAGATTATACGCGAACAATTCCAGATAAAAAACAGTTAATAATTAAACACAAAAACACAAAGAGGCGATTTTATACTCAGCAATTCGAAACGCGAATAAACAATAAAATAACAGGATAGGCAGGATAGGCTTCGCCGGCAGGATAAAAAGAGAAAGTATCCTGCCGGCGAAGCCGATCCTGCCTATCCTGTTATTTTATTATATAAGTTGCGCAAATAAAACACTAGTTAAACACGCGCACATAGCATTTAAAACACGTTTTTGTATTTATTTTTTCGAAATACAAATTTGTTTCTATAAAAGGAAGTGTGCAAAATCATATGCACACTCCCTCAACAATACTACCAGCCGCCGTTGTCACGATCGCGATCACGACCACCACGACCACCGCCGCCTTTACCGCCAAAGCCGCCGCCGCCGCCGCCACCAAAGCCGCCGCCGCCGCCGCCAAAACCGCCGCCAAAGCCACCACCAGAACGCTCTCTACGCTCACCAGCTGGACGCTCAGTACGTTCTTGTGCCAAGCTAACGCGCATGTTGCGATCGAGGTGCAACTTCTCATTTAAGCCTTGAATTGCATTTTGTGCTTCATCAGCACTTTCCATTTCAACAAAACCAAAACCTTTCGATCTTCCAGTATGATCTGTAATAATCTTAACAGATACAACCTTTCCGAAAGCTTCGAAAGCAGGTCTTAATGATTCTTCGGTGGCTTTCCATGACAAGTTGCCCACGAACAGTTTTTTCTTCATAATTAAATTCTCCATGTTTGGTTACATATACATACAACTCAAAAGCAGAACTAATGACTATTTGAGGCAGTTACCTGAATTTGCAACTGCTTCATGAGATCGACTAACCCCTCACAATGCCCAAGGACAAAAAGGAGACTTGAAGGCGCAATGTGATGGGGAGATAAACAGAGTTTTTGATCCGACTAGGACTGATAAACCAAAGATTTAAATCCAAACAAGGCCCCAAATTACGAAGTTGTCTTCACAACTTCTTAGGCTAGTTGATTTCT
>Ga0207113_1030_pt1 | contig 57705 bp, 52 predicted proteins | sample Alteio_BWMinHeat_69_FD_153559 | JGI IMG/M metagenome (GOLD analysis project Ga0207113, IMG submission 153559) | Enriched cells from forest soil in Barre Woods Harvard Forest LTER site, Petersham, Massachusetts, United States -... | ecosystem: Environmental > Terrestrial > Soil > Temperate forest >... | reverse complement strand
ACAGACTCACGATAATCGGACCGACAGTTGTACCAAATGAATTAACACTTCCTCCCAGATTTAATCTGTGAGACCCCGTTGCAGGATCTCCAAGTAGTATTGCGAAAGGTTGGGCACAGGTTTGCTGAAGTGAAAACCCGAGCGCGATAATAAATAATGCAATTAAAATAAAAGTAAAATTTCCAATGGCTATCGTTTCGCCTTTTAATGCACCGACGATTGTATCTACTTTGTCAGATGGAAAACTGGCCGAAAGTTTTACCGGAACTCCGTCTACTATTTTGGTATCCTTAGCTGGTGCGAAAGGGGCATTGATATTGCTTAATATATTATGATCGTTCAGAAACTTTTTCCCGGCTTCATCATTACGTACTATCAGTGAATAGGAATCCTTTTCTTCTTTTTTCAAAACGACTACCTTATCAGACGTTACAAATTTTTGATCCGTCTTAAAATTTTTGATTTCCTGAATATTATCGCCTATTGGCTTAAATGTTTCTCCGCTTACTGCCGGAATCATAAGGAGTGCACCTGCTATCGAAATTCCGAGCCCGACAATAATCCCTTTCTTGTATCCGATTTTATTTAGAATATCACTTCCCCTTGCCTCTGAAAAAATATACAGAAATAAGGATCCGATAAAATAAGCGCCATAAAAAGCAGTCCCGATCAGTTGGGATTCAAACTGACTCAGGTTAAAGTAATTCTTACAAAATGGTATAAAAATGCTGTTGGAAGCGGCGATAAATCCCCAGAAGAAAAATACAAGAACTAACGTGGCAAGGGCTCCGCTATTGGTGGACTGTTTGGTTTGGCTCATAAGCAGACAATCGTTTAAATGAGTGTTGAAAGTAGTTAAGTTTTGGCTTGATTAAAAATTTTTTCATATAGCATGAGAATCCCTGAATCCTTCTTAAATTGATCTGAATTAAGGCCTTCGCTTTCATTTATAACTTCGTTTCATGGAGATTTTACATGTTTCAGCTGAGTGTTATCCGGTTGCAAAAGCCGGCGGGCTGGGAGATGTAGTAGGTGCATTGCCCAAATATCAGACTGCAGCAGGACATATTGCAAAAGTGGTCATGCCCATGTACCGGACCAAATTCCTCTTCAATAATGAATTCGATGTTGTTCATAAAGGTTATACTAATTTGGGAAACTGGTGGTTCATTTATACTGTTATCAAAGAAAGAAAAAATATTCTTGGTTTCGACCTCTACATGGTCGATATAAATGGACTTCTTGACCGGGATAAAATTTATGGTTATGACGATGATTCCGAACGCTTCATTGCTTTTCAGATTGCCGTAGTTGACTGGCTGGCATCCTGGAAACATCATCCTGATGTCGTTCATGTGCACGATCATCAGGCCGCGCTCATTCCTTTTATGGTAAAACATTGTTATCGTTATCAGAACCTGCGCGAAATTCCGACCGTGCTTACAATTCATAATGGCGAATACCAGGGTTGGCTGAGCTGGGATAAAAGTTATTATATACCGGCATGGGATACATGGAAAACAGGTTTACTTGAATGGAACAAGAGTATCAATGCCCTGGCCTGCGGTGTGCGCTGCGCCTGGAAGGTAACGACCGTCAGTTGGACTTATCTGGAAGAACTCCGGTGGTCGGCCAACGGACTGGAAGCATTGTTTGAATATGAAAAGGGAAAATGTTATGGTATCCTGAATGGAATAGATACCAGGGTCTGGGATCCGGAATCAGATAGTTACCTGGAACATCATTATAATATTAAATCCAATACGGAAGGCAAAACAAAAAATAAAGAAATACTTTGCAAAAGATTCGGGTTGGATATCAATAAACCACTGATCTCATTTATCGGGAGACTGGTTGGTGAAAAAGGCGCCGACCTTTTACCGCAAGCCATCGGGGATTCATTTTATTATATAGGAAGAAAAATGAATTTCCTCCTTCTCGGGAGCGGTGCTCCCAATATCCAGGAAAATCTCGAAAGGGTAAGCACTTTGAGTGAAGGCGATTTTAGTATATTTATTGGTTATGATGAAGCCCTCAGTCATTTAATTTATGCCGGCGCCGATTTTATTATGATGCCCTCACGCGTTGAACCCTGTGGACTGAACCAGATGTATGCTATGCGATATGGAACCGTTCCTATTGTAAGAACTACAGGTGGTTTAAAGGACACTGTTATAGATTTCGGAGATATGGACGGATATGGAATTCGGTTCAATAACGCGATCGTGGGCGATATCACCCATGCCATCTGGCGGGCAGTGCAACTATATCAGGATCCGGTTCTGGTGGAAGAATTGAGAAAAAGAATGATGCGGCTTGACTTCAGCTGGGAAACCAGTATGCAACAATATCTGGCTTTATGCTTCGCTATAATAATGAATGAAAGATTAAATCAGACTATATGTCAAAAAAAGTATTAGCAGTTATTCTGGGGGGTGGTGCAGGAACACGGTTGTATCCTTTAACAGCAAGCCGTTCCAAACCGGCCGTCCCCATCGCAGGTAAATACCGCCTGGTAGATATACCGATTTCTAATTGTCTTAATTCCGGCATCGACCGAATGTTTGTCCTGACGCAATTCAATTCTGCTTCACTGAACAGGCATATTAAAAATACTTATCATTTCAGTGCATTCAGTTCGGCATTCGTGGACATTCTCGCAGCAGAGCAAACACCTGATAATCCTACCTGGTATCAGGGAACTGCTGATGCGGTAAGGCAATGTCTTCGTCACCTGGGTCCATTTGAAAGTGAATACATACTCATACTTTCCGGTGACCAGCTTTACCAGATGAATTTTATGGATATGCTGAATAACCATATTAAAATGAATGCTGAAATTACGATAGCTACCATACCCGTTGCTGATCGCGAGGCATCTGAATTTGGCATATTAAAAAAGAATGATAAAGGATTTATTACATCTTTTATAGAAAAACCGAAAAAAGATTTGCTGAAAGACTGGACCAGCGATACCGGCACTATCATGCATGGACAAGGAAGACATTACCTGGCTTCTATGGGGATCTATATTTTCAACCGGCAGTTATTACAGGACCTGCTGCAGAATGAGTATGTGGAAGCAACTGATTTCGGTAAAGAAATTCTGCCTCAGTCGATCAATAAATACAAAGTAGTCAGTTATCAGTATGATGGTTACTGGACCGATATTGGAAATATTTATTCATTCTTTGAAGCAAATCTTGGACTTACAAAAGAAATTCCTGATTTTAATTTATTCGATAATAATAATCTTATTTATACAAGGGCCCGCATGCTTCCACCTGCAAAAATCAGCGGTACGACACTTGAGAAAACGATTATTGCTGAAGGTTGCATCATCAACGCATCCCGCATCGAAAGCAGTGTAATAGGCATCAGAACACGTATTGGCGTTGGTACTACCATTGTCAGCAGTTACCTGATGGGGATAGATTATTATGAAACTATTGAAGAGATCAGACATGATAAAGAACACGGTTTGCCTTCTGTCGGCATTGGTGATCGATGTTATATCCGGAATTGTATTGTTGATAAAAACTGCCGAATAGGAGACGATGTCAGGATTAATGGCGGGGCGCATCTTGAAAATACCGACCATTCTTTATATACTGTAAAAGACGGAATCGTGGTTGTCAAAAAAGGTGCAGTGATTCCGAATGGATTTGTGATTTAGTATTTAACGATTGCTATGACCGCACATACTGCAGCTGAACAAATTAAGCTGGTTGAGAAACCAAGGCTTTCTGTTTTGCAGATCTTCACCATGAGTTTTGGCTTTTTGGGTATCCAGTTTGGATTTGCATTACAAAATGGAAATACAAGCCGGATACTTCGCTCCTTTGGCGCTGATGTAGATCAGCTACCAGCTTTCTGGCTGGTAGCTCCGCTTACTGGAATGATTGTTCAACCGCTCATCGGCCACTATAGCGATCGAACCTGGAATCGGTTGGGCAGAAGAAAACCATATTTTCTGACAGGTGCTATTTTAACCTGCCTGGCACTCCTGATTCTCCCAAATTCCGGTTCTTTCTCTTCTGTAATACCTGCACTTTGGATCGGTGCGGGCATGGTGATGATTATGGATACTTCCATCAATATTGCCATGGAACCATTTCGTGCACTGGTGGCTGACAATCTCCCAGATAAACAAAGAACCCTGGGATTCAGTATTCAGACGTTCCTTATCGGACTTGGGGCTGTATGCGGATCCTATCTTCCTGAATGGATGGGGAAGCATGGTTTTAGTTTAGAGGCGGGCTCCAATGGAGTGGCAGATAATATTCGTTACTCATATTATATTGGCGCAGCGGTTTTAATCATTGCCATTTTAGTAACCGTATTTTTTTCCAGGGAATATGCACCGGCAGTATATGAAAAATATCATGGCAAACCGGATCAGTCACATAAAAGATCGGGCATTCGTGAAATAATTTATGATTTCAGCCACATGCCCAAAACCATGAAACAACTGGGTCTCGTTCAGTTTTTTTCCTGGTTCGCATTATTTTCTATGTGGGTATTTACGACAGACGCAGTGGCAACACATGTTTACGGACTTACCGGAGAATATGCAAAATCAGTTGCCTATAATGAAGCCGGAAATAAAGTAAGTTCTGCATTTGGAGTTTATAACCTGATAGCCATGTTTTATGCACTCCTTCTTCCTGCCATTGCGAGGAAAATCGGGCGTAAGGCAACCCATGCATTGTCATTGATGGCGGGTGGTATTGGTTTGATCTCTATTTTTTTTATCAGGGATCCATCCATGTTAACCTTTTCAATGGTTGGTGTGGGGTTGGCCTGGGCCAGTATCCTGGCAATGCCTTATGTAATTCTTTCAGGTTCTATACCCCCGGGCAAACTGGGAATTTACATGGGTATCTTTAATTTTTTCATCACGCTTCCACAAATTGTAAATGGAGTATTCGGCGGTTGGATCGTGAAACATATTTACGGAGGCCAACCCATTTATGCCATTGTGCTGGCGGGATTCTTTTTATTCTGCGCGGCCATCAGCGTACTGTTTGTTTACGATGCAGGTGATATCCGTATCAGCAGGAAACAACAAAGACTGGCTGCATCATGAGAAAATTCATAACACTCCCCATATTATTATTCTATTATTTCTGCTTCGCACAAAATGATGTAAAAGTTTATCCTTCCAGTTGGTGGACTGGCATGAAGAATACCCATCTTCAGCTGATGATTCATGGAAATAATATTGGGAAGGCAAGTTATAAAATAGAATATCCGGGAGTCAGATTAGACAGTTCACTCAGAATAATAAACCCGAACTATTTATTTCTGAATCTTACTATCGGCCCGGATGCCAAACCTGGCGTTATAAAAATCAATTTCAATGGAGGCAATTATATTTTAAATTTTGCTTTGGATCAACGCGCACCCGGAAAAGGGACTGCTTATGCGCGGGGAATTAATTCTTCCGATTTCATTTACCTCCTGATGCCGGATCGTTTCAGCAATGGCGATCCTAACAATGACCATTATGCGAATATGAGGGATACCGTGGCAGACAGGAATAATCCGTTGTCACGTCATGGGGGCGACCTGCAGGGCATCATCAACCACCTGGATTATTTTCAACAATTGGGTGTTACGGCACTCTGGCTCACTCCGGTATTAGAAAACGACATGCCATTGGAAAAAGAACCTAACGGATGGCTGAGCGGATACCATGGTTACTGGTTCACCGACCATTATGAAATTGATAAACGCTTCGGTGGAAAAGAAGCTTATTTGAAATTGGTCAGTTCCGCACATGCGAGGGGACTTAAAATAATTCAGGACGCAGTGTACAATCATATTGGCGCAGCACACTGGATCATGAGTGATCCGCCATCTGAAGACTGGATAAACCGCTGGCCCGAATATCAGGGTACTAATCACCGCGAACAGGCCGTTTTCGATATTCACGTTTCAGAAAAAGATAAAGAAGTAATGGAGGCCGGCTGGTTCGTTCCCCATCTTCCTGACCTGAATCTGAGAAATCATCTTCTTGCAACATACCTTATCCAACAGGCCATCTGGATGACGCAGGAATTTCAGCTCGACGGCTGGCGCGTGGATACCTATAAATACTGCGATCCTGTTTTCCTTAATAATCTGAATGCGGCACTGGAAAAAGAATTTCCAAAGATTACTTCTTTTGGTGAGGCCACTGTAAGCACCGTCGCTGCCGGCGCTTATTTCTGTAAAAATAACCTGAATGTTTCCTGGAAAAGTAACCTGACCGGCATTTTGGATTTCCCGGTTTGTTATGCGATGCTGGAATCCATGAAGAAAAATTATGGCTGGACAGATGGTGTGAATCGTTTATATACTACGCTGGCTGAGGATATGCTTTATCTGAATCCCATGAACAATTGCATTTTCCTTGACAACCACGACATGGACCGGTTTTATTCAGTCGTAGGGGAGGACTGGTCAAGTTTTAAGATGGGAATCGGTTTACTTCTTACAGAAAGAGGTGTGCCGCATTTATATTACGGAACAGAAATTCTGATGAAAAATTTCAAGAATCCTTCGGATGCTATGGTGAGGGAAGATTTCCCGGGAGGTTTTGCCGGAGATTCCAGAAATAAATTCCTGCCCTCCGGAAGAACCGACAGTGAAAACCTGGCATTTGACTATGTTTCTAAACTGGCGAATTTCAGAAAAACTTCTTCTGCTCTCGGGAATGGCTCACTGATGCAATACATACCATCAAAGAGAGTCTACGTTTATTTTCGCTATGACCAGCATCAAACCATTCTCTGTGCCCTGAATTCGGATACCCTTTCGGCAAATCTTAATTTTCAGGATTATTCAGAAAGAACCAGGGGATTTGAAACCGCAACGGATATTATGACCGGAACAAATTATCCGGCTTCTGAAAAAATGATGCTGCCTCCCCGTTCAATTACTATACTGGAACTAAAAAAACGGTAGGCTGACAATAAGATCGTACATTAGTAATGATGAACGACCTTATCCGGGAATATGAGCATACGCATTTCGTAGATTCCACAAAACCTGTCTGGAACTACTCTCTTTTTTCTGATTCGGATATAAGCAATTTTCAAAACGGGACCCATTACAGGTTATATGATATTTTCGGTTCTCATGCCCGCGAAGTGCTGGGAACCAAAGGTTATTATTTTGCAGTCTGGGCGCCTAATGCCACAGCAGTCTCCGTAATCGGAAATTTCAATCACTGGAATCCTAACGGTCATCCTTTATTTGTACGACTTGAAAAATCAGGTATCTGGGAAGGTTTCATTCCACATATAAAGCGTGGCGAAGTTTACAAATATCATATCAGGGGCTTCAATGGTTCTGAAACGATTAAAGGAGATCCCTTTGCACATTTCTGGGAACAGAGACCAAAAACTGCATCCATAACATGGGATCTTGATTATAAATGGAAGGATGAATCCTGGATGCAGGCGAGAAAAAAACACAATGGTCTTGATCGGCCCTGGAGCGTTTATGAAGTTCATCTCGCAAGCTGGATGCGTCCTCATCCCGACAATGAAGAGGCATATAATAATTACGACCAGATCCGCGAACGCCTGGTTCCCTACGTTAAAGAAATGGGTTTCACCCACGTTGAACTGATGCCCATTATGGAATATCCTTATGACGGCAGCTGGGGTTACCAGGGCGTCGGATATTTCGCACCGACTTCCCGATTTGGCGATCCGCAGTCTTTTATGGAATTGGTGAATGCCTTTCATGAAGCAGGAATCGGGGTTTTACTGGATTGGGTTCCTTCGCATTTTCCTTACGATGCACATGGATTATATATGTTCGATGGTGCGAATACTTATGAATATGCGGATATGAGAAAAGGATATCATCCCGACTGGAACAGTTATATTTTTAATTATAAAAGGGGAGAAGTAAAATCATTCCTCATAAGCAGCGGTCGATTCTGGTACGACCTGTTTCATGCAGACGGAATTCGTGTGGATGCAGTGAGTTCCATGCTGAAATTAAATTATTCACGCACAACAGGTCAGTGGGAACCAAATGAATTCGGAGGAGATGGCAACCTCGAAGCCATTGCTTTTATCAAGGATTTAAATGAAACCCTTTACAGAGATTTTCCGGATACACAAACCATAGCAGAAGAAGCCACAGACTGGCCGGGAATTAGTAAACCTACATTTTCAGGCGGACTCGGATTCGGAATGAAGTGGATGATGGGATGGATGCATGATACGCTGGATTATTTTAAAGCCGATCCGCTGATGCGAAAAGGACTTCAGGATAAGTTTACATTCAGCATGATGTATTATTATGACGAAAATTTTATGCTGCCTCTGAGTCATGATGAAGTGGTACACGGCAAGTCGCCCATGTTGTATAAAATGCCGGGAGATGACTGGCAGAAATTTGCAAACCTCCGGCTCATGTATTCTTATATGTTTACACATCCCGGAGGGAAGCTTCTTTTTATGGGCAATGAATTTGGTGCAACGGACGAATGGAATTATAAGAGCGAACTTCAATGGTATCTGCTCAAATATGAACTTCATTGGAAAATGAAAGACTTTGTGCGGGATCTGAACTTTCTATTACAGAATGAACCTGCACTTTATGAAAATCAATTTAATGTTCATGGATTTGAGTGGATAGATCTCGACCATCGTCAGGAATCGGTGATTGTTTTCAGAAGAAAAGGTAAACTTCCTGAGAACGACATTCTGATAATCCTTAATATGACTCCTGTAGTTCGCAATAACTGGAAGGTATATGCGAAAGATAAACCCGAATGGAATGAAATTTTTAATAGCGACGAAAGAAAATATGGCGGATCCGGCGATATATTCAACCCTGAACCTATCGTAACCCTCGTGGACAAAAATGATAATAAATATGAGATCAATGTCCATCTACCACCTTTGGGAGCTGTTATTCTGAAATAATCCGCGCTATTTTTTGGTGATTTACAAACCAAAACACCTCAGTTATGTCAAAGGAACATACAAAAAAAAGCAACAGGACGGATACAACAATTATATTTAAAAAATCGTCCAAAAGCCTTTCCTCACTTGTATTTGAACTTATCAGGCCTTACAAAAAATGGCTGGTTCTGATATTTGCTGCTATGTTATTGGAAACCGCCATGAGTCTTTTAGGTCCATGGCCATTGAAAATTATTATTGATAATGTAGTCGGCCATCACGCATTGCCCTATTGGCTTTCATGGATAAATGATCTGCCCATCGGTAAAGATAAAATGGCTATTGCTGCGGCAGCGGCATTTGGCCTTGTGCTAATTGCGTTGATTGGAGGTATTGCAGGCTATATCGATAATTATTACACAGAAAGTGTTGCCCAATATGTAGCCAATGACCTGCGCCAGAAAGTATATCATCATTTACAACGTCTTTCACTTTCCTATTACGATTCACATCAGATTGGAAATATACTCAGTACCATCACTTCGGATGTTTCTACTATACAGGGTTTCGCTTCATCGGCACTTCTGAGTATACTAATTGATGCGCTCACTATTTTAGGAATGCTTGGGCTCATGTTCTATATGAATTGGGATTTTGCTCTGGTAGCTGTTGCGGTTACACCACTGCTTTTATTATTTGTTGCGAAATTCAAAACAGCCGTAAAAAAAGCAACCCATGAAGTAAGAACACAGCAGTCAACCATGGTTTCTGTACTTCAACAGGGACTTGAATCCGTGCGTGCAGTAAAAGCATTCGACAGGCAGGATTTGGAAGAAACACATCTGAAAGATGTGAGCATGAGTACCGTCAGTGCTTCCTTGAAAGCCAGAAAAGTCAAATCATTGCTTTCACCAGTGGTAGCACTTATCGTTTCAGGATGTACTGCATTTGTTCTCTGGCGCGGTGCGCATTTAGTACTGATAGAAGCCATGACTCTCGGGGGACTGACAGTATTTCTTTCTTATCTGGGAAAATTTTTCAAACCCGTGCAGGATCTCGCTAAAATGACAACTTCTATTGCCCAGGCTTCCGTTGCGTTGGAACGAATTCAGGCCATTCTGGATACTGATACCATCATACCACAAAAACCCGACGCCAAAGAATCCACCAATTTAAAAGGCCATATAGATTTTGAACATGTAGCTTTTGCGTATGAACCGGATACTCCCATTTTGAGCGATGTGCATTTTTCAATTAAGGCCGGTCAAAGAATCGGCATTTGTGGACCAACGGGCGGAGGAAAATCCACTGTGGTAAGTCTTATTCCGCGTTTTTATGATCCAACGAAAGGAAGAGTGCTGATCGATGGCGTAGATATCACAGATTACCAGCTGCATGGAGAAAAAGGTATTCGCGATCAGATTGCATTTGTATTACAGGATACCGTTTTGTTTTTCGGAACGATCAGAGACAATATCGCTTATGGAAAACAGGATGCGACACAGGAAGAAATTGAAGCAGCGGCTAAAATGGCCAATGCAGATGAATTTATTGCAAAGATGCCTCATGGCTATGATACGATGGTGGGAGAACGGGGACTCACACTTTCCGGAGGACAACGCCAAAGAATCGGAATAGCACGCGCGATCATTCGTAATTCACCCATCCTGATTCTGGATGAACCGACGGCCGCTCTTGATACAGAATCTGAAAAACTCGTGATGGAAGCTTTGGAAAGACTGATGTCCGGGCGCACTGTAATCATTATTGCACACAGGCTCAGTACTATTCGCGATGCCGATAAAATTGTTGTGCTGAAGGGAGGTTATGTAGCTGAGGAAGGAACGCATGACGAACTCATTGCAAGTAATGGAATCTACGCAGAACTTTATCATATACAGTCCGGAGCAGAACCATTGGTAGAATCTAAATTAAACTAATCCTATTTTTTAAATTACAATTACAGTATGTCAAAATCAAATTCAACCAGGACTATCATTATACTTCCCGATGATACAAAAAAACCAATTCTAGATGCTATAGGGAAGGCTAAGAAATCGCTCAAAATAAAAATGTTTGTATTTTCTGATCCCGACCTCATTAGTGCTACCATTGAAGCAAAAAAAAGAGGTGTAAAGGTTCAGGTGATGCTGAATCCCGCACGCAGAAGTGGAGAAGAAGATAATGGTGAAACACGCAAATTACTGGAAGAAGTCGGAATCGAAGTGAAGGACAGCAACCCCGCATTCGGACTTACTCATGAGAAATCGATGATCATAGATGATGAAACCGCCTTTATTAAATCCTTAAACTGGGCTACGAAGAATCTGACGGTTACCCGCGACTATGCAATTACCACAAATCATAAGCATGAAGTGGATGAGGTTGTCGCAGGTTTTATTGCTGATTGGGATAGAACTGTATTCGATCCGGGCGAACACGCCCATATGATCTGGTGCACAGGAAATGGACGTGACCGGATTGCCCGTTTTATTGATGAGGCAAAACATACGTTGTTTGTTCAAAATGAACGTTACCAGGATTCAGTGATCATTGAAAGACTGGTAAGAGCCGCCATGCGGGGAGTTAAAGTCCATATTATGGCTCGCCCTCCGCATTCGCTGAAAAAAGATAAATTGGTAGAATCAGTTGGTGGTCTGCGTATAATGGATGATGTAGGAATTAAAGTACATACGCTCAGACACCTTAAACTACATGGTAAAATGCTGATTGCAGATGGTAACCGTGCGATCGTAGGTTCCATTAATCTGGCACCGGGTAGTTTTGATGACAGAAGAGAACTTGCCATCGAAGTGCATGATGAAGATATTATTGAACGACTTCAGAAAATCGCCCACGAGGACTGGCAAAATTCTCATCCGCTGGATCTTACCGACGAAGGCCTGATCTCTGATCTGGAAGAAAAGGGTGAGGGAGGTGATGAAAATCTTGGACTCAATCTGAAGAAAAAGCACGAAGATGATGATTGAGGCTTAAGGCGTAATGCGCAAAGCTAAAGGCTTAAAGATTTTTTTTGAATCTCTAATGATCTTACTGGTTTATTACGTTGCCATTAAAAAGCCTTAAGCCTTTTGCCTTGGGCCTTAAGCTTAAAAAGGCTTTAGGCTTTCGGCTTTAAGCTTTAGGCTTATTACATTCTTTCGGGAACCTTGATTCCTAATAAACTCATCGCTGATTGAATAACACGCGCAGTCATAACGCATATCCTTAAACGCAATTGTTTTTTATATTCAGATTCTGCCCGTCCAATCGAATGCTCAGAGTAAAATGAGTTAAATATTTTAGCTATGCTGAACACATAATTGGCGACCAGTGAAGGATTCATTTCAGTACAGGCCTGTTGTAGTAAGGAACTATATTTTTCAAGTGAAATCAATAATTCTTTTTCCAATGGAAGAAGCGATGTTATTTCAGATCCGGAATATTCGCCCATTGACTCTTTTCTTAATATAGATTTTATGCGGGCATGTGCATACTGTACAAATGGTCCTGTAAATCCATGGAAGTCGATGGATTCGTCAGGATTAAATACCATTCGCTTTTTCGGGTCGACGCGGAGAAGAAAAAATTTCAGAGCACCCAGTCCAATCGTATCATAGAGTTCTTTTCTTTCTTTTTCTGTAAAATCATCTACTTTACCCAGTTCCTCTGTATGTTTTGCCGCAATGCTTGTCATTTCATCAATAATATCATCGGCATCCACAACGGTTCCTTCACGTGTTTTCATTCTTCCTGAAGGAAGTTCAACCAGTCCGTATGATAAATGATATAGTCCTGCTGCAGAAGGCAATTGGAGTTTCTGACAAATAAGTTTAAGGACTTTAAAGTGATAATTCTGTTCATCCGCCACTACATAAAGGCTAAGATCCGTATGATACTCTTCATATTTTCTTTCTGCCAGGCCAATATCCTGCGTCATATATACTGCGGTTCCATCACTTCGTTGCACGATCTTTTCATCCAGTCCATCGGGCTTCAGATCAATCCAGACGCTGCCATCTTCTTTTTTAAAAAAAACTTTTTTTGCTAATCCTATTTCGACGAGGTCCTTACCAAGAAGGTATGTCTGGCTTTCATAATATATCTTATCAAAATCGCTACCAATGCGTTTGTATGTAATATCAAATCCGGCATAAACCCAATCATTCATTTTTTTCCATAATTCGATCACTTCAGGAACACCTGCTTCCCAGTCGACCAGCATTTTCTGTGCTGCAATCATCAGCGGTGCTTCTTTTTCAGCTTTTTCCCTGGCAAGGCCAGAAGTCATCAGGGTTTCTACCTGCTTTTTTAATTCGATCCCAAATAAAACATAATAATCTCCAACAAAATGATCACCCTTTAAACCTGTACTTTCTGGTGTGGCTCCGTTTGCAAACAATTTCCAGGCAACCATACTTTTACAAATATGAATACCTCTGTCATTCGCAATACATGTTTTAATCATGTCATAACCTAAGGTTTTATAAATGGCAGCTACACTCCAACCTAAAAAATTGTTCCTGAGATGCCCAAGGTGCAGAGGCTTATTTGTATTAGGAGAAGAATATTCAACCATGACGCGCTTCCCATTAACAGATTGCGAACCGTAGGATGCATTATTATATTGGGTATGAAGGAAATCTATTAAAATATTATCCGCCATTACCAGGTTCAGAAAACCTTTGATAACGTTAAATTCTGAAAACCAGTCAGGATTAGAATTAAGCAGGAATTCTCCGATACCCTGACCGAGGGCATCGGGTGAGATTTTCAGAATTTTGCTATATGAAAATAAAACGACGGTGTAATCTCCCTTGAATTCCGGCTTGGTTTCGTTAACCAGTACGTCCTGTGAATCAATCCGGTGATTATATTTTTCGGCTAAAACAGCCTGAACGGCCAGTTTGATGCCGGGCACAAGCTCCATTCTAAAATAATTGTGCGCAAAAGTAGTATTTGTTAGCTATACTATCTGCTTCGATTATATTAACTTCGCGCCCGGAATCTGAGGATTTATGCCAAAAAAGGAGATCATTTCCATAATAGATTTTTTTTATCCCCCTTTCCGTAAGATCTTCTCCCCGCAGACTTTCCGGTATGCAGCATGCGGGGGCGCCAACACAATCCTTGATATTTTCGTTTTTTTCCTGGCTTATAACTATATCCTTCATAAAGAGGTTTTACATCTGGGCTTTATTTCTTTTAAGCCCCATATAGCCGCCTTTATTATCTCCTTTCTCATCAGTTTCCCTACCGGCTTTATGCTGATGCGGCATGTGGTATTTCCCGGATCTGTACTGCACGGCCGTGTTCAGCTTTTCCGGTATTTTGTTCTCGTTTTAATATGCATAATCCTGAACTATATTTTCATCCGTCTGTTTGTGGAACAATTTCATATATATCCTACCATTGCAAAAATCATAACCACTGCCATTGTGGTTTCCTTCAGCTACCTGACTCAAAAGAATTTTACTTTTAAATCCAGCCCGGTAAGGCATAAAGCTTAAAGCTGAAGGCCCAAAGCCTAAAGCCTTAAGCATGGATCTTCATTAGCTGACCTCCATCAAGCAAGTTGCGGAGTTTGCCCGACATAAAATATTTATAGATAAGATTATCCATTGCATCTTGGTACGTATTTGGATTGTTATTGTTAGTATATTTAATTCAATTATCTCATTATTTCACGAAGCTTTAAGCCTTGCGCTTTGAGCCTTACGCTTAAAAACGATTGTCATGACTACAACACGCAGAAATTTTTTAAAAACCAGTGGATTATCTGTTGCTGCTCTTGCCGTTGGCTCACATAAACTATTTGCAGCATATCCTGATAAATTTATTGGAATCCAACTTTATACTGTTCGTGAAGCTATGTATAAAGATCCCTCGGGAACTTTAAAGAGTCTCTCAGATATTGGTTACAAATATGTGGAACATGCTGGTTATAGGGACAGAAAATTTTATGGATATGCTCCCACTGAGTTTAAAAAACTCCTGGATGGATACAATCTGAATATGATCAGCGGCCATGTACAGATGATGCCAAAGGATTATGATTTTTCAAAAAATGATTTTTCAGACAAATGGAAATATACGGTTGAGGACGCAGCTACTGCCGGGCAGAAATATCTGGTATCTCCATGGCTTGATAACAGTCTTCGGAAGAATATGAATGATTTCAAAGCATATATGGATGTATTCAATAAATCCGGAATGCTTTGTCAGAAATCAGGAATGAAATTTGGCTATCATAACCACGATTTCGAATTCACTACCATGATTGATGGACAATTACTTTACGACCTGATACTTAATAATACGGATCCAGCACTAGTTGCACAACAACTTGATATGGGCAACCTGTATAATGGTGGATTTAAAGCAATTGATGTTGCCAAAAAATTCCCCGGACGTTTTGAACTGATGCATGTAAAAGACGAGATCCCCGTAACAAAAGCTTCCTCAGAAAAATATGAAAGCACCATCCTTGGCAAAGGAATTGTCGGGACAAAAGAGGTCTGCGATATCGGACGTACCAGTGGTGGCACCAAATGGTTTATAATCGAACAGGAATCCTACCAGGGGATGGATCCTCTCGATTGTTCAAAACAGGATTTGGCCATTATGAATGGATGGGGATATTAGACGCTGAACGCGTAACGCTGAATGCTGAACGCAAGAAAAATTAATGTTCTATTTAATTAAAAAACCCTTTCTTTTAAAGAAAGGGTTTTCAATTTTTAAATGTATTAAGACTAATGTCCTCTTGCGTTACGCGTTACGCATTACGCGTTTGGCGTTACGCGTTAAGCGTTATAGGCTTAATATCTGTAATGATCCGCTTTATACGGGCCCTTCACAGGAATGCCGAGATATTCACTTTGTACATCAGTCAGTTCATCCAGTGTTACACCAATCTTAGGAAGGTGCAGGCGGGCGACTTTTTCATCCAGATGTTTTGGAAGAACAAATACTTTATTTTCATACTTGCCATGATTCTGCCAAAGCTCAATCTGTGCCAGCACCTGGTTAGTGAATGAATTGCTCATCACAAAACTTGGATGGCCTGTAGCACATCCCAGGTTCACCAGGCGCCCTTCTGCAAGTATGATCACATCCTTTCCATCAATATTGTACAAGTCAACCTGTGGTTTAATAGTATCTTTCGTATGACCATAGTTGTTATTGATCCAGGCCATATCGATTTCAATATCAAAGTGGCCGATATTACAAACAATCGCTTTATCTTTCAGTAAACGGAAATGTTTTTCAGTAATCAGGTCACGGCAACCGGATGCGGTTACTACGATATCCGCTTCCCTGACGGCGTCGATCATTCGTTTTACTTCGTATCCGTCCATAGCAGCCTGTAAAGCACAAATGGGATCTATCTCAGTTACAATAACGCGACAACCTGCACCATGTAAGGATTGCGCAGATCCTTTACCCACATCTCCATAACCTCCGACTACGGCTACCTTTCCTGCAAGCATCACATCCGTGGCTCTGCGGATCGCATCCACAAGACTTTCCTTACAACCATATTTATTATCAAATTTCGACTTGGTTACTGAATCATTTACGTTGATTGCGGGAACAGGCAGGGTACCTTTCACAACTCTTTCATAAAGTCTGTGTACTCCGGTGGTAGTTTCTTCAGAAATTCCTTTCACGTACTGTACGAGCTCAGGATACTTGTCTAACACGATATTGGTAAGATCACCGCCATCATCCAGGATCATATTCAAAGGGCGGTCAGTTCCGCCAAAGAATAAGGTCTGTTCAATACACCAGTCAGCTTCTTCAAGACTCTGTCCCTTCCAGGCAAAGACGCCGACACCGGTTGCTGCAATTGCAGCTGCTGCATGATCCTGTGTTGAGAATATATTACATGAACTCCAGCGAACCTCGGCACCCAGTTCAATCAGCGTTTCAATCAAAACAGCTGTCTGTATGGTCATGTGCAAACAACCCGCAACCCGCGCACCTCTTAATGGTTTCAATTTGCCATATTCAGCACGTAAAGACATGAGACCAGGCATTTCCGCTTCAGCCAGCCGGATTTCTTTACGGCCCCATTCAGCCAGACTCATATCCTTCACCTTATAAGGAAGCGTAAGATCAATATTTTTTGTTTTTGTTGACATATATAATGTTTTGTAGCGTAAAGGTAGGTTTGTAGAACAAATAATAGGTATTTATAGAATATTTTGGAATAAATAGATATTTATTTGTATATTTTAGGAACAAACGTAGATTATCGTATGCAAAAAGAGCCTTTAACAGAACAAACAGAACGTGCAGTTTTGCCGCTGGATGAAAAAGATAAAGCCATCCTTCGTTACATACAATCCAATGCAAAAGCAACGGTCAGGGAAATTGCAACCAATGTACACCTCAGCACAACCCCGGTACACGAGCGCATTAAAAGAATGGAAGACGAGGGCGTGATTTTACAGTATGCCACTTTATTGAATCATTCACGAATTAATAAAGGACTAATGGCCATCTGTTATATTTCACTCAAGGAACATAATAAAAAGTCCGGCGGGAAATTCATTAAGACGATACAGGAGATGCCCGAGGTAATTGAATTTTATATTATTTCTGGCGCCTTTGATTTCATGCTTAAAGTGGTTGCTGAAAACATGGATGACTATTACAATTTTCATGTGAATAAGCTGGGGCAGGTAGATAATATCGCCCAGGTTCAAAGCACTTTTATCATGGGCGTGATAAAAACCGGTCAGCCATTGATCAGCTAGTTTTTAAAATACCAGCGACTACTTTATCAATGGGCAGCGTTACGGATTCCTCTGAAAATAAATTCCAAGGGATGAAACGAAAGGTTTCTGTTTCTCCTGTTTTCCTGTATGCCTCCATCTGGGCTTCATCAAAATCAAATATTTTAGTTCTTAACGGAACACGGATTTCTTCCAGTGCTACAACTCTATAATAGATTGAAATAATCTGATGTTCCGGGTTGAAGGCACTCATCTGAAAAAAATCAGTCGTATACAAATGATCCATTACACGCACATCCAGGTTCATTTCTTCCTTGAATTCGCGTTTTAAACAATCCCTTGTTCCTTCCCCGAATTCCAGGCCGCCACCGGGGAATTTTGTATAGTAGTTGCCACGTATGAGCTCATCAGATACCAGCACTTCCCGGTTTTCACCCAAAAGAATTCCGTATACTCTTATATTAAACATTGATCCCCTTATTAATATTTATAAACTAATTCCCGGTTCTATTCATAATCATCGTCCGAGCAAGTCGTAAAAATGGTATATTGAAATGAGAAAATAATATCAATTTTTAAAACTCCGGTAAAAATATGAAGAACTACTGGTTTAGAGATTCCGGGAATTTGAGAATATAAGGAATGAGAATTTAAAACGGGTTTTATGATGTATCGAAGAATATTCTTAGCGATCCAAATTTCCTGCTTATTGTTATCAGGTCAAATAATGGCTCAGCAATCCAAATATCAGGCGACATGGGAATCATTGGAAAAATATAAAATTCCGGACTGGTTTCGCGACGCTAAGTTTGGCATCTTCATTCATTGGGGTATTTATTCAGTACCTGCATTCCAGAACGAATGGTATCCCCGTAATATGTATGTAAAGGATTCTAAAGAATTTAAACATCATATCGAAGTGTATGGGCCGCAAAATAAATTCGGATATAAAGATTTCATTCCCATGTTTAAAGCTCAGAATTTCGATGCGGATAAATGGGTTGATCTATTTAAAAAAGCAGGAGCAAAATATATAGTTCCTGTCGCCGAACATCATGATGGTTTTGCCATGTATAATACTTCACTTTCGAGATGGAATGCAGTTCAAATGGGACCTAAAAGAGATATTATCGGTGAACTTGAAAAAGCAAGCCGAAAAGCAAATTTATATTTTGGAGTTTCTTCACACCGCATTGAACACTGGTGGTTTTTTGGAGAAGGAAAATCATTTGATTCGGATGTTAATGATTCTGCTTTTGCTGATTTTTATGGCCCTGCCACTCCTTTTGATGGAACAAAAGCGGGCGTGAAAGGACCACTGATATCACAACAATTCATGAATGACTGGTTACTACGTGATGTTGAACTGGTAAATTTATATCATCCAGATCTGGTATGGTTTGACTGGTGGATAGATCAGAACGAAATGGAACCCTATAGAAAATCTTTTGCTGCATTTTATTACAATCAGGCAATAAAATGGAATAAGGAAGTCGTGATAAATTATAAACACGAAGCTTATCCCGGCCACACAGCTGTATTGGATCTTGAAAGAGGTAAACTGGCCGGCATAAGACAGGAAGCATGGCAAACAGATGATGCGATCGGCAATAACTCCTGGGGATTTACAAATGACAACAGTTTTAAATCAATTCAGTATGTAGTAACCAATCTGATCGATATAGTGAGCAAAAACGGAAATCTTTTATTGAATATCGGGCCCCGTTCAGATGGAACGATTACAGAAGAAGAAACAAACGTTTTACAGGGTACTGGAAAATGGCTGGCTGTAAATGGTGAAGCTATATATGGTACAAGACCATGGAAAATATATGGTGAAGGCCCGACAGAATCTGCCAGTGGTGAATTTCAAACCCAAAAACCATATACATCGAAAGACATTCGCTTTACTACCAGGGGAGATACTTTGTATGTTATAACACTTGCATCGCCTGGACCAGGAGAAATAATTCATATTCATTCCCTCGGTTCAAAAGAAAATAACGGCACCATTTATAAAATTGAAATTATTGGCAGCAATAAAATACTGAAGTGGTCTCAGGGTAAAGATGCGCTCTATATTCATACACCTGAATACCTTCCTTCAAAAAATGCCACAGCTTTCAGGATTAGTTTTGTCAGATAGTTAATCTGAATTAAATTTTTATAACCAGCCGTTTACCCGGATCCATATTTTTTTGCCATACGGATTCAATATCTTTCAATTCAGCTGTTTCAGTTTGGATCTTCAGTTTTCCTTCGGCTGCCAGCATAAACATTTCAGGCAACACCTCAGATCCAAATTTTTTTAAATCGTCCAGAGAAAGGCTTCCTATGCCTGATCCCAGAATTTCTATTGCAGAACTTCTGATGGTATCCGATTCCAGGATAATATCTTTACCTGCCTCGCTTCCAACGGAAACAATACGCACCATTGTAGAAAAATTATTTACACCACTTCCTTTTAAAGCATTGATTATAAGTTTCACCGGATTTCCCCACAAATAATCTATTACAATATCGATGGGTTTGATGGAATGCAATTCTTTCAGTCTGTTAATAATAATTGGATCTTCCTGTTTAAGCGAAATGATTTCAGCAGCACCCATTCCTTTGAGTTCCTCCAGAATTGTCTCATTTCTTCCAGTAACAATTATTTTGGATGCACCATAATATCTGGCTGCCTGAACAGCAAACTGACCGGTCACACTCGTTGCACCATTGATGAGTACAACTTCACCTTTTTTCATTTTGGCGCGGAAAAGTAAGGCCATCACAGATCCATAGACGGCATTGGGCAATGCAGCAGCGGTTATATCATCCAAACCTTCAGGTAATAAAATATATGTGCCACTTCGGACAAGGGTCTTCTCTGCGATGGTACCGCCCACACCCTGAGCATATATCCGGGTCCCGTCCTCTAATGTCCCTACAGCGTCCAAACCAACTATCTCCGGAAGTTTTGTATAACTGGCATAATGTATTCCACCTGCACGAAGTTTATCGATATTTTTTACAGAAGCGGCTTTCACGTTCATTAAAAGCTGGCCTTCCCCTGGAACCGGATCAGGAAAGTCCTCATATTTTGGAGCGCTACCCAATTGATGTAAAACGGCTGCTTTCATGAATAATTTTTTATGAAGGTCGCAATTTTTCATTTGTCAATAATCTCGGCCAGGTATTATTAAAACATTTTCTATCCTTATTGATAAAAAATTTATTGACTGCCTTTATTCAGAAAAATTAAACCCATAAAATATTTTTGGAGTCTTACCATACTAAATTGGCACCCTTTAAAATAAAAGAGTGCCAACTATATTAACCAATAAAAATTGGGATTTTGAGGTTCCGAGCAGATTCGAACTGCTGTAGAAGCTTTTGCAGAGCTCTGCCTAACCGCTCGGCCACGGAACCTTTTAAGGTTGGGCAAAAGTAGTATATTCGGATTAATTTGCCTAAACCTGCAAAGAGCAATGCAACGTATCGAAGAAAGCGAACTGATCATCAACAGCAGGGGCGCTATTTATCATCTCGATCTGCGTCCGGATGAATTGGCACATAAAATTTTATTGGTTGGTGATCCTGGTCGCGTGCCTGTAGTGAGTAAATTTTTTGACCGGATCGAAATCAAACAGCAACATCGGGAATTTGTTTCACACACCGGATATATTGGATCAGAAAGATTTTCTGTAATATCTACAGGTATTGGAACTGATAATATTGATATTGTCATGAACGAGCTGGATGCTCTGGTCAATATTGATTTTAATACAAGATTTATAAAATCAAAACTTGAACGGTTACAAATTATCCGTCTGGGAACTTCAGGATCCCTGCAAAAAGAAATTCCGGTGGATTCGTTTGTCGTTTCCACTCATGGGTTGGGAATAGATAATCTCCTTAATTTTTACCGCATGGAACCCAGGGGCGCTGAACAGGATATTCTGCAGGCATTCACCACCCATACCCAGTTGCATCAACAATTTGCGAATCCATCCATTGCTTCGGCTTCAGGATACCTTTTAAAATATTTCACGGAAGGTTTTCATTCCGGAATAACAATTACCTGCCCCGGTTTTTATGGCCCTCAGGGAAGGATACTTCGTTTGGGTTTAAGACACCCAGATCTGATAGAGAGACTCACAAGTTTTAACTTTGGCCCTTACAGAATCAGTAATTTTGAAATGGAAACTTCAGCTATCTACGGCCTCGGGAGTATGCTGGGACATCAGTGCCTTAGCCTGAATGTGATCGTTGCCAATCGTATCAGCAAAACATTTTCTGCCAATAGTTTGTTAGCAGTTGAACGGATGATAGAGAAATCATTCGAAGTAATACGATCCATGCCGCATTAAATTTATCTTTACACCTTATGAATGTTCCATTTTCAAAATACCAGGGTACAGGAAATGATTTTATCCTGGTAGATAATCGTAGCAAAATCTACACTGATATTTCGCGGGAGGAAATCAAACGTATCTGTGACCGCCGCTTCGGGATCGGAGCTGATGGATTCATGCTGTTGAATCAGAAAGAAGGATATGATTTCGAGATGAAATATTTTAATTCAGATGGAAATTCTGGATCGATGTGTGGGAACGGCGGCCGTTGTATCGCCCGTTATGCCTATGATCTCGGCATTCATAAAGAGTCCTATCTTTTCCTTGCCAGCGATGGAGAGCACAAAGCAGAAATTGATAGCGGGTCAAATATCATCAACCTTAAAATGAAGGATGTTTCCGGATATAAAGAATTGGATGGAAATTTTATTATTGATACCGGGTCTCCCCATTTTATAAAATTCGTAAGTGATGTAATGGATATGGATGTTGTAAAACAGGGAACTGAAATACGTTACAGTGAGCCATATGCGAAAGAAGGGATCAATGTGAATTTCGTTGAAGAGAAAGGCCCGGATGAAATTATAGTAAGAACTTATGAGCGCGGTGTGGAAGATGAAACATTTTCATGCGGTACAGGCGTAACAGCATGCGCTATCGTTTGTCACCATAATGATGTAGGATACAACGATGTAACTGTTGTTACAAAAGGAGGGAAGCTTGTTGTAAAATATGACCGAAGTTATAACAACAGTTATTCAAATATATGGCTCTGCGGACCGGCAGAGAAAGCATTTGAAGGAATGGTCGAGGTAAATATGAAAAAACCCGTCGCTTGAAAAATGCATCCTATGCCGGCATCGCCGCGGCTTTATTTCTGATCTTTTGTTGTTTTATTCCCTGGGCCTATTATCCCGACCTCAATCAGAATTTTACGGGATTTTATTCAGAACAAAATCAATACGGGAAACCTGGTAAAGCTTTTATTTTTCTTTCTGTTGTATCTATATTCTTTTTCCTGATGCCGAGAATATGGGCTAAGCGGGCAAATCAGTTTGTAAGCGTATTGATTTTTGCTTATGCAATGAAGACTTATTTTATCTATTCAGCCTGCTATCTTGGAATCTGTCCTTCCATTAAATTAGGACTTATAGGAATGCTGGTTTTTTCATTGATAATTCTTATTTGCAGTTTACTATCTCAAACGAAACTTAGAACCTGAGGAAAGTATGGAAGTATGGGAGTATGGGGGTATGGGAGTGAAATACTCTTATAATAAACTCATAACCCATAACCCATAATTCATAACTCAATAACGTCCCTGAATCAGTCTTGCAATAGCAAACGCGCAACCAGCGGCGACTGCACCGATCATCATCACACGAAAAGCGCCGCTTATTTTATTCACGCCGGTGAACTTGCTTTTGAAATAACCAAAAACAAAAAGACAGACCAATGTTATGGCAGAGGAAATTTTAAGTCCATCGAGGCCATTGGATACAAAAAAATAAGGACTAAGCGGGATCATGCCGCCAACGACATATGAAAATCCAATATTAAAAGCACTCTTTGTAGCACGTTTGGGATCTGGTTTTTCCAATCCCAGTTCATACTTCATCATTAACTCAACCCATTTTTCCTTGTCCTTTACTACTTCTTCAACGGCCTGATTCTGGATTTCATTACTGAGACCGAGGGAAGAAAAAAAAGTTTTGAGTTCCTGTTTTTCGACTTCCGGAACGGTCTCCACTTCTTCAAATTCCCTTTTCATTTCAGAATTATAATGATCCACTTCTGTTTTGCCTGCGAGGTAACCGCCAAGACCCATGGCTATAGAACCAGCGGCTATTTCTGCCAGTCCTGCGATTATAATGAGATTCGTACTTGTAACAGCGCCGCTCAGCCCCGCCGCCAGCGCAAAAGGGACGGTAAGCCCGTCTGACATACCAATCACGATATCCCTTAAAGTTTCAGCACTGAACACATGCTCTTCCCGATGAATGGGAAGCGGATTTGTTACTGACAGATCAACATTTTCAGGACTAATCATGTAAAATTTTAAGCAAGTTAAAAAATATTCAAATTCATTTCAAAACAGCGAGACTGTCTTCAATAATCTCAAGACATTCATCCATTTGAATCTTCGAAATGATTAAAGGCGGTGCAAAACGTATTTTATTTCCATGAGTAGGTTTTGCCAGAAGACCATTTTCTTTTAATATCAGGCAAAGATCCCATGCCAACTCAGGGTGGTTCTGATGGATTACAACAGCATTCAGCAGGCCCTTTCCTCTTATGGTTTCAATAAATGGAGATTTTAGTGATTCAAGACCTTCTCTGAAATAATTTCCCATCAGGGCAGCATTTTCCGTCATATTTTCATTTTTCAAAACCGTCAGTGCGGTGATGGCCAGTGCAGAAGCAAGCGGACTACCGGCATATGTAGATCCATGTTCTCCGGGTTTGATAGTGAGCATAATTTCATCGTCAGCAAGTACAGCAGATATGGGCAGTACGCCTCCGCTAAGCGCTTTTCCGAGTATTAAAATATCCGGCCTCACATTTTCATGATCGCAGGCAAGCATTTTTCCTGTTCTGCCTAAACCTGTCTGGATTTCATCTCCTATGAATAATACATTTGCCTGTTTACAATATTCATAAGCTTTACTCAGATAACCTGTTTCGGGAACAACCACACCTGCCTCACCCTGGATGGGTTCCATAAGTACTGCTGCTACATCCTTATTTTGTAAAGCTTTTGCAAGAGCGGATAGATCATTGTAAGGGATCAGATCAAAACCGGGCATATAAGGTCCAAATCCTGTATACGCACTTGGATCACTGCTGAAAGAAATAACCGTACTGGTTCGTCCATGAAAATTATTTTCAAAAACGATGATCCGGGCTTTATTTTCCTGAATACCTTTTACATCGTATCCCCAGCGACGGGCAAGTTTAATAGATGTTTCCACTGCTTCAACACCCGTATTCATCGGCAATACTTTATCATATCCAAAAAAGCTGGTAATGAAACGCGCATATTCGGCGTATTGATCGTTGTGAAATGCGCGGGAAGTCAGGGTAAGCCGCTGAGCCTGCTGGATAAGGGTTGAAATTATTTTCGGGTGACAATGTCCCTGATTAAGTGCAGAATATCCACTCAGAAAATCATAATATTTTTTCCCATCAACATCCCATACATAAACGCCTTGTCCGCGGGAAAGCACTACAGGCAGAGGATGATAATTATGTGCACTGAACTGGCTTTCAAGTTCGATAAAAGGTAAACTGGTTTGAGATTCGGCAGTTGTCATTTGCATAAAAAAGTAAAAAGTAAAAATTAAAAAAACTGATCAGGTATTGTAAAATGCTTAGCGTCCTCGATGATTGAGTAAGTCGAGATTGCCAGAAAGAATTGATATGGAGGCTAATTGTGAAATAAGAAATAAATTATAGTGCAATATACTGAAAAGCCCAATGCTTAAAGGCGAAATCCTAAAACTTTAATCAGGGAAATGCGAATTCTACTTACGGTCAACGGCCAACTGTCAACAGTCATCGGATAACAGTTTGTCTGGCATTTTCAACCTCTAATGAATCAGGAAGTTCTGATTTTTTAAAAATTCCGAAAACAGTTGATCCGCTTCCAGTCATGGCAGCATATATTGCCCCGGACATGTATAGCTTTTCTTTAATTTTTCGTATTGCAGGATAGACTTCGAAAACTGGTGATTCAAAATCGTTACGAATAGTATTTGCCCAGTTTTGGACAGGTTGCAGAATGCTTTTTTTCAAATCATTTTCAGGCAAAGCCGGTTTGATCATTGAATATGCCCAGGCTGTTTCAATCCTGATTTCCGGGTGAACCAGAAGAATAGAATATGCCGAAAGGTCAAGGGAAACTGGTTCCAGGATTTCTCCCCGGCCCCTGGCAATGCATGGAGAGGATTGCATAAAAAAAGGACAATCGCTGCCTAGTTTTAACGCATTATCGTCCATTTCCTTCCCGGGAATATGAAGATCAAAAAGATTATTAATTAGTTTCAGGGTTTCTGCTGCATCAGAAGAACCGCCACCTAGTCCGGCACCCAGCGGTATTGATTTATGCAGATGAATTTCAAGCGGTGTAATTTGAGGATATTTTTTTTTAAGCATCTGATAAGCAATCATTACCAGATTATCTTCTTTGCCGGGTGGAATTTGAAGACCTGTTTGAAAGAACCAGTTTTCCTTAGAAGGGATAATTTCCAATGCATCACGGAGCAGGAGAGGATAAAAAACGGTCTCCAGGTTATGAAAACCATCGGGTCTTTTTGAAATAACGGAAAGTCCCAGATTTATTTTAGCGTGGGGAAAGGAAATCATCCTGTCCGCCCTTTTTTACGGCTGTTGATTTCATCCCTGATTTTGATGGCTCGGATATAATCTTCCTGCTCAAGCACTTCCGAAAGCAAACTGTTAAGATCTTCCAGGGAAAGGCCTCCTAAATCTTCTTTTGCCCCACCTTCGGTCGTTACTGTTTCTTTTGGAAGCTTTTTCTTACCGGCGCTATCTTCCATCAGGATACCGGCGCTTTCTATAATATTCTCGTAAGTATAAATGGGACATCCGAAACGAACAGCCAGTGCCAGGGCATCGGAGGTTCTTGAATCAATTTCTACCGTATCGTGTTCACTTATACAGACCAGTTTGGAATAGAAAATCCCTTCCTGCAAGTCCGAGATGATAATTTCCTGGAGATCTATTGAAAATGCAGTCATAAAATTTTTCATAAGATCGTGCGTAAGAGGTCTGCTTGGATGCATTTTTTCCAATGCAACGGCAATTGCCTGTGCTTCAAAGCCTCCGATTACGATAGGCAGACGCCGGAGGCCATTGATCTCCCCCAAAACCACTGCATAGGAATGCGTTTGCGTTATGCTATGCGACAAGGCTACAATTTCCAATTCAATCTTCTTCATAAAACGGATCTGCCCCCTGGGCTGACTTATTCTGTCTGATGTTAAAAGGGCAAATATAAAAAACTAATCACTTTAAAAATGTAATATCCGCATGTGCTGGATGAAAACGATCAGGCCACGCCTTTAAGTTTTTTTACTGCCGATATCAATTTGGGTAAAATTTCAAAAGCATCTCCTACAATACCATAATCGGCTGATTTAAAGAATGGAGCTTCGGGGTCTTTATTGATAACAACAATAACTTTGCTCCTGTTTACTCCTGCGAGGTGTTGAATAGCACCGGATATTCCGATGGCAATATAGAGATTTGGCGCAATGGCAATACCCGTTTGTCCAACATGTTCATTATGTGGTCGCCATCCAGCATCAGCCACCGGTCGGCTGCAAGCCGTTGCTGCATGAAGCAATTTAGCCAATTCTTCTATCGGGCCCCAATTTTCAGGTCCCTTCATACCGCGCCCGCCACTTACTACAATTTCAGCTTCCGTAAGGAGAATTTCTCCGGTAGCTTTGGATACTGATTTTATGGTAACAACAGGTGGCCCGACCGGAATATTTTCTGCTATAATTTCTGCTGATCCTTCGCCGGTTTTCACAGGAAAAACATTGGGATTGAGTGAAATTATTTTTGTATCAGTTTTGATAGATACCGTACAAAATGCCTTGCCTGAAAACACATTTTTCTTCACCAGAAATCCGGCTGAAGTCTCAGGCAATGCGGTGGCACCCGTTACAAGCCCGGCTTTCAGGCGGACAGAAAGACCTGGTGAAATGGCTCTTCCGGTATTGGTATGAGAAAGAACAATTATAGTGGCGCCACACGTGCCTGCAACAGTTGAAATAATGCGGATATATTGTTCGGCATCCAGTTGATTTAATGACTCCTGACTGACCGTATGAATTTTCTGAATACCATATTTTCCAAGGGAACCCAGATCTTCTGAAACCGTGCCAAGTAATATGCCTTCAGCAGGCACACCAGTTTGTTTTGCCAGCGCAGCACCATAACATATTGCCTCCAGGGAAGTCTTCTTTATTTTGCCTTCGGAATGATCAATGAAAATTAGAACTGACATATTTTAATACTGTGAGTGTGTGATAGTGTGGTCGTGTGGTAGTTGTAACCCACTAATACACTAAATAAGTTTTGCTTCTTCGTGCAGCAGACGTACAAGTTCTTCAGGGTTATCTGCAGGAACCAATTTGACACCTTTTTTTACTGGTGGCAATTCAAAAGAAACAATTTCTGTGAATGATTCTGCAGCAACCGGTTCAACTACTTTTAATGGTTTACTTCTCGCACCCATAATGCCTTTCATATTCGGAATTCGTTGTTCTGCCATTCCTTTCTGACAACCTATTACCAGTGGGAGTTTTACAGAGACTGTTTCTTCTCCTCCTTCTATTTCCCGGATCAGGGTAGCTTCATTTCCGGATAAATCAAACCTGGCAGCAAGAGATATAAATGGAAGTTCCAGCAAACCTGCTATCATTCCGCCAACTGAAGCACCGTTGAAATCAATTGTTTCTTTTCCTGTAAAAATTAAATCATAGCCGGCTCCTTTTGCAACATTTGCAATCTGAGAAGCAACATAAAAACTATCTCGGGGCTCGGCGTTAACCCTGATCGCTTCGTCGCCACCAAGGGCGAGCGCCTTTCGAATTACAGCATCACAATCTGCGCCACCAACCATGATAAGATGTAATGCAGTTGAAGGATCTTTTTCCTTAATCTCAATGGCCCGCACAAGGGCATACCACTCATCGTAGGGATTCAGGATCCATTGAACCCCTTCTGTCACAAATTTCCGGTTGTTATCTGTGAAGGCTATTTTTGCCGTTGTATCCGGTGTTTTACTGATGCAGACTAATATCTTCATGTGATGACTTAATATTAAAGTTGTTTATGCAACTATACGAGGTATTTCTTGAGTTGGCAAGTTTATGATAAAAAAAACGAAAAATAATCTAAGGCATGGAGAAAATAGAAAAGCTCAGATCTTTCTTAAGCAATTCTCCTGAAGACCCGTTTTTAAATCACGCCCTCGCCCTGGAATATATCAAAATAGGGAATGACTCAGAGGCCAGGAGGTTATTTTTAAAAATACTAACCCGGGATCCTTCTTATATTGGATCTTATTATCACCTCGGGCGCTTGTTGGAAAGGAGTGGGGAAACTGAAAACGCAAAAGCCTGGTATGAAAAAGGCATGATTGCTGCAAAACAATCGGGCGACAGCCATGCATTTAATGAATTACAGGCCGCTTTCGATGATCTCATAGATTAATAATGGAAAATTTTCTTACTGAATTTCAGGATTCAATTCACAGACTCGGCATCACAAAAAATAACCGCATTCTCCTTGCAGTCAGTGGAGGAATGGATTCGGTGGTTATGACTGAATGTTGTATGATGCTCGGACTTGATTTTGGAATTGCACATGCAAATTTTCAGTTAAGAGGTGCAGAAAGCGAAAGAGATGAAATGTTTGTTCGCCAGCTGGCTTTGAAATACAATAAGGCTTTCTTCACAAAGAAATTTGAGGCAAAAATATTTGCCGAAAAAGAGAAATATTCCATCCAGGTTGCTGCGCGCATGCTCAGGTATGAATGGTTCAGGGCTTTAATGGGAAAAAATAAAGAACTCTTTCAATTCCTTTTCGCTGCGCACCACCTGGATGATAATATTGAAACCATGCTCATGCATTTTTTTAGGGGCACAGGTATTACCGGTTTAACCGGCATGCCTCAAATAAATGAGGAACTCATCCGTCCTTTTTTAAATATTTCCAGGAGTAGGATAAAAGAATTTGCCATCTCACAAAAACTGGATTGGGTCGAGGATAGTTCAAATTCTTCAGACAATTATACAAGGAATTATTTTCGTAACCAGTTAATTCCATCATTAACAAATATATTTCCCGAAATTCATAATAACCTGGAAAATAACCTGCTTCGTTTTTCCGAAGCTTCAGTTCTCTATCATCAGGCAATCAGTTTGCACAAAAAAAAATTGCTTAAACAGAATGGTGCTGAAATCCACATTCCGATACTGCTTCTCAAAAAAGCAATACCTGTTCATACCATTATTTACGAAATCAGTAAGGAATTTGGATTTTCTCCGGGGCAAACCGAGGAACTCATAAAGTTAATGGATAGTACCAATGGGAAATATATATTCAGTTCTTCCCACCGTATCATTAAGAACCGCGACTGGCTTATTATAGCTCCGCTTGAAGAAACAAATAACGCACATATTATAGTAGATCAAATTGCCTCATCGGTATTTTATCCTCAGGGCAAACTTCAGTTTAGCAATTTTACCCGGAAGGAGCCAGGGTTATTTTCAAAAGATCCGGGAAATGCCTTTCTGGATGCCGGAAAAATTCAATTCCCCCTGATACTTAGAAAATGGAAAGCAGGAGATTATTTTTATCCCCTTGGGATGAAGAAAAAGAAAAAACTGTCAAGGTTTTTTATCGATCAGAAACTATCCAAAACGGAAAAGGAAAAAGTATGGGTCCTGGTGATGGACAAGTATATCATCTGGGTTGTGGGATACCGGATCGACAACCGTTTTAGTATCAGTAATACAACCGACAAAATTTTACTAATTAAAAATGAGGGTGTTTAAGTTCATTCAGGAAAATATTTACAACATCAGGCCTGACTGCTATGGTAAATATAACTCCGAATAAAGCGCCATAAAAATGAGCGTCGTGATTCACATGATCGCCACCTTTTCTGGACATATAAGCTGAATAAAAAAGAAATAAACCTCCGTAAATAATTGCAGGAACAGGAAAAACCAATACAATAATCTGTTGCCAGGGGCCAAGTAAAATGAAGGAAAACAGAACTGCAGAAACAGCACCGGATGCACCAAGACTCCGGTAATCATAATCATTATAGTGCTTGATATATGTAGGAATATTTGAAACAATTAGAGCACCGATATAGAGTGCCAGGTAATAATATTTCTGCAGGCCAAGATCACCCTGATAATGTGCTTCCATATATGTGCCAAAGAAATACAGAGTCACCATGTTAAAAATAAGGTGTATGTAGTCAGCATGGATGAGTCCGCAGGTAATGAACCGGTAATATTGGTGTTTTTTACTGATGGCCGGGGGCCAGAATATCAATTCATCAACCACTTTACCATTTCTGAATCCGGCTAAAGAAATAAGGCTTGTAATAACAACAATCGAAAGGGTAATATTGAACATGCAATAGATAAAGGTGATTAAAGATATACTTTAATTGCAAAATCCAAAACTGATCAGTCATGATGATACTTTTCATTTCGTCCAATGGTACAGGCGCGGTAGATCTGTTCCACCAGTATCAGTCTTACGAGTTGATGTGGGAAAGTGAGCTCAGATAGCGACCAGGTAAATTTTGATTTTTTCAATATGGTTTCCTCAAGGCCATATGCACCACCAATCAGGAAAACAAGTCTTTTGACCGCTTCATTTCCACGATCCTGTATAAATGCTGCCAGCTTTCGTGAAGTAAGCGATTTCCCCTTTTCATCAAGGCATACCAGCCAGTCTTCAGGTTTAAGTGCTGCCTGAATCAATTCGTTTTCCTCCTGTTTTAATTTTTGAGGAGTATAGGTAGCTACAGTTTTCTTCAGGCTGAATAACCGCCATTCGATCGGATAATAATTTCCAATTCTTTTTGTGAAATCCTGTACTCCTTCTGAAATATACGATTCATCTTGTTTACCGATTGTCCAACATTCAATTTTCATATTGCAAAATTAAACAGATATGAACGGGTATTTTTTATAATGCATCAAATTTTATCTATTTTGTACCTGCCCAAATTGATTCAATGAAAAACATAACGGACTCGGGGCAGGTATTAATTATAATTACAGTGTTTGTGGTTTCCAGATTTATCCTAATGCTTCTGGGTATTCATCTGGATATTCTTGCACTTTCTGCATACTGGCAATACCTGGACATAGAGACACTCAGGAATCATTTACTGAGCGGTGTCTGGTACGATCATGCACAACCGCCATTATTCAATCTTTTTCTTGGTTACGTTCTGAAAATAAGTGGAACTCATTACATTTTGATATTTGACATCATCCTTAAATTGATCTCTCTTTGTAATGCATTGTTATTATTTATTATTGTAAAAAGATTAAGTACAGTCTATTTCATGCCGATGCTGACAGCCCTTGTGTATATTCTGAGCCCGGCCACAATCATTTTTGAAGCTGAATTATTTTATACGAGTTTAGTTTCATTATTCCTACTTATATCCGTATTTTATCTGATCAGGTTTACGGAATCTGAAAGATGGCAGAATGCTTTCGGAATTTTTTTTCCACTTACCCTTCTTTGTCTGACACGCAGTGTATATCATATGATATGGTTATTCATTATTGCTGCCACGCTGATTCTTTACTTCAGAAGAAAAGCTGCGTTGAATAAACTGATTCTCGCATCTTTAATTAGTATTTTATTGGTTGGGAGCTGGTATGTGAAAAATAAATTCCTCTTTGGCAAACTCACAGCTTCAACCTGGGTCGGAATGAATATGGCAAGGAATGTTTTCCATGATAATGAAGTAAAGGATTCCAATCGCATCGAAGCCTATGAACCTTTTTCCAGGATCAGCGTTTACCGGAAATTTCTGAATCCGGAATTTGAAAATAAATTTAAAGGCCTGAACGACAGGGATCTTTTGCAGGAGATGAAAAATGATAGTTTTATAAACGAAACAGAAGTCAGTTATATACCGGTTTCAGAGCTATATCAGAAAGCGAGTATAGATTTTATTCGCAAACATCCTGCTTCCTATGCGAAAAATATCATTCAGTCCTCCATATTGTTTTTCACTCCTGGTACATTGTATTCGCTTTCATTGGCAAACACCGGCAAAATAAAATACTATGATCTTTTGTATTCCTTTAATCTTACCATTTTTGCAAGGGATAAAAAGGAAAGGAGAATTCTGTTAACCATTTCAGCGATACCTAAACTGATCCTTTATGTCTTCGTATTTTTTATGTTAGCACGCATTTCTTTACAAACCCGGGCTATTACTCCCTGGAATCTCTTTATTTTGATAACCATTGGATTTGTATTCGGGGTAAGTTCATTTTTTGAACACTATGAAAATATGCGTTTTCGTTTTGAAACTGAACCTCTTTTTCTGATCCTGGCCGCGCAGGTTTTCAGCAGGATAATTTCACGGTTTCAAATCAGGCGAAATGTACCCATCCGGGATCTGATAGCTTAAAAATTATCTGCCTCTCTGTATGCTTTAATTAAGTCCAATTCCCCTTGCTTTTCTTTGCCGGCCATTCCATGTTCCATTCCAAGCATTCCTTTATATCCCTTATAATATAAATGTTTGAAAATATTTTTATAATTCACTTCGCCCGTCCCTGGTTCATTTCGGCCAGGATTATCTCCGATCTGATAATAAGCAATCTCCTCGTAGGCCCTGTCAATACCGGGAATGAGGTCTCCCTCATTTCTCTGCATATGATAGATATCGAATAATATTTTACAACTCGGACTATTCACTGATTTGCAAATGGCATATGCCTGTGAAGAATGACGAAGAAACAAATCCGGTGTATCACTCAGTGGCTCCAGTACCATGACGATCTGATGTGGTTCCAAAATTTCTGCAGCAGGTTTCAATGCTTCAAGTACATGGGTTGTTTGATAACCCACCGGAATAGACCGGTCATAATTCCCCGGAACAACTGTAATCAGTTTTCCTGTACACCTTTTAGAAGTGTCAATAGCATCTTTAGTAAATTTTAGAAACTTATCGCGCCACTCCTTGTTCCCGGAACATAAGGAAGTACTAACAGGCCAGTGATCAAATCCATGAACAAATACGCCCATGGACATATTCAGTTTAGTGAGCAGGTTCCCTATTTTTTCCTGCTCTTCTGGGGACCGGTCCATCATTCCGTTATCTTCAATAGATCTGAAACCCTGATCATATCCAAAACGGATCTGATCACCGAAATCCTTTCCTGCCAGATTCTTAAACATACCATCATGAAATGCATAGTTCAGTTTAAAGGTATTGCCGGTTTCCTTACCCGAATTGGATTCTCCTGCCAGTAAACTAACAGGCGCAAGCAATGCACCTCCTGCTGTGATCCCATTCCTGATAAAATTTCTTCTTCTCATATAAAGCGTAATTATAATCTTCGTTACGCGCTACGCGTTACGCGTTAAGCGTTACGCGTTAAGCGTTAGGCCCTGTACCCCCTCAGGAAATCAGCTGTTTTCATTCTTTTCTTTCCCTCTAACTGCATCTCTTCAACATAAATATAACCATCCAAAGCAGAAAACCGCAACCAGTTTCTGCCATCTGTTTCCATTTCACCTGTCTTTAGCCTTTGATCCTTTTCTTCCGGTCGTGCCCTGAAAATTTTTAGTGTTTTGTCTCTGAAAGAAGTAAATGCACCGGGAAATGGTGACAGGCCACGTATCTGATTATGAATTTTAGAAACCGTATTCAGCCAGCTGATTTCACAGTCAGCCGTGAAAATTTTTGGAGCTGTTTTTAATGTTGAGCGATCTGGAATGTTTTGTGGTTTTTCCTGAAGGGTTCCATCCAAGAATCCCCGGATGGTACGAACCACTAAAGCAGCACCAATTTCCTTCATGCGGTCGTGCAGTTCACCCGCAGTTTCATTCGGGCCAATGGAAATTTCTTCAAAAAGTAAAATATTACCGGTATCAATCTCCTGTTGTAGTTTAAAAGTTGTAACTCCGGTCATCGTCTCACCATTCATGATAGCCCGGTTGATCGGTGCTGCACCACGATATTGGGGCAGGAGTGACCCATGAAGGTTAATCGTACCCAGATCGGGCATTGCCCAAACAACTTCAGGCAACATTCGAAATGCTACCACGACCTGGATATCCGCCCGATATGATTTCAACTGTTCAAGAAATTCCGGGTTTTTGAGTTTTTCAGGTTGCAGAACGGGAATATTTTTGTTAACGGCAAATTGTTTTACCGCCGATTCAGTAAGATTCAGTCCACGCCCCGCAGGCTTGTCCTGCGCAGTAACAACAGCAGCAATGTGAAAACCACTTTCAACAAGAGCGCGCAGACTTGCTACTGCAAAATCAGGCGTACCCATAAAGATTATCTTTGGATTGGAATTCATTTTTAAATGCTTAAAGCCTAAAGCCCAAAGCTTAAAGCTAATTTCTAAAACAAAACGAAACTAATAACTAATAAATAAACGGGCAGAGATTTTGTATTATTCAGATTGAATTAACTTCGCCGACTATATAAATGCTTTAGGCTTTAGGCTTTAGGCTTTAGGCTTTAGGCTTTAGGCTTTAGGCTTTAGGCTTTAAGCCTTCGATATTTCTTAAATCTAAAACTTTGCTATGGCCGTTCAATCCGGTGACACGATTAAAATTCATTACCACGGAAGATTAACCGATGGTACCACCTTTGATTCTTCAGCAGGTCGTTCACCTCTGGAATTTACTGTTGGCAGCGGCCAGGTTATAAAAGGTTTCGATGATGGCGTTCAGGGTATGTCTGTTGGTGATAAAAAAACAATTGAAATTCCTTTCATCCATGCATATGGTCCGGAAGATCCTTCCATGATAATCGAGTTTCCTTTAGAAAGACTTCCGCAAGATCTTAAACCTGAAATTGGGATGCAGCTCAATATGAATAATAATGAAGGGCAGCAATTCCCGGTTGTTATCACGGATATAACGGATGAAAATATAATTCTCAATGCAAATCATCCGCTGGCAGGGAAGGATCTTATATTCGACCTGGAGCTGGTTGAGATCCTGGACTGAATTTTCTCTGAAGAAATAAATACAATGCAATAAGGCTCAATAGGGAAACGGCCGTTAAAAGGACAGACCCTTCCAGACCGCTTGCTCCGCCGGTGATGCTTTCATCACCTTTCAAATCTGTTTGCAATAATGTCTGGAAAGATTCATCGCCGGAAAATCCTAAAACCGGTCCCACCATGAATTTCCAACCGATATGAAAGCATATGGAGAACCAAAGATTCCGTGTATATATATAATTCAAACCAAGTATCAAACCCATGATCAGCATATTCGCAAGAGGGAAAAATCCCAGGTAAGACCAGTGAAAGATCATAAATAATATCGCTGATATCAGTAAAGCCAGCCATTTCGGAAACGAATCCATCAGGTTATTAAGAATATATCCCCTGAATATTAATTCTTCGTAAAAAGCAACTAAAACGGTGCTTCCAAAAGCAAGGAAAAGAGCTTTCGGATCGAAAATGATTTCCATCCATTTTAAATGACCGGTCGCTTTTAAAAGAAGGCTGGATGCGGAAATAATGAAAATGGCGAGCATGCCTCCTGCAATGGCTTCCGGGCTATGGCCATTAAAATCCAATCCCAGGGAAATAAATGGTTTCCTGTCAACCCAACGTCGAAACACATAACTGACGATTACTGTCAGTACGAAAAGAATCAAAATTAATATCCAGAGATTTTCTTTTTGAGATATGGACTGAAGAGTAGCTGCATCAAATTTTCCCTTATAAAGGCCGATTATAAAAAAGCTCAGGAAAATGGTAATCAATAGAAATAAAGAAATAATATACAGCAGCACACGCAGCCAGCCTGATTCTATCAATGGTTTTGAAGTACCGGATTTGCTCATGTATTAAAAATTATAGAATCACGAAGATCGTAACTCAGTCAAATATTTGGAATAAATTTCTGTCTACTGCCGAAAGATGATATTTTTAACCTTCATTTTACTATTCATCCAAATATGTCTACTGTTCATTCACCCACCCTGGTGGACCGCTTCTTCAGATACGTAGGGATAGACACTCAAAGTAATCCGTCTTCCACCACACAGCCTTCTTCCGTAAAGCAACTCAATCTCAGTCGTTTGCTGCTGGAAGAATTAAAATCAGCTGGACTGACTGACGCTGAAATGGATGAAAGCGGATATGTCTATGCGAGCATTCCATCCAATACAGAAAAAAAAGTTCCTGTTATCTGTTATTGCGCTCATGTAGATACTTCTCCTGATTGTAAAGCCAGTGAAGTAAAACCCTTACTGCATAAAAATTATTCAGGGGCGGACATTGTTTTGCCAGATGATCCCGAACAGATCATCCGGACATCCGATCATCCCTATTTACTGGAGAAAATCGGAGAGGATATTATCACAGCCTCAGGCAAAACATTATTAGGCGCTGATGATAAGGCCGGTGTGGCTATTATCATGGAACTCGCTTCTTACCTGATGCATCATCCGGAAATCAGACATGGAAAAATCCGGTTACTATTTACTCCCGATGAAGAGATTGGCCGTGGAGTTAACAAACTTGATATGAAAAAACTGGGAGCAGAATTTGGTTATACCCTCGACGGACCAGAACTCGGTTCTTTTGAAGAAGAAACTTTTTCGGCCGATAGCATGAAATTTATTTTTCACGGAGTTTCTGCTCATCCTGGTCATGCAAAAGACAAACTCGTCAATGCCATTAAAATTGCATCCGCTTTTATCAGAGAATTACCGGCAGATGAATTTTCTCCGGAAACAACGGAAGGGCGATACGGATTTGTTCATCCGGTTAAAATGGAAGGCAGTCCTGAAAAAATGCAGGTGGAATTCATAATAAGGGATTTCAATACAGCTAAATTAAAAGCATACGAAGAATATCTGAAAGACAAGGCAGAATTTGTGATGCGTTTATTTCCGGAAGGACGATTTGAATCAGAAGTAAAAGAACAGTATAGAAACATGAAAGAAATACTGGTGGAACATCCCCAGGTTTCCGATTATGCCAGGGAGGCCATTAAACGCGCCGGAATCGAAATAAAAGAATCCGCAGCAAGAGGAGGAACCGATGGGTCCAGGTTATCTTTTATGGGAATGCCCTGTCCGAATATATTTACAGGTGAAATGGCCTTCCACGGGAAACATGAATATGTTTGTGTGCAGGATATGGAGAAAAGTCTTGAGACAATTATTCATCTCAGTCAGATCTGGGAAGAAAATTCTTAAGCCACCTTTTTCCTGGCCAGAATATCACGGACAATCTGGTTAGCATGCACACGGGAATTTTCTATGAACCAGAGATGTGTGTCCATTCCTCCGCAAACCACACCTGCGAGATAAATATTTTTCTGGTTGCTTTCCATAGTTTCTTTATTATAACTGGGATAGCGTTTCTCGTCTTTGGATAATTCTATTCCTAATTTTTCAAGGAATGAAAAATTTGGCTGATAACCTGTCATCAACAAAACATAATCATTAGGAATGGTAAGGATGCCTTCCGGTGTTTGAATATCTGCTTCCTTTTCACGGATCGCCAGCAAATGAGAGTAAAAATATGCTTTAATAGATCCCTCTTCAATTCTGTTAACAATGTCGGGTCTTACCCAATATTTCACGCGTTTCCCAATTTCAGGTCCCTTGATCACCATGGTCACTCTGGCACCTTTTCTGAAACTTTCAAGAGCCGCATCTACAGCTGAATTACTGGCGCCAACAATTAAAAGATTTTGCATGGCATAAAAATGAGGTTCTTTATAATAATGTCTCACCTTGGGCAAATCTTCTCCGGGAATATGCAACAGATTGGGAATATCATAAAAACCTGTTGCCACAATCAGGTTCTTGGCTAAATATGAAGACAAGGGTGTAGAGACTTTATAATATTCGCCGGATTTTACCACTTCAATCACAGGTTCCTGCAAATGAATATTGAGATTTTGGGAAACTGCAATCCTTCGGTAGTATTCCAAGGCTTCGGGTCGCGTTGGCTTCACATTATTACTGACAAAAGGAATATCGCCGATTTCAATTCTTTCAGAAGTAGAAAAAAAAGTCATGTTGGAGGGATAATAATACAAAGAATTAACCAGCACACCTTTTTCAAGTATAAGATAACTTAATCCAGCCCTCTTTGCTTCCAGTCCACAGGCCAGTCCGATGGGACCGCCACCTATGATCAAAATATCCAGTACATCAGCCATGTTTTCAAAGATAAAACATAAAACCCCGATGCCGGAATTTCAGGTTTTCAGTCTCCAAAAAATAGTACATTCACCCTTACTTAGATCCTGAATAGGATAAAACTATTTATTCAAATATGGAAAATCTTATTCAGTTCTGGTGGGGTCTGCCCATAGCATTTTTTAGCTTTAGGCTTTGAGCTTTATGCTTAATTTGGCTTTTCATTAAATAATACAAAACTACCTGATACGTTAGTTAACGGCTGAAAGCTTATTTTTACTTCAATAAAACCAAGGTTACGAATGAATTTATTCTTCCTGCAGGTAATTATCGATTCTTCTAAAATCAGAGACAGTCTGGCAAGAGCCGGCATCATTCCGCCACCGGGAAAACAAAATCTCTGGGATATCCTTGAAAGGGGTGGTCCGCTGATGATCCCATTGGCAATATTACTGGTAACAGCCATATTCGTATTTATTGAGCGTGTGATGGCTATAAATAAAGCATCCAGGACGGATGAAAATTTTATGAATATTATCAGGGATCATATAGTTAATAACAATGTCACGGCGGCACGCAGTCTGGCCAAAAACACGAATAATTCAATTGCCCGTATGATTGATAAGGGCATTCAGCGTATAGGAAAGCCCATTGATGCGATAGAAAAAAGCATGGAAAATGTTGGCAGGCTGGAATTGTATAAAATGGAAAAAAACGTTTCCATTTTATCAGTAATCGGATATATAGCACCGTTGTTCGGATTTTTGGGAACCATTATCGGGATGTTCCAGTTATTCTACAATATTGCTTCCACCGGAGAATATAGTATTTCGAATATTGCCGGGGGTATTTATGTAAAAATGATTTCCTCGGCCGGCGGTTTGATCATTGGAATCATTGCCTATATCATGTACCGATACCTGAATTCACAGATAGATAAAACGACGAATAAAATGGAAGTTGCCAGCGCAGAATTTATTGATATTTTGCAGGAACCGACTAGGTGAACTGAAAGTGTGGTAGTATGGTAGTGTGGTGGTTACTAAAAACTACACTACCACACTACCACACCACCACACTACCACACTACCACACTAAAATTAGTTAAGTTGAATCTAAGAAATAAACATAGAGATGAAGGTGAGGTTCACACCGGACCACTGAATGATATTCTGTTCATCCTGTTATTATTTTTCCTTATCGTTTCTACTCTCGCTAATCCGAATGTGATCAAACTTTCGCAACCCAAATCAAAAACGGATACGAGATCAAAACAGACTGTAGTGGTATCAATAGATGCGAATCAGCAATATTTTGTGGGTACCACGAAAGTGAGTCTTACAGAGCTGAAAGCACAACTCCAGCCGTTTCTGGCAAAAGAAACGGATCAACCATCGATTGTAATAAATGCAGATAAAACGGTTCCGATCGATGATGTTGTAGCTGTCATGCGTGTAGCAAGAGAGCTGGGTGCGAGAACGGTACTTGCCGTTGACAAAAAAGGCGTTCAATAAAATGAAAAGAAAAAAGGCCATTGGAACCATCCTTCTGGCAGGAGGAGCAACCGTAGTGGGTTTCAGCGGTTATGAATGGTATTTTCTGACAAAAACTCCCGACAAAAATTATCTGCTTGGAAAAAAATCTTTGCTGACAGAACTGGCGGAGACTATTATACCTGCAACAGACACTCCAGGTGCGAAAGAAGCCGGTGCGGTAGAATTCATGATTCCCATGCTCAACGAATGCACGGATAACAAAACGCTTAACAGATTTATCAAAGGCCTGCAGGATCTGGAAGAATATACGCTGTCCAAATATCATCGGGAATTTTCCGAATGCAGCGAGGAAGAAAAGGAAGCTGTGCTCAGTTGGGCTGAACAAAAATCGAAAGTCAGCAACGCTTTAATCGATAAGATAAAAAGTAAATTCACAGGCCGGCCTTTTTTTGAAATGCTGAAAACGTATACCCTTTATGGATATTGTATTTCAGAAAAAGGAGCCAGTTTGGGAATGCATTATATTGCAGTACCCGGTAAATATTTGTCCTGCATCCATCTGGAACCAAATCAAACATCCTGGGCCACCAAATAAACAACCATGGGCGATCCGGACCAGATATACACAAACAGCAGAGGACTTAAGCAACATCAGTTCGACGCTATTGTAGTTGGATCCGGTATCAGCGGAGGTTGGGCAGCCAAAGAACTTTGTGAAAAAGGATTAAAAACCCTGGTCGTTGAAAGGGGAAAGAATGTGATTCATATTAAGGATTATCCTACTGCTATGAAAGCCCCCTGGGAATTTCCGCATGGCCTCTTCAATACCATTGCGGATGAAATAAATGATCCTGTTTCGTCGCAAAATTATAATCCCGCTACAAAACAGTTTTATGTAAACGACCATGATCATCCATACATACAGGATGATCCATTTAATTGGGTTCGCGGATACCAGGTGGGAGGCCGGTCGCTGACCTGGGGACGACAGTGTTACCGGTTAAGTGATCTGGATTTTGAAGCCAATCTAAAGGATGGTTATGGTGTTGACTGGCCGATACGATATAAAGACATCGAGCCATGGTACAATTATGTTGAAGAATTTACCGGCATAAGCGGAAGATCAGAAGGACTTTCCCAGCTTCCGGATGGAAATTTTCTTCCTCCCATTGAAATGAATTGTATTGAAGATTATTTCGCAGGTAAAATAACGGCCAATTATAAGGACCGTGTTGTTACGCCTGCACGCGTGGCAAACCTTACGAAAGGATGGAAGGGGAGAGGACCTTGTCAGTTTAGGAATCTTTGTGAGCGGGGTTGTCCGTTCGGAGGATACTTCAGCAGTAATTCTGCTACGCTTCCTGCAGCGGCTGCCACCGGAAATTTATCGGTTGTTTTTGATGCAGTAGTTGCTGAAGTGATATATGATGATAAACAAAAACGTGCGACAGGAGTCCGGGTTATCGATGCACATACAAAGGAGGTAACGGAATATTTTGCAAAAATAATTTTCCTGAATGCTTCTACGATTAATACTGCATCCATATTATTACGTTCGATATCCTCCCGGTTCCCTGACGGACTTGGAAATGATTCCAAACAAGTGGGCCATAATCTGATGGATCATTTTACCGGAGCCGGAGCTTCCGGAAATTATGATGGCATGAAAGATAAATACTTTTATGGCAGGAAACCGGCTGGTATTTATATGCCAAGATTCAGGAATCTGAACAACGAAACATCTGTAAAAAATTATATTCGCGGATGGGGATATCAGGCCAGCGGTGGCAGAAAAATCTGGGATAATACAGGATTAGAAACATCCGGATTTGGTAAAGCCTATAAAGAAAAAACATTAAGGCCCGGAGAATGGACACTCTGGATCGGAGGATGGGGTGAAACACTTCCGTATTATGACAATCACATTTCTTTCGACCAGTCAAAGAAAGATTTATGGGGATTTCCAATTGTGCATATCCATTTTAAATATGGTGCGAATGAAAAAGCAATGAGTCAGGATATCCAGGAGTCAGCTGTTGAAATGCTGGATAAGTCCGGGTTTAATAATATTCACGGATTCAACTATAATAAGCCAGGAGGTTCGGCCATACATGAAATGGGCACTGTGAGAATGGGAAGGGATCCGAAAACATCAGTGCTCAATGAATTTAACCAGGTTCATGATGTGAAAAATGTTTTTATTACGGATGGAAGCTGTATGACTTCTTCCGCCTGGCAAAATCCCTCGCTTACTTATATGGCCCTTACTGCGAGGGCCTGCGATTTTGCTGTGAATGAGTTGAAAAAGGGTAATCTTTAAATTGTTTTTAGAATGGAGCCATTATCATTAGGTTATTTTACTTGGCTGCTATCTATTTTATTGGCATATTGCTTACCATCACAAATGGATATTTACTGGCTTATCCGAAGGTTCCATCAATTGCTCTAAGCAATTTTAAGGAAAATAGAATTTATAACTGCATGAGAAGACATTTTGCCTTCATAATAATATACATTTTAAAAGGACAACTTCTTTCAGCTCAAATCATTGATTCGGCCGAACAAACTAAATGGACCTTCCATTTCCAAATGACGGTAGTAACTCAAAGTCATTCCGGTTTTGCAGCGCCTTATAGTGGTACAAACAGTTTAAATAATAATGTTGAAACCGGTGCTACCAGTATTACCTCCACTTTATTTATTGGAAGAAAACTTTGGACCGGAGCTGCTGTATATGTAAATCCTGAATTATCCGGTGGAAGTGGTTTAAGTTATGCTCTTGGAGTTGCCGGAGCATTAAATGGTGAAACTTATCGTATCGGAGACCCCTCACCCAGTTTATCCATTGCAAGGGTTTATTTACAACAGAATTTTCCATTGGGTCATACGGAATATGAAAATGTAGCCGATGATAACAATCAGGTATCTGATAAAGTTCCGGTTAACAGGATAACCGTAAATGCAGGTAAGTTCGCCATTTCCGATTTTTTTGATAAAAATAGTTTTAGCCATGATCCGCGAACGCAGTTTTTAAATTGGAGCCTTATGAGTAATGGTGCCTGGGATTATCCTGCCAATACAAAAGGCTATACCTGGGGGATAGTGATTGAAATTATTAAACCAGGCTGGTCATTTGCTATTTCAACTGTAGCAGTACCTAAAATCGCCAATCATTCTGCATTAGAATATGTTTTTGGAAAAGCGCATTCAGAGAGTGCCGAATTTGATAAAAAGATGAATTTTAATGGAAGGCATGGTGTAATTAGTTTTTTAGCCAGTTATACAGCGTCAAGAGCTCCTTCATATCAGCAAGGACTCACTGCATTATCTGATGGTGATACTACTTTGCTCAATGTCATCTCAGGTAATGCGGAAGGAACCACATATGGCGGAAAAAAAACAGGTTTTTATCTGAATTTAGAACAGGAGTTGACCAATAGTCTTGGAATTTTTGCCCGTATCGGCTGGAACGATGGAAAACACGCTTCATGGGCTTTTACAGAAATTGACCAGACTGTTCAATTGGGAATATCAAAGAAAGGCATACCATGGAAAAGATATGGTGATGTTGCCGGACTGGCGGTAGTTGTAAATGGGCTTTCCTCTGATCACCGTGCATTTTTAAAAGCCGGCGGATATGGTTTTATTATTGGAGATGGCAAGATGAATTACGGTCACGAAAATATTTTGGAAACATATTATAGTGCGCAGCTAACGCCATTATTTTGGCTGACGGCAGACTATCAGCTTGTGCTTAATCCTGCCTATAATAAAGATAGAAGGGGTCCGGTAAATGTATTTGCCCTCAGGGGACACTTCGCTTTTTAGATAAATGCTTTTATCATTCTGTTATTCCCTGAAAAATCCTTTTTTAATTCAAGGGAAAATCCCTTTTTTTCATACCATTCTATGATCTCTTTCGAAAAGTCGTGGTGTATTTCCAAAAATGCGGCGCCTCCCGGAAGCAATTTTTGAATGGCAATTTCTCCTACGATTTTGTAATAAAGTATGGGGTCCTCATTGGGTGCATATAGGGCAAGTGCAGGTTCAAAATCCCTTACATGCCGGTCCAGAAATTCTTTTTGCTTTTCAGGAATATAAGGCGGATTACTGATGATAATATCTACTGAAGTCAATCCTGATCTTTGTTCGGGATCCCTGATATCACATAATATAAGCTGTATGTCTGTTTCATTTAACAGGCTGTTTTTATGGGCAATTTCCAAAGCCGCCGCACTGATGTCAAGACCCGTTACCTTAAAATCTTTTCGCTTTTTTTTAATATAAACAGCTATACACCCGCTTCCGGTACCAATATCCATAACGGAAGTTCCGGAATCCATTGAAGAAGTATCTTTAATCAGCCAGTCTACCAGTTCCTCTGTTTCCGGACGTGGTATCAGTACATTTTCGTCTACAAAAAAAGAGAAAGGACCAAACCAGGCTTCACCGAGGACATATTGAACAGGGCGAAATTTCATTAATTCACTGAGGTAATATTGAAATAATTCTTCCTGATTTATTGAAAACGGCCCGGTCTTTTTCAGAACACGCAAACTTTTAGGCATTCCAGTGAGACGTTCCATGACCAGGGAACTGATAGAAGAGGCTTCCCTTTCGTCATAAAGTTCTGTAAGCGTAGAAATTAGTAACCGGTTTGCTTCTTCGATTGTCATGCTGGCAAACTTACAATGAATTAAATTGCAGTCCATGACTTCACAACCGGCCAATATTTTTGATATCAATGAGAATCTTTCCCAGTCTGCATTCATGCAAAGATGCCTTCATCTGGCTGAATTAGGTTCAGGTCATACCGCACCCAATCCAATGGTTGGCGCCGTGCTTGTTCATAATGGAAAAATAATAGGGGAAGGATATCATGAAGTATATGGCGGACCGCATGCTGAAGTAAATTGTCTGTCATCAGTAAAAATTGATGACCGGCCACTGATTCCTCAATCTACACTGTATGTTTCGCTGGAACCATGCGTGCATCATGGGAAAACACCACCCTGTACAGATCTTATTATCCGTGAAAAAATTCCAAGGGTAGTTATAGGTTGCCGGGATCCTTTTAAGGAAGTAAATGGAAAAGGAATAGAAAAATTAATTGCCCATGGAGTCAACGTAGATAATCCGGTTTTGGAAGAATTGGCAAAAGAAAAAAATAAACGCTTTTTTACTTTTCATCAGCTAAAGAGACCTTATATCGTTTTAAAATGGGCTGAATCCTCCAATCACAAAATAGGGGGAAGATCCGGTGAAAAAATTAAGATATCCAATGATTATTCGAATCGGCTGGTACACAAATGGCGGAGCGAAGAAGCGGGCATCCTGATCGGAACCGAAACAGCTTTACAGGATAATCCGGAATTAACCAATCGATTATGGACAGGAAAAAATCCCATAAGAATTGTTCTGGATAAAGAACTCAGGCTTCCTGATGATCTGAATATATTTGACGGTAAGGTTCCGACTATTATACTCAACAGAAAAAAGGAAATGCAATCAGGGGAATTGTTATTTAAGAAAATAAATGGAGAACAAACTGATATACCATCTATCTTAACTTCGCTGCATTCTTTACACGTTTTAAGTATCCTGGTTGAAGGAGGTGCAAAGCTGCTGAAGTCTTTTATTGACTCGGAACTTTGGGATGAAATCCGGATTATAACCAATACTGAAATGATAATTGAAGACGGGATTCCATCGCCTGATTTTAAAAATGCAAAACACCTGAAGACTGAAAATTTCACCAGCGATAGGATTAGTTACTATCGGAATATTCATAGTATAAGAGTATAGGAGTATAAGAGTATAAGAGTATAAGAGTATAAGAATATAAGAATAAAGATTTAGATTCACTCATTTACTCTTATACTCCTATACTCTTATACTAGCTTAATTCTTTCCTCCACTACGATAGTTGTAAAATCCTTCTCCGGATTTTACACCGAGATTTCCGGCCGCCACCATATTTACCAGTAATGTTGCAGGCGCATATTTCGGATTGCCGAATCCTTCCTGCAGTACTTTCATAATGGCGAGACAAACATCAAGACCTATGAAATCTGCCAGCTGTAAAGGTCCCATTGGATGAGCCATTCCCAGTTTCATGACGGTATCGATAGCTTCTGCTGAAGCCACGCCTTCCTGGAGACTAATGATCGCCTCATTGATCATTGGCATCAGTAAACGGTTTGCAATAAAACCCGGATAGTCTTTTACAACACAGGGAGTTTTATCCAACTTTTTGGTTAATTCAATTACTTTTTCAGTAACATGACCAGCCGTTGCATACCCATTAATAACTTCCACCAGTTTCATAAGTGGAACCGGATTCATAAAATGCATTCCTATAACCTGGGTTGGGCGTTTGGTTACAGCTGCAATTCTTGTTATGGATATGGATGAGGTGTTGCTGGCCAGAATGGCTGCCGGTGAAGCATATTCATCAAGCTCTTTGAAAATCCGGAGTTTGACATTTTCATTTTCAGTTGCGGCTTCAATAATAAAATCAGCCCCCTGAACACTTTCCCTGATATTCTGGACAGGATGAATACGATTAATAACATTGATCTTTTCTTCCGTAGAAAGAATTCCTTTCTGCACCTGTCTGTCGAGATTTTTAGAAATGGTTGTCAGGGCTTTTTCCAATTGTTCTGCGTACAGGTCGACGAGGTAAACCGGGAAAGTATATTGGGCAAAAACATGGGCAATGCCATTTCCCATAGTACCAGCTCCAATGACGACAATTTTATTCATGAGCTAAGATTTTCAGGCAAGGATACGAAGCTTCTCTCAAGTTTTTACCCTTATCTTGCAGCTCCTATGTATCCGAATTTATACTACGCAGTTAAAGACCTGTTTGGCGTCGATTTAAAGTTCCTTCATTTTATAAACAGTTTTGGGTTTTTTGTCGCGCTTTCTTTTATTGGTGCCGCAATGGTGCTTACAAGCGAGCTGAAAAGGAAAGAAAGGCAGGGCCTTCTTGAAGCAGAAGATGAAACGATTGTTGTTGGTAAACTCGCCAGTCCCGGAGAGCTCCTAACCAATTTTATAATTGCTTTTTTATTCGGGTATAAACTTATCGGTCTTTTCACTTCAAATTCCCAGCTTAACCAAAACCCTGCAGATTATATTTTTTCTTCCGCTGGTAACGGGTGGGCTGGACTCGCTTTAGGCTTATTTTTTGCCAGTTTAAAATGGTATGAAAAGTATAAACATAAACTACCAAAACCAGAAGAAAGAGTTATCAGGATATGGCCCCACGACAGGGTGGGGGATATCGTAATATATGCTGCTATATTCGGTTTTCTGGGAGCCAAGATTTTCAATAGCCTTGAAACCTGGGATGACTTTATTAAAAACCCTGTAGCATCTCTGGTATCATTTAGCGGTCTTACTTTTTATGGAGGATTGATTGTTGCAGCCCTGGCTATCTGGTATTATGCCAGAAAGCATAAAATCGGATTCTGGTACCTGAATGACGCCGCTGCTCCAGCACTCATGTTAGCATATGGAACCGGCAGAATTGGCTGCCAGGTATCGGGGGATGGTGACTGGGGCATACCGAACAGTGCGTATGCGGTCAGTGAAAATCTGAAATCCATTCCTGCAACAGCACAGAATTTTCAATTCCAGCTTGGCAGAAATTCAGATTATTTTATGAGTGAATTCCATACATTGGATGTTCCTCATTATGCAGTAAAAGGACCTTCATTTCTTCCAAACTGGCTCTTCGCATATCCTTATCCGCATAATGTAATTGGAGCAGGTATAAAGATTCCAAATTGTGTCGGATCTTATTGCAGTTACCTCCCTGTACCTGTTTTTCCAACACCTTTTTATGAAACAATCGTTTGTTTAGGATTATTCTTTCTCCTCTGGTCTGTGCGAAAAAAATTCAAGGTACCCGGAACTCTATTTGCATTTTATCTCATCATAAATGGAATTGAAAGATTTTTTATCGAAAAGATCAGGGTAAACACCCGTTATTCAATCCTTGGATTTCATCCAACCCAGGCTGAAATCATTTCCACCCTGCTGATTATCGGAGGTGGTTTTCTGTATTATTATCTCAAAAAACACCAGCCTTCCACGACTAACGCCTAAGGCCAAACGCATAACGCTTAAGGCCTAACGCCAAACGCTTAACGCAAAACGCTCAAGGCAGGAAAGTGGATTCTCCGCGATCCGCCAATCCATTCACTTATCCCGATTATACCTCCGGGCTGAAACATCTTTTCCCCGGCTGCGTCCAATTCACAGATGTTTGAATTTTTCCCGGTTATCAATAAAATCAGCCTTCCAACATAATGCATTGATCTATATTATACTTAGTACCAATCTTTGCACTGTAATAATCTAACCACAGTACCAACCTAACTAAAGATCATGAAAATCATTACTACACTGTTTTTGCTGGGTTTAACAGGCTACTTACATGCGCAAACCCAGATAAAAGGATCAGTTCAGGAGGAAAATAAATCACCTTTAGAGGCGGCAAGCATTTCATTGATAAAAGGGAGGGATTCCCTTTCTTTTAAAAATGAAGTAAGCGACAAGGATGGAAAATTTAGCTTTCCTGCCATACCACCCGGAATTTACCATATCCGGATATCAGCAATAGGCCATATTCCGGTGGAAGAAGCTAATTTTACGATCGTTTCTGGAATGAAAATTCTTGAAATACCTGTTATTATTCTTCAAAAACAAAACAATGAGCTGGCTTCGGTTGCAGTGGTAGGTAAAAAGCCATTCATCGAGCAGAAATCAGACAGGATACTTGTAAATGTAGACGCGTCACCTGCCAACGCAGGGACATCTGTCATGGATGTACTTGAAAAATCCCCCGGTGTATCGGTAGATAAAGATGGTAATATCAGCCTGAAAGGAAAACAGGGAGTAACCATCATGATAGATAACAGACCAACTTATATGTCGGGAGCCCAGTTGTCTGTTTATTTGAAGAGTCTTCCTTCTTCAGCTGTAGATCAGTTGGAAATCATGAGTAATCCTTCATCGAAATATGACGCGGCAGGTAATTCAGGTATTATTAATATCAAAACAAAGAAAAATAAAGCCAAAGGATTTAACGGGTCTACAACGCTTACATATACCCAGGGAAAATATGCAAAACCCGGTGGCAGCCTGAACCTGAATTATCGTGTAAATAAATTCAATTTATTCTTTAACGGCGGATACACTTACTGGCAGGGATTTCAGCAGCTTGATATAAACAGAAACTACCTGGATCCGGGAACTAAGAATATCAATTCTATTTTCACGCAAAGCACCCATATGAAATTCCTTTCACCTGAACTGAATATAAAATTGGGTATGGATTATTTCCTGGACAGCAAAACAACGCTGGGTGTCGTATTCAGCGGATATCAGAATAATGAAACGGATGTTTCCCAAAGTTATATTTCTTTAAAAAATTCGAATAATGTGACAGACTCACTTGTGCAATCGTTTGGAAATATCCATGGCATCTGGTCCAATGGTACAATGAACCTGAATTTCAGAAGGCAATTTGATTCAACCGGCCGGGAACTTACAGCAGATGCAGATTATATCTACTATAAATCCGGCAGCAACCAATTATTCCAGAATTATACTTATGATCCGGATATGAATTTGTTATCTTCTAACACATTGAGTGGCGAACTTCCGTCAACTATTAATATCTACAGTTTTAAAACAGATTATACCCATCCTTTCCGGAACGATTTCAAGCTGGAAGCAGGATTGAAGACGAGTTTTGTCGCAACAGACAATAAGGCAAATTATTATGATGTAACCGGAGAAGTCTATGTGCCGGACACAACCAAGACGAATTACTTTGTATATCATGAAAATATAAATGCAGCCTATATCAACCTGACAAAAAAATATGGCAAATGGAATTTGCAGGCCGGCCTCAGGGTAGAAAACACCAACTACGACGGCCACCAGTATGGAAATATTTATACAGTAAACAACAACGATTCTTCATTCAAAAAATCATATGTAAATGCATTCCCCACTGCTTATATTACTTATGATTTGAATAGTAATAATTCATTCAATTTGAATTTTGGAAGACGAATAGACCGGCCTGATTATGGTGACCTGAATCCTTTTTTATTTTTCCTGGATGAATATACTTACCAGGCTGGAAATCCATACCTGCAGCCCCAGCTAAGCACAAATATTGAATTATCTCATACATATAAAAACAAGCTCACCACCACACTGAATTACAGTAATACCCAGAATTTTTTCGCTGAAACCTTTGAACAGGATGGACATGCAACGATTGTTCGGCGTGGAAATATCGGAAGAAGGGAAAATGGAGGTATTGCTGTAAGCCTGAATATGCCGCTGACCAAATGGTGGAATACGACAATATATTTAAATGTAAACTACAATCATTTTACAGGTGAATTATATGGCGAAAACCTGAATGTGAGTGCTGTAACCGGAATGGGAAATATGACCAACCAGTTTAAGTTTACCAACGGCTGGAGTGCTGAATTATCAGGCTGGTACAGAACCAGTGGTATTGAAGGTCAGATTATGGTTCAGCCCATGGGTCAAACTTCTGCTGCCATTGCAAAACAGATCATGAAAGATAAAGCAAGCCTGAAACTGGGTCTGCGTGATATTTTTTATACCCAACAGGTGAAAGGTACAATTGACTTTCAGGAAACAGAAGCAACCTTCCATAATTCACGTGACAGTCGCCAGCTGAGTCTGACATTTACTTATCGATTCGGCAAAGTGCTAAAGGGTCCTCAAAATAATCATCATTCAGGCGGAGCAGATGATGAATCAAACCGGTTGAAAAAAGGAGGGAACAACTAGAAAGTATGGGAGTATGGAAGTATAGGAGAATGGGAGTAATCGGCTTTTTAATTTACTTTTAGGTTCTCAATTAAAATCTATGCCATCATTCGATATTGTCAGTAAAATTGATGCACAAACACTGGACAATGCAGTTAATGTTACAAAAAAAGAAATTCAGAACAGATTTGATTTTAAGGACTCGCCGGTTTCCATTGAACTGAATAAAAAAGAAATGAAAATTGATCTCGAGGCGGCAAGTGATATGAAAATAAGGCAGATTACGGATGTGCTAATCAGCAGGTCAATTAAACAGGGTATTGACCCGCTGGCCTATGATATGTCGAAGGAACCATATCCAAGTGGAAAAGTCACCAAAAAGGAAGTGTCCGTTCGTAACGGACTGAAACAGGAAGATGCCAAAAAAATCGTCAAATTGATTAAAGATTCGGGTATGAAAGTTCAGGCAGCCATTATGGACGATCTGGTTCGGGTAACGGGCAAAAAACTCGATGAACTACAGGCCGTAATTCAATTGTGCAAATCCGCCAGCCTGGGAATTCCCCTTCAGTTTGATAATATGAGGTCCTGAACCTTCGGTTCAGGGCTTAAAGCTTAAAGCTCAAAGCTTAAAACGAGTGAGAGTAAAGTTAAGACGGTCATCGGTCATCGGTTATCATTCATCGAATATTAGTTTGTATTTCACCCTGAAAACCCTTAATTTTGCGCTCCCTTTCGTGCCGGGATCATTATATAAAGAGCACGGCTAAATTAAAAATCATGAAACAAAAACTTCATCCCGAAAATTATCGCCTGGTCGTATTCCGGGATATGAGTAATGGCACGAGCTTCCTTACCCGCTCTGCCGCTAATTCCCGTGAAACAATTAAATGGGAGGACGGAAATGAATATCCCCTGATCAAGCTTGAAATTTCAAACACATCACATCCGTTTTTTACGGGTAAGAATATGCTTGTGGATACTGCCGGACGTATCGATAAATTCAAAAAACGTTACGAGAAAAAATCTTAATATTTATAATTCTTTAAAAGTCCCTCCTGGTGAACGGGAGGGACTTTTTTTTTGAAAAGGTTTTTAAGATTAGTTTTAATCCATGAATTCCCTTTCACTGGATGATGGCCCTTTTTCTGATGATTTCTTCCCCTTTTCTTTGACCCGTTCAGTGGCTGATATTCGTTGTGGAATTTTAACCATCCGGGAGAAATGGAATATTTATCTTAAGAATGAACCAGCAATATCCGGTACGCTTGCCTTTAAAGCTAATACTATTCCTGATCCTGAAATGATCAGATCACTTTCACAAAAAAGCCTGAATTATTCTCCAAAGAGTGAAAATATTCTACGGAATCCCGTTGACATCCTTCATTACAATGAAAGGGAAATAAAAAATGATTTCCGCCTCATTACAGAAAGAAGGATCTCTGAACCCATATCATCCACAAATAAATTAACAGGATCTGCCATTTTTCTGGAGCCCGGAGCCATAGTGGAACACTGTTATCTGAATGCAAGTGATGGGCCTATTTATATCGGAAAGAACTCCCTGCTCATGGAAGGATCAATGATCCGGGGTCCGTTTGCAATGGGAGAAAAAGGACTGGTAAAAATGGGTACTAAAATTTATGGAGCCACTTCGGCAGGTCCCCATTGTGTGCTGGGCGGTGAAATTAAAAACTCTGTTATTTTCGGTTATTCAAATAAAGCACACGATGGTTATCTGGGTGATTCTGTAATCGGGGAATGGTGTAATCTGGGTGCCGGCAGTTCCAATTCGAATGTAAAAAATAGCGGTGGGTCCGTTAAACTCTGGAATCCATTAAAAAAATCGTTTATTGATGGAGGTTTGAAATGCGGACTAATGATGGGCGATTATTCGAGATCAGCGATAAATACATCTTTTAATACAGGAACTGTTATGGGTGTCTGCTGCCATGTTTTTGGAAATGGATTTACGCCTCCTTATCTTCCTTCTTTTAGCTGGGGTTATGGTGCTTCCAAATATGATTTTGAGAAAGCAATACAGCATATAAATAGATGGAAAAAACTCAAAGGCGGGGAATTAAGTCAGGATGAAATAAATAAATTAAAAAATATTTTTGACCAGGAAAAACAATTCAAATGAGAAAACAAATTGCTGCTGCGAACTGGAAAATGAACCTGACATATCAACAGGGAGTTGCCCTTTTACAAACCATGGTATCTGCAGAAATTTCCCTGAAGGAAAATCATATTGCTGTATTTGCAGTCCCGTTTCCTTATCTGGAAATGGCAGTAGACACAGTCCAGCATAAAAAAAATTATTTTATATCTGCCCAGAACTGTTCTGATAAAAAGTCCGGTGCCTATACGGGAGAAGTTTCTGCCGAAATGCTGAAATCTCTTACGTTGGATTATTGTCTCGTTGGCCACAGTGAGCGCAGGGAATACTTTGGTGAAAGCAACCTTATGCTGGCAGATAAAGTAAACTTATGCCTCTTAAACGGAATAACTCCCATCTTTTGTTGCGGTGAAGCATTGCAGACCCGGGAACAAAATAAACAGAATAGTTTTGTAGAGAATCAATTAAAACAATCTCTTTTCCATTTATCAAAGGATGAGATTCTGAAAATTGTGATCGCTTATGAACCCATCTGGGCCATAGGAACCGGTAAAACAGCAAGCACCGAACAGGCACAGGAGATGCATGCATATATCAGGTCTGTTTTGAAGAACCAATATGGGGAATCCTTCTCAGATCAGATTTCAATTTTGTATGGAGGCAGCGTGAAGGCCGGCAATGCAAAAGAGATCTTCGCTTCAAAAGATGTGGATGGAGGATTGGTCGGAGGAGCATCTCTTTTAGCCTCGGAGTTTTTGGAAATAATAAGGGCTTTGAAATAATAGTATAAGAGTATAAGAGTATAGGAGTATAAGAATTTGGTATTAAATTCACTCATATACTCTTATACTCTTATACTCCTATACTCTTATACTAAACAAATGAACAACACCCCCCGCCTCGTCCTCAATCATATCCTCTGGCGGGGATTGTATTTTTTTTCACTGCTACTTTTAAATATTTGCATTGCCCGTTTCTTCGCAGCAGAAAAGAGTGGGCAGATTTTTTTTATTGTCAATAATCTGGCCCTGGTTTTACTGATTACAAGCCTGAGTCTCGAATCAGGATCAACCTATTATATAGCATCCGGAAACCTTTCTTCATCTCAGATGGCCGGTTTTTGCCTGATCTGGTCAGCAGCTGCTGCCCTGATCGCTTTTACGGTATGGTTTTCGGTTTTGTATTTTTCAGATTCTGCTTATTTAAATGGTACAGGTTTCCTTTTAGCCAGTTTTCTTTTTATTCTGGGGGTCCTGCTCACTACTTTTTTCACAGCAATGTTCTATTCGAAAAAAAAATTCGCTCCCCCAAATAAAGTGCTGTTTCTTGTTAATTTATTCCTGATTCTTTTATTAATTATTGGGAAAAATCATCCATTTATAAAATTATATTTTGTCCAAATTTATTTCTTCTGTTTTTTTTTGCAGGGGCTAATGATAATGCTGGTTTTTTTTATAAACGATCCTTCTTCCGGCAGATTTAAATTACCGGCAAAACCTTTATTGAAAAAAGTATTTCAATATTCACTGGCTGCCCTGATTGCCAATCTGATTTATTTCCTGGTAAATAGAATAGATTACTGGTTTGTACAATATTATTGCTCAGCAAAAGACCTGGGCAATTATATCCAGGCTTCCAAACTCGCACAAATGTTGTTTATACTGCCAGGCATTCTGGGGGCTACTTTATTTCCCATTTTTTCCTCATCAAATAAATCCGGTTATTCAACAGAATTGACGACCGTTATACGAATCCTGTTCTGGATCAATGGGGCGATTTGTCTTTTGATTCTTAGTGTTGGCTGGTATATTATACCATTGGTTTTTGGAGCATCTTTCAATAAAATGTATTTGCTTTTTATTTTACTTATTCCGGGTATTTTATGCGTGACAATGAATTATCCAATGACTTCCTGGTTTTCAGCCAGCAATAGAATTGGAATTAATGTCCGAGGATCTTTATTGGCGCTGACAGTCATTTGCGTTGGAGATATAATCGCTTTACCCCGATATGGAATCCGCTCTGCATCCATGGTAAGCAGTGCCGGTTTTTTTAGCTACTATTGCTACACTATATATATTTACCGGAAGGAATATTCTGTTTCATGGAAAGACTTTTTACTGATCCGAAAGTCTGACCTTAAACAAATCCGGCAGTTGGTCGGAAAGGATATTCAGGAACCTTCTCCGGAAAATTATATTGTATAAAATTCAATAACATGAAAAAAGTCCTTTGGCTGACGAGCTGGTATCCAAATGAAACGGATCCCTTCAGCGGGGACTTCATTAAACGTCAGGCAGAAGCAGTATCTATTTACCAGTCATTAATCGTACTGTGGGTAGGAAAATATGCTCCCATAAATTTCTCCAATAGAACGAATTATACAAATTCGGAATTAAAAACCGAGAATCTGAAAGAATATATTCTTTATTACACTTCCCCGGGAGAAAGCAACAATATTTTCTTAAAATTTAAATCCTTACTTAATTATTTTAAAAAGAACAGAGAGTTCATTCAGCAGCTCAGGAAAAAAAATGAACTTCCCGATTTAGTACATGTTCAGGTAGCAATGAAAGCCGGATTGATTGCACTTTACATGAAATGGAAATATAAAATTCCCTATGTACTAACCGAACATTGGTCAGGTTACTTCTCCGTGGCGAAAGACAGTTTATTTAAAAAATCATTTTTAACCCGTTTTCTGACCAGAATAATCCTGAAAAATGCAACTATTGTTCTTCCGGTCAGCACATCCCTTGGCAACCAAATTGACCAATTTTGGGCTCATGTCCCATTTCAAAAAATCCCAAATGTTGTAGATACTCTTTTATTTTATCCTGCTTTGGCAAAAACAACCCATGCATTCCGTTTTATTCATATTTCTTCTTTGGTATATCCAAAAAATCCTGAAGGAATTATCAATAGTTTTATTCATATGCTGCACCTGCATTTCGACGTGGAACTTGTATTGGTCGGTCCTTTAAACTCTTCAGTCAATAAATTATTATCCGCTGAAGTCATGTCTGCCGGGAGAATCCGTACCACGGGTGAAATTTCTTATGAGGAGGTTGGAAAAGAATTGCGAAACGCCGATGCGCTGATCATGTTTAGTTATTATGAAAATATGCCCTGCGTAATTCTGGAAGCACTTTGTACAGGTATTCCTGTCATTGCAAGCGATGTGGGTGGAATTCGTGAAGTCGTTAATACTGATAATGGTATTTTAGTAGAGGCCGGAAAAGAAAACCAACTGATAGAAGCAATGAAACAAATGATTTCGAACTATAAATCATTTGAAAAAGATCTCATAAGTAAACAAGCAAAAGAGCAATTTTCATATCAAATAATTGGTAAAAAAATCCTGCAGATTTATAATGATGTACTGGGAAATAATCACCGGTGATCGATGTATTTATTTGCGGGCAAAACGGCTCCAAGCTCTTTCATGTTGACATATTTCAATGATTTTAATTTACCAGCATCAAGTGCATCCTGCAATTGTTCCATCGTTCTGATGCCAATTACTGCCGAACAGACCGGGGGATGTTGCAATACGTATTGGATTGCTGTTTCAAAAGGTGAAAGATCTTCCGATATGGTTTTTAAGACTGCTTTCATTTTTTCCACCTGTTCTGAAGAATAGTTTAAGAAAGCCTCTGGTGGTTTTGAAATAAGGAGCCCTTTCGCAATAGTACCCCGGGCCAGAACACCCAGTTTGTTTTCCAATAAAAATGGCAACATGGATTCTTCAGGCCTCCTGTCGAGTAAACTGTATTGCATCATCACACTGATTATATCAGATCGTTTAACATATTCCCTGATTACATTCGGACGAATAGATGAAATACCATAATTAAGAATCTTCCCCGACGACTTCAGAAGTTCAAATGCTTCGATAATATCTTCAATGGGATCATCTATTGTTCCACCATGCAACTGGTACAGATCGATATAGTCTGTTTGAAGTCGCCGGAGACTCTTATCCACGGCTGATAAAATATATTCTTTTGAAGGATTCCAGTCCCAGCCCGATCCATCAGCCCTCCATTGATTTCCAACCTTGGTAGCCAGAATGATACCTTTTCTTTTCTCACGGAATACGCGACCCAATAAAGTTTCATTCCATCCCTTTTGATACATATCAGCTGTATCGAAAAAATTAATTCCTCCATCCAATGCCTTATTCAATATGGTTTCATTGAGCGGGTTATTCACTTCGAGTGACATCGTGCCAAATCCGATTCTGCTGATTTTTAACTCTGATGACCCAAGTAACTGATATTCCATTTTTCAAAATTAAGAGGTAATTCACT